>OKWK01000053.1_pt1 | contig 187771 bp, 172 predicted proteins | sample 1607181 | NCBI WGS metagenome assembly OKWK01 (sample SAMN07501053, study PRJEB24779) | human gut metagenome | isolation source: stool | host: human infant | place: USA: Pittsburgh, PA
ACTTGAACAAACTTTAAAGATATAGTAAATATTATTCCTGTTCCACACAACAAAAAAATCAGTACATAATTCCACAACACATTGTTTATGCTTTTTACTACATTTAAAAAGTCCATATATGTTCCCCCTTGTAAATTAAATACACACATTACATATATATTCTTATATAAATATATTAATTCACATATAGACATCATTTTTTAACATATCTTTTTAAATCTTCAAAAAAATTATATATAGGATAAATCTTTATAATTTTATATTAAAATATCTTACACTATAGTGTTTTTTATTTGTATATATTTAAAATAAACAATAAAAGGCTAGATATTATAATTCTAGCCTTTTATTGTTTATTTATAAAATTTTAAATTTCCATAATTATAGGTAAAACAATTGGTCTTCTCTTTGTTTTTTCATATAAATACTTTTCTATAGATCTTTTAATATTTGATTTTAATACATACCACTCAATTATTTTATTATCTAAACAATCTTCCAATTCTTGTTTTACTATTTCCTTTACTTCATTTATTAAAGACTCAGATTCTTTTACATATATAAAGCCTCTAGTTATTACATCTGGTCCTGCTATTACACTGTAAGATTCTTTTTCTAAAGTTACTACTATAGTTAACATACCATCTTGGGCTAAATGTCTTCTATCTCTCATTACTATGTTACCTACATCACCTACGCCTATACCATCTACAAATATAGATCCTGTGCGAACTTTTCCTGATATTTTTGCTTCTTCATTTGATATTTCTAGAACCTCTCCTGTTTCTAAAGAAAATATATTTTCTCTTTTCATACCTAATTCCATAGCTAAATCTACATGCTGTTTTAAGTGTCTATATTCTCCATGTACCGGCATAAAATATTTAGGCTTTACTAATGTATGAATTAATTTCAATTCTTCTTCATATGCATGACCAGATACATGTACTTCTTCTAGTGCTTCATATATTACATCCGCACCTTTTTTAAACAGTTCATTTATAACTCTAGATATAAGTTTTTCATTCCCTGGAATTGGTGATGCGGATATAATAAATAAATCATTTGGTTCTATAGCAATTTTTCTATGATTAGAATAAGCTATTCTTGCAAGACCGGCCATAGGTTCTCCTTGGCTTCCAGTAGTTATCAAAGTTATTTGTTCATTAGGATAATTTTTTATATCATCTACAGTTATTAAATAATTCTCTGGTATATGAAGATATCCTAAATCCATAGCTACTTTAGATATATTTTCCATGCTTCTACCACTAAAAGCTACTTTTCTTCTGTATTTTATAGATGCATCTATTATTTGTTGCATTCTATGTATATTTGAAGCAAAAGTTGCTACAATTACTCTTCCTTTAGCATTAGAAAAAATTTTGGTTAAAGTTTCTCCTATAGATTTTTCAGAAATTGTATGTCCTTTACGCTGTACATTTGTACTATCTGCCATAAGAAGCAATACACCTTTTTTCCCTAGTTCAGAAATACGATGAAAGTCCATTACTAATCCATCAATAGGTGTATAATCTATTTTAAAATCACCAGTATGTAATATAACTCCAACTGGTGTATGAATAGCTATTGAACAAGAATCTGCTATACTATGCGTATTTCTTATAAATTCTACCTTTAGATTTTTAAGTTCTACTATATCCCCAACCTGAACTTTAATAAGTTCACAATCTGAAAACATATTATGTTCTTTTAATTTATTTTCTACTATACCTAATGTTAAAGCAGTACCATAAACTGGTCTATTTAATTGTTGTAAAATATAAGGTAGGGCTCCTATATGATCTTCATGTCCATGAGTCAAAAATATCCCCTTTACTTTATCTTTATTATTTAAAAGATAAGTTATATCTGGAATAACTAAATCCACACCATACATCTCTTCATCGGGAAAAGATATCCCGCAGTCTATAATCACTATTTCATTTTCATATTCAAAAGCAGTTATGTTCTTTCCGATTTCTCCCAAACCACCTAAAGGAATAATTTTTACACATTCTTTATGGTTCATTATTATATCCTCCTCTTTTAGTACATATTTACTTACCATATTATATTTCTATTTAATAAAACTAACTAATAATTAATATCTATTATAAAATTTTTCATTTATATTATTTTGTCTACTCTAAGTTAAATTAATTCCTTTTATTTATTATTAGTATTCTTTACCTAATCATACCATTCTTAGTCCTCAATCTACAATATTATACCAAGCTTTAATAATATTTTTACATATTATCAATTTTACATATTATTAAAAGTAGTTTTTAAATTTAAATTTTTTATTATAAAATTTAACTATAATAATATAATTAAGGGTATCTAAAAAAGAATTAAATTTAATAATGTAAAGATATTTTTATACTCTGCATTATTAAATTTAAATCTATTTTTTTAGATACCCTTTTATTTTATAATTTATTTTAAGTTATTTATTTTGTCCAAAAACCTTTTCATAATCTTTTATAAATTTTTCAATGCCTATATCAGTTAATGCATGCTTTGACATTTGAATTATAATTTTATATGGTATTGTAGCTATATTAGCTCCTGCCATTGCAGATTCTAATACATGCATAGGATTTCTTATACTAGCAGCAATTATTTCTGTTTTTATTTCATGAATTTTAAACATATCAGCTATTTGTTTTACAACTTCAATGCCTGGATTTCCTATATCATCCAATCTTCCCAAGAAAGGACTTACATATGTAGCCCCTGCTCTAGCTGCTAACAATGCTTGCATCGGTGAAAATATCAATGTTACATTTGTTTTTATTCCTTCTTTAGACAAAACGCTAACTGCTTTTAGTCCTTCTTCACACATAGGTATTTTTATAACTATATTTTTATGAAGTTTAGATAATTCTCTTCCTTCTTTTATCATTTTATTATGTTCTAAACTTATAACTTCTGCACTTATAGGCCCATCAACTATACTGCAAATTTCTTCCACTACTTCTTTTAAGTCTCTTCCTTCTTTTGCTATTAATGAAGGATTTGTTGTAACTCCTGCTAAAACACCTAACTCACTTGCTTTTCTTATTTCTTCTACATTAGCTGTATCTATAAATATTTTCATTTCGCCCTCTCCTTTAAATATTTCTTAATAGATTTTAATACAATATTTATTTTATTATTATATTTCCTATTATACATTTTCTCTTATAAAGTTCAAAATTCATTTTATTCCTTCTAATTTAATTTTTTACCAATTCCTTATATTGTCTAAACATTTATAACTATTTCTTATGTTAATGAATTTTTTAAAGTGAATTATTTTAAGAATGTATTATTTATATTTATTGATTTAAAACTAAAGCTGTCTTTAAACATTCTCTTTTGGTTTTATTTTATGTATAGTAATATTTTTATAAAAATAATATTTTAATTACTATTATCTCTATTATTAATATTTTTGTATAGAGAGTACATCTTCAATTCTTTCTAAAGAATATTCATATGCATCATAAATTGCTTTATTATAAATTTCTGGTGCTAACTTTTCTAAAAAAAAGTCTAATATCATATGAGCTGCTAAATCTCCTATTTCTTCGTCTCTTTCATTATAAAAATATTCTTTTATAGATTCTATCATGACTTTCTTTTTATTTTTATCTATTTCAATAATATTTTTATTTTTCAAAAAAACACCTCCAAATTAATATACCCTAATATATTATATCAGTTAATTTTCTATTAATTTAAAATATGTTATCTAAAATATTTGTGTGTTCTATAAATATTTTAACTCCTATTAATATTAGCACAATACCTCCTAAAATTTCTGCTCTCTTTTTTAAAAGTTTTCCACATTTTTTACCTATTATAACTCCAATAAAACATATAATGAAAGTTATAATACCTATAATAATTATAGTACTTATTATTGAAACCTTTAAAAATGCCAAACTTACTCTTACAGCTAATGCATCTATACTTGTAGCTATAGCAAGTAACATAAGTGTTTTATTAGTTAAGCATCTTTTTTCTCCACCTGTATAATCACAGGCAATTTCATCTTGATTATCTTTAATACTATCATATATCATCTTTCCTCCAATAATAGAAAGTAATATAAGAGCTATCCAATGATCTAAAGCTTCTATATAGCTTTGAAAATTTATTCCTATAGCCCATCCTATTAAAGGCATCATTGCTTGGAATCCTCCAAAAAACAAACCTATTCTTATTCCTTCTGAAGCAGTAACTTTATCTGTCATAGCTCCATTAGTTATAGACACTGCAAAAGCATCCATAGACAATCCTATACTAATTAATATTATACTAACTAAATCCATTATGTTCCCTCCTTAACATAAGTTACATTATGTAATTTTTATACAAAAAAACTCATGCATAGCTAAAAACTATACATGAGTCTCATTATTTAAGACAAGCCAGACTTTTAGAAGTCAATATGTTGACTTTGTCACATAATACTTTAGTATTGTGCCAATTACTCCCTCATACTTATTATTTATATTTATAAAAATAATATTCTTAATTTAATTATATTATATGTATTAATATACGGTCAATAAATTTTATTTAAAAAAATACATACTAATACTTAAAACTATTAATTTCATAAGTTTGAGAAAATCTTTCGTAAAATAATTTTTTCTCCTTATTAAATAATCCTTTAATAATCATTATCCCTATCACAAAAATAACAATAAAATAAATTAAAACTACAAAAACTAAATAATATCCTTGAAAATTAAGTTTAGATAAATAATTAAATACAGTCAAAATAATTAACCATAAATACCTTTTTAAAATTTGGATAATTTTCAATCTATCTTTAGACTCATTTATAACTTTTATTTTTACTAACTTTTTACCTATAGTATAACCATTGGTTATGTATATACTTAAAACTATATATAATAGAAAAAGAATTGAGTATATTTTATCATTTAAAAATGAAAATAACATATTTATTATAAATGAATCTATAAAAAAAGCTATAGCCCTCCTAGTATAAGATACTTTTAATTTATCCTTATATTTACTATCTATCTTACTAACATCAGGAAGTATTTTACTCACTATAGGAACTAAATAATATCCTATTACACCTCCAAATGTATTTAGTATAAGATCATCTACATCAAATAACCTATATGCATACTTATATATACCGAATATACCAGTTAATTGTGTTACTTCAAAAAATAAAGAAGTACAAAATACTATTATAAATGTTTTCTTAAAATTTTTATTGTACGCATATTTTAAGAAAAAACCTAAAGGTGTTAATAATATTATATTAAAAGTAACTTGCCAAAAACCTCTATTTTTTATCACTGCAAAAATGGGCTTATATCCACCATTTACAAGGGATCTATATTCTTTTATAAAATCACCTATAAAATTGAATGGTTTTAATTGAGGCTTAATTATAAATTTAGGAACAAAATCTTGCGGTGGTAATGGTAATATTACTAAATAAAAAGAAGAAATTATATAGAAAATAAAAGCCACATGTATAAAAGATCTATACTTACTTATAAATCCATGTTCTCTATATTGAAAAATACAATATGGAATAAAAGCCATATAAATTAAAATAGGTACTGTTAAAATTGCCACTTTTATAGGAAATGTGTATGCTTCCATAATTAACACCTCTTATTATAAAAATTAGTTGTATTATAGCACATTTTCTATAAATTTAATTTAGATAAAGCATCAGCTAGTGCTGAATTTATTGGTTCATCATTTTCTTTTTGAATTTTTTTCATATATTTAACTACCTCTTTTTTATTTAACTTTTCCTTATTATTTCTATACTTTTTATTAAAAGAAGAAAGTTTCTCTCTAAAACTACATTTTGTACATACGTATATTTGTCCTTGACCTTCTCCTCTAAGTTCTAATTTAACATGACATTCTGGGCATCTTATATTAGTAAATTTACTTACGTTTTCTCTATATGCGCATTCCCTATCTTGACACACATTGATAATTCCATTTTTCACCTTAACTTCTAACATATATTTACCACATTTTGGACATTTTTTACCAGTTAAATTATCATGAACAAATTTATTTTTACTATTTTTAATATCTTCTACAAGCTCTGTGGCATAACTTTTCATTTTATTTATAAATATTTCCCCTTTTAGTTTACCCTTACTCATTGAATCTAATTCTCTTTCCCATTTTGCTGTTAAAAGTGGTGATTTTAAATCTTTAGGTACCAAATCTATAACCTGTTTTCCTTTTGAAGTCGGAATTATTTCCTTTCCTTTCTTTTCTATATAAAAAGTATTGTATAATTTTTCAATTATATCCGCTCTAGTAGCAACAGTTCCAAGTCCACCAGTTTCTCCTAATGTTTTAGAATTTTTCTTATCTATACTTATATACTTTTGTGGATTTTCCATAGCAGATAATAATGTACCTTCATTAAATCTAGCTGGAGGCTTTGTCTCACCTTTGTTTATCTTAAAGCTAGAAAATTTTATACTATCTTCTTTATTAACCTTAGGAAGAGTTTGATCTTTTATATCATCATTATCTGAATTGTTATCTCTATCATCAAATTCTTCTCTGTCATAAATTGCTTTCCATCCCTTTGATTTTATAACTTTCCCTCTTGCTATAAACTTTTCACCCATAACATCCACTTTAATTGTAGTTTGAATATATTCAAAAGGTGGAAGCATTACTGATAAAAATCTTTTTATAACTAAATCATAAATATTTCTTTCCTCACTACTTAAGCTTCCAAGTCTAGGCTTTTCTTCTGTAGGAATTATAGCATGATGATCTGACACCTTACTATCATCTACAAAACCTTTATGTGCTTTAATGTTTCCCTTTAAAATTTCATTTGTAAACTTACTATAACTTCCTATAGATATAACTTTTAATCTATCTTTTAAAGTACCAACAACATCCCTTGAAATATATCTAGAATCAGTTCTTGGATAAGTTAAAATCTTATGATTCTCATACAGTCTTTGCATTATAGATAAGGTTTGTTTTGCTGAATAACCAAATATTCTATTAGCATCTCTTTGAAGCTCTGTTAAATCATAAAGGGCAGGAGAATACTTCTTTTTATTGCTTTCTATTACTTCTGTTATTTTTCCATCTTTGTCTTTAACCTTAGAAATTACCTTTTTAGCCACTTCTTCATTAAATGTATTAAATCCACCCTTTTTATTTTCCCAATACACTGTAAATCCATTAGCTTTACCTTCTATAGTGAAATAATCTCTGGGCTTGAAATTTTTTATATCTTTTTCCCTTTGAACTATCATAGCTAATGTAGGTGTTTGTACTCTTCCTGCTGAAAGTTGCGCATTATATCTGCAAGTTAAAGCCCTTGTAACATTAAGCCCTACAATCCAATCCGCTTCTGCCCTACACACTGCTGAATGATATAAATTTTCATAGTCTTTACCTGGTTTTAAATTTTTAAATCCATCTAAAATAGCCTTATCTGTTTGAGATGAAATCCAAAGACGCTTTATAGGCTTTTTAAAGCCTATCTTATCAATTATCCATCTAGCTACAAGCTCTCCTTCTCTTCCCGCATCAGTCGCTATAACAAGTTCTTCTATATCCTTTCTTCTTATAACCTTTCTAACTTCATTAAAATGTTTTGAAGTCTTTTTTATAACTGTAGTCTTCATCCTTTTAGGTAACATTGGAAGGGTATCCATACTCCATTTTTTATATTTTTTATCATAACTTTCAGGATCTGATAAAGTTATTAAATGTCCTAAAGCCCAAGTTACAATATATTTATTTCCTTCTAAATAACCATTACCCTTTTTATTGCATTTTAAAACCTTAGCCAAATCTCTTCCTACACTAGGTTTTTCTGCTAAAACTAATATTTTTCCCATAAATAATTATCGTCCTTCCATAAATAGTTGATTTTTAATAAAAAATAAGGATAGATATACTTACTATCCTTATATTACATATATAATTATATATTAATTTCATAGTAAAGCTATATATTACATATGATATACATTAATATTTTTATATATTTATGATACACAAATTAACTATATTTTTAGATAGTTAATCGTTTAATTCTTATTACTTTATTATAAACTAAATATTTAATTAATACAAAATCTTTAACAATATATAAAAATTTCATATTTTTATTCATATTAATAAATTCTTAAAATTATTTAATAATAAAGCCATAAAGCTTATATATTATACTTTTAAAAATACTTAGTTAAAATTTTCCTTATAATAATTAATATATTATCTATTTAAAAATTATTTTCTTTTCAAAATAGCTTTTTTAGTAGCATTAAATATTTTATTGTATCCAGTACATCTACATAAATGACCTGATATTTCTCTTTTTATTTCTTCATCACTATAATCTTTTCCGCTCTCTACTAAAGCTGTTGTAGTTAAAACTAAACCTGGTGTACAAAATCCACATTGTATAGCACCTTCATCTATGAATGCTTTTTGCACATCTGAAAGTTTACCATTTTCCCCTACACCTTCAATGGTTTTTATTATCTTACCATCTGCCCAAACTGCTAAATATATACATGAATCTTTTGGAACTCCATCTATTAAAACAGTACATGCTCCACATTCACCTACTCCACATCCTTGTTTAACTCCTGTCAAATGTAATCTGTTTCTTAATACTTCTGATAAAGATTCTCTAATGTCTACCTCTATTTCATATTTTTTATTATTAACTGTAAATTTTATTTTTCTTTTTAAACTCATATATTCTCACCATTCCTCTCAGTGCAACCAACCATCAAATATCTGTATTATTATTTTTTTAAATTTCTTGATCTTTCAACAGATTTTTTAAGTGCTCTATAAGTTAATTCCTCTATTAGATGATTTTTAAACTCCTTTGATGCATTCCAAAAATCTATTGCTTTTGAAGATTTTAAAGCTAGCTTTCCTATTAATTTCATATTTTCCTCTGTAACTTCCATGTTTTTACTTTCTTTTTCTGCTATTTCACATCTTATAGGTGTGGGTCCCGCTACTCCCAAAGCAATTCTTAAATCCTCAATTCTATTGTCCTTAACTTCCATTAACACAGCAACTCCCATTAAAGCAATATCCATTGCACTTCTAGTAGAAAATTTAATATAACTTCCATAATTATTTTCATAATCTTCCTTTTCAATAATTATACTAATTAACATCTCATTTTTTCTAACAGCAACTTGTCCAGGACCTGTGTAAAAATCTTCTATTTTAACTATTCTTTCACCGCTTTTAGATTTAAGTTTTAATTTGCTATTTAATGCAAATAATGAAGGTGCACTATCTCCAGATACGGCTCCATTACAAACATTACCACCAATGGTTGCCATATTTCTAACTTGAGGTCCGCCCATAGAAACTGCCGCTTCTGCCAATATAGGAATATTTTTATTTACTATATCGCTTCTAAATATTTCTGCAAAAGTTGCCAGAGTACCTATTTCTATTGAACCATCTTTAAGAATTTTTATCTCATTTAAATTTTTTATATTTCTAATACTTATTAAATTTAAGGAATGAAATCTTTCTTCGTGGAGTTTTACAAGTACATCAGTGCCTCCAGCTATTATTGTTAAATCATCACGATTTGATAATAATTCTAACGCTTCTTCTAATGTTTTAGGTTCTAAAATTTCATTTATATCGTACATACTTTTCTCCCCCTATATAAGTCCAACTTCTTTAAATTTTTTAAAAACAGTTTGAGAATCCATTGGCAATTTATTAAATGCTACCCCTGTTGCATTTAAAACAGCATTACGTATAGCTGGTGCTGGAGAAATTGTTGTACTTTCACCTAAAGATTTTTGTCCGTAACTAGATGTTGGATCATAAGTATTTACAAATTCACAATTTATTTTTGGAGTGTCCATAATAGTTGGAATCTTATAATGCAAAAGATTGTTATTTATTATAGCTCCTGTTTTTTCGTCTATTATAAATTTTTCTGATAATGCAAATCCTAAAGCCATGCTAACCCCACCATGAACTTGACCTTCTGCCAATTTTCTATTTAAAATTTTTCCAGAGTCATGTATATTGTAAATATTTAAAATTTTTATTTTCCCTGTTCTTATATCAACCTCAACTTCAACAAAAGTTGCTCCATAAACTATAGCATTATTTTTTACTTTTACAGTTAAATCACTTGTTATAGGAGCATATTTTTCTTTATTATAATATGCCTCTAATGCAATCTCTTCCAAAGTATACAGCTCTCTTTTTATTCCTTTTTCTATTATTTTTGTATCTACAATATCTAAAAGTTCTTCATCTAATCCACATTTGTCACTAGCAATCTTTAAAATCTTTCTTTTCACTTCTGTTGCAGCCTTCTTTATAGCTTGTCCTGCTATAAAAGATTGTCTTGATGCATAAGATCCTGTATCAAAAGGTAGTAATATCTGTATCCTGCTGTGATATTACTGTCACCATATCAAAAGGAATTCCGATAGTTTCTGCTATCATTTGAGTAAATACTGTATCACTACCTTGCCCAATTTCTGTCGCTCCTACTTGAACTTGAACAGAGCCATCTTGATTCATTACTATTCTCGTTCCTGCTGCTTCAAGACATACTGGCCAAGTTCCTGAAAAATAACTAAAACAAGCCATCCCAACTCCTCTTCTTATGTCACCTGTCTAATTTTTATATAACTTTCTTTTTTTATCCCATTCTATCAGTTTTCGCCCTTTTTTTAAGCATTCTGGCAATCCAAAAGTTCTAACTACAAGACCTAAAGCGGGATCTATGTGACCTTTTTTTATAAAACTATTAATTCTAAAATCTATAGGGTCTACATTTAAATCTTTACATATATCATCAATCATAGATTCTATAGCAAAGCATATCTGCGGTACGCCATATGCCCTCATTGCACCTGCAACTGGAAGATTAGTATATATAGTCTTAGGAGAATATTTTTCTGCTTTTATATCATAAAGAGGTCTAATTTTGCTTCCTGCACTCATAGCAATTGAATGACCATGAGATGCATATGCTCCATTGTTTATAAAATTCTCTATATCATATCCCTCTATTTTATTATTATTTGCTAAAGCCATTTTAATTTTTATTCTCATAGAATGCCTTGTTCTAGTTGCAATAATTGCTTCTTCTCTACTTAACTGTAATCTTACAGGTCTTCCATTAACAGCAAGACTCATTGCAGCAGTAAGAGGTTCTATTATAACATCTTGTTTTCCCCCAAATCCCCCACCAATATAAGGTTTTATTACTCTTATTTTCCCAATAGGTAAATTACAAGCTTTTGAAACTATTCTTCGCACAATATGAGGTATTTGTGTTGATGATATAATAAGCATTCTACCTCTCTCATCAATTTTTGCTATAGTATTATGAGTTTCCATTTGGCAATGTTGAACTATTTGAGTTTCATATTGTCCTTTGTAAATTTTATCAGCATTTTTAAATACTTCATCTGGATTCCCTACTGTTATTCCAAAATCACTAATTATATTATTAGGTCTTTCTTCATGAATAATAGGAGCTCCTTCTTTTATGGCTTCCTCTTGATCAGTAACAAAAGGTAACACTTCATACTCTACCTTTATTAACTTTAATGCTTTTTTAGCTATAATTTCATCCGTTGCTACAACTGCTGCAATAGAATCTCCAACAAAACGGGCCTTATCTGTGAGCAATAGGCAATCCTCTATATCTCTATGACTTGGATCCAACGAATATGGATGACCTGCTGTAGGAAACTTTATATTTGGCACACTTTTATATGTTAATACAGCTTCAACCCCCTCTAAATTTTCCGCTTCTTTGGTATCTATATTTTTTATTTTTGCATGGGCATAAGGACTTCTTAAAACCATTCCTACAAGTAAATCACTTTCAAAATAATCAGAGCAATATTTAGCTTTTCCAGTAACTTTAGCTACTGCATCTACTCTATTTATACTCTTTCCAATTAGATCATACTGTTCTTCCATATATACTTCCTCCTTTTATGTTATATTTCTTCTGTTAAATACCTCCATTATTTCGTGCATTTCTATTCTTTAACTATTTACCTCTTGTAATAATTACTTATACAAATGCAAAAACTATACCAAAATATAATGAGTAAATAACAATATATATGTATACTTCTCAACATTTTTCTATATTTTCCTTTAAAAATACTATTAAATATCTATATTTCACATTACATTTTTTCTACAAAACATTATTAATTTATTATGCTAAAACAAAAGATTTTATTATAATGATAATTTCTATATCATTTTGATAATCATAAAAATCTTCTAACAAGTAATTTATCCTTTAATTTATTTAAAATAATATTTTTAACAAAATTGCATATAACTAACTTAAAACACTTATATTTAACCAAATTTTATAACACTTTAGTAAAATAAAATCAATTATTTTGAAATATTCTTATCCATATTTTATTATGTTAATTGACCATTTTAATTTAATAAAATATATTATTTTATCAATTTGATAATATGTTAATTAAAATAATTCTAAGAATATATTCACTATATTTTTAAATTATTTTTAATTAGGTTGAAACTCAAAAGGTTAAAAAAGTTTTTATAAATCTTTTAACCTTTAATACAATTAATTTTTACTATTTAATCTAATTGTGAAATTAAGTATATTTACAATACTAATAATAATTTCTAAAATATATTGCTTAACAGAATAATCCAATAAATTTTTATATTATATATAACAAATTCTAAATTTTATGTTAATATTAAAAAATGCTATATTATGCCATATAATTTAATGTATAATTAATATAATAAATCATAAGAAAGGATTGATCTTATGGCAAAAAAACATAAAAAAAAGACCATATTTAGAATATTATTATCTACATTAGCTATTGGTTCTATTTTCTTAGCTTCCAATTCAAAAGAAGATACTTGTAATGTTTCAAAAGATGAATATGACCAATGTAATGCTAAATAAAATTAAAAAACCCTTTGTATTGATATCAATACAAAGGGTTTTTTAATTTATTTTTCATTATATTTTTTCATCTGATTAGATATATAATAAAAAGCCTTTTTATCTTTTCTATCTAAGGCATTGTTCATAAAAATATTCAGCGTCTGTAAATATAAATTATTTTTTTCTTTTTGACTCAATACATAATTCTTATTTACTTTTTTCTCATTGTTCTCCTGACTATTATTTGTACTATTAGTATTATCTAAAGGAGTTTTAAAATAATCTAATCCATTAACTACATCTCTTTCATAGTATATATTCTCCATAATTTTTATATAATATAATAATTCTTCTTTATTTAATATAAAAAATACCCTAGTCTTATTATTATCTTTGGAAGCCAATTTTACATAATTCTCACCTATTAAAGACATACATATTTCTCCCTGATCCTTAATAGGAAAATAATGTTCAATGTCTAATTTTTTGTTAACATTTAATCTCAAAACATTATAAAAATCTTTAAGAAAATGAATGTAAAGTTTTAAATCTTTTTTAAACATATAAAATTGGGTTTCTACTAACCTACCTTCATACATTCTTCCAAAATAAAAATCAAAATAATTCTCTCCTGTTATATATTTGTGATAATATACTTTTATTTTATCTGTAAATTTATTTAATGATATAGCTGTTGTCACCTCTGTACAATAAGTTAGTTTATTGAGCTCCTCCTCAAATATCTCCATATATTTAACTTCCATAATATATTACATCTCCCTATTTTAATTCACAATAAATTTTACAACCTATTTCTTATGTAAATATTTTTAACAATCCATAATAATATAAATAAACTATTTCTATAACAAAATGACATCATTTATTCAATAATTATCAACTAATACTCCCATCCCCTTAAAAGTAGGAATAAGAGTGTCTATATTTTGGGATAAAAATTTGTAATCTTTAATTAAAATAAAAAGACTGCCTGTTATATCTTAAGGCAGCCTTTTCCTGTGTGTATATAATAAATCAAGGAAGGCATTTTAATCTCCAGGCTAACATTTTCCTGATAATATATTAATTAATTTTATTATTTTCAAAAATTCATAAGTTAACCCGTTTAACATATTTTATGTGTTATTCTATAAAATATACAAAATTATCTTATAGTTTCTCCTTCTTTATATATTATAAGATATTATAAAATATTTTTATATATTTATAATAAAATACTATAGTAAAAGCTTTTATTGATAAATGTTTGTTATATGGTATATTTTAATCACTTTTAATTTCTTCTACTTCTATATAAAATCTTATATTTTGAGCTATAATTATTTTTTCTACTTTTATTTTATATTGTTTGTTTTCTATATTCATTATTCTGTTATCTATTACTTGTATCAATATATCACTATCTAATTTGCCTAACTCTTTTCCAATTAAATTATTAAATTTTTCTTTTATATGCTTTTCTAATTTAATAGATACTAATTCATCCTCTAATTCCTTATCTTTAAATCTAATTTCTACTTCTATTTTTTTTACTATGAGCTTTTTTTTGCTTAATTTATTTTCTAGTCCCTCTAACCTAACCTGCTGATCTTCTATTATATTATTTAAATAAGTTATTTTTCTATGATAATTTTCTATTCTATAGCTTATAAATAAACTAAAAAAAACTATACCTATTAATCCCCCTAAAATTAATCCTACACAAAATGAAAAAAAATACTGATTTTTTTTGTTCATATGTTAAAATATTCTCCCCATTTTTGTAAGAGCTCTATACTGTTTACTCCTAAATTGGCACCTATTAAAGAAGCAAGAATATAAAATATTTGTTTGCACATTTCCCTTAGCTCTCCTTTAAAAATACCTTCTTCTAAAATAGAAAAAGAGGAAAATGTTCCTCCTAATGCCGTTGCTACTGCCCATATTTTTATAGAATTCGATAAGTCTAACATAATTTTTAAAGGAGGATGATTTAATAATATTGCAGCAATTCCTGAAAAAACACTTGCTCCTATTATTACCCCAAAGGATACCATAAAGCTATACACTAAATTTCCTAAAAACCCCTTCATAAAATTCACCCTAAAACATTATATATATTTATAAACTTATGATTTAATACTATTTTTTATTCTTTTATATACTAATAAATAAAAAAGAATCTATTTATTCTCCAATATTTTGCCATTCTTCATAAAAGCTCGTTAGATTAGATAAAGTTATGCCTTTATCTTTTGCCATTATACCACCTTTAGCCTTATCTATACTCTCACTTAAATAATTTATTTGATCCAACTCTGAACTAAATTGAACTCTTTTTAAAATTTTATTCCATGCTAAATCTAATTTTTCCATTTCTTTTTCTGCATTATTCCATTCTTCCTTTTTTACATATTCTATTGTATTACTTATAAATTGATCAACATTTTCTTCTTGATTTCTAGGTTTTTTCATATAACTGGCACTTAACATAATAGCAACAAAAAAACTTAATCCAACTATCGGAATTGTCCTTATTAAAAATCTTCTCATATAATCACCTTCTAAAACTTATTTCTAAATATAATTAAAAAATATAAATATTCATATTTTTATTCTTATAATTTATTAATATGAATAAAAATATTACTTTAAATTACTTAAATATCAAGGTATTAAGTTAAATATTATAACATCTTTTAAATAATAACGGTAATTTTAAGCTGAAAAATAATAAAATATTTAGTAAGGTCCCTTATAATCTCCTACATCTATTATTTTTTTTAAATGATCTTTATATGTATCTACATAAATTTCATTATTCTGACTTATAGTAGCTAAAAAAACTTCTGAAGGATCTTGAATTTTTCTTTTTTTTAATTCAGCTTTTAACCATTTTTTATCTCTATTTATTTCTCTTAAATTATCCTCTACTATTTGCCCATCATATATAAGTTCTCTACTAATTCCAGTCTTACTTTTAGATATATTTAAATCTTTAGCTGTTAATGGCTCATGTTCTGATTTTTTTAGAACAGATAATTCTCCATCAGATTCTAATATTGCATACTCTATTTCAGATAAATCAAAAATTCCTTTCCCTCTGACTTGTTCTAAAAGATCTGACACCGTATATCGCATTTTTTTTAAAGTATCTTCCATTATTTTACCATCCATTATTACAATAGTAGGCTCACCTTCCAAATATTTAGCTGCATATCTCCATTTTAATGTAATCCATTGCATCAAAAATCCTATACTACACCAAACTAAAAGACCAATCCAATGTGACCAAGCTGTACTTTCTAAATCTGTACTTAAGGTAGACGCTGTAGAGCCTATAGTTATACCCAAAACATAATCAAAAAAAGTAAGCTGACTTATTTGTTGCTTTCCCAATATTCGTGCAAAGATTAAAAGAGTAAAAAATCCTATAATAGCCCTAACTAATACAACTAAAGCTTCATTCAATTAAAACACTCTCCATTTATAGAAATTTTTATAAATAGTTTTCTACTCTTTTCTTTCTTTTATAAATTTGATATCTTTAACATTTTTACTAAATTAATTATAAAATATTATTTAACCTTTGTTTTATGCATCTTTTATTTTTAATGTTTAACAATTTATATCATAACTGTAACTGTTGATATTTATTGTATACAATCTTTAATTATTATTATCAATTGATAAATATGTTTTTGATTTTTTTGTTGCATTTAGTATATATCTATCATATAATAGTACAAGCATTAATTATATTATTTTCATTTAATAATTAAATATGATAATGAGGTGTATAAATGAATAGCAAAGAAAGATTAAATATAGGTAATAAAGTTTCTAAGATAACCATTTTAGTAAATATAATTTTATCCTTTATAAAAATACTATTTGGAATAATAGGAAACAGTGCTGCTACTATTGCAGATGGAATACATTCTCTTTCTGATGTATTAAGCACTATTGCAGTAATTGTAGGACTTAAGATATCTTCTAAGCCTGCTGATAAAAATCATCCATATGGTCATGAAAAACTTGAAGCAATAACTTCTAAATTATTAGCTTCTATATTATTTTTAACTGCTTTATTTATAGGTTATAGTGCTATAAAAGTGATTATAATTAAAGATTTTTCTATTCCTTCAAAAATAACTATCTATGTTGCTATTTTATCTATAATAACAAAGGAATGGATGTATAGATACACCTTAAAAGCAGCTAAAAAAATAAATAGCACTGCTCTTGAAGCAGATGCTTGGCATCATAGATCTGACTCTTTTTCATCTATAGGAACACTTATAGGTATAATAGGAGCTAGACTTAAATATCCAATATTAGACCCTATAGCATCCTTAGTAATATGCATATTTATAATTAAAGTTTCTATAGATATTTATAAAACTTCTATAAATCAATTAGTGGATCACTGTGCTGATGAAAAAACTATTCATATGATAATAGAGCAAATAAACTCTATTAAAGAAGTTAAAAGAATAGATGAATTAAAAACTCGGCTTCATGGTAGCAAGCTTTATGTAGATGTAGAAATTGCTCTTGATTATAGTTTATCTTTAAGAGAATCTCATAGTATAGCAGAAAAGGTGCATGATAAAATTGAATCAAGTAACAATAATATTATACATTGTATGATTCACGTAAATCCTTGCGAAAAATAATAAAATATATAATAAACCACTAGTGAATCAAAATAAAAATCACAAGTGGTTTTTTCAATTATACTCTATTTATAAACATTTTTATTATAAAATAAAAATATAAACAAACAGCATTTATAATAATTAATTTACCAATTCTAAAGCTAAAACCAATTTAATTTTAATACATATTTGTTTTATATTATTTTTTATTTTCTTTGTTTAAAGATACTTCTTTGTCATTTACACCTTTTATGTAATGATTATTTTTAGAAATTGAACTTAAATCTTCTAATTTATCTAATAATTCTGCATTAGTTTTTTCTAACTCCTGTATTTTATTTGAAAAATCTTTATTTTGTTTTTTTATAATTCTTTCTTTTTTTATACTCATAATACCTGTAATAACTGCTCCTATAACCGCTGATAAAAAAATTATGATTGCTAAAGAAAAATTAATTTGCCAAAATAAAATTTTTACTGGGATGGCTGCTGCATTTTGTATAGCAAATATAGCTACAATAAGAGCCATTATAAGAGAAAATACAAATCCATTTCTCATAAAATATCCTCTCCTTATCTTTGTATAATAACTATATAATACAACAATATTTATAGTACTATCAACTTTCTTATACTGAACAAATTTATAAAGTTTGAAGAAAGTAAATTGTAAAAAAGCAATATTAAATATGAAAATTTTTAATTTACACTTTACTTATGATTAATATTTATTATATAATTTATTGTTTTTATATCATCTATACCATAAATTTTAAAGATTTTTTTATTTAATATTTTATAATAATACTCTGCTTCTTTAATATTCTTATTTTTTAAGTTTTTTGAAATTTCATCTACCAATATTCCAATTTTCTGTTGAATATAATCAGCACATTTTTTTATAGGTATTTTATCCAATCTATATTTTTTTAGTTGTGGTGTAGATTCTTTATTAGTTATTAAATAGTTTTTATAATACCAATTCATTAACTGTGAGTTTAAAATGCCCAATATATATTTATAATTAAAGTTTTCTTTTAAATCAATTATCCCATATAAAGATTGCTCTATTATAATACCTTCTTTATCATAAGCTGCTATAATTTCATTTCCTGTCTTTCTAACTAATATTTTCCCTTTATATTTTAATTTTTTTAAATTTTTTGTTCCTCCTTTAATATTTCCATATTTAAAATCATAAAAAAAACAAGAATGGCATATAAATTTTTTTATATTTTTTCCCTTATATATTTTTATATAAGAATTGTCTATATTTTCTTTATATATATTTTTAGAATTACCTATAAATCCTGTAAAAGTATTGCTTATTTCTGATAAAAAATTAGTATTTTCTAAAATTTTATTTTTTATATTTTGATTATAACTATTGTTATCAAAGGCGAAACCATACTCATTACAAGAAAAAAGTTCATTTTTACATATTTCGTATTCTGCTTTTCCTTCAACTTTAATTTTTATTTCATTAAAACATTTTCTATTATTTTTTAAGATAAACACCATTCCATCTGTTACAACTCCAGAAAAAGATATATTAAAGAGTAAATTTTTAATTTCACATCCATTTAATATTTCATTTCTTAATTGTTTATATTGAAAATTTCTACTAAAATTTAAAGGAACCACAAAAGCTAAATATCCTCTTTTTTTTGTTTTTTCTAAAGCTCTTTTAATAAAATATTCAAATAAATTAGGAGAATGTATGCACTGACCATAATTTTTAATATAATATTCTAAAGATGACTCCCAACAAGCTTTTTTATTTTTTCTAGATAAAGAAACCCAAGGTGGATTTCCTATAATATAGTCAAATTTATTTTTCCAAAATTTATATAATTTAAAGCATCTTTTAAAATCACAATCCTCTTTCTCTTTATAATGAATAGGTTTATCAATATCTTTATTTTTTATTTTATAGACTTTTAATTTATATTTATTATTTAAATATTTAATAATAGGCTTAAAATCTTCTTCCCATTTTATAAGGCTATCACAATTAACAACGTTTACTTTGTTTATATAGAATTTTCTCTCCTTTATAAATAAATTTATAGCTATTATTTGAGTTGCATATATATCTATATCAGCGGCATATATGCAATTATTAATTATGTGATAATATAAATTTTCTTCCTGCCAATAATATTCACCTGTTAATCTAATAGTTTCATTTCTTTTTTTTATAGTATATATACTTTCTTTATATTTTTCTTGCAAAGCTTTTATATTTTCTAAGAAAATCCTTTTTAACTTATCATAAGCTTTAATGATAAAATATCCTGCTCCTGCGGATATATCTATTACTCTAACAAAAGGATTTTCAAGTGGTGAAAACTCATAAAAAACATTATCCAATATATAATCAATAATATATTCTGGAGTATAAAATATTCCCATAGATTTTTTATATTCCTTTGGTAACACTGCTTCATATATTTCTCCTATTTCACTACTATTATTTATAAAATCAAATTTATTTACTTGTTCTATAATCTTATCTAAAATCGTATTATACCTATAAATAAAACTACATTCACTTTCTAAAAAATATTCATTTTCCAAATTCTTATAGCTAGGATTTATTGTTTCATATTTTATATTATCTTTAAATATAAGTTCTAAAAATTTTTTATCCACATTTTTAAATGCTAATTTCGAAAGCTCTATAGTATCTAAAGTTAACGTATAATATTTTATATTGTTTTTAACTAATTCATCCTTTATATTACTTTCCTGAATAAATATTTTTGAAATTATTATTTTATTTATTAGCACACATATAGCTTTATTACAATACACCCTTTTATCTTCATTATTAAAATTTAAATATAATTTTTTTAAATCGTATAACTCCTCAAATAGCAATTGTAAGTAAGTACAATATTTATTTATACAAGATATATTTTTTGTTTTATATCCATTATATGTTACCCCCATATCCATCCCCCCATATACCTTATACAAAATTCTTTTATTTAAATAAAGAAATTACATAATTAAAAAATTACTAATATACATACAACATATTGTGCTTAAAAGATAACTTAATATTATCATAACTGTATTTTAAAAATAATTTATATGTTTATTTAATATTTACCTTTTAAAACTACCTATTCTACTACTTTACTGAAACGAACTGGTTATCTTTTATGTAATATCTCCATAGAAAATCTCTAGCTTCCTCAGCATAATCTATTCCTACTCTTTTTGTTTCAATAATTTCAAAATCATTATAATTACTATCCTCTACATATAATCTAGAACTTTCACATAGATCCTCCCAGTTATTTTCTTTATCAATACTAAAAGCCATACAAAGCTTTGAGGGCCCTGAAGTTAAATTCTTTTTCTGGTAATTATTTAGTTCTTGAAATTCTTTATTAAATCTTAATTTTGACATAAGATTTATATTTTCTAAAGGCTCTATTGCTCTTATAAGAACCCCTTCTGCTTCTCCTTCTGTTTTACATATTATATTAAAGCAAAAATACTTACCATATATAAAATATACATAAGCTATCCCTGGTTTTCCATAAAGTGGTTCTGTTCTTTTAGTTCTTCTTCCTCCATAAGCGTGAGAAGCTTTATCTATAGCTCCAATATAGGCCTCTGTCTCTACTATCATTCCTTTTAATTTAACTCCATCTATCTCTCTAACCAATACTTTTCCTAACAATTCTTTTGCTAATATTCTAGCATCCTTACTATAAAAATCCCTTGCTAATCTCAATTTTAATCCTCCCAGAATTTAATATTTAAATAATATTATATCCCTATATTTTAATTATATATTTTTATATTATCACGGTTATTAATTTTATACTAACTTTTAAAACAAATTTTAATATAAAAATATGTAATTATATAGTGAGAAAGTATCTAATATATTAATAAACTCTAGTATCAATTATATACACATTAAAATTTATATACTAATATCTATAATTCTTTTATTAACTACTCTTTTATATCTAGTAAAACTAAAATTATAATTTTTTAAATATAATAAAAAGTCCATTACTAATTTAAGCAAAATCCTTTGAAAGTATATTTTACTTTTATTATTGTAAATGGACTTTTTATTTTAATATATTTATTTTATAAATAACGTTATTTATTATATTTAATTTATATTTTTAACATATAAAACCTTTTTCTTTTAATATCTGCACAGATTTATCATAATTTTTATCATTTACTTTTATAACAGGGCCTGTGCATCCCATACCACTTTCTGCATATATATCTTCTTTCCAAAGAGTTTTTTGGGCATCTTCTATATCCATTACATCTATACCACTAATAGAAGCCGTAGCTATTTCCTTTGTAGGCATTGGAATTTCTTTACCATTTTCTGATTTTTTATTTTCTCTATTTTCTATAGAATTTAATATATCTTTTAATTTAGCCTCATTAACCTTTTTAAATTCTTCTTTTACTAATTTATTTATATTACCTTTAACTAAATCCTTTGCATATTCTATAGCATTAGCTACTACTGGAACACCTGAAGCTCTAGATAAAATTAAAATATTTCTTTCATAATCTTCTCCTATGCCTGGCCCATATCCATAGCCAAATCCTTCGTAACTTCCCCCAGTAGTATAAGAAGAAAATACTTTCATTAAAAGATTTCCTGTAAGAGTATCTGTTACCATAACATTAGGTGTTCCTTTTAAAAGATCATTTCCTCTCATTACAGAACCACCATCTGCTCTCAAAGACTCAGCAAAATTTATTTTATACCCATTTTTATCTAATTCTTTTAATGCTTTCTCAACTTGTCTTGCTCCATCTAAATTCAAAATACCTACAGTAGGTTCTTTTATTCCCATAGCTTTAGCGGTTATTATTCCATATACTGCATTTTTAACCATAGCTTCTGTTCTATTCATAGAAGCTGTTCCTGTGGTAGTAGCCAAAAACATTTCCTTACCATCAGCTGGAGTAATAACCTTCCCTACAGTTGATACTCCTATAGGAAAGTTATAATGCATAGTAACTGCTGCATCTATATAATTTGTATCTAATAACTCTTCCATTTTATTATACATTTCTTCTTCTTTATTAACTTCTACTATTTCTAATTCCGTATCCACTTTAGGACCTATTAAAACTACTTTAATATCTTTATGTTTCTTAGCAGCAACTTCAGCACCTTTTACTAAATTTAGAACCCCATGTTCGCTACCTAAAGTAGTAATTCCTACCACTACTTTCTTATTAAAATCACCTTTTTCTATAGAATCTGCAATGTCTAAAAGAGTTTTTCCTATTATTTTATTAATTCCTTTATTCTCCATACTATACATCACCTCTTACTCTTCCATTAGCTGTGATGCTAACTTTTTTATGGATTCTGCAATTATTTTTCTTACTTGATCCTCTGAAATTCCTTTTTCCTCTTCTTGATATCCTGTATTTCTTTCTATAATTATAGACACTCCATCAAATAAATTTGTCATACGACCTAAGAATAAACTACCTTTTCCTACTATCATAACTCTATTTAAATTACCTTCTGTTAAATCCTTTCTAGCAAAACCTATATAAGGAACACCAGATGGAATATGTCCTTGTGTTGGCGCCCAACCTGGCATACCATGATTTTGTATAAAATCTTTTAATTCTTTCTTTTCTATATGCTTTTTCTTGACACCTAAAGCACCTATCATTTTGTAGTTTGCCTGTGGTACATCTCCTGCTCCTGCTGGTTTTGTTATATCTGGATTTTGCATTTCAACAGAATATTTATCTACATCAGTTATTTTTAATCCTGCTTTATCTAATGCATCTGTAACTAAAGAACTAATTACCGCCTGTGGAGAAGATCCTGTTCCTACTGTATGTCTTCCTACTAAGTCTGTTCTAAGTATTGGATTTACGCCATCATTTTTGCTTACTAAAACAGCAAATCCACCTAAGCAATCTTCTAATATAGGCATTTCTTTTTTTACATGATCCTTTCCGTTCATACCTAATTTAGCACTTGCTCCTCCACCAACTATAACAACATTATCATATACTCCTGACTGAACTAACGCTGAAGCAGATATTAAAGAGTGGCTCGGTCCTGCACAAAATCCTCTCATATCCGCTCCTGTAGCATTAGTAAATCCTGCTACTTCTGCAAGAGATTTTGCAAAGTTTCCTCCACCTCTTTGATTCATATCTCCACAAGCTTCTTCAGAACATTCTATAACATAATCTATTGAATTAGGATCTATATTATTTTTTGCTATAAGATTTAATAAAGCTAATACTCCAGAAGCTTTTACAACTAAATTCTCTAACATAGTATGAGCACTTAAGTTCACATCTACATCATGAGCTTTTTTTACACAACCTACTAGTTTTCCTTCATTATATAATCCTTCTGCGCCTTCTTCATCTACAATTTTCTTTATTTCTTCTATAGATACTCCTTCTTTTATTTTAGAAATCATATCCTCAGTTATAAGTGGGTGTTTTCCTAATTTAGTTTTTACATTATATCCAAAAGATTTTTCTAGTAAAACTAAATCAAATACATCACATATTTCCATAAGACCTATAAATTCATCTTGAGGCATCATTTCGCCTAATTTTCCAAATCTACTGCTCTCTTCTATCTTTTTATCCCACCAAGGCATTTCTATTTTACCTAATTGATCTGGTGTCATGTTTCCTATATAAGTTTGGTTAGGTGCATAATTTAAAACATCTTCAAAACTTCTTAAATGCTTAGGAAGTTCCTTAAGATATTCAGAATCTGGATTAACCACCTTCTCTGTAGTTTGAGTGGTTCCATTATGAAGTACCATATCTGGAGTATGAACCAAAATATATGATGCTCCTTTTACTACTGGATAATTCATAGTTATTCCCCCCTAATATTTAGGAGGCTGAATTATAAGCATACGCAGCCTCCTTAATTTTATAATTTTTTATTTATCTATAATTTACATATTTTAATCAAGGAATTTACAAAATTCTTCTCTTATATCTGTCATCTCTTCTATGATTTCATCTACTTCTAAAACCATTTCCATCATACCTATTTCTTCATCATAAACTTCTTCGTTTACTTCTTCTTTAAATTCTGGTTCTACCGCATGATAAACTCTTAGTCCTAACTGGACATTGGACAATGGACCTGCAAAAGTTGGATCTCCATTAGTAACTGTTTCTGCAGCAAGACCTGCTGCTTCTCCTTCTGCTGCGCCTAAAATTACTACTATATTTTCAGCACCATATTTTTCTGTTAATGTTTTTACTCTTTTTTGATTTTCCAAATCCATTGCTCCAGCGGCTGTTCAAACAAAACATTCTGTAGATGAAAATACCACTTCTGCTCCTGTACCTTCTATGCATTTTTCTATAGCTGGACCTGGGATTCCATCCCTATCTCCAATTATAATTACTTTTTTGCCTTCAAATAAGCTCATTAAAATTCCTCCCTTAATTTATTTATATTTTAAATTCCTTGATATTTATATACACACTTTAAATATTTAAATAATTTTTATATTACATGTCTTTTTATCATAGCTTCTATATTTTCTTTTGTAGCATCCTCTTTAACTACCTCTTCTAGTTTTTCTCCATCTTTATATAAAATTATAGTTGGAAGTCCTAAAACTTTTTGAGATATAGCAAGTCTTCTAGCTTTACTAGTATTTAATTTACAAAATTTAATTTTATCTCCATATTTTTTTGATAATTCTTCTACATCAGGCATTAAAGCTTCGCATGGTACACAACCATCTCCAAAATAATCTACCAATACATAACCCTCTACTTTTAATACCTCTTGTTCAAAAGTCTTTTTATCTACTACTAACATTTTATAACCGCCTTTCTAATAAATTTATATATATTTTTTTAAAAATTATCTTCAACATATTTGTAAGCTTCCACTGCTGCTATAGCACCATCCGCTGCCGCAGTAACTACCTGTCTTAATGGTTTTTCTCTTATATCTCCAGCTGCAAATACACCCTTTATATTGGTTTCCATTTTATCGTTAGTTTTTATATATCCTGCTTCATTCATAGTTATAATATCTTTAAATAAATTATTTATAGGTAAATATCCTACAAAAACAAATATTCCAAAAGTTCCATCTTCCTCATCTGCAAAGTACTCAGTTATTTCTCCTGTTTTTTTATTTCTAAATACTGCAGATTCTACTATTCCATCACCTTTTATTTCTTCTACTACAGAATCCCACATAATTTCTATTTTAGGATTTTTAAATACTTTTTCCTGTATTGATTTAGCACCTCTTAGGGCATCTCTTCTATGGACTATTGTTACTTTTCTTGCAAACTTTGTAAGATATAACGCTTCTTCTAAAGCTGAATCTCCCCCTCCTATTACAAACACTTCTAAACCGGTAAAGAAGTCAGCGTCACAAGTAGCACAATAGGATACTCCCTTTCCTGTTAGTTCATTTTCACCTTTACAGCCTATATGTCTAGGAGCTGCACCAGTAGCTATAATTACAGATTTTGCTTTATACTCTTCCTTTTCTCCTTTTATAATTTTTATTTTCCCTGTAAAATCTACTTCCTTAACATTGTCTTTTTTTCTTTCTGCTCCAAATTCTTCTACTTGCTCTTCCATTCTTTCTACTAAAGTTTTTCCTGTAGCATTTCTTATAGAACCTGGATAGTTAGCCACTTCATCTGTTATTACTATTTGTCCACCTGCTTTATTTCTCTCTAATATTAGAGTTTTTAATCTAGCTCTTGCAGCATATAAACCTGCTGATAATCCCGCTGGACCTGAACCTATAATTATAAGATCATAAACATTGTCCATATCTTATCCCCCCGCAATTTAATACTAAAGCCTTATATTTATTTTTATTAAATTATATACTTTTATTAACACACTTATTTAACTTAAACTTATTATTTCAAATTATTAAAATATATAAAATGCTTTTTCCTTTGAACCTAAATTTTCATTTTACGAAAATAATATCTCCAAGTTTCTATTCAAAAACTGTTTGTTCCTCTATGTCTGTTTCCAAAGCTTTTAATGCTTTTTCTGTAAGCTCATATCTTAATTCAAATTCTTTTTCTTTATCTAAAACTGGATTCCCAAGTGGATGAGGTATTGCTATAGTTGGAACTATTCTATTAGCACCAACTGTAAGAGAAATTGGAACTACTGTACACATATGAACAACTGGAAGTCCTCCACGTTCTATTTCTTTTACTAGTGTTGCACCGCAACGAGTACAAGTTCCTCATGTAGAAGTTAATATAACTGCATCAACACCATCTTCTTTTAATTGATTAACTATTTCATTTCCAAATTTCATAGAAGATGCTACAGCTGTACCATTTCCTACAGTACTATAAAAATATCTATGAAGAGATCCTATTTTACCTTCCTTCTCCATTTTTCTTAATACATCTACAGGTATAACTCTATCTGCATCTTCATTTGCATAATTTGGATCATATCCTCCATGAGCAGTCTCATGAGTTTCTGAATTTAAGTCTGTAAGTCCTTCTATATCATATTTACCATATTTTGATGCACTAGATGATTCTATATGATCTGGATTTCCCTTAGGCACTATTCCTCCAGAAGTTACAATCGCGATTTTGCATTTAGATATATCCTCAACAGCCTTATTAGGTTCTACTCTATCAAATACTGGCATTTTAAATTCTGTAACGAATTCTTCGCCTTTTAATTTTTTTATAAGAAGATTTACTGCTCTCTTAGATCCCCTTTCATCACTAAAGTAATTTTTTCTTATTCCTCTTTCTATATATCCTTCTTCTTCAGGAAGACCTATTTCTTCTCCTTTTCCTATCTTCAATGCAAGTTTAGCTATAGCTGGCAACGCTTTTCTCATACCTACTGCACTTTTTTTAGTTTTAACAATGTATAAAGATTTTTTATATAAATCTACTCCTGGGTTTTCTTCATACATAGCTGTTAAAGCTTTTATATTTAATTTTTCTTCTACTTCCTTTGCAATAGTTCCACAAGCTACTCCATATCTTCCAGCATTAAAAGCAGGCCCTGCTATAAACAAATCTGCATCATATTTTTTAACCATTTCTAAAATAGTTTCTTTAGCTTCTTCCATATTTTCATTAAAATATGAGTCTCCACAAATAACTGTAGCAACTATCTCAGCTTCACCTTTAAACAAAGAATTAAGCTTAGTTCCTGGACCTACAGGCTCTTCTCTTAATTCTGGCTTATAATCTGCCACTTCCTCTCCACCAATACCTGCATAAAACTGATTTATATAATGAATTACTTTAATCATTTATTTTCCCCCCTTGATTATATAACTACATAATTAATAGCCTTTAGCACTTAAATAGTTAAAACCAACTTCACTAGTAGCCCCTGTGATAACTTGAATCTCAGCCTCTATAGAACCATCTTCCTTTAAAGAACCATCGTGTCCACCTGCAATTAAATTTGCTACTTCAGCATGACCAATAACTTTTTCCATTGGTGGTAATGTTACAACCTCATTAGCATTTCCTCCTGTAACTACTGCATCACCCTTTGGTGTAGAATCTGCTAAAGATTGTGAAGCTCCGTTTTGACCTGCATATTCATCTGTTATTAATACTGTCTTAATACCTTTCTCACTTATCTTATTACAATTCATAACAAGATCTGCATCTGGATTTCCAAAACCTTCTTCAGAAATTATTACTGCATCTGCTCCTAAAAATTCTACTAACTTAGCTGTATAACTTGAGGATCTAACTTTATCTGCTAAGTAAACATTTTCATTTGTTATAACACAACCTAAGAAATTATATTCCACACCATGTTTTTCATATAAATCTTCAATAACAGGATGATTAAGATGTACATAAGTTGGATTCTTGTCACAAGCTGAAACACAATTTCCACTCACTATAGCACCATCAAATACTTCTGTTGGATATATAAATGTTGGGATTATTTTTTTTGCATCTACTCCATATACATAGGTATCATGTAAAAGCCCTTGACTTTGAAGCATATATACATATACTACCTTTGGGAGATCTGGGTATTTGTTCACTTGTTCTAATAAAGGCAATGTTTCATACACTTTAGTTTCATCTGGTGTAATGTCTTTTGCAAAACTTCCTAAATAAGTGGCTGCTTTAAATCCTAAAGTTCTTACAATTTCCTCATGTTCATATTGATTTACCCCTTCTTTAGGTTCACATACTACTACTAAATTATTAGTTTTTGAAAAAGGTGTATATTTAGCTCCCTCTCCACTCATATCAATAATACCTTCTTGAAATCCAACTATTTTACCTGTAGTTACTACTGCAGCACCCTTTAGTACGTTAGTTTTACCTGAACCAACAGTATCAACTTTACTTATAAAGCCTGGAAAAATTCCACCATTTCCTTCTACTTTAACTCTTGGCTCTATTACATCTTTTACTGGAATAATTCTAGTCTTATCTCCTGGCTTAGCTATTTCTAAATCAATGCTTTTAATTCTCTCGTCGGTACCAATTACCTCAAGAACTTCTTCTTTAGAAATATACAGTACTCCATCTTTAATTTTTGTTTCATTGGAAAACTGCATATCGCTTATAAATATTTTCCCAATCTCTAAACGCATAATATCAACCCCCAAATTAAATTTTTGATGCTTTATCTTTATTGTACTGCTAAATGATTTTAGCAATTTTTATATAAATCTTATATAAAATTAATGTAATGCATTGTATATAAGATCATAATCAATCAGTCTAAAATCTTCTAATATATTTTCATTCCATGTAGGAGTACCGCAAGATTTTTGGAATTTTTCTAATGATTGTATGGACTCTTCTATATAATTTAAAGACTGTATATCTACCATTTCTTTGCACTTTTCTGAAATAACTACAGTTCTATAAGGTGTTTCATTAGGCTTTACACTACTCATTAAAGGATGAGTTAAAAGTTCATGCCCTTTGTGTATATAATCTCTTACTGTTTTAAAAACTTCGTTTACAGTACTTGATATAAATTCTATTCGATATTTTTCGTTAAATTTTTCACTAATTAAATTATTATTAGTTATCATAATAACCTTATTATTCAATAAACCCACCATCCTTTACGTATACATTATTTTTATAACTGCCATAATGAATTACTAAATTTTTATTCACAAAAAACAGAGATAAAAGTCCATAACTTTCATCTCTGTTTATTAACCTGAGAGTTTTACTCCTTCGGTGCATAATGCTTTCCAGAGTTTTGTCAATTTTCGGTCCTTTTGCCTGAGATATTCATGTTACTTATGGTAATAACACTTAGTTCCTTCGGCTATCCTATGAGGATACTATGCAGAATAAATATTTATTTCAAATTCTACATAGCTAAGTTTAAAACTTAATCTCCCGAAAATATCATCCAAACTTTATTAAATATTTAACTATATTATACCTTATTTCAATATTATTTTACATAGTTTTCAGAAAATAATGAATTTTATTTCCAAATAGTACCTATAAATATTCTTTATAGTTTTTTTATATACATATAAAAATTTTATTTAATTTAATAATAAATTTATTAATAATAAATTTTTCTATAATAAAAACTATGATATCTTATAATTATTTATGCTTTTTATTACCACGTTTATCTTGTTTTTTATTTATGCTAGAAACTATAATATTTTATAATAATTTTATTTATTATAAATGGTTATTCTATTAATACTATTATATTTATTAAATTAATAATAGGTTATTGCTAACATTTTTATTAATAATATTTTTTTATTAATAATTTTTATTATTTATATTGTTATTTTCTAAAAAAGTAGTATAATTAGTATATACCCCACTAGGGTAAAAAGAGGTGATTTTATATGAATAAAAAAAATAAAAATTTAGATTTAATGATTATAGGTGCAGGACCTGCAGGCTTATCTGCTGCTATATACGCTGCGAGAGCTAAACTTAACATGGTTTTAATTGAAAACGGATTAATTGGTGGTCAGATTAGAAATAGTTATATTGTTGAAAATTATCCTGGATTTAAAAAAATTAAAGGTAATCATTTAGCAGACTTAATGCAAGAACAAGCCACAGATCTTGGCGCCATTATAGATGAATTTGATATAATAGAAAAAGTTCAATTAAATAATGATGAAAAAATAATTGAAACTTCAGAATATATATATAGACCAACAACTTTAATCATATCTACTGGCGCTACAGCTAAAAAACTTCCTATTCCTAGTGAAAGTAAATTTTCTGGGAAAGGCATACACTACTGTGCTATTTGTGATGGTGCCATGTATGAGGGAAAAACTGTAGGAGTTGTTGGTGGTGGAAACACAGCCTTAGAAGAAGCTTTATTTTTAAGTAAATTTGCTTCAAAAGTATATATGATACGAAGATATGATTATTTTAAAGGTGAACAGGCTACATTAGAAGAAATTGAAAATAATTCTAAAATAGAAATACTTTATAATTGGAATTTAATAGATGTTTATGGTTCAAATTTCATAGAAAAAGCTTTAATTAAAAACGTTAAGACAAATGAAGAAAAAGAACTAAATTTAGATGGTATTTTTGGATTTATAGGTTCAGAACCTAAAACTGAATTATTTAAAGAATATATATCTTTAAATCCTAAAGGATATATTAAAACTAATGAAAATATGGAAACTAACATAAAAGGTGTTTATGCTGCTGGAGATGTTAGAGAAAAACAATTTCGTCAAATAACTACTGCTGTTGCTGACGGAACTATAGCTGCACTAACTGCGGAAAAATACATTATTGAAAAAAGAAGAAAAAAACAATATTAATTCTATATTACAAAAGAAGAAATAGAGGTGTTTATATGTTTAAAAATTTATATACAGAAGACAATATATATAAAAATTTTATAAAAGGTCAATGGGTAATTAGCAAAACAAATAAGTTTATAGAAATAACTTCCCCTATAGATGGCTCTTTAATAGGAAAAATTCCTTCTATGGATAAAGAAGAAGTTGACTTAGCTGTAAAAACTGCAAGAGAATCTCAACCAAAGTGGAATAATGTTCCCATAAATGAAAGAGCATCTATTTTATTAAAAGCTGCTGATATATTAGATGAAAGGGCGGAAGAAATTGCTGATATAATGATAAAAGAAATTGCTAAAGATAAAAAAAGTTCCATTTCAGAAATCCATAGAACTGCAGATTATATAAGATTTTCTACTGATACTGCCAAGAATATGGTTGGAGAAACCATATCTGGCGATTCCTTTCCCGGAACTTCTAAAGGAAAAATATCAATAGTAAATAGAGTTCCTTTAGGTGTAGTTTTAGCTATTTCTCCATTTAATTATCCAATTAATTTGTCTGCCTCTAAAATAGCTCCTGCTTTAATGGCTGGAAACAGTGTAGTTTTAAAGCCTGCTACACAAGGTAGTATTAGTGCTCTTTATTTAGTGAAAGTTTTTGAAAAAGCCGGTCTACCTTCTGGTGTTTTAAATACAGTTACAGGTAAAGGTAGCGAAATAGGTGATTATATAGTTTCTCATCCTATGATTGATTTTATAAACTTTACCGGAAGCACAGAGATAGGAAAAAGAATCTCCCATATTTCTGTTATGAAACCTATGCTAATGGAACTAGGAGGTAAAGATGCTGCTATAGTTTTAGAAGATGCTGATCTAGATTTAGCAGCTAAAAATATAGTATCTGGTGCTTATTCTTATTCTGGTCAAAGATGTACTGCTGTAAAAAGAATACTAGTCTTAGATAAAATAGCAGACACGCTAATAAAAAAAGTCAAAGAAAAAGTAGAATCTTTAATAGTAGGAAATCCATTAAAAGGTCAAGTAGATATTGTGCCATTGATAAATGATAAAGCTGCAGACTATGCTGAAGCTTTAATAAAGGAAGCTAAGGAGAAAAAAGCTACATTATTAGTAGGCGGGAAAAGGAAAGGCAATTTAATTTACCCTACATTATTTGATAATGTTACATTAGATATGAGATTAGCTTGGGAAGAACCTTTTGCTCCAATACTTCCAATAATAAGAGTGAAAAATATAGATGAAGCTATAAAAATAGCTAATGAATCTGAATATGGACTTCAAGCTTCCATATTTACAAAAGATATAAATAAAGCTTTTTATATAGCAGAAAAATTAGAAGTAGGTACAGTTCAAATTAATAATAAACCTGAAAGAGGACCAGATCATTTTCCATTCTTAGGTGTTAAAGCTTCTGGCCTTGGAACTCAAGGTATAAAATATTCTATAGAAGCTATGTCCAGACCAAAAGCTATAGTTTTAAATATAAATTCATAAAATAAGGAAGTTGCATAGCAACTTCCTTATTTTATGAATTTATAGCTTTATCTATAGCCGGTTTATCAAAACCTATTATAATTGATCCATTTATATCTAACACAGGCACACCTCTTTGGTTTGATTTCTTAATCATTTCCTCTCTTGCCTCGTCGTCCTTTTCAATATTTAATTCTTGAAAATCTATTCCTTTTGTTTTTAAATATGTCTTTACTTTTATGCACCATGGACAAGTTTCAGTTGTATACACTTTAATCATATAACCACTTCCTATTCAATAATAATTATTATATAATTTTAATTATCGTTATTTATATACATTTTATCATAATATTCTTCCTCTGTATATAGGTTTAGTTATATATATAAATTTATTCACATTTATTTTATATTTAAGATTAATTTCCTATGATATGTATTATAATAATAAAATCACTTATTTTTATTAAAGAAATAAATCAAATTTACTATTACTCATACTTATAATTTGATAATTATTAATTTATATTTCTTTTTCTTAATAATTAACATATAATTTTTTATCTTTGCTCTATATTAATAGCACCTACTCCAGCTTCAATATTAACATCTAAACTATTTTTGCTTTTTCCATATTGAGAATTCTTATATAAATTTTCATCTTCCACTATAAATCCATTTGCCTTAACGTTTCCTACTCCTTTTTCTACTTTTATCTTAACTCCTATAGATTTGGGTAAATATATGGTGGATTCACCAACTCCTCCTTGTATATCTACTTTAACATTATTTTTATAATTCCCTGATATATCTAACTTTACCTTTCCTACTCCCACGTCAACTTTCAATTTTTTTAAATTTATTTTATTTAAATCCCCTTTAACATCTCCTACTCCTAAATTTAAATTTATTTCCATAGGTATTTTTTCATTTAAATTTATATTCCATTCATTATATTCCTTTTTATTTAAGGAGATGTTTTCTCCATTTAATGAAGATTGAGAAACTGTAATTTCTCCCTCTTTATTTTTAACTTCATGTTTTATTTCAGGTTTCCATTCTTTTTTACTATATATAAAATTCCCCTTCATCAGCTTTTCTTCATTTCCACTTATATTTAAATTTCCTACTCCAAAATTCAGATTAACTTTTGCTTTTTCTGCTCCATTAGAATCTATAATTTTTGTTTCTTTTTTAGTTTCTTCATTTGTATTTCTTGTATTAGTTATTTTAATTTTATTAGTACATGCTGTAGCAAAAACTATAATTACTAATATAAATACAGAAAAAAGTTTTTTAATACTCATCTTATCCCCCCATTTAAATTCAGTCTTTATATTTACTATATAAAAAAAATTTTATCATTGCATTCACAATATATTAATATATTTTTATTTTATTTAAGGAACTATTAAGAATTTATTATATATTTTACTAATAATATACATATTAAAACAATCTGTTTTTTAATAAATTTTATTCTAAACAATATTTTTATATATTCTAAAAAAACATTTCATAAAAATACTTTTATGAAATGTTTAAGTATTATGTATTAATATAAAAATTATATTTATAATCAAAATATATGCTAATCACATTTTTCTTTTATATTAATTAAATCTATTCTGGAACTGTAATAATAAGGATTTATCTAAATATTTTATAAATATTAAAAACTTAATTTTATAAAGCTTTAAATTTAGATAATTGTATTATTTTTTCTTCATTTTCAAAATTTTCTAAACTTTTTTCTAATTCTTCACTAGCATAATCAAATAATATTTCCTTTGTTTTTTCTTTTGCTTCCTTTTCTGTTTCCACGTAATTTGTCATGCCAAAAAATGAACAATTATTATTTTTCAGCCAATTTGTAAACTCTTTAAAAAATTTTTCTCTGTCTTTATCCTTTGGTATGTTTATAGCTCCATTTATAGCTATGGAATTTTCCCCAACACAGATTTCCTCACTGCCTTGGGTTATCATCTTACACATAATCAAACTCCCTTCAAAATTTTAAATAATTTATGTGTTCAATTTTTAGTATTTGCATCATTTTACAATAATATCGAATTAGAGTAAAGTCTAATATATTCTATTTTTTCATTATATTTTTATATTATTAATTTTGTAAGTTATATTAGTCTTTATTATTAAAAATTATAAGCTATTACATAGTTTTTCAAGGTTTTTTAAATTAAATATATCAATAATATACTCATATTCATAATATATTATTAGAAGATTTTCCTTCTATTGCAAAGATCCCTTGTATTTACTTTATAATAACCTTATTATCCTAACTCTCCTTTACTCCTTTTAATTAAATACAGGAGATTAAAAAAAGCAAAGAGGCTGTGCACTATAAAATTTATATACAATATATTGTTGTCCAAATTAAAATTAACATAATATATTGTATAATTTATTCTTAGTGCGACAGCCTCTTTACCTTAAACATGTTATTAAGTTCTCTTTTGGTTTTAAATATAATACTAAAACCTTAAAACAAGAGGGTTGCTTATAACTGTAGTTTTTGGGTCTTTTGGGGTAATATTATAAAGTTCCTTTAGGTAAATTTATATTTACCGACAAAACCAGTATATATTATATTTTTTTATAAATCAAATAAGAAAAACTTATAAAGAAATCTTAAGTTAAAAAGCTTTGCTAATACTATTATTTTATATCCTCTAAATTGTTATATTATATTAATCATGAATTTTATAAATTAAAACTTTCATATTTTTTTATTATAAAAAATTGAATTATAATTACATTAATTTTTTATTATATAATCAAACTTTATGAAGTTTTTCTTTCATAATAATTTATATTTATTTCCCATGATTTTATAAAAATATGTGGTCTTTTTATTTTCCACACCTATTTTTTTGATTCATATAATTAAAAATAAAAATATTATAAATATAATACTCCTTTAAAATAACATTTTGAATATTATTGCAATTTTTAATGCAAATACGATTTATAAAAATATCCTATTTATATATATATTTTTTATAAATTTATAAAAAATTTTCCACTATTCTACTTATATTAAAGCTTTCTTTCACCTAAAGCAATATTCACTTTTAAAATTTCATTTTTCAGAATAAATTTTAAATTGATATTTGCTTTATTTTCTGATACAATTTTAAATGTATTTTAATAAAGTAAATAATTCAATAATCATAAAATTATATTAGGAAAGGTGGAAATTATATGAGTTTTATAGAAAATTTTATATCAGTATTAAACAATTATCTATGGTCTTATATACTGATAGCATTATTGATAATTTTAGGTTTATTCTTCTCTTTTAAATCTAAATTTGTTCAAATCAGATATTTTAAAGAAATGTTTAGATTATTAGGAGAAGGTGCAAGTAAATCCGCTAGAGAGAAGCACAAAGGGAAAAAAGGCGTTTCCTCTTTTCAAGCTTTCTGTATAAGTACAGCTTCAAGAGTTGGTACTGGTAACTTAGCTGGAGTAGCCATTGCTATTGCATCTGGAGGTCCTGGTGCTGTATTTTGGATGTGGATTATAGCTGTAATCGGTGGTGCTTCAAGTTTTGTTGAAAGTACTTTAGCACAAATATATAAAGTAGAAGATAAGCATGGATTTAGGGGTGGTCCTGCTTATTATATGGAAAAAGCTTTAAATAAAAAATGGATGGGAATAATATTCTCTATATTAATAACTATAAGTTATGGTCTTGTATTTAATTCTGTGCAAGCTAATACTATCTCTTTAGCTTTTAAACAAGCTTTTGGTATAAATACTCTAATTATAGGAATAATATTAGCAGTTCTTACCTCTCTTATTATATTTGGCGGTGTTAAACGAATTGCTAGAGTTAGTGAAATTATCGTTCCAATAATGGCAATAGCTTATGTATTAGTAGCTTTATTTGTTATTTTAAAAAATATAAGTAGTATTCCTAACATTTTTTCTCTTATTATACAAAATGCTTTTGGTGTAAAACAAGTTGTGGGTGGTGGATTAGGAGCTGCTGTGCTTATGGGTATTAAAAGAGGATTATTTTCCAACGAAGCCGGAATGGGAAGCGCACCAAATGCTGCTGCAACAGCTAATGTTACTCACCCTGCTAAACAAGGTCTTATTCAAACTTTAGGTGTATTTACAGATACTATATTAATATGTAGCGCAACTTCTTTTATAGTTTTAATTTCTGGTAGCTATTTAAAAAGTGACTTAACAGGAATTCAGCTTACACAAACTGCATTAAGTTCACAGGTAGGTTCTTGGGGAAATACTTTTATAGCTATTTGTATATTCCTTTTTGCTTTTAGTTCTGTAGTAGGCAATTACTATTATGGAGAAACAAACATTGAATTTTTAAAAGGAAGTAAAACAAGCTTACTTTTATATAGAATATGTGTAATAGGTATGGTTCTATTTGGATCTGTTGCTAAAATTCAAATAGTTTGGGATATGGCTGATCTATTCATGGGATTTATGGCCATAATAAACTTAATTGCTATATCTATGCTATCTAAAATAGCTTTTGCAGCTTTAAAAGATTATGATAAACAAAAAAAGCAAGGCATAGAGCCTGTATTTTATGCAGATAGTATTGAAGGCTTAAATAATATAGAATGTTGGCCAAAGCGTAAAGACTCAGAAAAATCAGCATAATATTTTTAAAACTAAACATCTAAATAGTTAACAAGTATTTGAAACTAATTAAAGCACTTGAAATTTAATAAAAATTTCAAGTGCTTTTAAAATTATTTTCATTATTTTATACATATTTAATTTAATTATTTGTATACCTTCACCTTCATATAACTTTTTAATATTCCCCATTTATCTAAGTTTAATTCTATATATATTATTTTATCTACTATCTATTATGTAATTTTTAAACTACATATAAATATAATGTTTATAATTTTATTTACTATACCTTAAATTGCTATTATCTTGTTAATGATTCTAGTAAGTAAAATCATTTTTATTATTATACAAAAACTTCTATTTTTCATGCACATCTAAATTTCATTCGAAATTTATTATATTTAAGACAAAAACTGTCCCAAAATTTTATTTTGAAACAGTTTTTTATCATCTTTTATTAAGCCTATCTATATATTTTTAAGCTGTAGCTTGTTCAACTTCTTGCTCTTCAGAAGCAGCTCTTAATTCTGCAACAGTTCTTATTTTATAGTTTCTAAATATTATTGAGCCTAATAGTCCAGCAAAAGCTCCTGCTAAAGCACAGAATATAGCTGCTATTGTAACTACTTTAGGATCATTAAATCCATACATAACCATAAGTCCTGCTATTGGAGTAGCTGTTCCTGTAGCATTATTTATTAATCCAAAATGAGTTACTATGATACCTGCAAGTCCACCACCTATGAAGTTTGTAACATACACAGGTATAGGATTAGCTGAAATTACATCTGCTTGAGTCAAAGGCTCTATTGCTACTGCTATAGTTGTGCTTCTATCACCAAATTTTAATCTATGGAATAACACAAAATTCATAAAAGAAGATCCCATTACTGAAAGAGCTCCTATAGCCATTGGCAATCCTTTAAGCCCTAACATAGCTGTTAATGCCATAGAACTTAATGGTGCTGTTGCAACTACTGTTATAACTCCACCTAGTATAAATCCCATTATAATTGGACTTTCATTAGCTGCTACTGTTATTATACCGCCTATATTTAATAATGTTGCATTTACAACTGGAGTGGCTCCATTTCCTATTAATCTAGCTAAAGGTGCCACCAAGGCCACACAGACGATTAAATCTAATCCCTTCGGTACTTTCTTTTCTATTATAGGAACTATAAAAGAAAGTGCATAACCAGCTACAAAACCTGGTAATATGCCTAATCCATAACATGATGCTCCAACTAATACAGCATATACTGGTGAAACCCCTAAAGCTAATGGAACTAAAGTAGCTGCTGCTGCTCCACCCATTCCACCTGCTGCAAGTCCAGTTTCTTTTAATAAATTAATATGTAACATATCTCCGCCTACATAACTTTGGAATGCCTCTACAAGGAATGTTGCTACCGCTGCATCTGCTAGAGCTCCCATAGCCTTCATTCCCTTTGGCGCTTTTAAACTAAATAAAGAAAATGCACTTAAACAAAGTAATAATAATAAAGTTCCTTTTAAAATTACCAATCTTTATTCCTCCCTTTATAAAATATTGAAATTAAATTTAAAATTTTAAAAATGCTAACGTTTTCCCTAAGGAATATTTAATATAATTTCATCAACAATTATTTATTATATCAAAACTTTTATAATTGTCTATATATTTTTTCAATTTTTTATTATTTTTTTCATAAACACGAATATATAATTCAAACATATATTCATTTAACTTAGAATATTAGTGATTTTTTCAATTTTTAGAAAAAAACTAATTTCACAATTTTATTTTTTTCTATTGTTTTCATAAAAATGAATTTAAAAACATTTATAAAATTTAAATAATACATTTAAGAAATTATGCTTTTTATGCTATAATTAATATAAATTAAAAACTACATTAGGAGGCTAAAATGCAGTTAGGTGAAAAAATTAAATACTATAGAAAGAAAAAAGGTCTTACTATAAAAGAATTATCAGAATTAACTAACCTATCCATAGGTTTTATAAGTAATTTAGAAAGAGATTTAAATAGTCCTTCTGTAAGTAACTTGCAACAAATTTGTGAAGTATTAGGAATAAATTTGATGGAAATATTAAAATCTACAGAAGATAAAGAATATATTGTATGCAAAAATAACCGTAGTGAAATTTTTTCTACAGATGATAAAAAAATAAAATTTGAGATGTTAACTAATGGAAATAAAAATTTAAATGCAATAGCTATAACTATAGAAGGAAATACAGATTATAATGATACTTCTTGGGGGCATAGTTATGATGAGTTAGGAATTGTAGTAAAAGGTTCTTTAGAAATCCAAATGAATACTCAAACTTATCTCCTTCATGAAGGAGATAGCATTTATTTAAACAAATTTACTCCACACAGATATAGAAACCCTTCTGATGAAGTTAATGTAACTTATTGGTTTTCCGTAAAAGAATAAATATGATACATATATCTTATTTATTACAAATTAATTTATAATATTATATTTGTAATAAATATTGATTTAAAGTAAATAAGCAAGAATTAATTAGTTAATTAATTCTTGCTTATAATATTTATATATCAACTTGTCCAATTCTTGACTCAATTTCAATATTTCACCCTCATATAAAATTGAATCCATTTCTATCAGATTATTTAATCTTTCTCTTGTTTGTTCTAAAACTTTACCCATCTTTCTTACCATTCCTATACATTTTTTATAAAATACATATTTTATTATACATTTTATTACCATAAAATTCAACTTAAATTATCAAAGAAATCATTATTTTTTTTATAATAACTATTTTTTTTGTTTATACATTATATATGTATATTTTTTTTATATATCTTACTTTATTCTTGTAATCAATTCAACACAATCTAAAATTTTTAAATATATAGTCTAAATAAATTGTAACTTTGTATTTAAGATCTAAATAATTATCTAAAATAAAATTTAAAAATGTTATTTTATGTTTCTTTACTTAATATAATTTATCTGCTACAATTATAAAGTAATAGTTTTAAGGTAAATAAATATTTTCATATAAGGAAGGATAAATATGAATAAAAATCATAAATTTGATAAACATTTTAATAATTTAGATGAAGAAAATCAAGAAAAATATATAGAAGAAATGCATGAAATGGCAGATAAAGCTGCTAAAAAAAATAATTTGATATTTGGAGCAGTAGTCATACCTATTGTTATTGTTTGTATTTTAGTTGTTAAACAAATGGTTTCTTTCTCTTTTAATTTAGTTAAGGATGATAGTTCAAATAAAAATAATGGTACCGAAATAACTAATAATGTAAACAAGAAAAATGTGAGCAAGAAAACTGAAGAAATTGCTTTAAATAAAAAAATAGCTAAATATATACAAGATAAAAACAATAGGGAAAAATCTTTTAAAGAAGCTGTTTCAATAAATAAAGGCAGTGAAAAAGGTGTTTCTGTAATATTTATATCTCAATTATACAGAAATAATGGATATGATATACCTAAAAATACTATAAGTACTAAAGGATTATTGGAAGAATTAAAGAAGAAAAATTGGACAAAAGAAACAGATTATACAAAATTACAAAAAGGAGATATTTGTTTTACTACTGTAGATAGTGCAGGTTCTCCATCTCATGCATATATTTTTATGGGTTGGGTAAAAGAAGGAAAAACAGACTATGCTTATGTTTGTGATGGACAAACCTCTGATTATGATGATACATTGCACAAAAGAAATTTAAGTATTTCTACCTCAAAAAAAGATAAGATAGCTTTCTTTATGAAAGCACCTAACGAAAAATAAATTATTAAAGCTGGTATATTTATACTAGCTTTAATAATTTTGTTTTAATATTTACAATAAATAATATTCTTCCCCTAAATAATTATTATTTAGGGAAATTAAAATTTAAAACTTAGGAGTCTATATATTATTTTATACATATTTTATATAAATATACCTAAACCTAAAAATTTAATTTTTAGGTTTATTAGCATTTTTTTGACCAGTTTGTTGTCTTAACTTAGCATCTTTATTTCCTTCTATTGGTTTATTATTATTGTTTTTTTTCATAAAATCTCCTCCTAGAGCCATAAATATTCTAAGTAAAAATAAATTATAAAGTAACTTTGTAATTTATAAAGCTACTACTTTATAATTTATTAACAAAGTCTATTATGAAATATAATTTATATCTCATATATATTATTTATATATTACTAAAAAACATACTAAAAATTTATCTACAAAATATACAATAATTATCTTTATCCTATAACTTTCTACTCCAATAATTATAATACCTATATATTTTTTAAATTGAAAGTAATCTGCCTCGTCCTTATATAACCATTTCCTAAACTTTATAATAAATAAAAACAAATCTTCATTTAATATTTTTAATGGATTATATAATATTTTTAGAACTTTACAATTAATAAAAGCTCCTTTAAAAATTAATAGCTTTGTTTATTAATGTATTAATATATTTATTTTTATAGGGAAAAATATTAATATATTTTAAATTGTAGGAGGTTGTTTTATGGAATCTAAACGTGCTAAACAAATAATAGACTCTAAAAAATATATCCCTGTTTATTATAAAAATACACCAGTTCATATAGAAAAAGTAGACAATAAAGAAAATATAGCTCATGTTAAAAGCCTAAATACAGATAAAGAAATAGTAGTTAATGTAAAAACTCTTAGTGAATGTAATAAATTGAATAACTAAAAAGCTATATATAACATATAAAAAAATTTGACTAAAAAAAGCTAAAAACTTATATAATATATTAATAAAAGGTGCTAAAATTAATTTTTAGCACCTTCTATCAGTATTATTTTACTCCTGTATGCCCAAATCCTCCTCCTCTATTTTTTCCTATTTCTTGAGGATTTTCGCATTCTACAAAATTAGCTCTTTTATATTCTGTAAATATCATTTGAGCTATTCTTTCTCCTTTATTTATATATATAGTTCCATAAGGATTACCTTTCTTATCTAAGTATATCTTTTCATTTAATATGCTTAAAATATTATCAGTATCTAAGTTTATATCTTCTTTACTGTTTAAATAATCAAATAAAGATACTTCATTATATTCTTCATTTAAAACTTTTAATATACTAGGATCCTTTACTATATCATAAGCTAAATTAGCTAGGTTATATGTATTCTCTAATATAACTCCTACTGTATCTCTATAATCACTATCTATAGTTCCTGGACTATTTGGAACTCTTAAATTAGTTTTTAAAGATAAACCACTTCTTGGTCTTATTTGTGCCTCCAGTTTTTCATCCATAGCCATAATAAAATTTAATGGCATAACTTTTATTTCTCCTGGTTTTATTTCCATATCCTTTGTAGCATATAGATCACATCCTGCAGCATTTAAAGAGCCATAACTAGGCAGTTTACCATTCTCTAAAACCTTTATATAAACATTAACCTTATTTTCCATATTTCTTCACCTCTTCTAGCATAATATATACTTGTGTTTAACTATACAAATATATATTATACTATAAAAATCCACATTATAATATTAACTATATAATTTTTTATAAAATCCATATTATATCTCACAAACTTTATATAAATATCATTAATAAAATTTATAATAATTATTTTAACTTTTCCCAATTTAATGTTATAATCATATTTAAATCATCCTTTGTTTATGTTTTTTACTTAAAACATTATGTTGCAAAGTGATGATTTTTTATTTTTTATAATTTTTATTAACTTAATAATAGATTAATATAAAATATTAATAATTATATTTGAGGTGTTTATATGCAAAACGATAATTTAGAAATATATATATCAAAAGAAGCTTCAAAAAATTTATCTAAATTACTAAAAGAAAATCATTATTCTTGCGTTAGACTTTCTTATGTGAAAAGTTGCTGTGCTAAAGGACAGTTAGATATAATACTAGATGATATTAAAGAAAAAGATTTAAAATATAATTGTAATTCAATTATATTAGTTTATGACAATGAGGTTTCTGATAATATAAAAAAAGTAGAAATAATTCATAAAAATAATAATTTTATGATGAAAATTACTCCCAAAAACAATAATAGTTGTAAAAATAGTTGTTGTAACAATCACACTTCTTCTACTTGTAATAACAATTGTAATAACAATTGTAATAATAGTAATTGTAATAAAGGTTGTCCTTATAAAAATAAATCTTTTTAAAAATCATAACAAAATTTTTATTTAAACTTCTAATAAACTATAATAAAAAAATCATATTTAGAAATAAATTAAAAGAGGTTAGTTATAGAGCTTTGTTTAAGTAATTTTTAAAAGCTCATTACTATCCTCCTTTTAATTATTTTTAAAATAAAATCTAATTTAAAATTATTTTATCCTGATCTCACTCTTATTTTTATTTAATCTTTTATAATTAATTATCATTTTCTTTTTCTGTATTGTGAATTACATCATCTATAATTATAACCATCGCTAGAATAAGGCTTTGGCTGGCTCCTTCCTTAATATCTACTTCATAGGAATCTCTTATAGCAGGAAAATATTTTTTTACTCTTGCCACCGTTTCTCCTTCTTTTTCTATAGTAAAATTAACATCTAATATATCCCCTTTTACTTCATAATCTCCTATAATACTTTCTACTGTAAATCTAGGCTTTAATATACTTATGTCCTTTTTCATAGTAGCTATATGATTTCCACTCATATATATCAAATAAGTAGGTAAAATTTTTATAAACTTCTCTTTAATGTATACTAATTCTCTATCCTCTATATCATATATTTTTATTTTTTTGACCATAGACATAAGTATTTTTTGTGCTTTATATAATTTTTCTCCATATTCATTTTCTATTATATATTTATCTGTTATAGAAAATAATTTCTGTTTTATTATAAACTTCAATATATATCATCCTTCTTATCGTTTAATATAATAATTTATTCTATCATAAATTTAAATATATATTTTAAAACATACAATTTATAAAAAAACATTAAGAAATTAAAACATTCTCAATACTAAGTATATTTTACTAAAATATGCTTAATTCTTCTAGATAAGAATAAAAATTAAATTTATTTTTTCCTTTAATGTTATTTACTTCACTTTATAACTTTTTAATATTTCCAAAAGTATAAGTAAAAACAAATACTCCTTTGGATAGCTCGTTACTAAACTTCAATAATAGTAAAAACTTACACACAAGCAAGAACTCTATTTATAAAAAAAGTGGGCTGTAGCACTAAAAATAAATCTTACAATATATTGTGTTAGATTTAAATTTATAAAACAATATATTGTATATAATTTTTTAATGCCACAACCCCAATTCAATAAAAAATCAATAAATAATAAATTTATTATATATTAATAATAATTGACGTCTACGCTTAAAACTTTATAATATTTACTAATTTTATTTAAACAAATTCATTTATGATATTTAAAAAAATTTTTAAATATAAATATCACTTTAAACTTATAGGTTTCACAATAACTTTATTACCTTCTTTAGATACAATTGCTTCCATTGAAATATCTTCAAAGGTTCCAGTATATTTAAATTCTTCCTTTGATATTAGGTCTTTAACTCTATTTTTATTAGCGTTTATAAAAACCACTTTCCCATTAGGAAGAATCTTTATATCTTTTTTATTAATAGGATTTTCTAATTCTATATCTTTTCTATTAATAGTTTTATCATCTAAATTCCAATAATAAATTTTATCTATATTTCCTTCTTCTCTATTACCTTTTAGCTTTCCTATATACATTACATCATTATCATCTACACCTAATAAAGTGTGATTAGCCCCATCTCTTACGGTTATAGGATAATCCTTTCCTTCTACATGAATATTTCCATCATTCTTATTTTCATAAACTACTCTATCTTCACTATTCATTAAAGCTATCTCACCTAAGTTATTTCCTAAATTCCTTACTCTCTCTAACTGAGCCATGGTATTTATTCTATAAATTCTGCTTCTTCCTTGTTCATTTTTTATTTTTAAATATATAGTATTAGTAGCTGTAGATAACGTCATATTATTTATATCATAATTGTTATTAGGTAAATTTATTATAGTTTTTTTACCATTTTCATCTTCTAACTGAAATTTTTCATTTTTTTCACTGTCATAAGAAAACAATGCTAAAAAGCTACCAATGTTCTCACTTGCTTTTTCTCCTATAAATAGGATATTTCTATCTGGAAGCCAAGCTGTATAATTAACTGCTCCATTTTTAAACTCTATATATTTTTCCTCTTTTTTTGCCACATTGATTATAACTATTTTATTTTCAGTATGATAAGATATGTATTCTCCATTAAAAGATACTTTTATGTTTTCTGCATAATCTGGTACATCTATTGAAACAGCCTTTTTTATTTTCTTTTCTTCTTCTTCTACTTTATTTATTTCAAAAGTTTTAGCAGAAGACAAATAAATTTTATCTACAAAGAACAAAACTCCAACAGATAAAAATAAAGCAATTAATGTCCAAACAAATATAATCTTAATTTTTTTCATAAGTAAGTGTTCTCCTTTAAGGTTCTACATATATGGAAGTAGCTACTGTTCTTTCTCCATCCCAGTTACAAGGTCTATTTATAACTTTGCCTTTATAATACATAGTTGAAGAAGATCCTCCATCTAAATTACTAGCATTAACTACTCCTCTTTGCAACAATATATTTTCTACTTCTTCTAAAGTAGCTCCTTGTTTTATTCCTCTTCTACCATCTATAACTAATAACACTATAGTTCCATCCTCTTTTTGTCCTATAGCAGTTCTAGGATTTATACCTTCGTTATAAGGAATAGGATTTCCATTGATTATCAATGTATTTCTAAAAGATAAAGCTTCTACTACTCCCATTTTTAAAAGTTCATCTACAGTATAATCTCCTACAACTAATAATCCATCCTTTGTAAATGCAGTAACATTAGCCTTTTGTCCTTTTTTAAAGTCATTATAAATAACTTTTCCATTAGATATAACTAGTCCCTCTGGATAAGCTCCTGTGCCTGTCCAAAGCTTTCCTGTTGATGATACATCTCTAAATCCTCCACCATTTACAGCTGCTACTGCCCCATATCTCTCAGCCATTTTACTAGTTCTTTCCCCCATTTTGCCCATGTACTTTGTATAGCCTATTTTTACTTTTTTAGGATTCTTTATTTCTAGTATGTAACCATCAAATTTAGTTGTACTTATATCATATCTTTCTACTGAATTGCCATATTGATTTTTTATTTTTATATTACCATAGTTTTCTTTTGAAATAGAATTATTTATTTCCTTACCTTTATTTAAAATTTTATTTATTTCATCTTTAGATAAAAAAGTAGTAGCGATATACTGATGTTTATAGGTAGCCATAGCTGTTCCAACTAATGTACTTTTTACATTATTAAAGGGACCATAAAATGCAAGTAATAATGTAAAAACACCTCCTGCTATGATTTCATAAACTAAAAACAAAAATAATCTTCCTATAAAAGATTTCTTTTTCTTCTTTCTAATCTTTTTTCTTTTTACATTTTTTTGCCTTTGTTTAGACATAAATACTCCTTTTTTACTTAATTTTTTTAATTCACATGTAAATTATAGTGCAATTATAATTTATGTTTGTAACAAATGAGTTACAAGTATAATAACAATCCAAATAAAATTATACCATTAAATTTGGATTGTTACTTTATAATTTAAATTAATATATTATATTATAACTCAATTATGAATAATTTCATATAATTTTATTCATAATTGAATGACTTTTTTAATTTATTAATAATAAGTTCTAGAACTTAATTTATCTTCCACACTCATTAACGCCTCTCCAAATCTTTGAAAGTGTACAACTTCCCTTTCTCTTAAAAATGCTAAAACATCTTTTATATCATGATCATCTGTTAAATTCATAAGATGCTCATAAGTAGTTCTAGCCTTTTGTTCTGCTGCCATATCTTCATGAAGATCTGTTATAGGGTCATCCATAGATTGAATATAAGCTGCTGTCCAAGGTATTCCATTAGCATCTGCTGGATATATAGCATTACCATGCTCTGTATAATATGATCCTAATCCTGCCTCCCTTAATTCCTTAGGGGTAGCATTTTCCATTATTTGATATACCATAGTAGCAATTATTTCTACATGGGCTAATTCTTCTGTTCCTATATCCGTTAAAAGACCTTTAGCCTTAGATGTTGGCATTGTATATCTTTGAGATAAATATCTTAAAGCTGCACTTAATTCTCCATCTGGTCCCCCATATTGTGCCATAAGAAATTTTGCCATTCCCAAATCTTTACTCTTCAAATTTACTGGATATTCTAATTTTTTTTCATAAATCCACATATGTTTTACACTCCTATCTAAATTTTTTAGCTACATTTTTGAATATTCTTTTTCCCATGGCCAAGGTTCTGTTACCCATTTCCATGGATATTTACTCCTACTAAATCCAAAATTAAATAAAGGTCCAAACCTTTTCTCATATGTTTCTATTAGTTCTTCTAATTTACATGAAATCTCATTAAAATATTCCATAGCCTTTTTATTTTCAGGATAATTATCTAAATATAAATTTAATTCTACAGCCGTAAATTCATACTGTTGTATCATAAATAATAATTCTTTTCTTGAATATTTATCTAACATAATATCTCCTCCAAATATAAATATAAACTTATCATTTAATATGCTTTATAAGGACTATATAAATCTGGAAACAAAGTTCCTCTTTGTAGAGCCTTTTCAACCTTATAAACTCTCTTAAATTTTTGTGGACATATAAATGCTCTTGCTAATTGACAATTTTCTAGATTTTCTAACATATCTTTTTCGTATTTCATATTACTCACTCCCTAAAATTTTATTTTTTGAATAATCAGTAAATTACGCTTAAGTTAAAAACTAATAACATACAATAACATATTATGTAACTTATATATATATTGTCACAATTCTTATTTAATAACTAAATAAAAATACTTTTTTAAAATTTTATATACATATAAAACACTATAACTAAAACAAATAGCAACTATATTAATAATTTGCTTTTATTATTTAACAATTTTTTGTTTGAATGGTATCATTTATTAGTAGTACGGGTAGATTATTTCTACTATTATGAAAGGGGTTTTTTTATGAAAATGAAGAAACTATTAGCCATTACATTAGTAGCTTTAACAACCTTTGTAACTGCTGCTTGTGGAAATAGTAGTACTTCTAAGAGTTCTAAAGACAAAGAAACATCTACAAAAGAAGCTATTAAAGATGGAGGCAGTTTAGTATTTTCTATAAGGGGAGAGCCTGAAATACTTAATCCAATTTATGCTTATGATAGAGATACAATGACTATGAATAATGCCTTATTTGCACCTTTATTTTATATGAATGGTGATAAGATTGATTACACTTTAGCTGAAGATGTGAAACATTCTGATGATTTTCTAATCTATACAGTAAAATTGAAAAAAGATTTAAAATGGCATGATGGTAAACCTTTAACTGCCGATGATTTAATCTTTACTATGAAACAAATAATGGATGAAAAACAGGATTCACACCTTAGAAGCGCTTTTGTTATTAATGACAAACTTGTAGACGTAAAAAAGATAGATGATTTAACTGTAGAATTTAAATTACCAGAAGTTCAAATACCTTTTATGAATTCTTTAGCACAAGTATCTCCTATTCCTAAACATATATTTGAAGGAGAAAAAGAAATTAAAAAAAGTGCTAAAAATGAAAAACCTATAGGCTCTGGTCCATTTAAGTTTAAAGAATCTAAAAAAGGTGAAAGTATAACTTTAGAAAAATTTGATAATTATGTTGGTGGTAAACCTCACCTTGATACCATAACTTATAGGATAATTGCTGATCCAAACTCTTCTCGAGTAGCTCTTGAAAATGCAGAAATTTCTGCTAATTATATAGATATTAGTGGTATAAGTAAATTTGAAAAAAATGAAAAATTAAAGGTAGTTGCCTATGATGAAGGTATGGTAGATAATTTAGTTTTAAATTGTAAAACTAAAGGTTTAGATAAAAAAGAAGTTAGACAAGCTATAGCTTATGCTTTAAATAAAGATGATTTAATAAAAGCTGCTTATGAAAGCCAAAAATATGCTCCTAAAGCTTATTCTCCACTTCCTAAAAATGCTTTATACTATACAGACGATGTTCATAAATATGATTTGAATAAAGATAAAGCAAAAGAATTAATGAAAAAATCTGGTGTTGAAAACTTAAAACTTAAGCTTGTTTATAGAAATGATAAAAAGACTTTAGAAAATCAAGCTTTAGTAGTTAAAGAAAATCTAAAGGATATAGGGATAGATGTAGAATTAAAAGGATTAGAAGCAAATGCCTTCTTCCAACAATTTGATGAACCTGATAAAGCTGATTTTGACTTAATATTTAATGGATATGTAATGGGTAGTGAACCTGATGCTTATAAAGAAATATTTATGACAGGTGGCGCTTTTAATGCTTCTAGATATACTAATAAAACATTAGATAACCTTTGGAATAAAGGTGCTGTAGAAACTGATAAGGCAAAAAGAGAAGCTATTTATAAAAATATCCAAAAAGAACTTATGGAAGATATGCCTTTATATCCAATTTGCTATTCTAATGCTACAATAGCAGTAAACAAAAATGTAGGTGGTATCAAAGAGGCAAAAACAGCTCCTATATATATGTTCCAAGACCTATCAAAACTTTATATTATAGAAGAATAAAAATTTAATAAGCAAAAGGACGGTATTAATTGGAATTATCCTTTTAATACCGTTTATCTTTAAATAGCATTTTTATAATAATTGATTATTTTTATTTTAAACATAACTTATATTAAGTTGTCTGCTTATTTAAATATATCAATACCATTATTCTAGCTTTTTTTCTACTTTTACATAGAATCTTGATATAGCCTCATATAAAAATTACTATTTATTTTCGCTATATGACAAAAATTTTTAAGAAAGGTTTGATACATTTGAGTAAATACATAAGAAAAAGAATTTTAGAAGCAATTCCTATACTTATTTTTATATCTATAATTTCTTTTATATTAATAAAATTCGCACCTGGAGATCCCATTAAAGTCTTTACAAATCCCAAAATGAAACCTTCTGATATAGCTAGAATTAGACATAATTTAGGGCTTGATAAACCTATATATGTACAATATTTTCTATGGCTAAAAAATGTGCTTAAAGGTGATTTAGGTTATTCCTTAATAAACTCTAGACCAATTTCTACCCAAATAATAGAAAGACTTCCAGCTACTCTTCTCCTTATGGGTTCATCTTTATTAATATCTTTAGTTTTTGGGATAATTTTAGGAATAATTTCTGCTGTTAATAAAAATAAAATTATAGATAATGTCCTTTCAGTAATATCTTATATAGGTATATCTATACCTAGTTTTTGGTTTGCAATGATACTTATATATATTTTTTCTGTTAAATTTAAATTTCTGCCTAGTGTTGGTATGCATACTATAGGTGTGGATTCCAAATTAGATGTATTAAAACATCTTATTTTACCATGTACTGTATTAAGTTTTGGAAATATATCTGTTATTACTAGATATATAAGATCTAGTGTAATCTCTGAACTATCTGAAGATTATGTTATGATTGCTTATGCAAAAGGATTATCTAAAAAAGAAATACTATATAAGCATATTTTGAAAAATGCTCTTTTACCTGTTATAACCATATTGGGCATGTCACTCCCAAACCTAGTGGCTGGTGCCTTTATCACTGAAACTATTTTTGGATGGCCTGGTATGGGTAGATTAGGTATAAAAGCTATATTTGGATTTGATTATCCTCTTATTATGGCTATAACTATGTTAACTTCAATTTTACTTATAATAGGTAATCTTTTAGCAGATATATGCTACAGCTTAATAGATCCTAGAATCAAAAAATTAGGTAGGTGATTAAATTTGTTTCTAAATAAAAGACTTAAAATAAATCTAAAAATGCAATTTAAAGAAAATAAATTAGGATATGCATCTTTATCTGTAATATTGATATTAATTCTTTTTTCAACATTTTCTTTTTTATCCCCCTATGATCCTAATAAAATAAATTTATCTAACAAATTAGCTAATCCTAGTTTAAAGCATTTATTTGGTACAGATGAAATGGGAAGAGATTATTTTACTAGATCTTTATATGGTGGAAGAGCTTCTCTAATAGTCGGATTTATATCTATGATTATCTCCACAACTTTAGGTACTATTATAGGGACCTTTAGCGGTTATATGGGAGGTAAAATAGATAACATAATAATGAGAACTATAGATATATTAATGTGCATACCAACTTTTTTTCTTATACTTATAATTAATGCATACTTAAAACCTGGTATCAAAAATATAATCATTATCCTAGGCTTGTTCGGCTGGATGGATATAGCTAGAATAGTTAGAGCACAAACTCTTTCATTAAAGGAAAGAGAGTACGTATTATGTTCAAAAGCTTTAGGAGCTTCTAATAAAAGAATTATTTTTAAACATATAATTCCAAATGCTATTCCCTCTGTAATAGTATCTTCCACCATAAATATTGCATCAGCTATTCTTACAGAATCTTCTCTAAGTTTTTTAGGATTAGGAGTTAGAGCCCCTAATTCTTCTTGGGGTAGTATGCTTCAAAATGCGCAAAGTTTTATTTCATCATCACCCCATTTAGCTATATTTCCTGGACTTTTTATACTTTTTACAGTTTTAAGCTTTAATATATTAGGAGATATTTTTGCTACTGCTTTTGATCCTAAAATTAATAACTAATGAATCAAAGCTCATTTAATGATAGTAAATTAGTAATAAATTGATGTTTTCCCTCCATCAAAAATACTAATAGATATTGTATTTTAGGGGCTAATCAACTTTTTAGTATTTTTTTACTTGCAGTTTTAGAATTTAATCTACTTTAATCTTCCCTATTTTATTTATATTAACTTCAAAGTAAATTCTTGACAAAACATTCACACCCCTGTATACTAATACCGTATATATACACTATATATGGTATTAGTATACAGGGGATATTTTTTTGAGTATAATTAAAGCTACTTCTATTATGTACAAGTCAAATAATTTATTATATAGGAGGTTTCATTTATGGAACAGCAAGAAAATATAAAAACTAATTCAAACTTAACTTTACAAGAAAAATTCAAATTTTTCTTCACATCTCCTTCTAAACTATTCGAATATTATAGGGAAAACCCTAAATATGGAATATTATTTTTAATAACTGCTCTTTGCGTAATTTTTCATTCTATAATACAATCTAATTTATCTAAGGAAATTATTAAAAGTAATATGGAAAATCAATTTGAAGGATTAGATCCTCAAGCATTAGAAATAACTAAACAAACTTTAGATATTATTAGCAATCCTAAAATAAACGCCATTATTTCATTTGTTGGTGTGTTAATTGCTGTATTTGGTATTTCTCTTATAATATTTATAATTTTAAAAATTTCAAAGGTCGCTTTAAATTATAGACAAACTGTCACATTATATTTAATAGCTACTCTATCAACTTGTATAGGAAAAATATTTAAAATAATATATATGCTTATAACTAAAAAAGCTATAGGTATTAATGCATCTTTAGATCCTTCTATTAAAAATAAATTAATAGAAAACTTTGATATATTTACACTATGGCAATATATTCTTATAGGTATTGGTATCTATGCCATGGGAAAAACATCTAAGAAAAAAGCAACTATAATAACTATAATATTAGCAATTTTAAGCATTGGATTTATTGTTTTACCTAATTTACTTACATAAAATTAATAATATTATTATAATGTGCTTTTACATTAAGAATAAATCTTTTAATATATTTTTTAAAACAAAGTATAGTGTATAAATTCTTTAATGAAATATATTCTCTACTCCAATTAAAACTTAAAAATTGGCTATTCATAAATGTATCTTTTTACTATTACTTTAAATAAAATGAAGTAATTAGACTATAAAATTATCACATAAACAAATAAAGCGTGGAAATTCTCCACGCTTTTTATTTTTTATATAATTAAATATTCAAACTATCCTATTACATCAAATTAAAAATAATACCTTTTTATGCATATTTAACTTTACTATTTTCTATATATAATAAACTAGAAAATTACATACTTCATTTGTACATATAATATATTATGTGTATATATTTACTCAAACACAATATACTATGTAATTTACTATAATATTATTTATATAAAAATTATATAATTTATAAATCAACTTAATATATCTAAGAACAAATAAGTGAATAATTTTTTATGAACTTTATAATTTTTCTATTAAAGTAATTATACATAACACTGAAAACACCTTGATAGTCTATATTTTCATAGTTATAATGTTAATATAATTAACATTATCTATTATTTTACAATTATGATATCTATTATAAAAACTGGAGGTGTAAAATGAACTTTATAGACATGCATTGTGATACTATATACGCTCTTGCAAATAAAAAGCCTTGCCTTAATAAAAGTATTACGATAAATAAAAGTGAAACTTTATTTAAAAATTCATTAAGTGTAGATATAGAAAAACTTAAAACTTCCAAATCTATAGCTCAATTCTTCGCTTTATTTATAAATTTAACTGAAACTAAAACTCCTTTAAAAACTGCACTTAATATGTTAGATTTTTTTTACAATGAAATAGATAAATACTCTGACTTTATTGAAATTGCTAAAAATTACGAGGATATAAATAAAAACATATCCCAAGACAAGCTATCTGCCTTTTTAACTATAGAAGAAGGAGCTGTTTTGGAAGGTAATTTATATAATCTTAGAAATTTTTATAGATTAGGGGTTAGACTTATAACTCTAACATGGAATATTCCAAATGAAATAGGATTTCCAAACTGCAGTAAAGAATTTATGAATAAAGGATTGACTAATTTTGGATTAGAAGTAATAGAAGAAATGAATAACTTAAAAATGATAATAGATGTATCTCATTTATCTGATGGTGGATTTTATGATGTAGCAAAACATTCAAAAGCACCTTTTGTAGCCTCCCATTCAAATGCCAGAGCCATAACAAATCACCCTAGAAATTTAACAGATGATATGATAAAAATTTTGTCTAATAAAGGTGGTGTTATGGGAATAAATTTTGAAAGATCTTTCCTAGGACAAAGTGAAAAAGGAAAATTATCAGAAATAATCTCTCATATAAAACATATAAAAAATGTAGGTGGAATTGACGTACTATGTATAGGTTCAGATTTTGATGGAATTAAAATTCCTAGTGAAATAAAGTCTAGCGATGAAATATACAAACTAATAGATCTACTAAAAAAAGAAGGCTTTCATGAAAATGAAATAGAAAAAATACTATATAAAAATGCTATTAGAATTATAAAAGAAACTTTATAAGGAAATTGTAACATAAGAACTTTGGAAAGTTGAAAATTAAAATAAAAAAGTACTTTTAGTGAATAAGTATCTATAAGAATAAAGTATTCTAATTATTCTTATAGATACTTATTTTCCTTAAAAATACTTCTTTATTTTAATACCTTTAAAATTTGTTATTTTAAGCAAAAATAACTTAGAATATCTTATTGAAATGAGTTCCTTTATAACCACATATCCCTTTTTTAAACCAAGTATGGTATTGCCCCTTTTAAGTAGTAATTTCCTTATATAGCCTTTTCTTCTGCAGAGGTAATTTCTTCAATTATATCGTATACTTCTTTCCAATCCTCTACTCTTATAATATTTTCATTTTCTTTAATATGCTTATTATAATTTGTATCGAACAAAATAACTTTAAACCCAGCCTCAGAAAGTTCTATGGCATTAGTAGGATTATCTTCTATAAATATATCACAATTCAATTCTTTAGCTTTATCTACTTTATAATGGCTTCCTAAAACATATAAATCTTTAAATTTTATGGAATGATCTGTTAAATAAGATTTTGTTAATACCTCTAAAGGTTTATCTCTTGCTGTTACAAAATATATATTATGATATTTATTTAATTTATTTAATATTTCTTTAGCTCCATTTCTTAATTCTTCCTCTGTATGAATTTTCACTTTATACTTTTCATAAAATTTCATATATTCTTCTTCTGTTATTCCTAAAACCTCTTCAATATTATAAAAAGTTATATCTTCTGGTTTCACATTTTTATTAAAATATTTATTACTTATATCTAGCCAATAATAAGGTTCTGTAATTGTACCATCTATATCTACACATATATTAAAATTATTCATTATTTCATCCCCCTGTTTTTCATTTTATAATTATATTTCTTAAAATTATCCTTTTTAATCTTAACTTCTATGTTAACATAAAATCAAAAAAAATAAATCAAATTTAATAACAAAACATTAAATAAAAACATTTTATTATAATTTAGTAAAAAAGCTTACAGTATACATTATATATATGTTGGTTAAATTATAAGTGTACAGATTTTATGTGAAAATATAATAATAACCCTTCTTAAGGAGGCATTTTAATGAAAACTACCGAAAAATCAATAAAAATTGATAATAAAACAAATAATGATAGAATGTATGAAAAAAAGCCTAATTGGAATCTAGATAAAAATTATGAGAAAAGACAACAAATGATATTAGATAGTGTTAGAGGTGTAAAGTAAATATATTATAATCTAATAAAAATGTTAAAAGCTATGAATTAGAAAAATTTTCTTATTAATTCATAGCTTTTTATTTAATCGTTAATATTTTTAAATTATTATTAAAACTTTATTTTTAATATAATTAGTAATCTCTTTGATCACCCTTTAAAAGATTTTCTATTTCAGTTCCTAATTCATGCCCAACAATATAAGAAGCCATTTTATCTTGTTCTATAGTATTTTTATGCTTATCTTTTCCTGATAAACTGTCAATTATGCCAAGTTTTGCAGAAGGTAAATCTCCTACTTGTATATTTTTTATATCATTTATATCAAACTTATATTTACTCATGTTTCTCCTCCTTTTAATTATATTATTATTATTTTGTCCTTTACTATAAAAAAAAATTATAGGAAATAAATTAAAGTAATATTTAAACTATAACATTATTTCCTTTTAACAGTGAAAATACTTTATTTAAAATTCATAATTTAATGGATTATTTTTCTAAATAAAAGGATAAAATAATGCTTTATTAAACTTTAAGATTGGAGGATAAATAACACTAAAAAACTTATTAGATAATTTGTTATTTAATTTGTCGTAAAAAATCATCTTTAATATCTGACGCTTAAAAATATTTTTTAAAAAAAAGTTTAATTATATAATTTTAAGACATATCATCTATAAATAATTTTTAAATAATATTAAAAATTATTTAAAATGTATCTAATAATACTTGTATTTATTTTTGACATCCCTTACATCCGAATACTTTTTCTTTAAGCTTTAATCCTGATTCAGTAACAGCTACTCCGCCTAAAGCTGTTTCTCTAAGACAAGATGGAAGTTGCTTTCCAACTTTATACATTGCCTCTACTGAATCATCAAAAGGAATATGACTTGTAACTCCTGCCATTACCATATCTGCTGTAGTTAAAGCACTTACAGTTCCTGCAATATTTCTTTTTGCACAAGGTATTTCTACAAGACCTGCCACTGGATCACAAACAAGACCCAATATATTTTTTATAACTATAGCTGCCGCATCTAAAGCTTGTTCTACGCTTCCCCCCATCATTTCTACTACTGCTGCTGATGCCATTGCTGCAGCTGAGCCACATTCTGCTTGACATCCACCTTCTGCTCCTGCTGTTGTAGCATTTTTAGAAATAAGTATTCCTACCCCAGATGCTGTTAACAAAGCTTTTACTAAATCATCTTCACTTTTGTTTAATTTTTCTCCTACTGCTATTACTACCGCTGGCAATATTCCTGCTGAACCTGCTGTTGGTGATGCTACAATTCTTCCCATAGCTGCATTGACCTCAGAGGTTGAAATAGCCATGGCCATTGCCTTTACCATAAAACTTCCTGTTAGTGTATTTTCGCGCTTAGAATATTCCTCTAACTTTAAAGCATCTCCACCTATTAATCCACTTACAGATTTAACTTCTTTTTCTCTTCCTATTTTTGCTGAATGTTGCATAACCTTAAGAGCTTTTCTCATAATTTCAAATACTTCTTTTTCACTTATATTTTTACTTTTTGCTTCTATCTTTAAGGTATACTCCCATATTTTTAAATTTTCTTCATTACACACTTTTATAAGTTCTTTTCCTGTGTTTACGAACATTAATTTTTCCTCCTATTTTATTGGATTTATAATTTTTACATTTTCTATATCCTTAATAGCTTTTATTTCATCTATTATTTTATTTGGTATTTCTCCATCTGTTTCAAAAGTCATAGTTGCAGTGGTACCTTTTCCTTCTCTAAACACTTTCATAGTTCCAATATTTATACCTTCTGAATACATCATTGTACTAATTTTTGATATTATTCCTGGAACATCTTTATGATGTGTTACAATGGTGGGATTATTACCAGTAAACTCCATAGATTGACCATCTATAGATGTTATAATTATATTTCCCCCACCTATAGAAGAACCTATAATTTCTGATATAGTACCGTCTAATTTTTTAATAACAAATTTAACCGTATTAGGATGAGCATCTCCTAGATCTGTTTCTATGAATTCATATTTTAAACCTTTTTTCTTGGCTATTTCAAAAGATTCTCTAAGCTTTTCGTCCCATGGATCCATATTTAATATACCTGCTATTAAAGCCTTGTCTGTTCCATGTCCTTTATAAGTCTTAGCAAAAGATCCATGTAAATAAAATTTAACCTCTTCTATATTATTATCTCCTGCTATAGAACAAGCCACTTTAGCAAGTCTAGCTGCACCTGCTGTATGTGAACTAGAAGGTCCTATCATAGTTGGCCCTATTACATCAAACACACTATAATCTTTCATCAAATTTTTCCTCCTTAAAGTATATGTAAACCTTTATATTTAAAATAAATATATGTATAATTAACTATATAGCGTAGTCACTTCATTAGATTATTTAAGAATCTATCCCTTTTGTAATATTTATAATAAATATTATATTTTTTCATATTTTTGATTTGTTTTTCACTTTTTTGAAATCCTCTATATCTAGTATACTTTATTTAATGATTTTTTCAATATTTTTTTTAAAATTTCTGAAAATCTTTCAAATTTATAAAATATTGCTGTAAAATTAAATAGGGTATATTTATACAAATGACATAATTATCATTTATATAAATATACCCCTATCTTTTATTAAAATATTAATTTATTATATTTTAGATTATCACAATACTTTACTCTTTATATATTTCAAATTTATTACTACCTCTTTTTTTAGCATCATACATAGCCTTATCTGCTTTTTTTATTAATTCTTGCGATGTATCACCATCCTTTGGAAAGAAACTTATACCTATACTGGTCTTTATATCCACATATATCCCTTCTATATATACAGGTTCTTTAAATACCTCTATTATATCTCTAGCTAAATTTTCAACTTGTTTTTCATGAGTTATATTTCTTATTAATATAGTAAACTCATCTCCTCCAAATCTAGCTATTAAATCTTTAGAACTGATAGTTCTCTTTACTCTTTTTGCTACTTGCCATAAAAGTTTATCTCCTGTATAATGACCAAAATTATCGTTTACTTCTTTAAATTTATCAAGATCTAGAAACATTACAGCTAGTAATGTTTGTTTTTTTCTACTTAATTTTATTTCATTCTCTAATTGCTTTAAAAAAGAATTTCTATTAGGCAATTCTGTAAGAGAATCAAAATAAGCCATTTGTTTCGTTTTATCATTGTATATTTTCCTTTCCGTTATATCTCTTATATAAGTTGCAATTCCTAATTCCCCTTCTACACTTATTAGTTTTGTTATTTCCTCTCCATAAAAATGTGTTCCATCTTTTCTTTTATGTACTCTCTCTATAGGTTTATCCCCTATGGACATATTAACTACCATCTCTTCCATAGATGATCTAGGTATTAAATCTATCATATTCAACTTTTTCATTTCTTCTAAGCAATACCCAAATAAATCAAGAGCAGATTTATTACAATATATTATATCTCCATTTAAATTTCTAATTATTATTGCATCTGATGCTAACTCTATAAGAGATTTATATTTTTTTATTTCATTTTTTAATTCTATTTCTTTAGTTTTATAATTAGTTATATTATAAAATGTAATAAAAAGTTGATGCTTTTTTTCTAAATATAATGATACTTTAGCCCATTTCTTAGTATTATGAAAAAAATCTTCAAATTCTACTTTTTTTTCTTTATTTAATAATAATTTTTCTAAAGCTTTCATTATGTTTATTCTATGACTTTTAAAAGCAATTATATCTTTAGCTTTTTTATTTTTTATATGTTCTTTTGTAAACCCTGTTAATTTTTTAAAATAATCATTGAATCCTATAAAAATAAAGTCTTCTAACTGACCATATGAGTCAAAAGTTATTTTACAATAACAATAAGCCATATCCAATTTTTCCATAATAGATAACTCTATCTGTTTTATTAAATCTTTTTCTTCCATAGTTCCACCTCTTATGTTCAGTTATATACTACTAATATATTCTTCATTATTTCAAATAAGTATTTATAATTAATAAATTTTCATTAATTGCTAGTTTTATCTTAATTACATGAAATTATGAGAGACCCAGTACCATGTACTGGGTTGATAGTTGAATTATACCATTAGGTCATTTTAACTACTATATCTTTTTTTACAAAATCCCAAATTTTTTTATCTTCCATTCCTAATCTCCATAAGGCTATGCCTTTTATACCTTTATTAAAAGCTAATTCTGCTTTTGCGTATATGCTTTCAGTATTTTCAAACCAAACTTCATGATTGTTACCATTTTCATCTACATAACTAAACATAGGTGTTTGTGTTTCTTGGTCAAATATTATATCTTTTCCATATCTATTAGCTATTTCTATAGCTCCTTCATAAGTAACATAAATATTTGTTCCTGTAGTTAAATTAAAATCAAATCCAAACACTGAAACTGCAGCTACCACTTTATTTCTCAAAACTCTAGTTATAGTATAATTTAATACTCTATTCATCCACCCTATTGAAACTACTGGCCCTGGTCCACTACCTGGCCCTGGTCCACTACCTGGCCATCCATGTTCGTTATATAACATAACAATAAATTCATCTACAGCACTTCCTATGATTTTATAATCAAAAGGATCTGAAAAAGGATTAAAAGGCTCATCACTAACTCTTGCTGGCACAGAAGCTGACAAATAATATCCTCTTTTCCTTAATTCTCTTCCTATTTCTAAATATAAAGAAGATAATCTATCTCTATCTTCTATATAAACATCTTCTATATCTATATTTACCCCATCAAAATTATACTTTTCTATTAAATTTATCAAGTTGTTTATAAAGATTTGTCTATTTTCTCTAGTGGATACTAATTCTTTAACTAAATCTTTAGCCTTTGTAGTACCACCAGGTCTATACAATAGGTTATGAACTACTGCTAATATTCTAACATTATTTCTATGAGCAATATTCACCAATTCTTCTACATACTCATCTGTAAACTGTCCAAAATTTTCTATTGTTGTAGCATTATTAGGATTTATCCTAAACATAAATAAGCAGATTTCTGACATTAAATTTCTGTTAGTAACAAAAGATTCGTAAGAACTTGGTAAATCTTCTCCTTCTTCTAATGTATAAAATCCATCTACAGCTATTACGGGCTTCATATCACCATAAGTTTTAAAATCTACTATGGTTTTTGATACAAAACCATTATTTCCATTAAACAATTTTATTTCATAAAAATCATTATGAACATCTATAATCGGAAGCTTAGCACCCTTATCCATTTTGTATAATACTTGTGAACTTATATTAGGTTTACTTCTTATATTCCCATTCTCTACTTTCATTATAGCTTCAGTATAAATAGGTATATAAAGTATTTGTCCAATACTTAGTATTTCACTATCTAAATTATTTAATACCATTAAACTTTCTACAATAGTATTAAACTTCTTAGCAATAGAATATAAACTATCCCCTCTTTTTACTTCATAAATAGATATAGGTATAAAAATTTGTTGCCCTATATACAAATCATCCGAAACAAGTCCATTATATTCTTTTAATGTTTCAACAGTTATACCATAGAATCTAGCAATTTTGAATAAACTATCCCCTTTTTTAACTATATAACTTATATTTTGTTGCCTCCACATATATATTCCCTTCTAATATTAATTACACTTTTATAATATTCATTATAACTTTTTTTGATTATAATCCCTTTACAAAATAACTACATTATTTTGTAAAATACTAATATTTGCTCTTATTAATAAATCTTGCTGTAATACTAAATAACATTTTTCTCTCTCAAAAGGATAATTCTCTGTATTTTTATAAATATTACTAGATTTTATATCTATTTTTTTTATTTCACCTAATAAAATGTCTTTATCTTTTGTATAATTATTAAAATCTACTAAAAAACTTTCTCCTTTTTTCATATTGTCAAAAAATAATAAATCTATGTTTATAGCTTTACTAAAATCCTTATGTGAAATTATTCCTTGATTTTTAGTAATAATAGCACTTTTACTTATATTATCTAACGTTATATATTCTATATAACTTCTAATATACCCCTTAATAAATAATTTAGCCTTATTAAAATTCAATTTTATTAAATTAGCCGATTCTATAAAAACATTATTTTTAATTTCTTTTATATCTATAAAAGTACTGTCTATTTTAGTAAAAATACTATCTATCATTTCTACTTCAAAATTTGCTATTACTATAGGTACTTTAGAAAGTACTTTTTTTCTTGTTTCTTCATTCATTTTGATAGTATTATTTTCTTCATTATTTTTTTTAAGTTCAATTTTTTCCTTTAAAGATTCATTGTTTTTTTCTTTTTCTGTTTTTACTTTAATATCCTCTTTTAAATATTTTTTATTCTCTTTCTTTTCTAATTGTGAATTTTCTTTTAAATCTAGTTTTACTTTTTTATCTTTTGAATCATTATTTTCTGTGAAATTATGTTTATGTTCTTCTTTAATTTTAGTGTTTTCTTTTAAAAGCTTTTTACTTTTTTCTTCATTTAATTTGATATTTTTTTTGCCCTTCTCTTTAACTTTTTCCACCTTTGTATTAGCATTTTCTTTTATATCATACATATTCATTTTCCCTTTCAAATTAATATTGCTCCTAATTTATACTTATTGTTATTTTCTTTTAGAGGTATATTTATTTGATTTATACATATATTATTAATAAATCCTATCCACTCCAAATAAAAATCCACATATAAAATTAAATAATTTAGGAGAATTAAATTCTCCTAAATTATCTTATATTGATCCTATAATTAGCAAATTATTTCACTATTTTCTACAATCATGTGATGATTTAAAGTCTGAACCATTTACAGCTACTTGTTGTAATTGTAGAACTTTCACATTAATATGAACTACCATTTTTTCTAGTATTTCATCATAAACTTTTTCTCCATATTCATAGCAAGGTTTCTTTTGTATATCAGCTTCAAATATTCTAGCACCTAATAGTTCACAGTATGGTTTTTCTACAAGTGTTATTGAATCTTCTAAATACTCTTGACAAGTAAGTTTTCCTAATCTTTCTTCTTCGCACTTACAATTGCAGTTGCATCCACCACAGAATAAATCTGTTTCTCTTTGAAGTCCTCTATTTCCTAACACTGGAGGAGTTATATAAGTCACTTCTGTTACACAGTCAAATGGTATTTTTTCTGTAGTGTGTTTTATTTCACCACTTACTACATCATTTTTTACACAATCTGCAGTAGCATATTCTATATTCTTTCTAATATATCCACTTATAAATAACTTTCCTGTTATTGGAACACCATTTTCTATAACTCCTGCCCTTGGTAACAATTCACATTGAGTTAAAAAGACATCCTTTTTGATTCTCTTTATTTCAAAGTATTTCTCTTTTAATCTCATTCTAGCTTCTACATCTATTTGAACTTCTTTTTCTGCAATAACTACTGGTACTTTAGCTACAACTGGTGATGTTACAGCAGATGGTGTTAAATCAGTTCCATCACATAGTGGTAAAGTTTTGCTTTCTATTACTTTTCCACAATCCTTATAGCAACCATCTTTAAATGATTTATCTGAATGTGCATTTGCTTCATAATTGTTTCTTATCTCATTCATTGACATCGATTATTCCTCCCAAGTTGTATAAATTTTTAATAGTTAAACTTGCTAACTATTTTTATAGGTTATACTATATATTATGATGGACAAGCATTTTTGTTACTTGTATTGTATTTATACATATTAATATTTTTATAAATAAAGTTAAAAGTTCTTATCGGTATATACTATTCTATTTAATGTATACTAGTGAATCTATAATTACTAAAATATTAAATCAATATTATAAATGTTTTAATTTTAAATATATATTATCATTTTTATTACTATAGAATATATTGATATTGTAAATAATTTTATAGGAGTTAATATAATGTATCCTTGTTTATATTGTTTTTACTATAATAACTATATGAGAGGACCTATGCCACCTCAATCACCTCCGCCTTTTGCTCCATTACCAGGTGGCGGTTTTGGCGGACCCCCAAGTACTCCACCTCCAAATTTTAATCCACCTACACCAAATAAAAATAACCCTAATTTAAAAGCTGTTGATCCTGGTTCCATAAGATTTTGCAGATATAAATTTACTTATATTTGGCCTCGTAGAGGAAAACCTTTCTGGATGTGGATTGTATATATAGGAAGAAGATCTATATCTGGATGGAGATGGACTGGACGTAACTGGGTTTATACTGGAATTGACTTAAATACAATAGACAGTTTCCAATGTTATTAGTTAAAGTTTAATTTTTCATAAAAAAATTTAAGCTTCTTAAGGAATTTTAACTCCAATGAAGCTTAAATTTGTCTTTAAATTTATTTTTTATATAACATTTCTATATGTGGTATATTATCTTCTAAATATACCTTTGATACTGGTGTAAATCCAACACTTTTATAAAAATCTATTAAATAATGCTGAGCTGAAATTCTTATAACATTTTCTTTTAAATTATTTTCTATAAAGCCTATGGCTTCTAAAACAATCTTTCTTGCTAATCCTTTTCTGCGATAGTCTTTATTTACTAAAACTCTTCCTATAGATATCTCATTATAAGATACTCCTTTTTCTAATATTCTTAAATAAGCAATCACCTTTCCTTCTTCCATATAAAATAGATGATATGCATCTTTATCTTTGTCATCGCAATCATCATAAGGACATTTTTGTTCTACAATAAAAACTTCATTTCTTATTTTTAATATTTCATATATTTCTTCTACAGTTAATTCATTAAATTTTTTTATTTTGCACTCCATAAGTTTCCTCCTGTTACAATATAATAATATAGATTTTAAATTTAATTTTTATCTGTCACTGATTTTTTAATTAATAAATATTGTACACCCATAGATAATATACTTAGTATACTAAATGTTATAATTGCAATATACGGATTTTTATTTGCACAGTTAAGTCCAAAAATATTTTCAATTAATGTACATACATGATTATACATACCATTAGGTAAATTGATTATAACTATACTAAATATTATTGGGCTACATGATACTATTATTTGGCCTACTTTATTTAATCTAAAATAAATCATTGTTATAAATAATCCTATCATAAATATAAATACATATAATGCAAAGGTCCATATATAAGTTTCAAATAAATTTGAAACACTATGATTTAATGTTACTTTCCAAAAAGAATTTACACCATAGGTTATTTCCCCATAAATTATATCAAAGATAGAAGGGCAAGCCATAAAAAAATTATATATTCTATTTATAACTATATCAATTAATCCTAAAACTAAAGACATTATTATTCCATACTTTATATTTCCCCAATAAAAACTTTTTCTTGAAATATTATTTCCTTGAGAAAAATAAAATGAAGATTTAAATGAATTTAACGCCATTACAAATATAAAAATCACTGTTGCAATTTCTACTCCATTTACTGAACCATTATTCCCTACAGACATAAATTCTTCTATTAAAATTAATGTTAAAATTCCTATTAATATACTATAATAGATCAATATAGATTTTATAGAAGTTATTAATTGATATCTACAAATTTTATTGCTTTTTTCCATTTATTATTCCCCCCTATGTGTTAAATATATAAATAACTTTTGAAGTTCTACTGTACTAATTTCTAATTCTAGTTTTTTTATACTATCTAAATCCTCTTTACTTCTTTCTTGTAAAATTGTAGCCTTTTTATATGGACCTAAAGTTTCTATGTGTATTGTGTTTTTAGATACTATATATTTATCTACAGCTCCACTGCTACCTGAAACTGCATAAGCTAAATTAAGCACATCTTCAGCAAAATTATTTTCTATTATTTTACCTTCTTTTAGTATAACTACCTTTTCTAAAAGATGAGAAATCTCCTCTATAATATGGGTAGATATTATAATTGTTTTTTCTCCATCATTATAAACCTTTAATAACTCTTTATAAAATATATCTCTATGATTAGCATCCAATCCTAAAATAGGTTCATCAAAAATTAAAATTTCTGCACCTGAGGCTAGGGTACAAATAATTTTACTTATGGATTTATATCCTGTTGATAAATTTTTTATTTTTTTCTTTATATTTAAATTAAACATATCAGTAAGTTTAAGGGCATATTCCATATCAAAATCTTCATAGAACTCTTTAGTCCATTTGAAAACATCTACTATTTTCATTGATTCAGGAAAAAGATTTTTTTCTTCCATAAAATAAACTTTAGAAAGAGCATTGTCATTTTCATAAACATTCTCGCCGTCTATTAAAATTTCTCCCCTATCTAAAATAGCCCTATTGGTTATAAGATTTAAAAGAGTTGTTTTTCCTGCTCCATTTCTTCCAAGAAGACCATATATTTTGCCCTCTTCTATGTCAAGAGAAATATTTGATAAAACTTCTTTCTTTTGATATGATTTAGTAACATTTTTTATTACTATACTACTCATTTCTATATCCCCCTTTTATCATATCCATTATTTCATCCATAGCTATTCCTAACCTTTTAGCCTCATCTATAAGAGTTAAAATATAATTATCAAAAAATTGGCTTTTTCTTTTTTTCTTCAATTTTTCCTTTGCACCATTACAAACAAACATACCTACCCCTCTTTTCTTATAAATTATTTCTTCACTAACTAACAAATTAAATCCTTTTCTTACTGTAGCTGGATTTATTTTATAAGTTACTGAAATCTCCGTTGTTGATGGAATTTGACTTTTTTCTTCATAAATCCCTTTTAATATTCCATCCTCAATGGAATTAGCTATTTGCTGATATATAGGAATATCCTCATTTAAATTCATAATTCTCACCTCATTACTTAGTTGGTTAGTTGCTTATGTAATTAACTGTATAACTATTTTCTCAAAATGTCAATACCTTCCTAAATAGTTATATTGTCTTAAATAAAAAAATCCCCTCTAATCGGAGATTTTTTTAATAATTTTTAATTATCTTAACAAACCTATTCACTGTTTTTAAATTATTTTTCACCTAATATTTTCATAAACTTCTTCTTTCCTACTTGAAGTATATCTTCATTTTTTACTTTACATTCTTCATTTACTTTTTCTCCATTTATTTTTACTGCTCCTTGTTTTACTAATCTTCTAGCTTCATTTTTACTAGGAGCAAATTCTGCTTTTACTATTAAATCTACTATATTTGTTTCATCTAAATTTTCTTTTAATGTATCTATGTCTTCGGGAATATTTCCTTTTTGGAATATGCTTTTAAAGTTTTCTTCTGCCTTTATGGATGCTTCTTCTCCATGGTATAATCTTACTATTTCCTTAGCAAGTTCCATTTTAACATCTCTTGGATTAACATTTTCCTCTTCTAATTTTGCTTTTATTTTTGCTACTTCATCTGGGTGTATATCTGTAGCTAATTCATAGTATTTAATTATCATTTCATCTGGTATAGACATAACTTTTCCGTATATATCATTAGCATCTTCATTTATACCTATATAGTTTCCTAAACTTTTACTCATCTTATCTTTTCCATCTGTTCCTTCTAATAATGGCATAAGGATAGCAACTTGACTCTCTTGATCAAAATCCTTTTGTATAGTTCTTCCCATAAGAAGATTAAATCTTTGGTCTGTTCCTCCTAGTTCTATATCCGCCTTTAAAGTAACAGAGTCAAAAGCTTGTAGTAATGGATAAAAGAATTCGTGTATTCCTATACTAGAGTGGCTTTCAAATCTCTTTTTAAAATCCTCTCTCTCAAGCATTCTAGCAACTGTATACTTTGAAGTTAGCTCTATTGTATCTCTTAAAGATAATTTACCTAACCATTCACTATTAAACTTTAAGTCAGTCTTATCTTTATCTATTATTTTAAATATCTGTTCTTCATAAGTTTTAGCATTAAACATAACTTCTTCTTGTGTTAATGGCTTTCTAGTTTTAGACTTTCCTGTTGGATCTCCTATTCTTCCTGTAAAATCTCCTATTATTATAACTGCTCTGTGTCCTAAGTCTTGCAGTTGTCTTATTTTTCTTAAAACTACTGAATGACCTATATGAATATCAGGTGCTGTAGGATCTAATCCTAATTTAACTGTTAGAGGTTTACCTGTTTTTTGTGATCTTTCTAGTTTCTTTTTTAAATCCTCTACATTTATAATTTCATCTACACCTTTAGATATTATTTTTATTTGTTCTTCTATACTTTTCATTTTTATAGCCTCCTTAAAATTATAATATTTTTTGTAAGGCCATATGCATATGGTAATTATTTTATTATTTTTAGATTTAAATCATGATTTTATAAGCGCTTATTTATATAAATTATTTTTTAACCTTTTATTTATTCCATGACTCCTCAATCTAATACTCCTATCTTCTTAAGAGTAGAAGTAAAGAGGGAATATGACCCTAGATAACCATTTTCTAAGATTTAGTAGGATCAAAAACTACCTCTGAAGCCAAGGACTCTGTTTATTAAAACTATTTTTTTATAATATATAAGAATTTATAGTGAGTTTGTTTTTATAATTAAAATTTTATTTTAAATACAAAAAATCCCGTCTCTAGATTAACTAGAGGACGGGAGTTATACTCACGTGGTACCACCTCGATTTATTAGATATGTCACCATATCTAACCTTTTCAAGTACTAAACTAAAAATAGTTTTTATACTCTAGCACTATAACGGGTGCAGGGAATCCGAAAACAGCCTACTACCTTAACCAAGGATTCGGTGCTCCGCTCAGAGATGTATTCAAAATACTTTTCTTTTCTTCTTTTCACCAACCAGAAGCTCTCTTTAAAAGAATTTGTATTTTTACTTCTTCTCATCACAGCTTTTAATTTAATATTTTTAGTGAATTATATCATGATATTAATATACTGTCAATATAAATTTTAAAATTATATTATATAAATTAAAATATTTTTTATATTTTGTACATATTTTAATTAATTAATACATTTATATTTTACCAACTCCACTTATAAGAACTTCCACATTTTTAAACAGTATAAGATTATCCTGACCATTTTTCCATATCATATCTATACTATTATCTTTAAATTCAAAATTATATCCTTGAACAATATACGTGTTAATTATATTGTTCTTAAAGTTATCAATGTTTAAGCATTTGTTTCATCTAATTTGTCATCCACATAAAGTTCTAACACCTTAAAATTACACATTTTTGTTAGTAAAATTCATGGAAATTTGCTATATCTAAATTATAATATTTAACATACTCATTATAAAACAACTTAAAATTTAAAATAATATTTTGTGATTTTTCCAGTTGAAATTATATGTACTAATTATTATAAATTTCCATTTGATTATTAACATATACTTCGCAAGAACGCATAGCTAAAATTGTTTCTTCAAATAATTTATTTAACTCCCATCCTAACATCTGTGCACCTTGCTTAATTACATCTCTTGAACATCCTGCTGCAAACTTCTTATCCTTGAATTTTTTCTTAAGACTTGAAACTTCCATATCCATAACGCTCTTAGATGGACGCATTTTCACTGCTGCCCCAATAAGACCTGTAAGTTCATCTATTGCAAATAATACTTTTTCCATCTGATGTTCTGGCTTAGGAAGTTCTCCTTTGCAAAGTCCATAACCATGACTAGCTACTGCCCTTATTAATCTTTCATCAAGACCTCGTTGCCTCATAATTTCTTGAGTTTTAATACAATGCTGTTCTGGATAAATTTCAAAATCTAAGTCGTGAAGCAAACCAACTATAGCCCAAAATTCTACTTCATCTTTATACCCCAATTTTTCTGCAAAATATTTCATAGTTCCCTCAACTGTCAAAGCATGTTGGATATGAAATGGCTCTTTGTTATATTCATTAAGTAACTTCCACGCTTCTTCCCTTGTTATCATAAATAATGCCCTCCTTTAAAAATCAAAAAATATAAATTAATATTCATTAAAATATTTAAGTTCTTTATTCTTAATTCTTAAATTTGAAAACAAGTTTTTTCTATTTACACTAATTTCTCTTGTTTCATTTAAGCAATTACTATATAATAATTTACGAACGTTAAATATATTTAATGTTAGTTTGATTTTATTTTACTTTTGTTAATTATAATTGTCAATACCATTATAGGAGGATATACCCTTATGAATATAAATTCTATTATTGCTGAAAACCTAAAAACCCTTCGCACTGAAAGAAATTTAAGTTTAGGTCAACTGTCTGAGCTATGTAGTATAAGTAAAGTCATGCTATCTCAAATTGAAAAAGGTGATACTAATCCAACCATAAATACCTTATGGAAAATAGCTAAGGGATTGAAAGTTCCTTATACTTCATTACTTGAACAAAAAGAAAATAACACCCATATTATAAAAAAAAATGAGATTGAGCCTCAATTTACTGAAGAAGGACACTATAGAGTATATTGTTATTATACTAGTACACCTTATCGTAATTTTGAACTTTTTCAAATTGAAATTGATGAAGGTTGCTCTTATAAATCTATAGGACATTCTAAAAAATGTGAAGAATATATTATGGTTTTAGAAGGTGAATTAACATTAAAAATAAATGACGAAACTTATAAATTAACTTCCGATGATTCAATAAGTTTTTCTGCCTCTAATCAACATTCATATATTAATAGTGGGAATGGAACATTAAAAGCTACAATAACAAATTTTTATCCTGCCTAATAATTAAGCAGGATAACTAATTTATATACCTATTTATTTAACTTATATTTATAATGCTCTGCTATTTTATTAGCTGCTTCCATACCGGTACTTAAAGCTCCTTGAATCCAACCATGGGTTTGTGATATATGTTCACCAGCAAAATATACTCTATCATCATACTCTGACTGCTCTGATGCATATGCAAAAAGATTTTGTTGTTCTTCCCTGTAATGAGTAATTCCTCCATAAAACCCTTGCTCATTATCCCATTGTATTGTTTCATAAGACTCTACTATTGAATCAAGATACCCTTTAGGTAAATCATGTACCTTTTCAATCTGTCTTTTTATTAATTCTACTCTTATCTTTTCATCTATATTGCCTAGCCGTATAGCATCAAGATTTAAATTATAGGATGCTAAAAGAACCCCTGCACTATCCTGTAATTTATAATTTTTATGTTTCTTTATATTTTTACCAGTATTTATATTTTGTCTGATAGAATAATTAGGATACCATATACTTGATATTATTAAATCTGTCCTAGAACTTCCACCTATTATTCTCTCATTTTTATTTCCTTCTTCCCAAAAACTATTATTACATAGAAGTATCGTTTTTTGAGCTGATTCATAACCTAATTCTTTAATTGCTTGCATTTTTTCTGGTGTAAACTTAGGATATACTTCTACACTTCGAAGACTTGAAAATGGTATTGCACAAATTATATAATCAAAATCTTTACAATATGTTTCTAAAGTTTTTTCTTCTCTGTATTTAATTCTAACTTTATTTTTTTCGTCAATTTTATATATACCAGTTACTGTTCGTCCATTCATCCATTTTACTTTTCCTAACTTAGAATTTGATATGCTTTTATACTCTTTAGGATTTTTAGATATTAATGAATTATAAAAAGATACAGGTAATTTAGATAATCCTCCCTTTATATAATATCTATAATAATCATTTACACTGTATTGCTCTTGTAAATTTTCAATATAACTACCATAGTAAACATAACCTACAGCTGGAGCTAAATAGGATAATAATTCTATAGCTCCTTCACTTAAGCCTTTACTTTTCATAATTTTTCTTGTACTTATAGCTCCTAATTCTTTTATCTTTGGCGAATATTCTTTTTTTATCTGCAATAATTCTTTTCTTGTACTACTATCAAGATTATACAATTCACTTTCTAATGCATAACTCAAAATTTCTTGCCATGGTATCTTTTTTTCAAAGGTAGATAAATTGAATTCTGGATATATCTTCTTCATTACATTTCTACCATATGGATCATTTCTTACTCGTTTATTTCTAATATATATAATGGCATTTTCATTTTCTTGAACAAAGGGTCTAGTTTCTAATCCAAAAATATCTATATAATGCCAAGTTATTTCATGACTTACAGGTATACGCATAGCTCCAAGTTCACCATACAAATTTCTATCTCTATCAAAATAATACGAATATATCCTTCCTCCAATTCGTTTCTTTTGCTTTTCAAAAATCGTTATATCAAAACCAAGCTTTCTAAGTTCAAATGCAGAGGATAATCCTGCAACGCCTCCACCTATTATTCCAATCTTAGTTCCTTTACCTTTACCTGGAGGAATAATATCTGTAATCTCTTTCTTAGGGCTAAGCAATTCTCTTATATTATTATAATCTTCTATTCTATCTACTTCTTCTAATACTGACTTTAGCATATTATTTCTTTCCTCATAAGTTGGATTATTAGGTTGTATAAATTTATTTACACTCAAGCAGTTCAACCCCTTAAATTATTCTTATCATTAATAACCTTTTTATATTTTTATATTAAAAAATATATATTTTTATTTCAGTATTTATAACCTAAAAATTCATTATTAAATAATATTCTAAATATCATTTTTATGTCATTAATTGATAAAAACAATCTTACATAACCTAAAAATAAGCCATCTTTATTTTTATAATATTTATATTATTTATTAAACTTATGAGAAAATTTATTTTAAATACCGTTTAAATTATAATATAATTCTATCCATATAATTCATTCATAAATTTTTATTTTAAGATGAATTTTTGTTGTTTTAATAAAATCTCTTTAAAAAAGAAGCTGTGACACTAAGGATAAATCCTACAATACATTGCGCTATTTAGATTTGCAAAACAATATATTGTATATAAAATTCTTAATGTCACAGCCTTTTTATTTACTTTTCAATTACTCCCCCACCTATCACTAAATCACCCTTATAAAATACTACGGATTGCCCTTTAGTTATAGCTCTTTGCTTTTCATAAAAATTTACTTTTACTTTTCCATGTTCCATTGGTGTTATCACTGCTTTTGAAGGAGTTTGGGAATATCTTATCTTCGCCTCAACTTCCATAGGCTCTTTTAAAATATCAAAAGGTATGTAATTTACATCCTTAGCTATAAGTTCTGTATTTAAAAGATCTTCTAGATTTCCTAAAACTACTTCATTTTTAAAAGGATTTATATCTACTACGTACATAGGTTTTCCAAAGGATATGCCTAATCCTTTTCTTTGACCTATAGTATAGTATACTATTCCTTTATGTTTACCTAAAACATTCCCTTCTTTATCTACGAAGTTTCCCTCTCTCACTTTATTTGGGAATCTATTTTTAATATATTTTCCATGATCATTATCTGGTATAAAACATATTTCTTCACTATCTTTTTTATTATGAACTCTAAGTCCTATATCTTTAGCTATTTTTCTTATTTCACTTTTTTTATACTGTCCACAAGGCATTAAAGTTCTTTCTAATTGAAATTGTGTGAGATTATAAAGTGCATAGGTTTGATCTTTTTTATCATCCTCCGATTTTCTTATTATATATCTATCATCTCTTTTTTCTATAATAGCATAATGTCCTGTAGCGACATAATCTATTCCCATTGCCATAGCTTTATCTAAAAATGCAGAAAATTTTATAAACCTATTGCATGCTATACATGGATTTGGTGTTCTTCCTTCTACGTATTCATCTACAAAATAATCAATAACATTTCTTTTAAAAGCATCTTTAAAATTCATAACATAAAAAGGAATGTCTATTTTATTTGCTACTCTTCTCGCATCTGCTACTGCACTTAAAGAGCAACATCCACCTTCTTTTTCTACAAATTCTTCATCATCTTGCCAAATTTGCATAGTTACTCCTATAACATCATAACCCTGCTCCTTTAAAAGATAAGCTGCTACTGAACTATCTACTCCTCCACTCATGCCAACTAAAACTTTTTTTTTCAAAATATCCACCTCCTCACTAAATTATTAATAAATATCTATTTACCTATTATAATTTTTTATAATTTTTATTTTGCAAAATTATTATTATATACTACAATTTTAAAATTACTTATTTTTAGATTTATTATTGACTATATTATTTTTGTTTAAGTGGCAACAATCTAATTTTTTATTTTCAAATTCTTTCTCATTAACTTTTTCTAACTTTTTTATTAATCTATTAAATATGTTCATATTATCACCTTACAGAGTTATTTTTAATATAAATGAACTTTTTCAAATTTTATCTGATACCCACAACACCTATATCCTATATATTATAAGTTTTAATGTATTATAAAAATATTAAATTTATTTCACTTTGCTAATTATTTTCTTTAAACTATGTTAAACTAATTTTTATTTATTCCAATATTTAAACTACCCATATTATACCCCTCTGTATCTACAGTAACATATTTAAATCCCAATTTTTTTAGTTTTTCTGATACTTTATCTAAAATATCCTCATTAAACAACTTGACTCTTTCATTTTTAGGTACTTCTATTCTTGCCAAATCTTTATGACTTCTTACTCGTACTGCTCTAAATCCTAATTCCATCATATATATTTCTGCCTTTTCTATTCTGGATAACTCTTCTTCTTTTATTTCTTGGTTATAAGGAATTCTAGATAAAAGACAGGCATAAGCTGGTTTATTCCAAGTTTCTAATCCTAATTCTTTAGATAAAATTCTTACTTCCTTTTTATTAATAGAGTTTTCTAAAAGAGGACTTTTAACATCTAACTCTTTTAACGCTCTCATACCTGGTCTATAATCTTTAGTATCATCTAAATTAGTTCCATCTACTATGTATTTAACCCCTTTTTCTTTTGCTAATTCTTTTATTTTGGTAAACACACTTTTTTTACATATATAGCATCTATCTTCTGGATTAAATCTTATTTCTTCAAGCATCGGCACTTCTAAAAAATATGATTTTATTCCTATATTATTTGCTAATTCTTTAGCTTCTTCTATTTCCCATTTAGGAATATAAGGGGATACTACTGTAATAGAAATAGCCTTATCACCTAGAGCTTCTTTTGCTGCTTTTAATAATAATGTACTATCTACACCTCCAGAAAAAGCTACTGCTACACTCTCTAGATTTTTTAAATATTTAATAAGATTGTTATATTTATGATTCATTTTAATACCATCCCCTCTAATATAAATTACCTAAATTTAATAATTAATTTAATATTTTTTTTAACTTTTTTAATACAAATTCTATTTCTTCCTCTGTATTTTTAGCTCCTAGAGTAAATCTTATAGTTTTTTTTGAAAGTTTTTTATCTAATCCTAAAGCTAAAAGCACATGAGATGCATAAGCCGCTCCTGCTGAACAAGCACTTCCTGCTGAAGCACATATTCCTTCATTATCTAAAAGCATAAGTAAAAGATCTCCATCTATGTTCTTGAAACTCACATTTATGTTTCCTTTTAACCTGTCATCGCCTAATGCACCATTTATTTTAGTTCCCTCTATTTGTAAAAGTCCTTTTATAAATTTATCTCTAAGTTTTTCTATTCTTTTATTTTCTTCTTCACCATTTTCTTTTAATAAAGAAATAGCTTTTTGAAACCCAACTATAGCTGCTAGATTCTCTGTTCCCGCTCTTTTTCCTCTTTCTTGACTACCACCATGTAAAAGATTATCAATTTTTGTACCTTTTTTTATATATAAGGCCCCAATACCTTTAGGTCCATATATTTTATGTGCAGCCATAGTCATTAAATCTATGTTCATTTCTCTTACATTTATATGTGTTTGCCCTAAAGCTTGAACTGCATCTGTGTGAAATAAAACTTTATGACTTCTACAAATCTCTCCTATAGACTTTATATCTTGTATAGTTCCTATTTCATTGTTAGCAGTCATAATAGAAACCAATATAGTATCTTTTCTTATACTTTCTTCTAATTTTTTTAAATCAATTCTTCCAATTTTATCTACAGGTAAAAATGTTATTTCAAATCCCTTTTGTTCTAGATATTTGCAACTATTTAGAACTGCTGGATGCTCTATAGAAGAGGTTATTATATGTCTTCCTTTTGACTCATTACCATAAGCTACACCTTTTATAGCCCAATTATCTCCCTCTGTACCACCAGATGTGAAAAATATTTCTTCTGGCTCTCCTCCTATAAAATCTGCAATTTCCTCCTTAGCTTCATCTATAGCAATCTTTAAAGTATTAGACATATTGTATATAGCAGAAGGATTAGCATAATATTGAGTTAAATAAGGAATCATAGCATCTAGCACATCTTTTTTTATATAAGTAGTTGCTGCATGATCCATATATATATTATTTTTCATATAATCACCATTACTTTTTTAATATTATTATTTATAGATTTTTTACTATTATACTTTAAAGCTCTATATAAAACTATTTAATTTTTAAAACAGATTATTTTTTTCTTTTCTCTGTAACATTTTCTCCAAACCATTTTGTAGATATTTTTTCCAAAGTTCCATCTTTTCCCATATCGTCTAGAGCTTTATTTACTTTTTCTATTTTATCCTTATTTTCTTCCTTTTTTACAAAAGGATACGCATTTTCCATCTCTTCTATAGGTTCACCAGCTAGCTGTAAATTTAGTCCTGATCTTTTTATATTTATAAGGCATGCTAAACTATCTTCTATTAAAGCATCAACTCTACCTAAATCCACATCTTGAAACATTCCTGAAAAACTGTTATATTGCTTTGCTTTTACGTCTTTTCCTTTATTTTCATTGTTATAATCTTCTATAGATCTAGAATAATTAGTTCCTACCTGAGTAGCTACAGTTTTACCTTCTAAATCCTTTAAAGATTTTATATTATTATTGCCTTTTTTTGTAACTAACTGAACTCCTGAATAAATATATGGCTTTGAAAAATAATATTTTTCTTTTTTCTGATCTGTAACAGTTATTTGATTTGCTACAGTATCTATTTTGCCTGTATCTAACATTCCCATAATGCCTGTCCAATCTGATACTACAAATTCTGGTTTATAACCTATTCTTTTACCTATATCTTCCCAAATATCAATTTCAAAACCTTGAACTTTTTTGCTATCTTTATCTATGAAAGTAAAAGGATAATATTGTCCTGATGTTCCTATTTTTATTGTATTTTCCTTTGTTTCTTTATTATTTTGACCACATGCTGTTACTGCTATTCCTAAAGTTACAACTAATAACATAGTTAAAAATAATTTCTTAAATTTTTTTATATTCATTTCTACATCCTCCTAGTATTATTGATATTTAAACTTAATAAGCTTTTCCTATTTTTCTTTCTAATATTTTTTGTATAAAATTAAATATTTCTACTATTAACCAATATATTAAAGCTACTGCTAAATAATTTTCAAAAAACCTATAGCTAGATGCGGCATTCATCTGTGCTTTAGATAATATTTCTGCAACTCCAACAGTAAATGCTAAAGATGAACTTTTTAAAAGATCGATGAAGCTATTTCCTAAAGAAGGTATAGCAATTCTAGTAGCCTGAGGTAAAATTATTCTTTTCATAGCCTGAAATTCGGTCATTCCTAAAGATAATGAAGCTTCCATTTGACCTTTATCTATAGACATTATGGCACCTCTTATTATCTCTGCCATATAAGCTGAACCATTCATACTCAAAGCGATAACTACTGCCATATAAGCAGGTATTTCTTTAAATGTTGGAATGATTTGAGGCATACCATAGTAGAAGAGGAAAAGTTGTATTAAAATAGGAGTTCCTCTAAAAAAAGATATATAGATCTCACTTACTCTATGCAAAACTTTAAATTTATACATCCTTATTACTGCCAATATAACTCCTAATAAAACAGCCATAATCATAGATAAAACAGCTATGGACAAAGTTATATGAACATATTTTAAAAGAACTAAGTATGATTGTACTAAATATTTTTCATCAAAAATTTTCACCATTTCTCCCTCCTACTATAATTTCCTCTACAATTATTTTTACTATTCGAATACTCCTGTTGATAAATATCTTTGTCCTGTATCTGGAAGTAATACTACTATATTCTTTCCTTCATTTTCTGGTCTTTCAGCTACTTTCATAGCTGCATATATTGCTGCTCCAGAGGATATTCCTACTAAAAGCCCTTCTGTTTTTGCTACATTTTTTGTAATTTCAAAGGCCTTCTCATTAGATACTTTAAATATTTCATCTAAAATCTCTGTATTTAAAGTTGTTGGTACAAATCCTGCTCCTATTCCTTGAATTTTATGTGCTCCTGGATTCCCTCCTGATAAAACTGAGGAATTTTCCGGTTCTACTGCTATTATTTTTATATCCTTATTTTTTTCTTTTAAATATTCTCCTACTCCTGATATTGTTCCACCAGTACCTACACCTGCTATAAATATATCTACTTCACCTTCTGTATCATTCCAAATTTCTACTGCTGTAGTCTTTTTATGCATTGCAGGATTAAATTTATTTTCAAATTGTTGTAAAACAAAAGAATCTTTATATTCTTTTGATAATTCTGTGGCCTTTTCTATAGCACCTTTCATACCATCTTTTCCCGGTGTTAAAATTAGTTCAGCACCATAAGCTTTCAATATAAGCCTTCTTTCCATACTCATAGTTTCTGGCATAGTTAATATAAGTTTATAACCTTTAGCTGCTGCTACAAATGCAAGTCCTACCCCTGTATTACCACTAGTAGGTTCTATTATCACTGTATCTTTATTTATTAATCCTTCTTTTTCTGCTTCTTCTATCATGGCAAAAGCTATTCTATCTTTTACACTACTTGCTGGATTAAAATATTCTACTTTTGCTAATATATTGGCTTTTAGTTTATTTTCTTCTTTTAATTTTACTAATTCCAATAAGGGTGTATTTCCTATTAACTCTGTTATATTTTTGTATATTTTTTTCATAATTATTTTCCCCTTTCAAGGTTTAATCTTTTTAGAATACTATAAGTTTACATATTTGTTTACTAGGTTTTAAAAATAAATTTTATTTATTATTATTTGTACAATATACACTTACTACACATAAAACCATCCCCTTTTATCCAGCATCCATAATATATCTAAATTAAGTAAATATTTTCATTACATATCATATAAAATTTAACTCATTTATTATAAAATTGTATTTATTATCTATTATAACTATTAGATAATACCTAATTATTCTTATTGGTTTACTAGGTATTTATATTTAAATAAACTGTACTACATTATTATATGTAGTACATTATATTTTCATTGTCTGATTTTTTGTATGCCTCTACTAAATCTTCTAAAGTTATAGAATCTACTACTCTTTCTATACTTTCATTAATTCTATCCCACAAATTCGTCTTAATAGATTTTTCCATTCTATTGTTCAAGTAATCATCATTAAATTCTACTACGGATAAATCTCCTTCTAAAGCTCTTAGTATTTCACCTGCAGTTATATGTGCTGAATCTTTTTCTAATATATAACCCCCTTGGGCTCCTTTTATTCCTTTTATTAAATTGTTCTTTCTTAATAAAGAAAATATTTGTTCTAAATATCCTTCAGATATATTTTGTCTTTCAGAAATACTTTTTAAAGTAACTGCTTCTTCTGTAGAATTTATGGCTAAATCTATTATTGCTTTTATGCCATATTTTCCCTTTGTTGATATTTTCATAAAATCTCCTCTTTCATAGTATTCCTATCTATTTACTATGATTATATTCTTTTAATTATTTTATGTCAATATTTTTTTAAAAATTTCATTTTACTATTGAAATTGATTTTCATTTTCTGTATAATTAGTATTATAAGAAACAAGCACATATAATTAATTGAAACCACACAAAAATCTCTTTGATTTATAGTAAATATTTTTCTAGATTTAAACCTCCTACTAATATTAAGTCTAGAAACCCTCCTTACTCACTTATTTACTCTAAATTAAAGAGATATTTTTTTATATTAAAAATTTCTTGTTCTTTTACAATATTGACAAACTTTTCTATAACTCTAATAACTTTTTATAAAATTTATTATCAGTTTTTAACAATCATATTTTTATATTCATTAGTTTACATATTTTATTTATCTTCATTAAAACACATCTAAAGTAACATTAATTTATTTTTTAAATAATATTTAAATAAAAAATACTATGACATTATTAGTTTATCATAGTATTTTTCTATTAATTAATTATATTTAACCTAAAGCTACATCTAATATCATCATTACAGTAAATCCAATTAATACTCCTATAGATGATATATCTGTATCATTTCCTGCCTGCGATTCGGGAATTAATTCTTCTACTACAACAAATATCATTGCCCCAGCTGCGAAAGATAATGCATAAGGTAATAAATTTCTTATAAATAATACAGCTGCTGCTCCTATAACACCTGCTATAGGTTCAACTATACCAGATGCTTGCCCATACCAAAAGCTTTTTAATCTGCTATTTCCTTCTCTTCTTAATGGGATAGATACCGCTGCTCCTTCAGGGAAATTCTGAATTCCTATACCTAATGCCAATGCTATAGCCCCTGCTAAAGATGCGGATTCTATATTTGCCGCGACAGCCCCAAAGGCTACTCCTACTGCTAAACCTTCTGGTATATTATGAAGAGTTATAGCTAAAACTAATAATATGCTTTTCTGCCAACTAGTTTTTATCCCCTCTGCATCCTCTTTTTCTTTATTTAGATGAAGATGTGGAAGAATTTTATCTACTACTCTTAAAAATACTCCTCCTAATAAAAATCCTACTGCTGCTGGTATCCACGCAATCTTCCCTTGAGATTCTGCCATTTCTATAGATGGAGCTAAAAGTGACCAATAGCTAGCAGCAATCATTACTCCTGCGGCAAAACCCAACATGGAATTTAATACTTTTTTATTTATATTTTTAAATAAAAATACTAATGCTGCACCTAATGCTGTCACTGCCCAAGTAAACAAAGTAGCCAATAAAGCTTGCACAATAGGATTTAATTCTTTAAACCATCCCATATTATCACCTTCTTTTTAAATCAAAATAAAAAAAATAATGATTATTAATTAATAATTTCTTATTTTGATTTTATCATTTAATATTGACATAATCAATATTTATTTTTTAGGCTCTCCTTAAATTATTTTTTTGCATTTAAACTAAGCAAAATTTCACTTATGTAATAAAAAACATATTAATGGTAAAATACATTTTCTAAATTTTTTAACTGTTTTACTCCTATTAAATAAAAATAACATTAGAAAAAGCTACATTAATTTACTTATATAATAAAATTTTTTGTATATTAAATAAAGGGTTATCACACTAAGAATAAACCCTACAGTATATTGTGTTAATTTTAAATTTGCAAAACAACATATTGTATATAAGTTCTTTAATGCGACAACCCCAATTTTATTTATTTAACTTTTATTTCTAGTTCCTTGCCTGGCTGCTATCTTACTAGCATTTCCTGTATCCATATATCCTGTAGTGGAATTTCTACTATTTTTACTGCTATCTATAGCTCTTTGATTTTTAGATTTTATATCAAAATCCTTTCCCACAAAATCACATCCTTATATATTATTAAAGTTCACTATATATTATTCTCAAAATAACTTTATATTATTTTAAAATAATTTTATTGTATTTTCTCAATTATATTTAGAACTTTTAAATATTTTTTATATTTTAAGTATTGTAATTATAAAATATATAAAGAATTAAAGGATATAATAAATTTATTTTTTTAAACGGCACTACTTATAATTTTTATGACTGTTTTATTTATTATAAAATTTTCTATCAATAAAAATTATGAAATATTATATCAATAAAAATTATTCTATAACAAAAATATAATATTAACCAATTTTTATATTAAATAAATCCCATATACTTACTTATAGTTTTATAAACTGAGTTTTCATCATTATTACCTGCTATAAAATTAGCCTGCTTTTTTACATCCTCTGGAGCATTTTCCATAGCATAGCTATAGTAAGCTTGTTTAAACATAGTTATATCATTATAATAATCCCCAAAAACCATAGTATTATCTTTTTCTATATTAAACTTTTTCTGAAGTATTTTTATAGCATGTCCTTTACTCACTTCTTTGTTCATAATATCTATCCATTTATCTCCTGAAGCTACAAATTGAAGATCTTTATTTAAATTTTCTTTTAAATAATCAAGTATAGGTGCTTTAATACCATCTTTAATATAATAACTTATCTTTTGAACAGGTTTATCTATTTCATCAAAAGATTTATATTCTATATAAGGTACATTATAAAAATTAAACTCTTTTTTAATATGTTCAGATGGATTTACAACAAAAGCTTCATTTTCTCCTGCTAGAATTAATTCCTCTCCAAAATTTCTTTTTAATTTTTCTACTGATTTTATATATTTTTTGTTTATATAATTTGCATAAAGAGTTTGCCCATTTTTACTATATTTTATAAGTGCTCCATTATGAGCTATAAATATCATTTTTTCTTTTACACTATTAAAGTTTTCATCTAATTGGGAATAAAACCTTCCACTAGCTGCTGCAAATCTAACCCCATTTTTATGTAAATCATTTATTAAATTAAATACCTTGTTGTATATTTTACCTTCACTATTTACTAGTGTTCCATCTAAATCTGTAGCTATAAATTTTATCATTTTTACCTCCTATGCTTTTGTAACTTTATATTTCAAATTTATATGACTATTAGTTTTATAATGTATTTTTTCTACTTTCATATTATATCATAACTAAAATATTTATCTAATTAAAGCGCATATTACCTTATTAAATAATTATATATAATATTTTTTGTAAAATAATTAATTTTTATATAATAATTTACATCAATTAAAATAACTGTCTGTAAATATAAGATAAATTCAAAATGAACAAAAAATTAAAATTAATATAACAACCCAAACCTCATTAATTATATCTGCACTATTATCTTTAATAGGATCAATTTTAAATCCCATAAATATTTTTATGGACTAACTATGCTAATAATTCTTATATGTGTTCTTTATAGACTATTTAAATCATTTAAATGATTTAAAAAATATATAAACAATAAAAAATATTATAATATAAATAATCCTGTATCTTAAATGAACTAATATTAAGGTACAGGATTTATTTTTATAATAGTTTTATAAATTACATAAATATATTCATATTCTGAATTTATTTATAATTAGTTATCTCTTTCTGCTGCCTCTACTATATGTTTTAATAATAATGTAGTTGTAACACTTCCTACCCCTTTTGGAACTGGGGTTATAGCTGCTACTTTTTCTTTTACATTTTCAAAATCTACATCTCCACATAGTTTTCCATTTTCATCTACATTAATACTTACATCTATAACTATAGAATCTTCATTAAAATATTCCTCTTTTATTAATTTAGCTTTTCCTATGGCTGTTACTACTATATCTGCTTTTTTAGTTATAGATGGTAAATCCATAGTTTTTGAATGACATATAGTAACAGTGGCATCATTAGATAAAGCCATCATAGATAATGGTTTTCCTACTACCATACTTCTGTTAATAATAGCTATATTTTTTCCCTTTAAATCTATATCATAATATTTTAATATCTCCATTACAGCTTCAGGAGTACAAGGCATAAATCCATCTAAATGTCCTTCAAATATTTTTTCTAAATTTAAAGGATGCATACAATCTACATCTTTATTTAAAGATATAGAAGAATTTATTAAACTTTCATTTAAATGTTTAGGATATGGTCTAAATACTAATATACCATGGATATTATCTTCAGCATTTAATCTTTCCATTAATTTTAGAAAGTTATTTTCTAGTATATCTTCCTTTAGTTCATAAACCTGAGTTTCTATATTTAGTTTTTCACAGTTTTTTATTATGCTCTTCTCATAAGATATGTCGTCCTGCTTATTTCCCATTCGTACAATAGCCAATTTAGGAACTATATATTTTTCTTTCAATTTTTCTATTCTTAACTTTAAATCTTCTTTTATTTTTAAAGCTACTTCATTTCCATACAATATTTTAGTCATTATTCATTTCCCCTTATTAAATTTTCTACATAACTATAAACTTTATCCGCTTTAGTTGAATATTTAGAAACTAATATGTTAATTTCTTCTTCTAAAGAATTCTTGATGTCATTATTCTTCATCATACCAGTATTTATATATACATTCAACTTAGAAGCTTCTAGTGCTGTTTTACAAAATAAAACCCCCACCCCTACATCACTTATAGCGATTCTAGTTCCTTTTTTAGCTAGCTCATAATGTAAATCTATAGTCTTTGCTGCACATTTAGCTATTTCTAATGGTACTAAACTAGCCTTATATAAAGCTTCTTCCATAATTTTGTCTTTATATGCTTTCTCTTCTTCTGTATTTTTAGGTAATCCGTAAGCTTTAGATAATGGATAAAATACTTCAGCATCTTTATTTACTAACGATTCTAATTTTTCTATTAGCATTTCTCCCTCTTTTAATATTTTATTCACATCATCTTCCACATCTTTATATTTTTTCTTTCCTATAGTAAGATTTGCTACCATATTACCTAAAGCCATGCCTAAAGCTCCTACATATGCACAAGCACCACCTCCACCTGGCACAGGCTCTTTGGATGATAAAATATCAATAAATTCTCTACAGCTTTTATCTAGCATAAAATTCCTCCTACCTTATCAATTATTACTACTTTACTAAAAATATATTAAATCAATTACATATTTGATAATTGTATCTGTGTTATATTATATATTACTTTTTACAATTGTAACTATAAAATCTTAAAGTTATAATTATAAGACTTTATTAAATACTATAAAGCTTTACTTCATAATATAAAACCATATATATCTTTATCTTAAATTCGTCTTACACTACCATAACTATCTTCCTATTTGTATAAAATCATATAGCTTTATCTTACATTAATAACCTATAACCAAATAAGCATTTTATGAATGTATTATTTATTTTTGTATGTTATTTATAGCTTCTATATTTAAAAACTATTTATTTTCTAAAGCAATTATTAAATTAGTTAAAGTTTCATTTACAGGGGTTTTTATGTTTAATTTTATTCCTTCTCTTACAATAGCTCCGTTTATTACTTCTATTTCTGTTTTTTTATTATTTGAAATATCTTGTAACATAGAAGATTTATTTTCTGCTGTTTTTAAAGCTACCTTTTCTACTTTGTCTATCATTTCTTCTTCATCAAAATTAAATCCTTTAGCATTAGCTACCTTCACTGCCTCTATAACTGCATTTTTCATAATACTTTTTGCAGTATTTTGTTTTAAAAGTTCTCCATTCTTTATTTTTAAAATAGCTGTTATAGCATTAATACCAACATTTATAATAAGTTTATTCCAAATAAGCTGGCTAGGGTCTTTACATATGTGTACATTAAATCCGCTATAATTTAAAATATTTTCTAAATTTTCTAAGATGCTATCTTCTTTTCCCGAAAACATTCCTATATAGGTATCCCCAGAGCCTGCATGCTTTATATAGCCTGCTTTTATAGTGGTACATCCTTCTCCAGTAGTTCCTACTATTATTCTATCTTTATTTATATACTTTTCTATTTTTTCTCCATTTCCATATCCATTTTGCAGACTTAAAACATATGTATTTTTTCCTATTATATTTTTATTTTCTAAAATTGCTTCCTCTGTTTTTGTGGATTTTACAAATATTATTGCTAAATCTACTATACCTATATCCCTAGAATTTGTAACAGCCTTTGGATAGAACTTTAATTTTTTTTCTCTTTCTTCTATTATTAATCCTTCTGTATTTATAACATTTATGTGTTCTTCCCATCTATTAATTAAATAAACTTCTTCACCGCTGTTATGCAAATAAGCTCCATATAAGGACCCCATAGCCCCAGCACCTATTATAGCAATTTTCATATTCTCTCCCCCGAATTTATTGATTTTTTTGATCTTTGTATATAATATTCACATTTTAATTTATGAAATTTATAGTATTGTTAATTTTAAACTTCATTATAATATTTAAAATGCCAAAAACAATTTATAACAGTTCTAAGTTTATATCTTTTTTATAGATTATATCATTATATTCTAATAAAAACATAAAAAAATTAGGTCTTTATTATAATTGACCTAATTTTTTTCTAATATTTAATTTGTTTTTAATATTCTCCTTTAAAACTGTATTTATAATAATTTTTTATCATTTCCTATTAAATTTAATTTATAATTTTTTAATTACTATTAAGTTTGCTAAGTTCTATAGCTAAATCTGAAGCTACAGCTACATTATTATAAACTAATTGTATATTAGCTTCTAAACTTTGTCCTTTAGTTATATCTTTTACTTTAGATAATAAGAACGGTGTACTTTCTTTTCCTTTTATACCTTTTTCTTCTGCTTCTTTAACTGCGTCATCTATAGCTTTTGTTATAGTATCATAATCCATTTGATATTTTTCTGGTATTGGATTAGCTACTACCATTCCACCTTTTAATCCTAAATCCCATTTAGCCTTTAAAGCTTCTGCCAATTCTTTTGCTGTATCTACTTTATAATCTACTTTAAATCCACTCTTTCTTGTATAAAATGCTGGTAATTCTTCTGTACCAAAACCTACTACTGGTACACCTTGAGTTTCTAAATACTCTAATGTTAAACCTATATCTAATATAGATTTTGCTCCAGCACAAACTACTGCTACATTAGTATTAGCTAATTCTTGAAGATCTGCTGATATATCAAAACTTTCCTGTGCTCCCCTGTGAACTCCACCTATTCCACCTGTTCCAAAAACTTTTATTCCTGCTAAACTAGCTATAATCATAGTAGATGCCACTGTTGTTGCACCATCTAATTTTTTAGCTAATATAAATGGTATATCTCTTCTACTAGTTTTAATTACATCTCTTCCTTTTTTACCTAAATATTCTATTTCATCCTTTGTTAAACCAACTTTTAGTTTACCATTTAATATCGCTATTGTAGCAGGTACTACACCTTTATCCCTTACTATCTTTTCTACATTTAATGCAGTTTCTACATTTTTAGGATAAGGCATTCCATGTGATATTATAGTTGACTCTAAAGCTATTACCGGTTTATTTTCTTTTAAAGCTTCTAAGACTTCACTGCTTATTTCTAAATATTTCTCTAACATATTCCTATCTCCTTCATCTTATTATTTATACTCCAAACTGACATATTTGGATTTATAGTGTTTTCATGGGATAAAGCTAGTATGGAAGCCGTCTGTGAGAACTTAATAGTTTCTTTTAAAGAAAAATCTTTTAAATAACAATATGCCATAGCTGCCATAAAAGCATCTCCTGCCCCTGTTGCATTTATAACTTTAACTTTAGGATTAGATATTTTACCTTTGCTTTTTCCATCATTATAATAAACCCCTTCTTCACCTAAAGTTATAAAGACTCTTTTTACTCCCTTTTCTAAGAAAAATTCAGCTACTTTTTCTAAATCTTCTCCCTTATTTATAGGAATTCCAGATAACATTTCTGCTTCAATTTTGTTTGGCTTAATAGTATGAAATTTTCCTATAACGTTTTTTATTTTTTTAGCTTTTGTAGTAGATACCGTATCTAAAAAGAATTTTGTATTTTTATAATTATTAACTATATATTCTATTATCTCTTGTGGTATATTAGTATCCACTATACAAACACTTGAATTCTCTATAACATTTTTTTTACTTTTAATAAAATCTAAAGGTATTTTATCAAATATGTCCATGTGAGCTATAGCAACTATCATATCTCCTCTTTCATCTAAAATTGAAAGATAAGTAGAAGTTGAATCTTCTTTCATCACTATAGAATGTTCCATATCCATACCTATAATTTTTGCTTCTTCTAATATTTTATTTCCATATATGTCCTCTCCTAAAGCAGTTATAAGCTTTGTGTTTATACCTAATTTGGTTAAATTTTCTCCTATGTTTCTACCTACTCCTCCTAATGATATCTTACTCTTTCCTGGATTAGAATCCTTATATATTAATTTATCATTGGGGAAACCCTGTATGTCCATATTAGCTCCACCGATTATAGAAACATATTCCTCATCCTTTGAAACTATATAACCTTTACCTAAAAGATATCCTTTTTTCAAAAGATTAGTTATATGCACTGCTACAGAAGATCTAGTTATGCCTAATTTTTCTGCTAATTCTTTTTGGGATATCATTGGATCTTTTTTTATTAATTCCAAAATTTCTTTTTCTCTATTAGTCATATCTATCCCCTTAAAATATTTTATTAATATATGCTTAGTAAATAAGCATTTGTTTAAATAAATAATATCATATATTTTTTATATTTTCAATATTTATTTTTTTCTTAATTATATTTTATTATTATATAATTTTTGCTTTAACTTTTTATAGTTTTCTATTTTGCATTTTGCTTTTAATTTATTTTGTTCTTTATAAAAACCTGTAAATACAATAAATAAAATTTCATATTAACCATCTTTATAATTTATATAGTATTATTCGCTTCTGCGGTATAAAATTTAGTTAAATAAATTTACATAAAACAAATATAATACTTTATTAATATAAATTAATTAAAAATAAAATAGATTTAATTTTAACAACAAAAGCTTAAAATTAAATCTATTTAAAAATATTTCTAATTAAAATTTGTATTTAAAATAATATTTTAATTTTGTAACTGCCTATAGCATCTCCATTCCTTAACATATTCATCTAATACATTATGAAGTACTTTACCTATTTTAGAATAAGCTTCATCATTTAAATTAGCAAGGGATATTCTAATAGACCATTCTGGTCCATGGAATCCACCTCCGCCTAACAATACTATGGAGGATTTTTCTGCTAATCTTAATAGTATATCTACAGGTTTACAATTTTTTTCTAAATAATCACTAAAGTCCTTTCCATAATTACAGTGTGCCCACTGAAGTAAATCAAATTCAGTATAATAGGAAGCATCAAATTCATCTCTTTCAAATTTTATACCTAAACCTTCATATAATAATTTTTGACGACGTCTGCATATATGCTGAGTTAATTGTTTATATTTATTTTCTTTGTCTAATACAGCAAATACAGAAAAAAATGCCATCTGAACTTGCTGTGGAGTAGATAATCCTGCTGTATGATTAAGAGCTACTTGACGACTATCTGCAACTATTCTATCAATAAAAAGTATTTCCTCTGGATTAGTAGATAATGCCCCATATCTTTTTCTAAGTGCTTCTTTTTTATCCTCTGGTAATTCTCTTATTAATTTATCAAATATATTTTCTTCATAAAGTGCAATAGTTCCAAGTCTCCATCCTGTTACTCCAAAATACTTTGAAAATGAATAAACCCCTATAGTATTAAATGGTAAATCTGCTACTAAAGAACGAAATTCATCTACAAAAGTTCCATATACATCATCAGAAATTATCATTAAATTTGGATTACTTTCATTAACAATTTGAACTATTTTATTTATAGAATCTTGTTTTATAGCTACAGAAGGTGGATTACTAGGATTAACCACAAATAAAGCCTTTATACCTGAATCTCTTAATTTTTCTAATTCTTCATCAGGATATTGCCAAGTATGAGTTCCATCTTCACTTGTCTCTGTTGCACTAATTTTAACCACTTCAAAATTATAACGAGGTATTAGTGGTATTTCAAGATAAGGAGTAAATATTGGTGTCATAAGGGCTATTCTGTCGCCTCTTTGTAATAGTTCATTGGCGATTAAAGAATCAAATATATAACACATAGCTGCAGTAGCTCCTTCTACTGCAAATAAATTAAATTTACCTTTTAATGGTTTATTGTAGCACATTTCTTGCATAAGATAGTCCTGTACTAATTTTTCAATATGAATTAACATTCTATCTGGAACTGGATAGTTATCTCCAATAATCCCATCTGCTAACTCATATACAAAACAATCTTTATCAAACCCTTTTATATCTAAACCATAATTAATTATGTTATCTAAAAGTTCTATACCTGGCTTTCCTTCGTGTTTTTTTATGTATTCTTTAAACCTTTTATAAATGCCTTCTTTTTTAGGCATACCTGCTAAGGCACCTTCATTCCATACTCTACGAGTTTCTTCTACTGCAAACTGCCCAAAAGCAAAAAATGCTTCTCTAGGAGCTGCTGCTGTCCAATTAGGATTTCCTCTTCCTGCATCTAAAAGAGCATGGGCACTTTTTTCTATCTGACTTTCTTTAGCAAGACTAATTAATCTATCTTTAAGCTCAAAAGGGCTAATTTTACCATAAATATGTTCTAATTCTATACGTTGAATATTAGGATTATCCATAAAAAAATTCCTCCCTCTGCAAATACAATTGCTAATTACAATAAAAGTATTTTATTAAAATATGTTATCCAATGTTATAAAAAGTATTCTTATGTAAAACAGACATTGATAAGATATTGCAATAAGGATTATTGTTTAAATTATCTGTTATATAAATTATTTATTGCAATAAAATCATTATTAAGAAATTATAATTTCATTAATTATAATTATAGTTACGCTACTTTTCTATGTCAAAATACACATTTTATGTTAATTATCACTTTAGAAAAATAAGCTAATCAAAAGTTATAAAAAGGTAAAATTTATAGGATAATTGTAACATTTAACAAAAAATTTATTAAAAGCTTTTATTAATATAATAAATTTAAATAATATTAAAACTGAAGCTCATTTTCATGGATTACAAAACTTATACAGCAATATTCTAAATTTATTAGCAATAAATAAAGCAGCCCTTTAAGAGCTGCTTATTATAGATAAATTGTTATATTAAAATATTAGTTATAATTTTAATGTAATAATATTAAAATTATAATTAAGAAAATAAAGTTCTATCGCTTAATCCATCTTCTATATTTAGATTTTCAAAGCATTTTAACAACTTTTCTTTAGTTAAAGATTTTTTTTCTTTCCCCTTTACATCTAAAACTATCTTACCTTTATGCATCATTATTAATCTATTTCCTACATTTATAGCTTGATTCAAATCATGAGTTACCATTAAAGCTGTAATCTTTTCTTCTTCTATTATCTTTTCTGTTATTTCTATTATTCTTTTAGAAGTTTTAGGATCTAAAGCTGCTGTATGCTCATCTAAAAGCAATACTTTAGGTTTATTCATAACTGTCATAATTAATGATAATGCCTGCCTTTGGCCCCCTGATAATGATCCTACATTAACATTTAATTTATCCTCTAGTCCTAAATTTAATTCTTTTAGCATTTCTACAAAATCAGAAGTTTCCTTTTTGTTTATCCCTAAAGTAAGACCAAATCTTTTGCCTTTATTTTCTGCCATAGACATATTCTCTAATATGGTCATAGAAGGTGCTGTTCCCTTAGACGGATCTTGAAATACACGTCCTATATACTTCGAAACCTCATATTCTTTACTAAAGGTTATATCTTCATTTTCTAAATTTATTTTACCATCATCTGGCTTTATACTTCCAGATATTATATTTAAAAGAGTAGATTTTCCTGCTCCATTACTTCCTATTACAGTTATGAAATCTCCTTCTTTTACATCCAAATTTAGATTATTAAATAAATGATTTTCATTTACAGTATCTTTATTAAACACTTTGTGGAGATTTTGTATTTGAAGCATTTAAAATCCCTCCCTCTTTAGCTTTTTCTTTTGTTATTATTTTTAAAGGATTATTATTTAAATTTAAAGCTATTACTACAATTATGGCTGTTACAAGTTTTAAATCTGTAGGAGCTAAACCCACAATTAAGGCCATTGAAACTGCTAACTTATATACTAAAGCTCCTAATAATACTCTTGTAGTAGCGCTTAAAACTTTTATTCTTCCAAATAAAGATTCCCCTATTATTACAGATGCAAGTCCCATAACTACTATACCTGTACCCATTCCTACGTCTGAGAATCCTTGATATTGAGCCATTAAAGCTCCTCCTAATGCTACCAATGCATTAGATAACATTAGACCCATTATTTTTATTAAATCCTTATTTACACCAAGAGAAAGAACTAATTGTTCATTATCTCCTGTGGCTTTTAATATAAATCCTGCCTTTGTTTTTAAAAATAAATCTAAAGCAATTTTACATATTAAAAGAAACACTGTAATTATAATTATAGGATTCATAGTATCTGAAAATAAATGCGCTTTATTAAATAAAGGTATATTGGATTTTCCCATTATTCTTAAATTAATAGAATATAACCCAACCATCACTAAAATTCCTGAAAGTAAATTAGTTATTTTAAACTTAACATTTAATATACCTGTTATTCCACCTGCTATAGCCCCTGCTATTAAAGCTATTAAAGAACTTAAAACTGGACTATATCCTTTTACTAAAAAAGCTGCTGCAACTGCTGCTCCTAAAGGAAAAGTTCCGTCTACAGAAAGGTCTGGAAAATCTAATATTTTATATGTTATATACACTCCAAAACAAACAATTGAAAATATAAATCCTTGCTCTAATACTGCTAATAAAATATCCATTATTTTTTCCCTCCTTTAACCTTCTCAGCTTTATCTTCTATATCCTTTGGTATTTTTATATTTAACTTTTTAGCCACTTCTGGGTTTATTGACAATTTAGTTTCTTTCATAAATTTCACTTTCATATCTTTAGGCTTTTTCCCGTTTATAATTTCTATAGCCACATCCGCAGATTCTTTCCCTAATTTGTAGTAATCTATACCTGATGTAGCTAATGCTCCCCCTTCTACGTGCGCTTTTTCTGATCCTATTATTGGGATATTCTTCTTATTGCATTCATTACTTATAAACGGCATAGAAGAAGCTACCGTATTATCTGTAGGAATAAACATAATATCAATTTGATTTAATATAGAAGCTAAAGATTGATGAATATCATTAACATTTGTTATACCTTTTTTAACAATTTTAAATCCAAATTTTTTAGCTTTTTCTTCTGCCTCTTTAACCTGTATTTCAGAATTCTTTTCACTGGTATTATATAATATTCCTATAGTCTTTTTTTCAGGTAATATATTTTTTATTAATTTAAAATTTTCCTCTATTGATATTTTATCTGAAGTTCCAACCACATTGGTTCCTGATTTGTCTAAAGACTTCACAACACCTGCTTCTACAGGATCTGTAATAGCAGTCATAACTATAGGTATTTTCTTAGTAGCATTAAAAGCTGCTTGAACTGAAGGAGTTGCTATTGCATATATAATATCATTTTTTTGAGCTACAAAATTTTGAGTTATAGTTTGAATTGTAGCCATATCTCCCTGAGCATTTTGAAAATCTATTTTTATATTTTCTCCATCCTTAAAACCTTTTTCTTCTAATCTATCTACAAACCCCTTTTTAGCTAAATCTAAAGCTGGATGCTCTATTATTTGAGCTATACCTATGTTTATAACCTTTTTATCTTTTAATGTTTTGGGATTTGAGAGCTTTGAACACCCTCCAAAGATAACAACTGAAAAAATCAGCGCTAATAGAATTGAATTTTTTCTTTTTACTACCATACTACCATCCTCCAAAATTTTAATTTATATATTTTTATCTCATGACTCCCTATGTTTAACTATTATTTTATTAAAAGCTATAGTTAATTATAGGTATGCCTTTAGATAACCTCTTCTAAGGTTTAGATAAATAAAAATATAATTTAATAATACTGATCTATACTTAAGAAGAGTTTTATTTTGAAAATATAATGAAAAACAGTAAACTGTGAAAAGATATAAAAATTTTATTTGCATAAATAAAAAAACCCTTCAAGAAGAAGAGTACACAAATAAAGCCTTTAATTTAAAGACTGCAATATCTCCTACTATAACCTACCATGCTACTATTTTTTATTATATTGTTACAAAACAATATTTTTTAATATTTATTACTACCATACTACTTTGTATATTATTAATTAAATACTTTTTGTATATTAATTTTTATATTGTAATATTAAAATTAATTTAATTTACTTTTATAATCCATTTTTTAAATTAAAAGTCTATATAATATTTTCAAATTAAGACTTTCTAATGTTCTAATAATATTTTACAAAAATATAAATTTAGTCTAATAAGCATTGTGCTTAATAATCCTACTCTACCATACTACTTAATTAAGATTAATATTATAATTATTTATTATATTAATCTATATATTTTTTAAATTTAATTACTTACCAATTTAAGAATTATAAATTAAAGATTTATAATTCTTAAATCTTATAGTTAAAAATGATACCATAAACAATATGCATTTGTCAATATTTATAAAAAATTTTAAATGTTAAACTTCTATAATAAATTTATACTAATCATTTGGTATTGATCTATGTCCTAATCCTACAACTACCTCATTTAAATGCAAAAGACCTATGCTCATAAATATACACACACTTATATGTTCTTGTGATCTTGCTATTCCTATTTTTCCACCTACATTCAATCCATTAGCCTTTTCAATTACTTGAAGTAAAGCTTCTCTTGTAGCCCCAACTACAGCTCCATCATCTACATGACAATCCTTTATAAGTCCACATCTCTTAGAGGCTACTAATGCTCTTTCTATTATTTTTGTCATAGATGCATTTATATTACCACCTACATCTACTGCTGTAGCCAAAATATCCTTAGCCTTAAATTTTTCTATTAACATTTTTTCTTCCTCTCTTGAAGAAATTGCCATTTTAACTGAAGCCTTAGCTACCTTTTCACTTTGTGTTTTCAAAATAATACCCCCTGTTATAGGATTTTTATATAAATTTTGATTTTCACTTTATTTTATACGTAAGAATCTGTAAAAATATAAACTTATATTATATACATAATTATACCATTGTTAATAAAAATTCAAAATAAAATCTATCATAAATTATTTTTAATAATAAGTTATTTACACAATTCCATGAACTTATTCCATAATTCTTTATTACATTGTTTCAAATTCATTACTTTAAAATTATTTTTATCTACAAAAGCTTGTGTAGTATTGCCTTTAGCTAGCAGTTCATTATTTTCTTTTTTTATGATTTTATAACTAAATATTACTTTTACTGGTGTCAATTTTTCTATAGAAGTTTCTATAATAATTTTATCCTCATATTTTGCTGGTTTTATATATTTACAATAACTCTCTGTCAAAGGCATCATAATTCCCATATTTTCCATATCTGTATATTTCATACCTGTAGCCTTTATAAACTCTGTTCTTCCAATTTCAAACCATGGATAATAATTAGAATGATGTACTACCCCCATTTGATCTGTTTCTACATATCTAACTTTTGTTTCTGTTCTATTAATATACATATTATTTTCTCCTTTAGTAACTAAACATTTTATATTATCATTAAAATTTCTATTATTATTATAACATTTTTCTAAATACAATTATTATAAAATTATCATCATATCATAAATAATTAGAATCATCATTGCATCCTAATTAGTTTTTACTTTAAATAAATGTTAAATCTTCTATTTATAATCTAATATGTTTTACTATAAAATTTATAACATAGCAAATATATATTTTTGTTATATATAAATAGCATTACTAAAACAAATCTAACATAAACGTTTTAGTAATGCATATTTTCCCAAATTACATATTATAATCTACATCCTAAAATAAATCTTTAAGCTTATCTCCAAATAAATCTCCTAAAGTTACATCTTCTTCTTTAGAATCGATATATTTTGAAAAGTCTTCCTTAGGTTTTTCTGTTGCTTCTTTTATGCTTAATGACATTCTCTTTTCATCTGAATTAATTTCTAATACTTTTACTTTAACTTTATCTCCTACATTTAGCTTTTCTGATGGTTTAGCTATATTTTCATCACTTATTTCTGATATATGAACTAATCCTTCTACACCCTTTTCTACTTCTACAAAAGCTCCAAAACTTAATAATTTAACTACTGTCCCTTCTACTACACTACCTACAGCATATTTATCCTTTGCTGTATTCCATGGATCATTTTTAACATCTTTTAAAGATAGAGCTATTTTTTTAGTTTTCTTATCAAAATCTAAAACATAAACCTCTACTTTATCTCCTACAGATACTACTTCTGAAGGATGATTTACTCTACCAAATGATAGCTGTGAATTATGAACTAATCCGTCTATTCCACCAATATCTACAAAAGCACCAAATTTTTCTAACCTTCTTACCACACCATCTATCTTTTGTCCCTTTTCTAAACTATTCCATAATTCTTCTTTTCTTTTATTCTCTTCTTCTTCTTTTACTATCCTACTTGAAAAAACCACTTTTCCTTTTTGTTTATCTAATTCTATTAATCTTCCCTTTATTATTTCTCCTTTAAATACATTTAAATCTTTAACATATTTATTATCTATTTGAGAAGCTGGTATAAATGTTCTTATACCTTCTATATGTCCTACAGCTCCTCCTTTCACTATTTCTTCTACTTTAAGTTCTAATATTTCTTGGTTTTTAAATGCTTTATTTAAATTTGACCAAGCCTCTATACTATCTGCCTTTTTCTTAGATAATAATACATTTCCTTCTCCATCATTTACTTCTAATACGCAAACAGAAACTATATCTTCTTTACTTATTATATCTTTAAGACTTATCTCTTCATTATCTATAACTTCTTTTTTAGGCAATATTCCGTCAGATATGTATCCTATATTTAATACTGCTTCTTTATCTGAAACTGAAATTACTTTTCCTTTTAATAATTCTCCTTTATGAATTCTTTTCATTGAAGAATTTATTTCTTCCATCATATCCTTCATTGTTATTTCTTCTGACATAAAAAACAACCCCTTACTTTTCTTTTTATACTAATATAATTAATATAATTTTACCATAATTTAAAGCATATACATATATAAAAATAGTATATGCTTTAAAGAGCTATTTTAGTAAACAATTAAACAATCTAATAATATTATTTAAAATTTATATAAAAACAAAGGATTTACTACTAAGTGCAAAAATATAACTTAGCAATACCACTCTACTATTTATTAAAAAAATCCAGATATACAATTTCTCCTTCTTTAAAAGTTTCATTTTTATTACTAGAATCTTGCACCATTATAGTTTGATCTTTAGTTTCCACAAAATAATTTGCATAAGATCCTAAAAATTGTTTATGTTTAATTCTCCCTTTTTTATTACCATGATTTTTATTAATAGATATTTGTTCCGGTCTTATAAGTTCTATTTTATTATTTACATTAATCTTATTTATATTCCCTATAAAGGATGCCACAAACTCATTTTTAGGATTATTATATATTTCTTCTGGAGTTCCTACCTGAATTAACTTTCCTTCGTTCATAACTGCTAAATAATCAGCAATACTTAAAGCTTCTTCCTGATCATGAGTTACAAATATCATAGTCATATCAAACTTGCTTTGAAGTTCCTTTATTTCTTTTCTCATTTTTATCCTAAGCTTAGCATCTAAATTGCTTAAAGGTTCATCTAATAAAAGCACTTTAGGATTAAGTATTAGTGATCTTGCTAATGCTACTCTTTGCTGCTGTCCTCCACTTAATTGAGATATTTTTTTATTTTTAAATTCAGATAATCCTATTATTTCTAAATATTCTTCTCCTTTTTTTAAAGCTTCTTTCTTACTGTATCCTTTAAATTTTAATCCATAAATTATATTCTCTATTACATTCATGTGAGGAAAAAGAGCATAGGATTGAAAAACTGTAGAAATGGGCCTATTTTCTGGTGAAAGCTTTGAAATATTTTCATTTTCTATAAAAATACTACCATTATCTTGTTTCAAAAATCCACCTATAATTTTAAGAGTAGTAGTCTTGCCACAACCACTTGGTCCTAAAAGACATAATAGCTTACCTTTTTCTAATTCTAAATTAATATTATCAACTACTTTTACGTTATTAAAAACTTTAACTAAATTGCTTATCTTTAGATACATACTTTCCTCCTATAATAAACTTTGTAAACAATATATTTATAATAAGCGTAATTATAATTATTAAAGATGCCATAGCAGAACCTACACTATAATCTCCACTTTGTATAGCATCAAACATTTCCACTGTAGCTACCTTTTGACCAGGATATATTAGAAATATTATTGCTCCAATAGTAGTCATAGTAGATGTAAAATTATTTATAAATCCTAATAAAAAAGCAGGTTTTAGCATAGGCAATATTACATCCTTAATTATAAATATATTAGGTGCTCCTAAATCTTTTGCAGCTTCTTCTATTTGTGAATCTATTCCTGATAAAACTGCTGAAGATGCTTTAGTAGTCATAGGAATTTGTTTAAATATACAATTTGCAATTACTATAAAAGCTGTTCCCGTAAATTCCAAAGGATATTTATTAAATGCAAATATATATCCTATTCCAAAAAATGTTCCAGGAATTATGTAAGGTAGTGTAGATATAAAATCTATAAATTTACCACCTATAATTTTTCTTCTATCTACATAATAAGATATAAAAATTCCTAATAAACTGCCTATTAATCCAGTAATTAATGAGTATACTATGCTTCTTCCAAAACTACTTAAATTATAATCATAAATCTTTTTTATATTATCTAAAGTGAAAAATATTTTATTAAACTTATAGTTAGTTATAGCACTTAAGAATATTGATGTATATTGCATAATCATTACTAACAAAAATAAATAAGTAATTCCTTTTAAAATGACAGCAAATACTCCTTTTATTTTATATTCATGATCTTGGGAAGAAAGACTTTTACTATCTTTAGAAAAAACTTGAAATTTGCTCATATAAGATTTATATATTAAAAAAACTATTAACGAAGGTATCAGTATAATTACACTCATTGCTGCAGCCATCCCAAAATTTCCGTTAGCTATTATATTCATATAAACTTCTGTAGCTAAAACTTGAAAAGAACCTCCTATAATCATTGGTGTTCCGAAATCTGATAAACTTCTTACAAAAGTCAATAATGCAGAAACTATTATACCTGGCTTTATAATTGGTAAAACTATTCTTAATAGAGTATAGTTAAGACCTCCTCCTAAATCCAAAGAAGCATCTATAAAATTCTTATCTACTCCCCCTATTATACCTATTAATAATAAGGATGACATAGATACTAAACCTAAAGTCTCCATTATAACAATGCCCTGCCAACCATATGTATTAAGAGTTAATTTTAAAATTCCGTGAGTTATAAAACCTCTTCTTCCAAATAAATTTATGTAAGCTAGAGAAGATACAAAAGGTGGTGATATCATTGTAAGCATTAAAGTAATTGTAATTATTCTCTTTATTCTACCTGATGAGAAGCTTGCATAAAGAGCGACAGGTATAGATATTAAAGTAGTAAATATTGTACACATTAACGCTATAAATACACTATTGTATATAAGTTTTTTATTACTTTTAAATATATCTTTATATAAATTCAAAGTAAAATTACCATCTTTTAAAAAGCTTTCTTTTATAACACAAATAATTGGCCAAAATATAAATAAAATTACTAATGATATTAAAAGTATTATTAAAAGTTTATCTAAAATATTATAAAATCGGGTATCTAGCTTATTAGATACCCTTAATTTTTTCCTATTCATATTATTTATTACCTACTATAGCTTTCCATTTATCAAGTATTTCTTTTCTGTCCTTTCCAAAAGAAGATAAATCCTCTTTCATTAATTTATCCTTTGGTACTTTTAAATCTATGCCTTTAACTCCTGGTTTAACAAGCATAGCTCCATCTTTTCCATCTATTTTAGCTAATTCTTCTTGTGTTTCTTTCTTTAATATCCAATTTTCAAATACCTTAGCACCTTCTAAATTATTGGCATTTTTAAATATAGCCATTCCTTCTACAACCCATGGTATTCCATCTTCTGGATATATAACTTGCATATTTTTTTCTTTTTCTAATTTTAATATAGAATTATCTATATATGTTATACCTATTGCTACTTCTCCTGCTGTAGCCTTTAATTGTGGATCTTTACCTCTTTTAGAGTAGTAAGATATATTTGTATTTAATTTTTCAAAATAATTCCATCCTGCATCTTTTCCTTTTTGTTGCAATAAAGCATTTACTACTGCGTAATTTGTACCTGATACTGCTGGATTAGACATTAATATTTCATCTTTATATTCTGGTTTAGCTAAATCATCCCATGTTTTAGGAATTTGTAGATTTTTCTCCTTAAGTACATCTTTATTAGCTAAAAATCCTACTATTGTTAAACCCTTTCCAATCCAATATCCTTCTTTATCTTTGTATTCTTCTTTTATATCTTTAGCTTCTTCTGGTATGTATTTTTCTAATAGACCTGAATCTTTTGCATCCATAAATGCATCTAATCCACCACCAAACCATAGATCTGCCATAGGTTTACCACCTTCAGCTTTAATTCTTGATATAACTTCTCCAGAAGACATAGATAAAAATTCAACTTTTATACCAGTTTCTTTCGTGAATTTTTCAAATACAGGCTTATAATCTTCTGATGTAGCAATTATTTTTATGGTACTACCTTTTAAATCTTTTTTATCTTCTGCATTTTTACTTTCTTCTTTTTTAGAGCCACAAGCAACTAATCCTAATGTTAAAATTCCTATTAAAAACACAGAAACTATTGATTTTAATTTTTTCATTTTTATCCTCCTTTTAAAATTAAAAGTTCTGTTAAGTTATATGAAGATTGATTACTATAACCTATTGAAATATAATAAATTCATCACAAATATATTATCTAAAATATAAATTTGCTATCTTTTAACATTTAAAACAAAAACAATAGAATTATATGTTTTTTAAAGCTATTTTTCATAATTACTTAACACAACCAAATTAAACGGCTAAAAAACAAATAATTAACAGATCTTATATACGTTTTCATTATCTGATCAATAGCATCAAAATTTATTATATCACGCTTAATATTAACAAGTTATTTGATTATTTTATAGATAAAACTTTAACTATAAATAATATTTATAACATATTATTCTTACCAAATTTACCTAATTATGCACTATACTCTTAGTAATCATAAATATAAAGGAGATTATATGTTTTTAAATTCATGTCCACTAAGAATGTTTTTATGTAGTAATTATAAATATAAAGGAGATTGTATCTTTTAAATAAATAATCTCCTTTATAATACTATATCTACTTTTAATATCTTTTACTTATACTATTAATACTTTAATTTATTGCTATTTATTTTTTTGATTCATATATATCTATAATATAATAAATAATATATTATAAATATAAACACTTCTACTTGTAAATAAAGTTATGGATTTTTATTTATGTTTTAAAATTTATCTGCTATTTCCTTTTCTATTCTTTTAATATCTTTTAGTCTTAATCTAGTTTCATCCATTATAAATTCCTTACTTTTTCCTTCTAAAAGTAATTCCTTTGCTCTTGCTTTTGCTGATGATTTATCTTGCATAGTTATACCTCCTAATTTTTATATTACAGTTATAGTTTTTAACTTTTCTTTTTTTATATACTTTTATTATTAAGTATCCTTTTATTTTTATTTTAGGATATTTTTACTTTACGAAATTTTTCAAAAATTTTCACATACAAAAGTGCAATATTCTTAAAAAATATATGTAATAAACTATAAATAAGCTTTAATTATTCTTAATGTGACAGAATTAAAAATTCACCTAGTTAATACTAAAACATAAAAATCCAGGAGGAAATCTAAAAATGATTACTCTCCTGAATAGGAAATTTTTAATAAATAAGGTTAAAATCTTATTTAAAACATGAATATTTTATTAAGCTCTTTTATATCTAATATAGTATAATTAATAAATTATATATTTTTTATTTCTTCTAATAGGCTTATAGCTGCTTTTTTAGGACCATCTTTTTCCATACCATTTATACCTAATCTAGTTCTTAATTGTCCTACTTTTACTCCTGATTCAAAGAATTTATTGAAGTATTCTACTAATAATTTTTCTGTATCTTCCATTTTTTGTGCTGGTCCAAAAGGATTTGCAAAATAAGTTTTTACAAGTCCCTTTTCAGTAGTAGTTCCTTTAGCCATTCTAGCTCCATCTCTAAAAGTATCTAATGCCACATTTACATCTTTAAAGAATTCTAAATTTTCTCCTTCAGCTTCATAGTTATTAGCATATAAGAATAAATCTATTGGATACTCTGTTGTTATTTCTTTATAACTTGCCACAGGTATAACTAATCTAGCATTTACTTTATCCGGATTCATAAATATACTTCTATCTATTTGTTTAAATGCATATCCAGTATCTAAATCATCTAATCTTACAAAGGCTCCTATTTCTGTCCCTGATCCTACTGGTTTTTTATCTTTATTTAATTTAACTACTCCCATATCATCAAATATTATAGTCATATCACTTATATAATCTTCACTTAGTTCCCTAAATGCTTCTAAGCTTTCAGACTTTCCTGCTCCACTATCTCCCATTATTATTACATTAGCTGTTTTATTATTTTTAGTTACTATATTAACCATAGCACCATGTATTGGTAGATATCCTCTTTTTATCATTATTAGATTATGAAGAGTTAATGTCATTTTTTTCATATATCCAAAATAATCTATAGCTTCATTATAGTTTATATATCCTAACATAATGTCATTTTCTTTATCATCATAGAAAACTGTTTGAATTTTTTCATTGTCATCTCGTGCTCCAAGAACATATACTATATCAGGTTTTTTATTTCTATATTCTTCTTCTTTGGCTATTTCAAATAAGTTACATAAAGTTACTCCATGAGCCATATAATCTCTATGGAAATATATATATGCTAAAAGAGTTCCCACTTTTGCAGGATAACAAAACCAATGATCTGAATTTATCCTACATTTTTTTAATGGATTCTCAAAAATTTCTTCAAACATACCATCTCTTTTGTTCTTTTTAGGGTAAGTTATAAAAGGAGGATCTAGTAATATAGAATCTATAAAAGGTATATCTTTTAAAATTTCATAATCCTTAGGCATATTCCAACTAGAATTATTTAGTATTAAACCTGCATTTCCTCCCGCTGGTAATTGTCTATATATTTTTGGTTTTTCTCCTAAAATATTTTCTTCAACTTTTCTATAAGTTCTTAATATAAGATTTGAAAAGTTATTGTTTGCATCTATGAAGCTAACATTTTGAAGTCCATCCCCAATTTTACTATTTTGAACTATAGTATATCTTTCAAGTTTTCTCCAAAAATTATATAAATCTTCTACAAATAAAATAAATTTATCTTTATCCTCTAAAACTTTTTCATATTTATCTTCTAATCTTCTTATTTCTTCTGCTTTTAAAACCATAAGTAATTTAAATATATTAGAAATATCTTCTAAAAATATATCATCATCTACATTCATAGTGTTTTCTATATACTTATATACATTAGTTTCTCTTTTTTTTATTTTTTTAATATAAGCTCCTAAAACCTTTTTAAAAGCATAACTATTAAACAAAGCTTCTGCAGTATCACAATATTTTGCTGTAAAATTTATCATAGCCTTTCCTGTACTTAGAGAAAATTCTTTTTTCATTCTAATACCTCCAAATATGCAACATGAATTTAACCTTTCTTGCATTTTAAATAACTAAGTACTATTATATCATATTTTTTTGAAATTTATATAGTATTTATTATTCATTTTATAAAAAATTATATAAAATTTTTAATTATTCTTCTCTATGTATACTTCTGTTTGGATCCCATCCTTCTGGATATCTTTTTCTTAGTTTTTCAATATTTCTATTAGCTATAGTTTCTAAATCTACACCTATAACCTTAGATAAATATGTAATATACCAAAGTACATCTCCTAACTCCTCTATTAGCTTGTCCTTAGATAACTCATGTTCGTGAAATAAAATCTTCTTAATATAATCAGTTACTTCTCCTGCTTCTCCAGATATGCCCATAGCTCCCAAAGCTAATCCTTTTTTATCTAACTTTATAAATTCCCCTGCAGTTCTTTTCATTTCTTTTTCATATTCTCTAAAATCCATATAATTACCTCCATAATTTTATAGTAAATTGTTTTTTCATACAAAAGATACATCTATTGAAGTTAATTTTAAATATTCATCTAAGTATTAAATAAAAATATAACTATAGTTTTAATAAATAAAAAAATATATCCTAGTAATCAATTATATTTCCTAGGACATATTTTTTACAATTTTAATTTTTACTTTTAACTTAATTTTAGCTTTTCTAGTTTGTCCATTAATACCTTTGATACATTGTTTAATTCCTTTGTCCTGTTTGACAATTGCTTTATTGATAAAATTTGTTCTTCTACATTTAATGCAATTTTGTTAGTAGATTTACTATTTTCCTCAGAAACTCCAGTTAAATTCTCTATTTGATTTTTTATATCTGACAAATTAATAGCCATATTATCAGAAGCTTTTGATACTTCTTCAACTTTTTTTGAAACCTGATTTATAGAATAAACTATATCTTTAAACTTATCTGATACATTTTCTATAAACTCTGCCTGCTCTACTGTCTTTTTAGAAACCTCTTGCATTGCAATTTCTACACTGTTTATACCTTGTCTTACTTCTTGAATTAAATTAAATATTTCTTCTGAGGATTTTGAAGATTCAAAGGCTAATTTACCAACTTCCTCTGCAACTACCGCAAAACCTTTACCTTTCTCTCCTGCATGCATAGCTTCTATAGATGCATTAAGAGCCAAAAGATTAGTTTGATCTGCTATAGCTCCTATAGTATCTGCTATACCATTTATTTGTTCTGATTTATTTCCTAAACTATTAACTAAAGTAGAAGTTTTATTTACAACTTTAGAAATATCATTAGAATGAACCTCTAATTTTTTTATATATTCATTTCCTTCATTAGCACTATTAGTAGTATTTATAGATTGTGCTGCCGCTTCTTTTGTACTAAGAGTTACATCCTTTACAATATCATTAAAATTATTTACACTGCTAGATATATCACCTAACCATAAAGTTTGATTATGTATTTTTTCATTTATATTTTTAGTAAGCATTGTAGTATCTTCAAATTGTTCTGCTGATCTATTAAAAGCATTATTGAATTCTTTATTATCAGCATTTAATCTATCTGATACATCTTTTACATCTATTAATATTTTTTGAATAGTATCTAACATTTCATTTGTATACTGTGCTAATTCTCCAATCTCATCATTACTTTCAATATCTATTCTTTTAGTTAAATCTCCTTCTAACTTAGACATTTCTTTCATTTTATTAACAAGTACGGTTATAGATTTCGTTTGCTTTCTAGCTATACCACCTATTATAATTCTCACAATTATTAGTGAAACTATCATAACTATTAATAAAATACCTAAAAGTATGTATTTTACTTTTGTTATAACAGAATTTTTTATACTTATACATATAGCTAAATTTATTCCATTGTTGGCCTTAACAGGTATAAACATTTCTAGATCTGTACTTAAATTATTTACCTGTGTAGTATTAAGCTCTAAAGCCTTTTTAACTTCTTCTAATTTTTCTTTATCCAAATACTCACTGCCTAATTTGAATTGACTATCCTTATTTTTGTCTATAATATAATACCATTTATTTTCATTTGTATTTATTAGTAAAGCAGCATCATCTATTATCCCTTTACTTTTAGATACAAGAACAGTCATAGCTTCATCTATTTTTTTATATGTTTCGCTCTCTTCTTTTTTATCCAATAAATCTGTTAAATCTTTTCCCTCTAACTCACGAGATACTATAGTAGAAAGTCCTGGACCTGCACTTATTGCTATATTTTTTATAGCCTTACTGATAAATATGTATGTACATATGGCTATTATTAAAAATATACAGAAAACTATAGTCATCATGTTTCTAGTTAACTTATCTTTTATAGTAGTCTTTCTATTCATAATAACCCTACCCCCCAATTTATTATTTAAATAATTCCATTATATATTATATTTTTCTGCTAATTTTGTAGTATATATTTTAATTACTGCCATAGCTGGTGATGCCAAAAGCATTCCCCATACTCCAAACAAACTTCCACCTATGGTTATGCCTAAAATTATTAAAAACGGACTTAATCCTACTTTATCTCCAACCAATTTAGGTTCTAAATACCATGCATCAAATTGTTGCAGTAAAAATAAAAATATTAATACCCATAAAGCCTTAATTGGTACATAAAATAAATTTATTATAACTGCTGGAATCATTCCTATAAATGGCCCAAAATAAGGTATCATATTTGTTACACATACTATTAATGCTATTAAAAGAGCATAAGGTGATTTTAATATTATTAATCCTATTAAAGCTAATAGTCCTATTATTAAAGAATCTAACGCCTTTATTCCTATATATAACTTTACCATTGAATTTACTGTTTTAAAAAATTCTATAATTTTTGCACCATATTTTTCTCTAAATACTAAAAAAATAATCCTTTTACCATTATACACAAATTTTTCTCTATCATTTAAAACATATATAGCTATAATTAACCCAAAAACTAAATTAACCATAAATGTAGTAAAAGATATTGTTTGATTTAAAATAGTGTTTAATCCTATAGTAGTAAAACTAGCAATTTTATCTATTAAATCTTTATAATTTCCTTTAAACACATTAGAAGAATTTATTATATTAGCAAATTCATTATTAACTAATAAATCATTTACCATTTCATATCCTTTGTTTGTATAATAAGGTATATTCTGAAATATATCCATTATACTTTGAAACACCTTAGGCACTATCATACTTAAAACTAAAACAATAATGCCTAAAGTTATTACATAAGATATAAGTATACTTAAACCTCTTTTAATTTTAAATTTTCCTTCAAAAAATTTAACTAGCGGATTTAATACATATGCTATTATAAAAGCTATTATAAATGGTGATAATATTTTAAAGATTTTTCCTATCCCTAAAAACACATTATTATAATTTTTTAATATTTGGATTAGAACAAAAGATATTACTAAAGAAAAAACAATAGGTATTATTATATCTAAATATTTAATTTTTTTATCCTTAAACAATTATTTTTCCTCCTAAATACACTAAAATAACTATTCTTTATTATTAATATATTAAATTTTATCATGATTTTACATTTATGTTTATAAATTTTTTGTTAATCATGGTATTATAAAGAAATCTAATATAGTCTAAATTAATTGTTTTATTATTAAAATAACCTTTTCTACTATTTATATCTTTAACTTTATTTTAACATAAATATCACTATTAATAGGATTATTTAATATAATAAAATATTTTTTAATAATTAATTTAAATAAATCTTATAAAATAAATAAGCCAATAGTAAAAAATCTATTAGCTTATTTATTATAAATCATTAATATATAAAAATAAATCTATCTAAATATACTTTGAATTATACTTAAAATTAAATTGAAATACTATATATTTTTTCATTAAAATTAAATCTCTATTTTTTAGATGGTTTCCCTATCTCTATTGGATTATTTTTATTTGCACTCCATTCATTCCATCCACCATCATATAAAGATATATTTTTTAACCCCATAACATCAGCATATATTAAAACTTCAACTGCTTTCCAACCAGTTCCACAATAAAAAGATAATTTTTCATTTGGTTTTATACCTTCTTTTTCCCACATTGTTAGTATTTCTGATGCATTTCTCATAGTATTATCTACATTTCTAAAATCCTCTAAATGTAAATTATCTGATCCTGAATGCCCCCATACAGCTCCAGCTGGACGCCCCTTTTCTTTTATATAATCATAGCCTGAAGTTTTTCCTGTGAATTCATCCCAACTTCTTACATCAACAAGTTTACTTCCTTTTTTATCCTTTAGTATTTCTTTGGCTTCAGGCAAATCTACTATATATCCTTTATTTAAAGGTACTGTTGCTCCAAAAGAATCTACTGGTGTCTTCTTATTTAATGTTGTATCTAGATCATATCCAGCACTAGTCCAAGCAGTTGTACCTCCATTTAAAACCCTTACATCTTTAACGCCCATATATTTTAATATTGCTGCTACTCTAAATGAAGGCATAGAATCTGATCCATATAACACTACTGTGGTATCTGCTGTAATACCATTATTTTTAGCGAATTCTTCTGATTCCTTATCTGATATACGATTCCATACTGGTGCTTTTTCAACTTCACCTGTATCTATATGTACAGCACCTTTAATATGTCCTTTTTTGTAATCTTCTGCTTTTGATTCATCTCCCCAACTTACTTCAAAAACTTTGTATTTATCTCCTTTAAAAGTTTCTGGTTTTTTATTATTTATTAAATCATTAACCCAACTAGCTGGCACTAACATTTGATAATTATAATAACTTTCCATTGGAAGTTTATCATCTTTTGCCCATTCTTTAACATCATATTTATATAATTTAGTTATTCCTTTTTTATTTAAATATTTTGCCACTTCTTCTGCATCTTTTCCATTAGCATCATATAGAACTATATTTTTATCCTTTGTTATACCTTTATTTTTTAAAGCCTCTTCCAATCTTTTTTCTTTATTATTTTCAGTATCTTTTACTTTTAGCCAATTTGCTGAAAAATCAGTAGCACCTTTTATATGCCCACCTCTTTTTACTCCATCTAATTTCCAGCCATTAAAAGCATCATTCACTCTAGTATCTACTACTATCCATTCTTTTGATGTTATATTTTTCTTTAATTCATCTGTTTTAATTTCCTTTACTAAAAAAGTACCTTCCTCCTTTTTCTCTGTTTTTTGATTACTAGCACAACCTATTAATGTAAATATCATAATACCGAATAAAAATAATACTATTCCTTTTAAAAAATTTTTCACTTTTGCACCTCTTTTTCATATATAATTTTGTATTTGTTACATTTTACATTTTACGGTATTTAATTTACATTTTAAAATAAAAAATAATTATATATAAATTTACAATTATAACTAAAACTTATAAATTGAAATATATTTAATTTATTTAATTAAAAACACTATGAAAGTTTATCAAAATTAATAAAATTCATAGTGTTATTTTTATTATTAAATTTGTTTTTAATATTATAAATTATAAGTTTTTGTTTATTACTTTTGACTTATTTCATTATTATACCAAAATATAAATAGAAATAATTGAAGATTTTAACATTATAATTTTTCTTCTATATATATCAAACTAATTTTTGTATGAAAGTTTTTTTAAAGTTTTAAAATATTATCACTTTACGTTTATATTTATTATGCCAAAATGATAATACAACTTTTATACTAATAATTATAACTATTTATACTTTCACAAATAGTTATAGACAATTGTTTGTCATTAAAAAGTTTTTTGTAAGAGCATAAAAATTCATTTAGTTCAGTATCATTTAAGTCTATTTTTTTGCTACTTTTAAGAAATACATTTTCTCCTATTAATTCTACTCTAACATTATTTTTATCATTTTTAATATGATATTCTGTAACTTGCTTCATTATAGGTTTAACCTTATATTTCTCATAAAAACTCATATTTTTTCTAATATTTTCATAACTAAAATTTTCTACATTTAACCCTAATTCCTTTACATCTATCCCTAAATCTTCCATCTGCTTTTCTACATCTTTAAGATTTATTCCATAAGCTTGAGTATATTTTTCCATTAATTTTTTTTGTATATTTATAAATTTCTCTTGAGATATATTATTTTTTTCCATATATTCCTGTATATTTTTCATAAAATCAGACATGTTTAAAGTTCCCTGAGCTACTGAACTATAAAGACTATACATATATTGCTCAAATTTATCTAAATCTTTATCTGTGGCTTTATTTTTTAAATCATTAAAATCTATAATTTCACTCATTTTTTTCTTCCTTTCTAATAATATACAAATTATATTTATTTTTAAAATTTCATATTCTAAATTTAAATTTCATACTAAATTACTATTAAAAATTAAAGTTATAATTATTTAATAATAATTATAACTTTAATTTTTTATCCTACTATAATAATATACACATATAAATATATTCTATCACTAACAAATAATATATTAAATAATGTTAGACTATATTTATTATTTTCTTAACATATAATTCCAAATTTATACTTATTTTAAATTTATATTCAAATAATATTTTTAATATGTAATAATTTTAACATTTATTTAAAGTATACTTTACCATTTTCTATTTTATCTAATATAGCTAAAGATTCTACTTTAGCACCTACTTTTTCTAATTCTTTTCTACCCTTTTGGAATCCTTTTTCTATAACAATTCCTACACCTGCAAGTTCTGCTCCCCCTTGATTTATTATATCTATTAATCCTAAAGCTGCACAACCATTGGCTAAAAAGTCATCTATTAAAAGTATTTTATCTCCTTTGTTTATATATTTTTTAGATACTCTTACATTATAAGTTTTGTTTTTAGTAAAAGAATGTACTTTTGATTCATAGGTATCTTTGTCCATATTTGCAGCATCTACTTTTTTAGCAAAAACCACAGGACAAAAATCAAAATATTGAGACACTATAGTAGCAATTCCTATGCCTGAAGCTTCAATAGTTAATATCTTATTTATATTACATCCTTCAAATCTTCTTTTAAATTCTTTTCCCATCTCATTAAATAAATTTACATCCATTTGATGGTTTAAAAAGCTATCTACCTTAAGTATATTTTCTTCTACTAATGTACCCTCTTTTAAAATCTTATCTTTTAGTAATTTCATAAATATTTATTCCTTTCTTTTAAACATAAAATATTCTAAATTAAATATAGTTATTGTATATAGAAATTAGAATATACTAAATTTCTATACATTAACTTATATAATGTTTTTTAGTTTAACTATTCAAATTAAATTTATTTGATTAAATTTATAAAATCTTTTCTAGATTTTAATATATGTAATTCTTCATCTTCTCTTATATATTTAACAAATTCAGGATATAGTTCTACTGCTTTGTATAAATCCTTTATAGCATTTTCATATTCTTTTAAATAAGTATAATAACAAGCTCTATTATAATACAAAAACCCTTCTTCTTCGTTATTTGATATACCTTCACTTATTACATCTATAGCCTTTTTATAATCTTTTAATTCTTTATATATAACAGCTAAATTTAAATAACTATAAGGATAATTTTCATTATCTTCTATAGATAATTTATAATTTAATATAGCATCTTCTAATTTATTTAATCTCTTATACACAACTCCTTTATTAAATAAAGGCATATAATGATTAGAGTATAATTCCAAAGCTCTATCTGCCATATATAGAGCTTTTTCTAATAACCCTAATTCCTCATATATAGAACTTAAATTTACATAACTCCAAAAATCCTTTTTATCCAAGGATATTACCTTTTCGTAACATTTTATTGCCTTTTCCTTTTCTCCTACATTATCATAAGCTCCTGCTAAAAAAAAGTAAGCTCTATTATAATTCTTATCATATTCTATAGCTTTCTCATATAATTTTATAGCTTTGTTATATTCCTCTTTATTATCATATATTATAGCTAATCCATAATAAGCTCTAGAATCCTTTGTATTAACTTTTAAAATTTCTTTGTATTTTTTTTCGGCCTCTTCATATTCCTCTAATTCATCATATATTAAAGCCATATCCAATAATAGTTCTACATCTTTTGACCCCATTGGAGTATTATAAGCTTTATTATAAAATTCTAAAGCTTTATCTATATATCTTTCTCTATAAAAATTTTTAGCGATTACTTTGTAATTATTGATTTTATATAATTGCATATTTTTACTCCTTCTAAAAATACATTGATTATATTTTATAATAGTAAATATATAAAATCAAAAAATTATAATATTGTTCTCTATTATTTTATAAAATAAAATTCTATAAAAATAAAATCTTAACTTTTATTTTTTAACTATTTTATTAAAAACAATTAATATTAAAATATAATCTTAAATTTATAAAATATTTATTTAAAACTATTAATGCTTAATTTCTAATTTACATGATGTTATATTTAAAACAATTCAAAATTAAGTATTATCTTCTCAATTTAAATACTAGTAAACTGATTTATTTCATTATCATATTTATACTCTATACTATTCATTTTATTTTCAATTTCATTTTGTTTAAGATCATAAGTTTCACAAAAGTCTTTTAAATTTTTAAATTCATCCCTTAGCTTGGTATTTACTAAACTTAATAATATATATGGATTCATATTTTTTACTTGATCTTTATCAATAATCATAAGAAAATCCTCCTATTATTCACTTTATGCTGATTTTAAAAACATAGTTTATTAATAATTATGGCTATTATAATTATTAATAAACTATTCTTCAACTTTATAAAAATTTTTAATAATTTGTTCATAAATTTTAAAATAATATCATATAATTAATCCTTAACATTAGGATTAAAAAAACAATATATACTAACTTTAATTTTAAATTTACTTATAATATGGATTTAACAATTCTATATGTTTTTTCTCTTCATTTATTATTTTTCCCATTACATTATAGGACAACATATTAGTATCTGTTTCCTTTCTTACTAATTGTCCCTGTATATCTATTAGCAATGCTAAATTTTCTTTTTCAAAATCTATAGAAAAATTTATTAGTTCTTTTACATTATCCATTTTAGTAATATTCATATTAAATTTAAATTGCTGTATTCTAGCCGATATTTTATCATAAATAAAAAAATCTATATCTTCTTTTTCTAAAGTTTTTATATTCTCTTTAAGATTTTCATAATATTGTATATGTTTATTTTCCTGATTAGCTATTGTTTTTGCAACTATAGAAACTTTACTATCTTTACAGTTTTCACTTATTTCTTTAAACATGTTATATCCTTTTTCTTCTATATATATTAAATTATCTATTATATCTATTATGTTATACCCCATTAAATTACATCCTCCCCATGGCTCTTTTCTATTATAGTTCCTATATATTTATAAAGTTATATTTTAATTTAAAATTTCTTTTTCTTATGAAGTCTAAAACTTAACATATATTTATTAAACCAGTAAAGACAGCGAAATAGAAGCAATAACAGGAGCAAGTCCTAAAACTTAACATATATTATTAAACATTAAGAGAATTGCATAATTTAAATCTTATAAATAATATATTATTGGTTTATATTATGAAAACACAATATACTATAACTATTATTCTAAAATTTGTAATTAAGCAATTCTCTTCTTAATTATATAAATAATTATTTTTCTATTTCATAAGGCCAATCTTCTATTCCACCTAAATCATATAAATTGTTATACCCTAATTCCTTTAAATGCTCGTAAGCAATTTTAGCTTTTTTGCCACTATTGCAATAAATAAAAATTGTAGAATTTTTATCTGGTACTTCATCTTCAATATTGGTTTCTAGTAATTCTATGGGCATCAATTTACTACCCTTTATATGACCTTCTCTATATTCATTTTCATTTCTTACATCTAATACTATTATATCATCTCTTTGGCTTAAGATTTTCTTAGCTTCTTTTGGAGTTATTGTATTAGTATACATTTCAAATTCATCTTCTTTCTATATTATTTTTTATATACTGATATTGTATTATTAAAAATAAACACAGTTGCTAAATTAATTAGAATTTTACAACATCCCTTTAATTAATTTTTAACTCAAACTAAACAAATTATACTTTAATAAATATTGAATAAATATATTAATTAGTAATTATTATACATTATTGTTCCTATTATTTAAATATTATCCTTGTAAATTAATCCAAACTTTAATATTTCTATATATTTTATAACTACCCATACAATTATTTTTCTTTTTAAAAAAAGTATCCCTAAATAAAAATAGATTTAATTTTAAAAATTAAACATATAAATACAATATAAATCCTTTTATTCTGTGTATTTTTTATGTTTTTATCTTAAAATTAAATATATTTTGAGATACTTTTGTAATAAAAACTAATTTTGAATATTATAATTCATAGCAATTTAAAATTTCTCCATAATATAAAACATGATTATTACCATCATTATAGAATGTATCTAATAATTCTTTGTCCATAGCATTTAAATCTAAAGGTTGTTTGTAAATAACCTTACATTCATAATGCATTCCATTACTTTTTATAACTGGAGTTTTTACTTTGTCACCATCTATTAAGCTTAAATTACATTCTTTTATCTTATCATACTCTCTTCCAGACTTTGATCCACAAAACGCTAAAGCTTCTTTCATGCTATCATCAAAAGGAATTGTTACTGTAAACTCGCCACTTTTATCTATAAATTCCTTGGTATATCTGCTTTCTCTAACTAAAGCTATAAATATAGGCCTTCTCCACTGAAAACCTATGTTTCCCCAAGATATGGTCATAGTATTTACTTTTCCATCTGCATTGCCAGTTAAAAAAGCTCCATTTTTATGTAAATGTTCCATAGACTCTTCTAAATTTAATGTGAAATTTACTAACATAAAATACCTCCTTAAAATACTCTAATTATTTTACTTACTATTTTATATTACCTTAAGATTAAATTATACTAAAAAATCAAATCCTATACTAAATAATTTTAGATATAATAAAAAATTTAATAATTATTATGTCATACTCTATAATAATTTTATTTATAATGTTAATACTTTACAGCTGATATTTTCCCTATTTTGTTCCCCATTGTATATAATTTTTAGCTCTATCTAAATCCTCATCGCTACATATAACTCTTATAATATCCCCTGCTTCAAATCGAAAATAAGGTCCTGGAGATATATACATCTTATCATTTCTTTTTACAGAGATTATTGTACCATTGGTATACTTCCAAAATTCTGTATCAGAAATAGTTTTATTTACTATATAAGAATTTGAATATATCACCATTTCATAAGAAGATTCTAAATTTATATTTTCAAATTGAATGGAGTTTTCTAAAATTAAATCCATATATTTATCTATTTCTTTTTCAATTTTCATTTTTTCTTTTTGAAGAGATTTTATCTTCTTTCTAAGTTCTTTAATATTATTTTTAGCATTAAATCTATGTATAAATAGATATGCATTTTCGATGGATTTAATATATATACCACTTTTTTCTGTAACTTCTACTACTTGCATATCTTTAAGTAAAGAAATAGCTCTTCTTATAGTTTCCGGAGATACATTATATTTACTTGATAAGGTAGATCTTCCTCTAATTTTTTCCCCTACCTTAAATTCATTATTATAAATTTTGTGAGCTATATCTATTGCTATTTTTATATATTTGGGAGTATCTATATTTTCCATAATTCTTCTCCTTATAAATAATAATTTAATAATTACTGACTAGCTAACAACTACTATTATACAATTATACATTGATTTTAAATAAACTCAAAATTTAGATAACAAAATGAAATTAGTAAATTTTACAAAATATAATATATGTGTTATAATTAAAATCACAATCTGACATATTAGTGTTTTTTATAAGTTGTCAGTTTGAGGAGGATGTATATGATTCAAAAAATTAAAAAAGAAAAAGTTTTTTATGTATCAATCATAAGCTTATCACTTATATTGTTGTTAGCTTTTTTTAATATTAATTCTTTTTCAAAATCTACCAAAAATATATTAAATTTTTTACTGGATAGATTCTCTTGGTTTTATATACTGGTTATGCTATCTTTTTTTATTTTTTGTATATGGGCAGCCTTTAGTAAATATGGGAAAATCAAATTAGGTAAAAACAACGAAAAACCAGAGTATAGTTTGATTTCTTGGTTTACTATGCTTTTTAGTGCCGGTATGGGTATTGGTTTAATCTTTTGGGGAGTTGCAGAACCTTTAAACCATTATATTCACCCATTTAAATTACAAGGCTTTACACAGGAAGCCAAAACTTTTGCTATGACAAAATCATTTCTACACTGGGGGATTTCGGCTTGGTCTTGTTATGCTGTTTTAGCTTTAGCATTAACTTATTTTCAATTTAGAAAAGATAAACCAGCTTTAATGAGTAGTTTGTTAATACCTATAATAGGTGAAGAAAAAGCCTCTGGTTGGATTGGGAATATAATGAATATTTTCACTATATTTGCAACTGTAGCAGGAGTAATTACTTCACTTGGACTTGGTACACTTCAAATTAATGCGGGTTTAAATTACTTATTTAATATTCCTGAAAATATTAAAGTTCAACTTATCATAATAGCCTTAGTTACTATATGTTTTATAGCATCTGCTTCTTCAGGACTTGATAAGGGTATTCAAGGGTTATCTAATTTAAATATGCTATTAGCAGCAATTTTATTAATATCTGTAATAATAATTGGTCCTACTTTGGATATGGGTAAAAATTTATTTTCTGGGCTAGGAGTTTATATAAAAGAACTACTAATAGACAATAATAATATATTTGTTAATGGTAATTGGTATAAAAAATGGACTATTTTCTATTGGGGATGGTGGATAGCTTGGGCTCCTCCTGTAGGAATATTTATAGCTAGAATTTCTAAAGGAAGAACTATAAGAGAATTTTTATTAGGAGTTTTACTTGTCCCATCTTTGATTTGTTTTATATGGTTTGCAGTATTTGGAACAATGGGATTTCATGTTACAAATTCTGTAGCAATTAATGCAATTAAACGAGCTGAAACTGCTTTCTTTGTTGTTATGAATGAATATCACTTTGGTTATGTTATTTCCTTACTTGCTATAATGCTTTTAGGAACTTTCTTTGTTACTTCCGCAGATTCTGCAACCTTTGTATTAGCTATGCTTTCTTCTAATGGAAACTTAAATCCTAAAAATTCTAAAAAGTTTATTTGGGGTATAATTCAAGCATCTTTAACTATTGTTTTTCTCCTAGCTGGAGGATTAGATATGATACAGACGGCTTCTATAATAGCAGCCTTTCCATTTGCTTTTATAATGATAATTGCAATGATATCCCTTAGAAAAAGTCTAAAAAATGAATTTTTAAAAACCCCCTCACTTTCTAATAGTAATAAAATCGAAAAAGCAATATAATTAACTAGTAAGGAAGAGAATAATAAAAACTCTTCCTTACTAGTTAATTTTCTTATTTTAAATTCTATTTAATTTAATCTTTTATTTCCACCTTACTTTGTTTATCTTTTTCTAAATTTTTAATGGCAGTAGAAAGCATAAATTTTATTCTGTTTAATTGGTTAATTTTGCTTGCTCCTGGATCATAATCTATTGGTGCGATATTTAAATAAGGATATCTTCTCTTGATTTCTCTAATCATATATAGCCATTTTAAGTAAAGTAATTTTGTTGAATTTTTTATTTTTTCGTAAGGTCTTACTCTATTTGTCATTTTCAAAAACATATCTCCATAAACCAATACCATTAATAATTTGTTAATGATTGGTAAGGTTATTTTAAATCCAGGATTGTTTTCTATTCCTTGAGCACTTAAAGATATAACTAGAATATATCCATATCCATCTATTACCTGAAATAAACTTTCTTCCATCAGAAAATTTACTTATAGTAAGTAAACAATTGATGCTACATAATCCACAATGCCTAAATTCATTTGACATTCTAAAATTTTCAATTTTAGCTTTATCTAAAATATTAGAAATATCACCTTCACTATATCTATCTTTTGCAATAAGAACAGCTCCAAAGGTTCTTCATAAGCCCAGCAATATCAGGTCTTATCACATCTTTACCAGTAATTTTTTCAAAAGCTCTTAAAACAGCCTTATTATAAAAAGTTCCATCTTGTACTATAATTTTTTCTCCAAGATCCTCTGTTTTTTAATTTTTATAACTTTATAAAGAGCATTTTTTATTACAGAATAAGATAATACAGAGGATATGGCTCCAATGTCTGCATTTTTAAATTCTTGCCTTTTAAATACATAATATACTTATTTTCAAAGAAAAAGAGAAGTTATAAGTATTTAATCTCAAACTCTTTATCTTTTTAATTATTTAATATTTTCTCCTATCTCTTTCCCAAAACTTCTACATCTATCTAACGCTTCATCATCAGGATTCCATATTTCTCTTATTCCATCATTTATTATTTCAAATCCTGCTTTATTTAATTCTTCTGTAATAAGTTTAACAGATTCTCCTCCCCATCCGTAGCTTCCAAATGCTGCAGCTTTTTTACCTTTAAATCCAAGTCCTTTTATCATTTCAAGTATTGATGCTGTAGATGACAACATCCCTTTATTTATGGTTGAAGATCCTACAAGAATCAATTTTGATTTAAATACTTCTGTTATAATATCGTTTTTATCATTTTTTGAGGAATTAAAAATTTTTATTGTAACATTTTTATTTATTTCTTTTATACCTTCTGCTATAGTCTCTGCCATTCTTCTTGTACTATTCCACATAGTATCATAAATTATAGTAACTTGATTTTCTTTATAATTTTTAGCCCATATTATATATTTATCTACAATTTGAAGAGGATTTTCCCTCCAAATAATACCATGACTAGAACAAATCATATCAACCGGTAAATTAAAACTTAAAATTTCCTCTATTTTCTTTATTACTAATGGACTAAAAGGTGTCAAAATATTTGCATAGTATTTTATTGCCTCCTGTAATAATTCTGAACTATCAACTTTATCATTATACATAAGTTCTGATGCATAGTGCTGTCCAAAAGCATCATTACTAAACAATATGTTTTTGCCACTTAAATAAGTAAACATACTATCTGGCCAATGGAGCATTTTTGCTTCAATAAAAGTCAACTTATTTTTTCCTATTTCTAAAGTATCTCCTGTTTTAACCTCCACAAAATTCCAATCCTCATGATAATGAGCCTTTAGTAACTTTGCTCCATTTTTAGTACAATATATTGGGGTATCGGGAATTTCCTTCATGAGTTCAGGTAATGCCCCACTATGGTCATTTTCTGAATGATTTATAATAATATAATCTATCTTATCCAAATCTATTTCCTTTTTTAGATTAGAAATAAACTCCTTTGAAAATGGTTGCCAAACAGTATCTATAAGTACATTTTTTTCATCTTTAATTAAATATGAATTATAAGATGAGCCTCTATTTGTGGAATATTCCTTCCCATGAAATGTTCTTAATTCCCAGTCTATTTTTCCAACCCAAGTAACAATATCATTGATTTTAAATGCCATAATCATCGTCCTTTCTAAAATTATATATTTTAAAATACTATATTATTTTAAATATTATATTTTGTTTTGATTTTTCTAATCTAACTTTATCAATTTCTTATTATTTACTTTAAATTTTTTACAATAGCACATAAAAACTATAGAACATAATAAAATTAGTATATCCTTATTTTGTCTAAAAAAACTATTTATATTAAAACTATTTTTGTATTTAGCTTATTTATTAAAATTATTAAATTGTATTTAAACATACATAATAAAATATAAAAATACAATACTATTTAAAATTATTACTTAAAGAAATATTAAAAATTGTAGGGTATATGCTAATTTAATATGATAATAGAATCATACAAAGTTTGAACAAAAAAAGAATAAGGCTTTTTAATATTCCTTATTCTTAATTGAAATTCTTTAATTATTAATTAACTATTATTATATATTTTTACATATATTAAATTTCTATTTTACATTAACTATTCTTTTTTAGTGGGTATATTTTATTGTACATATAAACAAAAGACTAAACAACCTTGAATTTCAATATCTTTTCTGCTATTTTCACTATTCTTTTCTTCTCTTTGCTCAATCTTTGTTTTTCTTGATTAATCTTTTTTTGCTATATACATTTATTATATTTCATGTATAAATAATCCGCTTCTTAATTTTGGTTCAAACCAAGTAGATTTTGGTGGCATAACCTTATTATTGTCAGCTATTTTTATTATTTCTTCTATTGCTGTAGGATACATAGAAAAAGCTACTCCATTTTCTGTTTTATCCACTAATTCTTCTAATATTTTTAGCCCTCTTATTCCACCTACAAAATCTATTCTATTATCTGTTCTTGGATCTTCTATCTTAAGTATTGGTTCTAATAAATTATTTTGTAATATAGCTGCATCCAATGATTCTACTTCATCCTCAGCATTAAATGTATTTGGTTTTGCAGTTAGAACATACCATTTCTTTTTATAATACATACCAAAATTGTATTTTTCCTTAGGTCTATATTGCATATTCTCTATATTTGTTCTTTCTAATTGTCCATACTGTAAAATATTCTGCACTCCATAATCTTCTGCATTTTTTTCATTTTCTATTATAGAATTATCTTCTTTTGGTATAAATTTTTCTTCTAATTTAGGATTGTATTCTTTCACTATAAATTTTTCTTCTATTTTACTGATAAATTCTTTCTCTGTATAACCTAATGTATCTTTTACCACTCTATTATAATCCATTATTTTTAATTCTTTATGTGGAAAAAGTACACCTAAAAAATAATTAAACTCTTCTTCCCCTGTATAGTTTTTATTTTCTTTTCTTCTTTTTAATCCTACTTTTACTGCTGACGCTGCTCTATGATGCCCATCTGCTATATAAACAGAAGATATGTTTTTAAATATATTACATATTTCTTCTATTTTACTTTCATCATCTATTTGCCATACTGTATGCTTAACTCCATCTTCTGCAACAAAATCATATAAAGCTTTATTTTTAGTGTAATTTTCTATAATAGCATTTAATTTTTCTCCATATTTATAAGTTAAAAATATAGGTCCTGTATGAGCGCTGCATGTATCAACATGATTTATTCTATCTAGTTCTTTCTCTTCTCTTGTAAACTCATGTTTTTTAATTACATTATTGATATAATCATCAATAGATAAACATCCAACTATACCTGTTTGTATGTTTCCATTCATATTAAGACTATAAATATATAACATTGGCTTTTCTTCTTTTATAAATAGTCCTTTTTTTATCATAGTATCTAAATTTTCTCTTGCCTTATCATAAACTTTTTGGTCATAAGGATTAATATCTTTATTTAAATCTATTTCTGCTCTATCTATATGCAAGAAAGAATAGGGGTTTTTGTCCCCTCTGTCTTTAGCTTCATTAGTGTTAACTACATCATAAGGTAGTGCTGCTATTTTACGTTCAAATCCTTTATTAGGTCTTATTGCTCTAAATGACTTTAATATGGTCATGTTCTTCTCCCCCTATATTAAAAAAATTATCCATTATATCTACTATTTCTTCTCCTATTCTCATTTGAGCTTCTTTAGTAGATGCTCCTATATGAGGTGTTACACTTACTCTTTCATGATTTATAAGTTCTTCTTTTGGTTTTGGCTCATTTTCAAATACATCTAAGGCTGCTGCTGTTACTTTTCCATTATTAAGCGCTTTTAAAAGAGCTCCTTCTTCTATTACTCCACCTCTAGCACAATTTATTATATAAACTCCATCTTTCATTATATTAAATTCTTCTTCTTTTAATAAAGCTCCTCTATCCTTATCAAAAGGTATATGAAGAGATATAAAATCTGAAGTTTTTAATACATACTCTAAAGTACAGCATTTAAATTTTTTATATTCTTCGCACTTGCCTGCTATATCATAATAAATTACATTCATGCCTAAAGCATTGGCTCTTTTAGCTACCTCTCTAGATATCCTTCCAAACCCTATTAAACCTAATGTCTTTCCATATATCTCCGTTCCCTTATATTTTTTCTTTTCCCACTTTCCTTCAAGCATAGTGACATTCGCTGTGTTTATAAATCTGCTTATACAAAGCATGTGTCCTATAGTTAATTCTGCTACAGATACACTGCTAGCTTTAGGTGTATTAAATACCTTAACACCTTTTTCTTTAGAATATTCTAAGTCCACATTATCAAGACCAACACCTGCTCTTACAACCAATTTTAAATTTCCTTTTATTCCTGCATCTATTATTTCCTTGTCTACTTTAGTAGCTGATCTTATTATAATAGCATCAAAATCTTTTATTTTATCTTTAAGCTCCTCTTTTTCAAAATGTTTATCTAGCACTACAAATCCTTGTGCTTTTAATTTATTTAAAGCATTTTTCTCCATTCCATCAGAAACTAATATTTTTATCATAAATTTCACCCTTTCAAATATATCTAAATATCTCAATACTCTTATTTATTAAATATAATCAATCTATTTTAAATTAGTTTTATTTTAAATTAGTTTTATTTTAAATTTAATATTTCATTTATATTTTCTAGTAATTCTTTTATATCTTCTAAAGTGCATTGTCCCATGTGGGCTATTCTAAATCCTTTGTCTTTTAAATTTCCATAACCATTAGATATTTGGAAACCTCTTTTACCCAATTCTTCATTTAACTTTTTAATATCTATATTTCTTGTGTTTTCTATATTAGTTAAAGTATTTGATAGATATTTTTCATCCCCATAAATTTTAAAGTATTTTCTAGCCCATGCCCTTACATACTCTGCCATTTCTATATGTCTTTCATATCTATTTTCAAGACCTTCTTCTAATATTTTGTCTAGTCTATAATCCATAGCAAACATATGAGATAAAGAAGGGGTAGATGGATATTGATAGTTTTTCTTTTGTATATATTTATAAAGAGAAAGTAAATCTAAATAATATCCTCTGTTAGTAACTTTTTCTGCTCTTTCTACAGCTCTTTGTGAAAATGAACAGATAGCCATTCCTGGTGGCAATGCTAATGCTTTTTGAGTAGAAGTTATACATATGTCTACTCCCAATTTATCTACATCTATTTTTGTTCCTCCCATAGAACTAACACAATCTAATGACCATATTACCTCTGGATACTTTTTTATCACCTTGCTTATTTCTTCCACTGGATTCATAACACCTGTAGATGTTTCATTATGAGTTATAAAGATGGAATCATATTTTCCTGTAGATAAAACTTCTTCTACTAATTCTGCTTTTAAAGCTTCTCCCCATGGCACTTCATATAAATCTGCTGGTACATTGTTTGCTACAGCCATGTCATACCATCTCTTCCCAAAAGCACCTATAACAAATACTGCTGCTCTCTTACCTGTTGTACATCTTATAGCACCTTCCATAAGACCACTACCAGAAGATGTTGATAATAAAATTTCCTCTTTTGTATTAAACACTTTTCTTAATTTATCACTAATATTTTTCTGAAGAACTGATGCCTCTTTGCTTCTATGTCCTATCATAGCTGTACTCATTTTTTCTAACACATCTTTCTCTACTTCTACTGGTCCTGGAATAAATAATCTTTTATGCATAATAAACATCCTCCTCTTAAATTTCACTATAATCTTGATTATTTTTTCAATATTCTGAACTATGAATTTATATTTTTTATATATTGTATTGGCAAAATGTTTATTTAAAAATATGCTCTAATTTCACCAACTTATTTCTTGATAGATTTTACTTCGTTATTATAAATTGCTAAAGTAAAATTTTTATAAAAATATATAGGAATCCTATTTTTCTTTCTTTGTTTAACTAATTAATTATTTAAATTTCATTGTATAAATATAATTATATTAACTTATATGATGAAGGTATAATTTCTTTTAATATCAGTATATACTTTGTTTTTATAATACAAAAAAGAGTCAACCTCCCTTAGTAGGGACGATTGACTCGCGTTGCCACCCTTATTAACCATATAAAAGATTATATGATTCTCTCAAAAATATAACGGTTTTAACCGTATTGCTCATCGCAATTACCTCCGAGGCGGATTCGCTAAAATACACAGTATCAGTTTTCACCAACCACTGACTCTCTTTAACTTATATTTAAGCTACTATTCTCATCATGGGCTAATATGAATTTTTAAATGTGTTCAACTTTCATTTTTTTCTATTATAAATTTAATTTTGTAAACTGTCAACGACAAGATTTTATAATTATTTATAAAATTTTATAAATCTATAATATATTATAATTTTATATAGTATATTATATAAAATTATTATTAAATAATAAAATAATATGATACTATAAATACTAATTTTTCTAATTAACAGCCTATTTCTTTTAGTTAGTATCTTTATTAATGAATTTTAAAATATTATATTATTTTATAAATAAAAATTTATATAAATTTTATGTAAATGATAAATTTCATAATTTATTTTTAAACATATACATAAATAGACATAGGTATATTTAAAAAATTAAACATACCTATGTCTATTTATAAGCTTTACATACAATTAAATTATTTTAGAAATTTATTAATTTTTCAATTTATTTTCTGTTAAAATTCCTCTTTTATATTCCAAGCAATATTTGAGCTGTAGCAAAATAAATTAAAAGTGCCACTGCATCTACTATAGTTGTTATTAATGGACTAGCCATTATAGCTGGATCTAACTTAAATCTTTTAGCTACTATAGGTAATATACCTCCTACAACTTTAGCTAATACTACTGTAAAAAATAAACTTATACATACAGTAATAGATACCATAAAACTAACTCTTTCTATAAAATATATTCTTAAAAAGTTAACTACTGATAAAACTATACCTACAACTACACTTACTCTAAATTCTTTCCACATAACCTTAAATATATCTTTAAGCTCTATTTCTCCCAATGCCAACCCCCTTATAACTAAGGTTGATGATTGTGAACCTGAGTTTCCACCAGTATCCATTAACATTGGTATAAAGGACGCAAGTATAACTACAGATTGAAGTACATCTTCAGATTTTCTAATAATATTTCCTGTAAATGTAGCTGATATCATAAGTACTAAAAGCCATAGTATTCTATGTTTTGCTAATTCAAAAACTCCTGTTTTTAAATATTCTTCTTCTGAAGGTTCCATAGCTGCCATTTTATGAAAGTCTTCTGTATTTTCTTGATCTATTATATCAACTATATCATCTATAGTTATTATACCAACTAATCTATGTTCTTTATCAACCACTGGCATAGAAACTAAATCATACTTTTTAAATTGACTAGCAACATATTCTTGATCATCAAAAGTATTTATACAAACATAGTTTTCTTTCATGATATCTTTTATTACTACATCTTTATTGCTTAGTATAAGTCTTCTTATGGAAATGATTCCTTCTAATTTTCTGTTTTTATCAATAACATAACAAGTATTTATAGTTTGCTTATCCAAACCAATTTTTCTTATACGTTCTATAGCCTGTTCCACAGTCATTTCTTTTTTCAAATCTACAAATTCTATAGTCATTATACTGCCAGCTGAATCTTCTTCATATTTTAAAAACTGGTTTATAAGTTTTCTTTTTTTCTCATCTGTATTTAATAAAATCTTTTTAACTATATTAGCAGGCATTTCCTCTAGTAAATCAATAACATCATCAAAATATAACTGATCTATTATTGTAGCCATTTCTTCATGAGTAACAGATTGAATTATATATTGTTGCATATCGTTTGACATATAAGAAAATACATCTATTTCTATGTCCTTAGGTAATAATCTAAATAAAACTAGCATACTTTTTTTATCATCTACTTCTTCCAGTAAAGTAGCTATATCTACATTATTTAATTTTAAAAGTTCTTCTCTTGCTTCTGAATACTTTTTGTTATTTATAAGTTCCAGTACTTTTTTCATTGTGGTTCCTCCTTTAGGTACCACAAACAAAGCCTTTTATATTAATTTAATTTAAATTTTCAGAACACAGTTTTCATTAATAAGCTTTTTATAATTAAATCAAATTCTTAAAATATAACACACCTATATAAATTCATAACTTTATTATGAAATTCAGGCCTAAATTAAATAGAAAGGCTTTGTAACTGTGGCACTTACTATTTATTGTATTAAATTTCGAGCTTGGCTCATAAGGTCCAGATTCCACAACTACCACCAACCTTTCTCGATAATAAATTTAATCTTCCTAAACCTTATTTCTTTAACTCATACATTATAACACAAAAATCTTGTATTCACTAATTTAAGAATATTTTTATTTTTAATATAATAAACTTATCTTACTTCATTATAATGTTCTATTTATGTTTTAGTTAATATTCTATAAAAAAAAGCTACTAAAGATACTTTAATAATCATTAGTAACCTTTTTATATTTATTAAATTTTCCTTTAAGCTGTATTTTTCAAATTATTTTTTATAATATTTACTGTGTCCTTATATGCTTTTTCTATATAATATTCTTCTGATTTATTATTAATATTGTTATTTATATTTTTTTCTATACCTTTATATTTATATCCTATTTTCATATTATCTGAATCAACTATTAATATATTTTCATAATTATTATCTTTTAATATTTCTATAGATAATTCACAATTTATATCTCCTGAAATTATAGATTTACTTTTTACTTTATTAGTAAATATATTAGGTTCTGCTGTTGAATTCAATATAATTTTATCTAAATAATTATAATCATAATCATTTAATTTAAATGATAATTTCCTCATAAAAGGCAGTTCATAACATCCTAAATAACAATCTATTTTAAAACAATTTTCATCTATATTCATATATTTATTATTTAAAATTTTCATCATATCATTACAGCTTATCATACCTTCTTGTGAAATCTTTTGACTCCATGCATATATTTTTTCATTTAAATGTTTATTTATAGTATGCATATTCACAATTTTATAAATTTCATCTTTTTTAATATATATTTTTTTTGCATCATTAATTGAATTACATAAATCTTTAAATGAATTATAATCTTTTTTTGCAAACATTATAGCACTTAAAGATCCTAATCCAGTTCCTGATACTGCATTAAATTTATTAAATATATTATATTCCTCTATAGCTTTAATTGCACCTAAATGATAAAAAATATTATTTCCTATAAAAGCTATTGCAACATCTTTTTTCATATAATCCACCTCTAAATTTATACTGTCCTTCATTGTAAACCTTTAAATAAATATCCCATAAATATATATTACCACAAATTTTAAAATATAAAAACAAATTTGTTATAAAAATAACACTATTTAATTTAATTAAATCCTATTTGCCTTAGTATTCATATAAATATTAATGTGTTTTTATTATTTCATGTTTATATTTTAACATAAAAAAATATTTCTTAAATATAAAATAAATTAGATTTTACCTAAGAAAGATTTTTTTATTTATAATTTTATTTTATATTTGTATATACTTTTAATATAGTAAAAAACATTATAATTAAACTCATTAATAAAAATATAATATTAAATCTATTGCTTTTTTTTACCATTTTATCCTCCTAAAAACCAATAAATTTATTCACTTCCCTTTAAAGACATATTATATTGGTTTATATACTTTTCGTAGAAATTCTTTATATTTTAAGTAATATAAAATAGCTTTTATGTAAAAAATAATTTTATCACATATATAATAAAAAATATAAAAATATTTTAATAAAATAATTTTAATTCTAAAAAATATTAATAATTTATAGTAAGGAGAGATGTTTTATGCCTAAAGATAGTCAACCTGATAATAAAAAAGATAGAATGAAAAAATGTAATTATCAAACTCCTATAATTTCTGAAGAAGGAAAGAACAAAATAACTAATAAGTGGAAAAATAAAAATAAGTAAATTTTAAAGTTAATTTACAATATAAATTAATAAAATTAAGGTGTTTCAAAATATATTTAATTTCGAAGCACCTTTTTCTTTATAAACAGATTTCTAAGGAGTTTTATCCCTTAGAAATCGTTATCACCAATCGCGACTGCTTTACTTAAAATTTTAAAATATATAATAAGTTTAACTGATATTCATTGACTAAAGTTAATTTTTTTACCTTAAATTTAAATAACGCTATCATATATTTCTGGGAATTCAATTTTTACATTCTGTCCTATATTTTTAGTATATATTTCTTTACATTTATCACTTTCTTTAATTTTTTTAGACGGAAGCTCAAAAATTATTTCCGTTCCTTTATTTTCTTCACTATTTATCTTAATATTTCCTTCATGCATATCAATTATAGATTTTACTAATGCAAGCCCTATACCACTACTGCAAGTTGTTAAATCATATTCTTTTCTATTGGATTGAACAAACCTATTAAACACATTTTTTTGTATATTCTTAGGTATTCCTATTCCATTATCCTTAACAGAAATAAGAACTTTATCTTCTTTATCCTGTACAGTTACCTGTATGTTTCCTTTCCCATTCTTTTTATATTTAACAGAATTAGATATAAGATTTAAAACAACTCTCTCTATCATATCTTTATCACAAGCTATAATTTTTTCTTCTGTGTTTGTATCAAATATTATATCCATATTATTATTTTCAACATAGGTAGAAACAGAAGTAACTATATCTTCTACCAAACTAACTATATTATTATTGCTTAGCTTAACTTTACAACAACCAGATTCAATCTTGTTTGTATTAACAATATTATTTACAAGCCTTAATAATCTATAACAATTTTGCTTTATTATTCCAATGTATTTTTCAATAGTATCTATTCTCTTATTATTTAAAGCTATATTCATAACTTGAATCGCGGAATATATAATATTTATAGGAGTTTTTAAATCGTGGGATATGTTAGCATAAAATTCAGCTCTTTCTCTATGTTCTGTCTTAACATTTTCTAATTCCTCATATAATTTCTTATTTTCATTATAAAATTTAATTTTTTCGCTATATTTTACCTTGTTTTTTTCTAACTCTTGGTATAATTTTTTATTTTCTTGTAATAAAGAATTATTTTTAATAGATATACTTACAAATTCTTCATCATTTAATTTTAAAACAAAACATCTTAAATCTACTTTTAATATCTCTCCATTTTTTAAAATAAGTTTTTCATTTAAATATGTAACTCCAGTAGAATTTCCATCTGATTTTTTAATATTATCTATTTTTAATAATCTTTCTTTATAAAATTTTTCTTCCAAATATTCATATATATTTATATTATTAAAATTTATATTCTTTTTAATTTTTATAAATTTTTTAGCTTCATCGTTCATAAAATAAATTTTTTCATCTTTTAATAATATTATAGGTGAAATAATATTATTAATAAAATTTTTATATATTTTTGTTTTATTATTATATCCATTATTAAGTTTATTTCTAAATTTTTTCATATCTCTACTGGAAAATCCATACATTATATTATTAACTATTATCCCTTCTACCATTGTAATATACAAAATTCCTAAATTTGATTTAACATGACTTAAATAAACAAAAATAATTGCTATGTTAATTAATATAAATTTTATGGGTAAAAAATTTTTTGCAACTTTGTGATGATCCTTAATAATTATAGTAGTTCTACTTTCCATTTCCCCACTCCCTTTTTAATATATCCATATCATTACTATCACAATATAAACAATTCAACTTTTTCTATTATTTTCCTTTTATCTCCAGTAAAATTTAAAATTAATTAACATTTTGTTTTTAATTTATTTATTATCTAAAAAATCAAAAAGCAAGAAGCTTAGTTCTTGCTTTTCTCTACTATAATACTTTTTTTTTCCTAATAAAATCATAACAATAATTTATAATTTGACTTCTTTTTATTATTCCTATAAATATATTATTATCATCTACCACAGGAACAAAATTTTGATTTATTGATAAAGATATTAAATCTTCTATTTCAGCATTGATGTGAGCAGGCTTATTATATGTGTGTCTTGGTACATTTTTTAAACTTATTTTATTTGTATCATTAAAGCTTAAATGTGGAGTATTTTTAATTTTCCATAACATATCGCCTTCAGTTAAAGTCCCCACATATTTACCATTATCATCTATAAGTGGAATAGCTGTATATCTATGATATTCCATTCTCTCTAGTGCTTGCCTCATTGTACTATTCTCATTTTCATAAATAACTTCTAACTTAGGTGTAAGAAAAAACGCTATATTCATATATATTCCTTCCTATAATTTAGTTTATATAAGAAATATATTCCCCCCTTTAAAATTATAAAGATTAAATCATTATATATATTTCTACATAAAGTAAAAAAATCCTATTACAATAATATTATATTCATTAAAATTTAATAAATATGTATTTATTACTTATGTTTACATACTTTTTACTAAATTACGATAATCTAATATTTTGTTACCTTTATATATTACATTACTTTTAGTTATTATACATTAAATTGTATTTATCTTATATTATTTTATATCCAGTATGTTCTATACAATCTTTTATATCCATTTCGTTAGCAGGTTTATTATAACCTACTTCCACAGTACCTCTGGCCAAATCAATAGCAACTTCTTGAACTCCTTTAACTTTATCTAAAGCATTTAATAACTTAGTTTTACTTTCATTGTTTGCCATTCCTGATACATTTAAATGTAAATTTTCCATAAAAATTCTCCTCTCTTTTTAATCCTATATAGTTATTATCTTCTTTATTATTAAAAATATTTACAATAAAAAATTTAAGTTTAAAATATTACAATAATTTTTATATAGTATAATATAATAAAGAGATTTTTACTTATAAATTAAAGGGGGCAACTAAATTTGAAAGAGGCTATAATAAATATATTAAAAAATAGTTCTCATACATTTATATCTGGACAATATATCAGTAACAAATTAGGAGTTTCAAGAACTGCTATTTGGAAATACATAAATGTACTAAAAAAAGAAGGATATAATATAGAATCTTCATCTAAAAAAGGTTATAAATTGATTTCTTGTCCTGATATTTTAACTTTTGAGGAAATTTCAACTTCTTTAAAAACTAAATTTTTGGGTAAAAATATTATTCATTTTGATTCTATTAATTCAACCAATAATAAAGCTAAAAAAATAGCACATTCTGAAAATGATGGTACAATAATAATATCTGAAGAGCAAACTATGGGAAAAGGTCGATTAGGTAGATCATGGTTTTCTAATAAATTTAAAGGCATATATATGTCTATAATACTAAAACCTGATATAAACACTATGGATGTACCTAAAATAACTCAAGTGGCTGCTGCTGCTGTAGCAAATGCATTAATTAATAATAACATAGAAGCTTATATTAAGTGGCCAAATGATATTATAGTAAACAATAAAAAAGTATGCGGTATTTTAACAGAAATGAGTGGAGAAATAAATAAAGTAAATTATGTAGTTGTTGGTATAGGAATAAACGTAAATTCTGAAAAAGAAGATATACCAAAGGATTTACTTGAAAAAGCTACTTCTTTAAAAATAGAAGAAAAAAAAGAATTTAAAAGAAATATATTGGTTGCTGATATAATAAATAATTTTGAAAAACTATATGCAGAACTTATCGAATACAACAATGTAGATACTTCTATAAAAATATGCCACAAAAATTCTATACTAATTGGAAAAGAAATTAAAATCATAAATAGAAATAGGGAAAATTTCGGGAAAGCTGTAGGTTTAAATTCTAATGGTGAACTTTTAGTTCAATTTGAAAATGGAGAAATAAAACCACTAATTTCGGGAGAAATATCTGTAAGAGGAATGAATGGATATATATAAGAAAATTATGACTTGACATATCATTAAAGGTTTAGAATTAAAACAATAATATACCCCACATAAAAATTTATCTAAAAAGGGGTATTTCAAAATAAATTTAATTTTTATTTATGCCATTTTAAATCTTTTTTATTTTGAAATATCCCCGTATAAATCACAATATCTTTTTATTTTTTCTTCAAATTCTACAAGACTTATATATCTACCTTCTCTTAGTACTTCTTTCCCATCTATATAAAATAAGATAGTAGGAACTGTAAATACATTATATTTTCCCGCTGCATCCTTAAAATTATCTATATTTACATTAAAAACTTTTATATTGTATCTTTTGCCAATAGTATTTATTTTCTCTTTAAGTATAGTACAGACATTACATTTTTCATTTGATGAAAAATACATTAATACCATAGAATTATCTTTAATTACATTTTCTATATAATTTATATTTTTTATTTCTTCCATAGTAATATTGCTACCTCAAGCTTTCCCATTCTTTTCTTAGAATCCCGTATATATAAAGATCATACCTTTTCCCATCTCTATGAATAAACTCCCTATAAGTTCCTTCCTTTTTAAATCCTATTTTTTCATAAAGTTTTATAGCTCTATGATTATATTCTAATACTGTTAAATGAATTCTATGAAGATTTAACTCTTTAAAAGCAAAATCTAAAATTAATTTTGCAGCTTGAGTTCCATATCCCTTCCCTCTAGCTCCTTCATCTCCAAAGCCTATATAAAAAAGAGCTGTTCCATTATTCCACAATATATCTTCAAGTCCTGTTAACCCTATAATCTTATTATCTTTTATATTTCTTATAGCAAATACATATCCAGATTGTGATCTATAAGAACTATTTATAATTTCCTCTACTTGCTCTTTATTTTTAGGAAATGAGGATACTATATCATAGTGTCTTAAAAAATTTATATCACTATACCAAGAAGCTATAGTATTAATATCTTCCTTTTCCACCGCTGTAAGCTTTAAATCTTTTCCTACTAAAAGAGAATCTATAGCCATATTATTCACCCTTTCTTTTTTATAATATTGTCCATTATATTATTTTTAGTTTTCTTTTAACTTTTTTATATACACAAACTATAAACAAAATATGATACCTTTTTTTATTTTTATATAATTTGCCTTTCTCTCTCTTCTCTATCACTACATCCACAGTTACAACATAAATCTAACACATATTTCTTTTCAAAATCTAAAGGTGAATATGATAATTTAGCTTTTCTTAGCCCTTCTATTCCTAAATCTTGTTCCCTATTTATTATAGGTGTATCGCTAAAATAATTTTCTACAAAAGCTTTATTTACAAAAGTATAGGCTCCTCTAATATCTTTGTTAGCTTTTTCTATGTGTATTATGGCCATATCATCACTAAATTTTTCTCCTATACTAAATCCTGCAATTTCTTCATCTACATATAAACCCATACCTTTTAAACCTAAAGTCTCCATGTTATAGCACATATCTCTTATACTTTGAAGTTCATAAAGTAAGTGTTTGTCCTTTGTTTCATTTTTTTCATACCATAATTGAGCAATTTTTAAGCTATCTTCTATAACACCTTCTTCTTTAAAATCTTTTATACTAAAATTATAATTTTTTACAAAATAGTTATAATGATTCTTTTTACCATGAAGTTTTTTACCTGACAACGTTATAAGCTTTTTACTTTCATATAAATAATCAAAGTTATCTCTATCTTCTTCCACTATTATGTTTTTATATATTTCCTGATCTTTATATAGGCTTTTTAATTCTTCAACGAAATCCTGTCTTAAATCTTTAAATAGACACTTAACAACTTTTTTCCTTTTATAATCTACTAAAACTTCTATTATATCTTTTAAATTTTCTTTACTATATCCTAAAGGTTGCATAAAATGATATTCATCATTAAAATCTTTCTTTTTTATAATAAGTGCTCCTTTATATATAGCATATTTTATGTCTAAAGCCTTTCTCCAAATATATAAAGTTGTAAATGAATACTCGCAATTTAAAAAGTTATATGGCTTTATATAATTTTCAAATAGTTCTTTATCATTAATAGTTAATTTTTTAAAATTTAACACACTATCCCCTCTTTTAATAAACTTTTATTTCTTAGTAACTCACTCTACTTTAATGTTAAAAAAAATAACTCTTCAAATATTTATTATTGATTAAGAAGAGTTATCTATTTACATTATACTTTCATTACTTTATTTTTGCAACCTTATCATATGAGTTTACACTCTTTTAAATATTAAATACATTAAAATAAAACTCAATTTATATAAAATTCTTTACTTTTATTGTATTTACTTTTATAAATTAATTTTATAATACTTATTTATTGTATCTCTAATTTAAATTTATCTAAATATTATATATAACAATATATATTTAATATCTTAAAGGAATCTTAGACTTTTTTATATTTATATTATAATATCCTTCACTTTCTAAAAAGGATTTCAATCCTATTTCTGCAATATCCAAATTATTTTTAGGTCCTATAGTTATTTTTTCTATAGGCAAATTACCTTCCCTTCTATTTTCACTAAGATCTAATTCTATATAAGGAATAAATACTCTATTAGAAATTCTATGTTTTATTATTTGCTTTTTTATATTTTTATTAATAATTCTAAACACTAATCTATGCTCCTGCTCTTCTTTAAAGCTTTCATCTTTAAAAAAAGTAGATATATAAGCTATATTATAGAGAACATATACTATTAAACACTTAAAATCCTCTTCATCTTTAAATTTATAAAATCTTTTATATAAATTATATAAAAATTCTATTCTTTCTTTTATTATATTTTCTTGATATTCTTGATTATATATAACCTCTCCAAAATACCATAAAAAATCTTCTCCCTCATTTAATAAAATAGATTCTTCATCTCTGTTTATAAACCTATATTTTTTCTCTGTAAATATATTTTGAAAATAATCACAATTAAAAGCTAAATTATATCCATCATAATTAGAATAATTAGACCAAAGAGCTAAAGAATCTTTATTTTCTGTAAGAGATAGTATATATGTGTCCCCTAATTCTATATCTATAGTATGCACCAAACTTTCTATATTTTCTTTAAATAATTTATCAAACTCTTTATGCTCATTTAAATATTTTTCACATATATCATAAATTAAATTATTTGTATAATTTATTTCTGTACTATCATTAAGATACTTGCTATTAGATAACCAAATGTTTTCTTTGCTTATTATATTTTCTAAAGTACTTATACTAGTATAATAATATAACTTATTTATATTTTTGCATTGATACATATCTAAATTATATTTAAATATATTCTCTCTATTTTTAAATTTGCTTATATACGCATCTATAACACGTGTGTTCATAATATCAATACCCCATTAATATAAATTTATAAAAGAAAATCTCAAAATAAGTTTAATTTTAAGATTGCCTCTTATCCATATTTTTATCCTTAAAAAAATATTTTATTTATATTAATAAAAGTATTGTTAATTTTTTAGTTAGAATTTTTTTTATTCAATGCATTTCTCATTTTTTTGGCTTCTTCAATATTTTTATCCACTTTAAAAATATTATTTAAACACTCATTAGCTTCCTCATACTTAAAATTATACATAGCTTCTCTAGCCTTATTTAAATTATCTTGTATATACTTTTCTTTACATTCTTTAATTTTTTCCTGTGCTTTATTAAAGGCTATAGGATCGTTTTCCATAACCTGTCTAAAACACTCAATAGCTTTTAAATATTCTTTTTTATTATAGTATTTCATTCCATTAATATAGGATTTTTTAGAATTATTCATGGATTCTGCTAAATTTAACATATACTTATCGCTATCAGCATTATTATATTTAACAACTTCTTTATATACTGCTATAGCTTTAGCATATTCTTTTTTATTTATATAAATATCTCCTGACTTGACAAGATCTTTTATTACTACATTTTTACCATAATTATAACTTGTAAATGATACAACTATGAAAACTATACCTAATATAAAAAATATTATACAATGTTTTTTCTTATTAGCATCCATTATTTACCTCCATAAACATATGGTCAAAATTTATTCATAAAATGTACATATTTTTATTATACTATAATAAATTTGTTGATGCATAATTAAAATAAAAAATCAATTTTAATATAAACTAATAAAAAGCTTAAAAATAACCAAATAAAATTATCTTTAAGCTTTGATCCTATACTTTTAAAATTACGTTAGTTAATATAAATTAATTTTCTAATTATCTATCATGATAAATTAACATTATGCTGTTTTTGTTTACCCAAATTATGCATTTCCCTAAAAATAAATATTCCTGTAATTATAGAAGAAAGCGCATCTGAAACAGGTAAACTATACCAAACTCCTGCAAGTCCAAAATACTTTGGTAATATTAATAATAATGGTATTAATATTATTACTTGTCTTGATAAACTTAAAAATACAGATATTTTAGCTCTACCTATAGCTTGGAAGTAATTAGAACTAACTATTTGGAATCCAATTACAGGTAACATAGCTAAAACTATTCTTATAGCTGAAATTCCTACTTCTATTAATTCAGGATCATTATTAAATATTTTTATAGCATATTGTGGTAAAATCTGAACAAATAAAAACGCTACTACAACAAGCATAGTTGCAGCTAATATAGCTGTTTTTAAAGTATCTTTAACTCTTTTATATTGTTTAGCACCATAATTGTATCCTATTATAGGCTGTGCTCCCTGATTTATACCAAACACAGGCATTAAAAAAATCAAAGATATACTATTGATAATGGTCATAACTCCTATTGCTATATCCCCACCTGTAGTTTTTAAAGCATTATTTGAAATAATATTTACTATACTAGCTGCTGCTTGAACAGCAAAAGGAGCCATACCTATAGATATTATATCTAAAAGTATCTGTTTTTCAACTTTAAAATTTTCTTTTTTTAGTCTTAAAGTACTATTCCCACTAGTAAAATATTTAAGCACCCATATAGTATTACCTGTTTGTGATATAACAGTAGCTATAGCTGCTCCTTTTACTCCCATATTAAAACCAAATATAAATATAGGGTCTAATATTAAATTTAATACAGCTCCTAAAAGCATTGTTACCATAGCTATTTTAGGGTTACCTTCTGCTCTAATTGAGTTGTTTAATCCAAATCCTAGTGCATTAGTTATAGATCCAATCAAAATAATAACTATATATTCTTTAGCATAATAAAAAGTTTTAGAACTAGTCCCAAAGATTTTTAAAAGAGGATCTACAAATATTAATCCTATTATGGTTATAAAAATCATTACAATACATAGTAATGTAAAAGCATTTCCTAATATCTTTTCTGCCTCTTTTTTTCTTTTTTGACCTAATCTTATAGATATAAGTGAAGATGCCCCTACACCTATTAGCATACTAAATGCCATTAATATAGACATAATAGGGAATGTTAGTCCTACACCTGTAATAGCCATAGAACCTACATCTTTTATATGTCCTATGTACACCCTATCTATAACATTATATAAAGCATTAACAAGCATTCCCATAATGGCAGGTATAGAAAATTTTAATAATAGCTTTTTAACATTTTCTTCTCCTAATTGCTTTTGCCTATCCATCTTATTCCTCCAATCTATTATTTATATTTATTATTATGACAATTCAAGGAAGCTTTTTCTAATAATTTTAAAAGTTCTTTTTGTTCTCTTTCTTCAAAATTTGAATATAAAGTTTTGTGCCAAGATTTTAAAGTTTCTATAATAACTTCCTCTACTTCAATAGCTTTTTCAGTAACTAATATATGATTGATTCTTCTATCCTCTTCATCAATCTTTTTATTTATATACCCTTCTTTTTCTAATTTTTGTAATGCCCTTGTTGTGGTTCCCTTATCTATGTTTAAAGCAGTACTTATCTCCTCTTGGTTACATCCATTATTATTAAGCAAATACAATAAAAAAATATATTGTCCACTGCCTATACCATATTTAAAAAGTTCCTTATTTATATAAGAATTGCCTGCTCTATATAACATAGATATGTATTTACCTATGCACTGTATTTCATTCCCCAATATTATATTCCTCCATTAAATTATTAATAATTGCAAACACAACTTAATATATCACAAATAAGTTGCATTTGCAACTATTATTTAAATATTTTTCTTTATCTCTTTTCAATTTAATAAATAACCTTAAAATTATATTTGCATATTATAAAAAATTGTTAAATGTATAACAATAAACGTTATATTAAACCCTTTAAAACAGTTTGTAATACTGTTTATCCTTAATTTTAATTACTATTTATACAATTAATATGATAATTTATACATAATTATTTTTCTATTTTATCGGATAGATCCTTTTTTTTCAATGTTTTAATCTGTTTTTTATTCTTATTTAACCTCTAAAATATATTTATTTTTATAGGTTGAAAGTTTTGACAATAACTGATATAATTTTAACATATAGTTCTTATTTTTTAATATTTTAGGAGGGGTATTATGGAATATTTTATGGATTTTATTAGCAAAATTTCCAATTGGATATGGGGTCCACCTATGCTAATATTATTAGTTGGTGGAGGAATTATTCTAACTTTTACATTGAACTTTTTTCAAATAAGATATTTTCCCTATATAATAAAAGAAACTTTTGGTAAAATGTTCAGTAAACCTGCAGAAGGAGAAGGCACAATAACACCATTTCAAGCTGCTTGCTCAGCATTAGCTTCAACTGTAGGCGCAGCTAACATTATAGGAGTTCCTGTTGCTATTGCCTTTGGAGGTCCTGGGGCTGTTTTCTGGATGTGGGTAGTTGCAATTTTAGGTCAAGCTACTAAATTCTCTGAAATAATTTTAGGTATAAAATATAGAGAAAAAAATGAAGAAGGAAACTATGTTGGCGGACCTGTTTATTACTTAAAAAAGGGATTAAAATCACCTTTTTTAGCTACAATGTGTTCTTTCTGTTTTATGATTGAAATTATACCATCTATTTCCACACAATCATTATCAGTTTGTCAAACTGCTGAAACTATCGGATTACCTAAGATAGTCACTGCCATAATTGTAACCGTTTTAGTAGGTCTTGTTGTTTATGGTGGTATTAAAAGAATAGGGCAAGTTACTGAAAAAATGGTTCCTATAATGGCCTTAATATTTATTATTTGTTCAATAATAATATTATTATTTAATATTACAAAATTACCAAATGCTTTTGCAATGATATTTAAAGGTGCTTTTACCTCTCAAGCTGCAGTAGGTGGATTTGGTGGAGCCACACTTGCCCAGGCATTAAGATGGGGTACAGCTAGAGGTACTTACTCAAATGAAGCCGGTATGGGAAGTGCTCCTATAGCTCACTCTGCTGCTGTTACAGATCACCCTGTTCGCCAAGCCTTTTGGGGAATATTTGAAATAATGGTAGATACAATAATGATTTGTACTTTAACAGCCCTTGTGGTTATAACTACAGGAATATGGAATACTGTTCCAAGTTCTGAAGCAGCCTCTATGCCTTCAATGGCTTTCCAAAATGTATTTGGCAAAGCTTTTGGTGGTACTATAGTATCAATTAGCTTGTTATTATTTGTTTTATCTACTATTATAGTCATAGTTTACTACTGCGAAAAGCAAGCTGAAGCTTTATTTGGACTTGCATTCTCAAAAGTTATAAGAGTTGTTTGTCTAGCAGCTATAATTTATGGAGCTATTGGTAAATTAGAATTCTTATTCGCATTACTTGATATTCTTTTAGCCCTAGTCGTTATACCAAATATGATTGGTGTAATAGCTATGAGAAATGAAATTAAAGAATTAAAAGAAGAGTTTTTTTCAAACCCTAAATACTATCCAGGTGCAAAAAATTCAAAATCTAATTCTTAGGAAAGTCTTCCTATTTATTTGCATAAGGATTTCTGAGTGTCGACAAAGTCGGCACTCTATTATTTTTTTTGCAAAAATACTTTTAATATAAGTATACGTTATTTTTCAAAATATTTTGTATGTTTTTCTAATTTATTAATAAAACATAAACATTACTTTATTAATAGATAAATAAAATTAAACATTTATATTAATTAACACGTAAAAACCATAAATATTTATATATTTGTTTTTTAAATATTTAACAAAGTTTTTTTAATAATATACTTATAATTTTTCATTAATATTCATTTAATGTAACTTTATTTTTAATTTACAACTAATTAACATATAGATTTAAAATAAAGAAAAACATAAAAATAGTGAGATAATAAAAAATAATAACTATTATTATATATAATTTTTCTTATCATTTTATGTATTTTTTTGTATATTTAAAATAATATTTTAAAATTTTTAATCCTGTTTTTAATATCATTTTAAATAATAAATTAACCAACTTGTATTGAAAAACAATTTTTTTTATGGTATCGTTTAAATATACATAAAATTCATAATTATAACAAAAAACTAACTACTTATACTCAAGGAGGTTAATCATGCAAACGCTTTTAGACATCATTTCAAAGATCTCTGGTTGGATTTGGGGACCACCTATGATGATTTTACTTGTAGGCGGTGGAATCATACTTACTTTAACATTAGGTTTTGTTCAATTTAGATATTTACCCTTCATATTAAAGCAAACCTTTGGTAGAATATTTGACAAACCTGAAGGCGAAGGTACAATAACACCTTTCCAAGCTGTTAGTTCTGCTCTAGCTTCATCAGTTGGTGCTGCTAATATCATAGGCGTTCCTGTTGCTATTGCCTTTGGCGGTCCAGGCGCTATATTCTGGATGTGGATAACAGCAGTTATAGGACAAGCTACTAAATTCTCTGAAATAGTACTAGGAATAAAATATAGAGAAAAAAATGAAAATGGAGAATTTGTTGGAGGGCCTGTCTATTACTTAAGAAAAGGTTTAAAATCTCCTTTTCTAGCTACAATGTGTTCTTTCGCATTTATGTTAGAAATTATTCCTTCAATCGCAACGCAATCTCTTTCCCTATGTGAATCTGCCGAAACTATAGGAATCCCCAAATTAGCAACTGGCATTATAGTTACAATTCTTGTAGCTCTAGTTGTATATGGTGGTATTCAAAGAATAGGACAAGTTACTGAAAAATTAGTTCCTTTAATGGCTTTAGCATTTATATGCTGTTCTCTTGTAATAGTATTTATTAATATAAAACAATTACCTCATGCTTTTGCACTAATATTTAAAGGAGCATTTACTCCTATGGCAGCAGCTGGTGGCTTTGGTGGTTCTGTTATTACACAAAGTATTAGTCGTGGTATAGCAAGAGGCGCTTATTCAAATGAGGCTGGTATGGGAAGTGCTCCTATAGCTCACTCTGCTGCAGTTACAGATCATCCTGTTCGTCAAGGTTTCTGGGGAGTATTTGAAGTTATAGTTGATACTATATTAATTTGTACTATGACAGCTCTTGTTATTTTAACCACTGGAATATGGAAAAAAATACCTGGATCCCAAGCAGCTTCTATGCCTGCATTAGCATTCCAGTCAGTATTTGGTAAAAACGTTGGTGGTTCAATAGTTTCTTTCAGTTTATTATTATTTGTTTTATCAACAATAATAGTTATAGTTTTCTACTGTGAAAAACAAGCAGAAGCTTTATTTAATCCAACTTTTAGTAAAATAATAAGATTTATTTGCCTAGGTGCTATAATATATGGATCTTTTGGGAAGTTAGAAAATTTATTTGCCATTCTTGATATTCTTTTAGCTCTAGTTATTATACCAAATATGATTGGTGTACTTGCTATGAGAAAAGAAGTTAAAGAATTAAAAATAGCCTTCTTCTCTGACCCTAAATATTATCCACCAGCAGCAAAAAAAATGAAAAAAAAAGTTAATGAAAAAGCTTGTTAAATGAAAAAATAATGTAATATCTCAAAATAGCTTTAACTTGAACATCGTAAATATAAATAATACATACACAAATATTAATTTAGCTAAGTAATTCTAAATTTGGATACATTAAAAATTTACTATCTAACATAATATCCACCTTTGGCTTTGATATCTACTTTATTATAACCTGTAAAAAATTACGTACTTTTTTAATTACACCAAATTAAGAATTACTTAGCTTATTGAAAATGCTTATTAAATATATTATTTACATTTACTATATTCTTTTTAAATCTATTTTGAGATTCATTTTATTTATAAAACTTTTATTGCTTGTAATCTTATTTGTAAGCCATAAAGACAAGTTATAAAACAGAATGAATATTAACTAAATATCCTTTCTGCTGTAAAGTCGATATATAGCCCAACAATATAAAACATAATTTCAATTAGAATAAATTTTTTATTAGAATTCAAGTACTAAATCTCAGTTATTTAAATATCTTTCTTGCTAATTCTAGTTTGCCTTTAAAAGGTGCATATCTTATTTTTATATCTATCAGGTTGCTTTTTTTAAGTATGCTTTTTTTACGAGAAAAAGTTTCAAAACTAGCTATGCCATGATAACTCCCTATACCGCTATTTCCTACACCACCAAAAGGCAATGTGGAAGTAGCTAAATGCATTATAGTATCATTTATACACCCTCCTCCAAATTGTATATTTTCTATAACAAATCTTTGCTTTTCTCTGTCTTCAGAAAAATAATATAATGCTAATGGTTTAGAATTGTTTTTTACCATATCTATAACTTCATTTATATATTCAAATTCTATAATTGGTAAGATAGGTCCAAATATTTCTTCCTGCATTATTCTATTTTTAAAATTTATCCCTTCTATAATTGTTGGTTCTATATATAAATTATTTATATCCCTTTTTCCGCCAAAAACTATTTTTCCTTCCTCTAAATGTGCTTCTAATCTTTTAAAGTGTTTTTCATTTATTATTCTAGGATAATCTTCACTTTCAAAACTATTTTCACCAAAAAACTTAATTATATATTTTTTTATCAAACTTATAAATTCTTCTTTTATATTTTTATGAACAATTAAATAATCTGGAGCTACACAAGTTTGTCCAGCATTTAAAAATTTACCCCAAGCTATTCTTCTAGCTGCCAAACCTATATCAGCATCTTTATCAACTATACAGGGACTTTTTCCTCCTAATTCTAAAGTTATAGGTGTTAAATTCTCTGCTGCTGCCTTCATAACTATTTTACCTACATTTATTCCACCTGTATAAAATATATAATCAAACTTTTCTTTAAGTAAAGCTTTACTTTCCTCTACTCCTCCAGTTACAACACTTATATATTCATCATTGAATGTGTTTTTTATTATATCAACTATTATTTTTTCTGTTTCTACTGCTAACTCAGAAGGTTTTAATAAAATACAATTACCAGCACTTATAGCTCCTATTAAAGGAGCCATAATAAGCTGAAATGGATAATTCCATGGAGATATTATTAAAACTACACCATAAGGTTCCTTATATATATAACTACTAGCTAAAAAATTAGTAATTGGTGTTCTCACTTTTTTAGCTTTTGACCATTTTTTTATATTTTTAATTGCTATATTTATTTCATTATAAACTATACCTATTTCTGTTATAAATGTTTCAAATTCTGATTTATTTAAATCCCTCTTTAAGGCTTTAAATATATTATTCTCATTAATTTTTATACTATATTTTAATTTTTCTAAAGCCTCTATTCTAAAATTTATATCCTTAGTATATCCATTATCAAAGAATTCCTTCTGTTTCTTTAATATATTGCTTATGTTCTTCATACAAAAATCCCTTCTTTGCATTATATATATTATTATAATGCAAACGCAAATATTATTGTATATACTTGGAACACCTTTCCACAAATAACTCTACTGCTTTAATTTCCTCTTCTCTTTTTTCTTTTGACATACCACCTCTTCCTAATCTATCACATAAAGAAATTAAAGCTATTTCTTTAATAGAAACTTCTTTTGCCATAGTCTCTATATCTTTAAAAGGTAAATTTTTATTAACAAAAAGAGGTTGCATATGCCATCTTACTAATTTAGAAACACCTTTTATAAACTCGTCATCTTCTGTAAAACACTTTAAAAATTTTACACTTAATTTTTCCCCTTCTTTATCATGATTATAGGAAGTTATTCTCCCTTTTCTTACTTTCGTAGTAGTTCCTTTACCTATATCATGTAAAAGGCACGCCCACATAAATATTCTTTTATTTTCACTTTTCTCTCTTTTGCTAGCTCCATTATCTAATACCATCATAATATGATTCCAAACACTTCCTTCTGGATGATATTTGGGCGACTGCTCTATATTTTTTAAATCTGTAAGCATATTAAAAGGATATTTTTGTAATTTCCCTTCTTCATATAAACTATTTATATAATTAGAAGGTTTATCATCTTTTAAAATATGATTCTCTATATCTTTAAATATCTTTTGTGTCTCTTTATCTTTGTCATCTCTAGTATCCATAAGCTCCTCCTGTATTTAAAAACCTATACTTTAATTTTATATTCAAATTTCTTTATAATTAAAAATCTTTATATTAATTATTTTCCCCTTACATTTATAATACATTCATTTAAATAATAGTTATTATAAATAAACCTATTTTTTCGCCTAATTTATAAATCAAATTAACTACAAACAAAAATATTATGGTAAACAAATAAGCACTTAAAACAAATCTTTCCTCTAAAGCTTTCCGTAATTTCCCCTTAATAAATTTAAACAAATTAATCACTCCTTTAACCCCTATATATTTTACTATCTGTAAAAACATATATTTTATCCAATAAATTGATATTTTAATATTCTTATAGTACTTTATAAAATAAATATATGTTATATTTATCACAAAGTCATTTAAAAATATTTACATTTTGGCTAAGAGCATTATATTATGTGTTTATAAATATAGTATTAAAATATCTTTATAAATATTAATTAATCACTAAAACAGGAGGCGTATATGAATATAAAATTCTTAGGATCATACTCTTTTTTCCACGTATTAAAAATAAAATATTGTTTTATCTGTAATACTTATCAAAATATAGATTATAAAAAATAGAGAGCAATATTTTAAAATCCATAGTAAAGCTATTGATTGTGCAATACTTTCTCATGATCATAAGGTCACATTAGCTGAATTTTTCTTTTAATTAACTTGTTAATCTAACTACTATTTTACCATTTATATAGAGTATAGTAAAAAAGATTATTAAAAAATTAACAGATGAACCTATATATCATAGCGAACCAATTACCCTTTTATATAAATTAGGATATAAAAAGAAAGTCATATATACTAAAAGTTAATTCAAACCTTTACTCTTATTATATTTTATAATAGAGTTTATATATTATAATCAGAAATTGAATAGAAAAATAGAAAAAGAATCCATAATGAACTAATATATATAACCTTTATATAATTTGAAAACAGCTAAATAGAATTATTCTCTCTAAGATTAAAATTAGATTTTAATCACTTTTTAGGTTATAGTACAACTTAGATTTTAATTAACATATTACTTTTTGAAGATTACAATTATAATGAGTATATAGAGTTATTCTTTAAGATTAAAATAAGTTTTTAGATTCTGATCACTTCTTAGGTTATGCTATAACTTAAGTATATAACAAAAATAATGAAAATTTCAAGGTTGTTTATTTCCGCCATTTAAGTAACACATGGTTACCTATAGTGAAAAATTCTGTTCAAGTAACTTATGCTAATTATGCGCTAATGAAAACAATATATGGAAATAAAATACATGATAACATAAAATCTTAATTAAATCAATTAATTCACATTATAAAAAGTATTTAAAAGAGGTTATAATTTTATTATTTCACATTTACTGTGGCAAAACTTAAGAAATAATATATGCATTAAATGAATATATAGAAATATATATTCAATCGAAATCATATTAATATATTTTTTAAACTTCACAAATTGATGAAATATTAAAAAGAAAGAGCCTTTCTAAAAATAACTTTAATATTATTTTTAGATAGTCTCTTTTAAATATGATTTATATTAATGTAAATCTAATAAGTTAAATAACATAATGTTATTATAAGTATAAATAATTAATTTATAAAAGAGGTACTTATATATAATTAATTTATATAAGTCAATTTATTATTTCATAAATTTAGCTATATAATTAACTAGATCTACAGTTCTACAAGAATATCCCCATTCATTATCATACCAAGACACAACTTTAACCATATTATCTTCTAAAACCATAGTGGATAAGCCATCTACTATAGAGGATCTTGTATCTCCTTTATAATCTACTGATACTAGTGGTTCCTCTGAATATCCTAATATACCTTTCATTTCACCTTCTGCTGCTTTTTTAAATGCTGCATTAATTTTTTCTTCAGTTGCCTTAGTTTTTAATTCACAAACCAAATCTGTTAAAGATACTGTTGGTGTTGGAACTCTTAATGCAAATCCATTTAACTTTCCTTTAAGATTTGGTAAAACTTTGGATACTGCCTTTGCAGCTCCTGTAGTTGTTGGTATTATTGATTCTGCTGCTGCTCTTGCTCTTCTTAAATCTTTATGAGTTTTGTCCAATATTCTTTGATCATTTGTATAAGAGTGTACTGTTGTCATTAATCCTCTAACTATACCAAAATTGTCATCTAAAACTTTAGCAAAAGGTGCTAAACAGTTTGTTGTACATGATGCATTTGAAATTATATTATGCTCTTTAGGATTATATTCCTTTTCATTTACACCTAAAACTATTGTTATATCTTCATTTTTTCCTGGTGCTGTAATTATAACTTTTTTAGCTCCAGCTTCTATGTGTTTCATAGCTTTTTCTCTATCTTTGAATATTCCTGTAGATTCTATAACAATATCTACTCCAAGTTCTTTCCATGGTAAATTTGCAGGACCATTTTCTCTAAATATTTTTATTTCTTTTCCATTTACCTTCATTTTATCATCAGAAATTATTTCTACTTCTCCATTAAATCTTCCGTAGCAGGAGTCATATTTAAATAAATGTGCTAATGTTTCAGTAGTTGCTCTTGCATTTAATGCTACTATTTCTACATTTTCTGGAAATTTTTCCTGTGCTATTCTTAATACCGCTCTTCCTATTCTCCCAAAACCATTAAGTCCAACTTTTATACCCATTATTTTTCCTCCTAAACATATTATTTAAATACTCTAAAAAAAACTTTATTTATAATTAATTAAATTAAATATGCTGTATAATTTCTTAATTATATAATTATTAATATGTATTATTTAATTATATGTGCTATATTATTTATAACAATTTCGAGGATATAAGTCAATATATTAATTTGAAAACCTATACAGCATATCCTTAATGTTTTTATAATATCTCCTTTTTTCTTTATTTTTCTTTATTTTTTATAAATATTATAAATATAGGCTTTTATAAACATATATATCATGTATATAATGTACATAATTCTTGACATTAAATAGGCCTTGTTATAAAATTTACTTATAAAATGAATTTTTACCTTTCGTCCAAGTGATGAAAGGTTTTATTTATAAATATTTTTTAAATGGGAGTGAAAACAATGACAAACAAAGTCAGAACAAGATTCGCACCAAGTCCAACAGGTTATATGCATGTTGGTAACTTAAGAACTGCTTTATATGCTTATTTAATAGCAAAGCACGAAAATGGTGACTTTATATTAAGAATTGAAGATACAGATCAAGAAAGATTAGTAGAGGGCGCTTTAGATGTTATATATAATACTCTAAAAATCACTGGACTTAATCACGATGAAGGTCCAGATATTGGAGGTCCTGTTGGTCCATATGTTCAAAGTGAAAGAAAAAATATATACATAGAATATGCTGAAAAGCTAATAGAAAAAGGTGAAGCTTATTATTGTTTCTGTACAAAAGAAAGATTGGATATGTTAAGAGCTAATTCAGAAGCTTTAAAAAGACCGTTCAGATATGATAAACATTGCATAAACCTTTCTAAAGAAGAAGCTCAGAAAAAAATAGCTGAAGGTGTGCCATATGTTATAAGACAAAAAAATCCAACTACTGGCTCAACTTCTTTCCATGACGAAATATATGGAGATATTTCTGTAGACAATTCAGAGTTAGATGATATGATATTAATAAAATCAGATGGACTTCCAACATATAACTTTGCTAACGTGGTAGACGATCATCTTATGGGAATAACTCACGTAGTACGTGGAAGTGAGTATTTATCATCTTCACCTAAATATAATAGATTATACGAAGCTTTTGGTTGGGATGTTCCAGTATACGTTCATTGTCCCCCAATAATGAAAGATGAACATCATAAATTAAGCAAAAGAAATGGAGATGCTTCTTTTGAAGATTTAATGGCTAAAGGTTATCTAAAAGAAGCGATATTAAACTATATCGCTTTACTTGGATGGAATCCAGGTGGAGAAAAAGAAATATTCTCCATGGAAGAATTAATAGAAGCCTTTAATTATAAAAATATAAATAAATCTCCTGCAGTTTTTGATACAAAAAAATTAAAATGGATGAATGGAGAATATATAAGATCTTTATCTTTAGATGAGTTCCATGAAATGGCACTTCCTTATTATAAAAAAGTTTTAACTAGAGATTTAGATACTAAAAAAATAAGTGAACTTTTACACACTAGAGTAGAGGTTTTAAATGAAATTCCTGAACAATTAGATTTCTTTAATGATCTTCTTGAATATTCAGAAGAAATGTATATTCACAAAAAGATGAAAACAACTTATGAAAACTCATTAAAAAGCCTAGAAGAAGTTCTTCCGAGACTAGAAGCTTTAGAAGATTGGACTTTTGAAAACATTAAAGATGTATGCATGAATTTAGTTAAAGAACTTGAAGTTAAAAATGGTGTTGTTTTATGGCCTATAAGAACGGCAATTTCTGGAAAACAGTTCACTCCTGGTGGAGCTTTTGAAATAGCTGATATATTAGGCAAAGAAGAAACTATTAAAAGAATTAAAATAGGAATAGAAAAACTTAAAGCTGTACAATAAAAATATAAAAATATTTATCTAAATAACTGTCGCACTAGGAATAAATTTTACAAATATATTGTTTTAAAATAATATATTGTATGTAATTCTTAATGCGACAGCTCTATTATTTTTTGAGTATTTATTATATTTTAAATTATATATTTTCTTAGTTTTTATAAATATTTAAATTTGAAATACTATATAATATCAAACATGTTATTTTTTAATTGTATTATTTTTTAATTATTTTACATATTTAAATTTAACATAACATATAATATTTAATGGTAAAAATAATATTGTTAAAATTCTATAGATAAATTTGAAATACTATTTAATATTAAAATTATTATTTTAAATTTTATTTATATACACATTATTAACTTCTTTTTCTGGCCTTAATTTTACTCTTTTTTTAATATTATTTGAATTATCCTCTTTTTTTTCTTCTATTGATATTAAATTATTCTTAACTACTTGGTTTTCATTTATATATTTATTTGTAAATGGCATTAGCAGCATTATAGTTATTAAAAATGTTTGTATAGCTTTTAGTGAGCTCATAATATCACCTCTTTAATTTTATTATGGCTCTTTTAAAATCATATTATATTATGTAACTAGGTGAAAGCTAGTTAAAAATTGTACTAGTAATTAAGTATTAACTTTTAATCAATAAATGTCTATTAATCATGGATAAATATATAATAAAAAAATAAAATTTATTATAATATAGATTTTAAAATTTAAAATTACTTTAAATTACTAATTTTAAATTTTTATAAAAAAGCTCCTTTAAAACCTCTACCTTCCACTTCTGAAGCATCTAATATGGATATAAATGCACCCTCATCTATATCTTTAACTATTAATTTTAATTTCGGTAATTGCGTTAAAGATACTACACAATATAATACTTTTTTATCTTTTTTTGTATAAGCTCCCTTAGCATATAAAAAAGTTACACCTCTATTTAATTCCCTCATTAAAACTTCACTTACTTCATCTTCTTTTTCTGTTATAATAAGTATAAGTTTTTGTCTATTAAATCCTTTTATAACTTTATCAGTTACATAAGAAGTTATATACATAGATACTAAAGTATACAATGCGCTGGTTAGTCCAAATATAAATGCAGATATAGAAACTATTACAAAATTAACTATAAAGGATATGGTTCCTATTTCAAAATTGCTATATTTCTTTTTTATAACTGCAGATACTATATCTAATCCACCAGTAGATCCATAATTGCTAAATACAATTCCGATTCCTATACCATTTAAAACCCCTCCATACAAACCTAATAAAAGTATATCATTTACTTGTATTATATTTTTAAAAGGTTCTGTTATTATAAGCCCTACTGAAAGAGCTATAGTTCCTATTAAGGATAGAAATGTGAATTTTTTATTTACTTTTTTATAGCTTATAAAAAATAAAGGTATATTCAAAATTAAAAGTGTATAAGCAGCGGGAAATCCTGTTATATATTGAACAATTAAAGTTACACCTGAAAGTCCACCACTTAATAACTTTGCATGAATTAAAAACATATTAATAGCTAAAGCAGATATAAATGCTCCTATTATAACCATTATTATATCTTTAACAATATGTTCATTTCCTTCTTTAAAACCCATAATTTTTATGCCTCCCATTTGTATATATTAATATTTTGTTTGATTATATGTTATGTAAATATATTTTTTATATAAATTATCGTAATTAAAATACAAATATATAACATTAATAGTATTTATATTTTGTAAAATTATTATATCAATAATACTTAAATTAATTAATCTATATTTAGAATATTATATATATTAAAATAATAAACAATTAAATATTATATATATTAAAATGATAAATGATTAAATATTTTTATATATTAAAAACCTCTTAATAACAAAATAGAAGAAGTTAATATTAATTTTAAACTTTAAAATTAATATTAACTTCTTCTATTTGTATAATTTTATTTTTTATATTTCTAAAAATCTCTCACTAAATTCTAAATGTTCATTCATTAGCTTAGATGCTAATTTAGAGTCTCTTTTCTTTAAAGCTAAATATATTTTTTCGTGCTGATCTAATAATTCTTGTTTATTATCAAAATTTTCCATAATTTCAATTTTATATCTAGCATTTTGTATTAAAGAATCTATAAGGGTAGAACAAGAATTAATTATGTTTAAAAGTATAAAATTATTAGAAGCTTGTGCTATTTCATAATGAAAATTCTTATCTAATTTCAAAAGAATTTTTTCATCTTCAATATTTTTAATTTCATCTATTGTGTACTCTAAATTTTTTAATTGATCCTCAGTAATCCTTTTGGCTGCTAAAGCTGCTGCTTCAACCTCTATTATTCTTCTTACCTCAATTATATCTTCTTTATTACTTTTTTCTAACATAAATACTAAAGACAAAGGTTCAAATAAGCTATTATCAAAATTATCTCTAATAAAATTTCCTTCTCCTTGCTTACATTTAATTAGCCCTACTATTTCTAATGCTCTTAAAGCCTCTCTTATAGATGTTCTACTAACTTTTAGCTGATCCACAAGTTCTCTTTCAGAAGGTAGTTTGTCTCCTTTTTGTAAGCTTCCTGATATAATCATAGTTTTTATTTGCTCTATTACTTGTTCATATACTTTAGCATTTTTTATTGGCATAAACATCATATAATCCCTTTCTTTGTAAAATTATATAATCAATTATATAATTTTAGTATACCACATTATTTAATACATATGAAAATGAAATAAAAATTGTATGTTTAAAATATAACAAAAATTATAAAATCATAAATAAAGTTACAAAACTTATAAAATATATAAATTATCATAAAAAACTATTTTACTTTAATTTATTATATATTTTATTTCTTCATTAAAAAATCCATAAGTTCAAAATTGTACAAGTTTTTAAATTTATAAACTAATAAAAGTTAATCTACACTTTTATTAGTTTATAAATTTATTCCAATTTGTATATATATGAAATAAACTTACTACATCTTGCTCATTATATAACAATATTTTTTTCTTCTTATATTCTGGCATTCTATTTATATAATCCTCATCTTTTATTATTTTACTAAAGGTTTTAGCTAAATTTTGACCACTTATTATTTCTTTTTCCTCCCTTATTATGTTAAATTCTTTTTCTAAATTTTTAAGACCTATTGAAGATTTTTTTTCTTTTTCATACTCTCTTTGTAAATCTATAGATTCAAAATACTCTTTTATATCAAAATCTATATTATATTTTTCAAAAAGATAATTTATAACTGTGAAATCATTATTTCCGGAAAAAGTAATTATATATTTTTTTTCTCCAAATTTATATGCATTTTCAAAGTATTCTTTAGCTAACTCCAATATTTTCTTTATATCCTTTTTTCCTTCTATCATATACTGAGTAACCTTTATAGAATTTTCGGCACTGTCATAATAACAACACCCAAACACCCCTACACATACAGGTTTCCTATATACGTAATGTTCTAAATCAAAAAATATTGCTTTTTTATACAATTCTTTATTTTCATTAAAAATCAGTTCATTTTCATCTGAAAAGTTACATAACTTTAATTCATTTTGTCGTGTTATCACCTTATCACTCTTTCTATTCAGCATAAATTAGTATATATTATTTCCATAAATTTTATCTGCCATCTATGAAATTTTAACAATTTATATACTTGCTTTTAAAAATAAGTATACTAATTATAATATTTTTTTATTTTCTTTTAATATATTATATGACTTAATTATAACATCTTTCTTATTAAATAATCTCATATTTTACTATTTTTTAAAAACTATTTTACTCATACAAATAAAATTTTTAATAAATTTAAGTTTAATGGAACAAATATAAAAAAATACACTTCATAAACCAAATCATTTCACTGAAAAGTTCTAAATTTAATTTATTATATTAATTAAAAATTTCCTATTTAAAAATTAACCTTGTTGAATTTATAACTTAGTTAAATCCTACAAAAGTTATTAAAATTTTTAATTTATAAAATTAAAACTTCCAGTGTTTATTTCTGTGTTTATTAAATGTATTTTTTTATATTTGCTATATTAAAATTAAATCTATTTTAAATAAACTCCTATCATACTTTATCCTATAATTGCCTACTCTAATACTTTTATCTTCTTCAAAATGAAAGGAAAAAGCTGTTTCCCATTTTACAAATTTCAATATACCCATAAAAAACCTAACTCTGTTTATTAAATTTTTTTAATTTTTAATATATCTAACAATTTAAAAAATTTAATGCATATTCACAATAAATTTTTATCCCTATTTTTAAAGCTCTTTCATCTATATTATATTTTTCATGATGCTGAGGATAGCTAGATCCTAAAGTTTTATTTCCTACACCTAAAAAAGCTAAAGCTCCAGGTACTTTTTCTAAATAATATCCAAAATCTTCTGTAACCATATTTTTATTCATTTTATATATTTTATCTTTCCCCAAAATTTTATTTATAACCTGTTTTGCTCTATAAACAGATTTTTCATCATTTATAGTAACAGGTGTTGCAAATCTATAACTTAATTGACCTTCAGCATTATAAACTCCTGTAGAATATTTTAATATTCTTTCAATTTTACTAGGTAACCTTTCTCTAAGTGACATATTAAAACATCTAGCTGTTCCTTCTATAATAGCTTCATTGGCTATAACATTAAACCTACTTCCTGATTGTAATTTACCTATAGAAATTACTAAAGAGTCTAAAGGATCTACTTCTCTACTAACTATACTTTGTAAATTCATTATAAAAGAAGAAGCTACCAATACAGAATCTATAGTTTCATGAGGCATTGCCCCATGACCCCCTTTGCCTTTAATTTTTATTTTAAATACATCCGCTGAAGCCATAACGGGTCCTTCTTCAATAGCTGCCATACCATATGGAATATCACTCCAAAGATGAATAGCAAATACATTATCTACTGAATTCAATACCCCTTCTTTTATACAAGCTTTTGCCCCTTCTCCAACTTCTTCTGCTGGTTGAAATAATAATTTTATATTCCCTGTGATTTTATCCTTTATATTATTTAAAACTATTGCAGCTCCTAAAAGCATTGCCATGTGGCCATCATGACCACATGCATGCATTATTCCCTTATTTTTAGATACATAATCAAATTTATTGCATTCCTCAACTTGAATAGCATCCATATCTGCTCTTAATAAAACAGTTTTCCCTGGATTTTTTCCTTTTATATTTACCAAAATCCCTGTATTGGCTATACTTTCAAAATGTATATTAAATTTATTTAATTCTCTCTTAATTTTTTTAGATGTATTCTTTTCATCCCAACTACATTCTGGATAAGAATGAAAATACCTTCGTAAACCTATTATATATTTATCGTACTCATCTGTTATTTTATTTATAATATCCATAATTATCACCTATTACATATAGCTTATAGCTAAATATACTTATTTTATAATAAAAATTTAAGTAAGAAAATTGTACAATTATTAAAACATAATATGAGTATGTTATATTTTTAAAAATAAAGAATGGCAAAATTGTACAGTTTATAATCTAATTTTTAAAAAGCTGGAATTATAGATCCTTTATATTCTTCTTCAATATATTTTTTTATTTCCTGTGAATTAATAGCTTCATTTAAAACTTTTATATATTCTGCATTTTTGTTTTCAGTTTTAACTGCGATAACATTTGCATATGGTGAATCTTTTAATTCAATAGCAAGAGCATCTTTTAATGGATTTAAATTGGCTGAAACAGCATAATTAGTATTTATAACCGCTGCCTCTACATCACCTAAAGTTCTTGGAAGTTGAGCTGCGTCTAATTCTTCTACTTTTATGTTTTTAGGATTTTCTGTAATGTCTAATTTTGATACAAGTTCTCTTTCTTTTAATTTAATAATACCTTCCTTTTCTAATAATCTTAATGCTCTTGATTCGTTAGTTGGATCATTTGGTACTGCTATAGTGGCTCCATTTTTTAATTGTTTTAAATCTTTTATAGTCTTAGAATATATGCCCATAGGTTCTAAATGAACTTTAACTGTGTATGACAAATCAGTTTTTTTCTCTTTATTAAACTCCTCTAAATATGGTATGTGTTGATAAAAATTGGCATCTATTTCTCCGTCATTTAATGCAGTATTTGGAGTAACGTAATCAGTAAATTCTTTTATTTCTAAAGTGTATCCTTTTTTCTCTAAAATAGGTTTAACTTTTTTTAAGATTTCTGCATGTGGTTGTGGTGTTGCTCCAACTACAATTGTTTTTTTCTCTTTGACTTCTTCCTTACTACTTCCACACCCTACTAATGTTCCTAATCCTAAAATTAAAGTTGTTGCTATGGCAATAGATAATATTTTCTTTTTCATTATTAATTCCCCCTTATTATTTTATAAATTCTATTAATTATATAAAAAATTACCTTCTAAACTTATGGATATATAATATATTTACCACAAGTATATTGCATCTCATAAAACAAAACTGAATCAGTAAACAACTAAAAAAATTATCTTTTCTAAACATAACATACACAAACTTTTCCTAAAGTATTTTTAGTGAAATAACATTTCAATTAATCATACTTAAAGGTATATTGTTACAAAAAAGTGTTACATTTTTAGTTAAATAATATTTTAATTAATCTAACATTTTAGGATTCATATATTTTATATTAATATAAAATATTTAAGCCAAATTTTATATATTTCAAAACATTTTAAATTCATTAAATACTAAATGTTGAAATTTAAACTTTAATAAATCAAATGATTAGGTAAAACTAAAAAAACATTAACTACTAAAATGTTGGAATTAAAACTCCTTTATATTTTTTATTTATATATTCTTTTACTTCTTTAGATGTCAAAGCTTCTGAAAGCGCTTTTATATAGGTTTTGTCCTTGTCTTCTTTTCTAACAGCTATTATATTTACATAAGGAGAATCCTTATCCTCAATTAATATAGAATCTTTTGTAGGATTTAGTTTTGCTTCTATAGCATAATTTGTATTTATTATGGCTGCATCTATATCATTTAATATTCTAGGTACTTGTGGAGCATCTATTTCCTCTATCTTTAAATTCTTTTTATTTTCAATTATATCTGTTTTAGTTAATGAATCTCCTTTTTTAAGTTTTATAACCCCTGATTTTTCTAGTAATTTTAAAGCCCTTGTTTCATTAGTTGGATCATTAGGCACTGCAATAGTAGCACCATTTTTTAATTCATTTACATTTTTTATTTTTCTAGAATATAGTGCTATAGGAGCTATAAAAATCTTTGATGTAGGCTCTAACTCAGTTTTCTTTTCTTCATTAAATTTATCTAAATAAGGTATATGTTGAAAAAAGTTTGCATCTATTTCTCCATCATTTAATGCAGTATTTGGAGTAACATAATCGGTAAATTCTTTTATTTCCAATTTATAACCCTTTTTTTCTAACACAGGCTTAGCCGCTTTTAAAATTTCTCCTGCTGGTACTGGTGTTGCACCAACTACAATAGTCTTTTTCTCTGTAGATGTTTCTTTACTTTCTTTCAAAGAGCATCCTACAACCCCTAATGTGAAACCAATTGATAATACTGCTGCTAATAATCTTTTTTTATTCATAACTAATTCCCCCTAAATTTTAAACAATATCTTTTGCTTGTAATTTTACTTGATAAATTTTCTGTAAAATCCATTTCCTAAGCTTTGTATTACTTGAACTAAAATTATTAATATAATTATTGTATATATCATAATGTCTGTCTTAAACCTATAATATCCGTACTTAATAGCCACATCTCCTAATCCACCACCTCCTATAGCTCCTGCCATAGCTGAACATCCAACAACTGAAATTATAGTTAACGTTATAGCTACAATCATAGAAGGCATAGCTTCTTTTATTATTACTTTGAATATTATTTGAAAATCACTAGCTCCTAAAGATTTGGCAGCCTCAATTACTCCTTCATCTACTTCCTTCATTGCAGATTCTAAAACTCTAGTTGCAAAAGGTATTGCAGCTATTGTTAATGGTACTATTGCTGCTGTAGTTCCAATAGTCTTTCCTACTATAATCTTTGTAAATGGAAGTATAGCCACCATAAGAATTATAAAAGGAAATGACCTTAATAAATTAACAATAAAATCTAAAGATTTATATATTACTTTGTTTGGTCTTAGACCCCTTTCATCTGTAATTATAAGAATTATAGATGGTATAAATGCTAACAATACGGATAAAAAAGTAGATATAGAAACCATATACAAAGTTTCTTTCAACGCCTTAAATAATATATCTTGTAACATTTTATTGCACCTCCCAAGCTATAGACCTTGATGATAAATAATCACAAATTTTTTCTTTATTCTCCTTAGATATATTAACTACTAAACTTCCAAGAACATTTTCTCTAAATCTTTCTAGTTTACCCCAAACTATAGATATATCTATATCTAATTCTCTTGCCATATTAGTAATAATACTTTCATTGCTTAATTCTTTTGTAAAAAATATTTTTATATTTATCCCTTCTCTAGGTAATACTTCATCTTCTCCTAACAATTTTTTTAAATGTTTGTCAGGGTTTAAAAATAATTCTTGTGAAAATCCTAAGCTTTTTATTTCTCCTTTATCCATTATAGCTACCCTTTCACATACTTCTTTTATAACTTCCATTTGATGAGTTACTATAACTATTGTTATCCCTAATTTTTCATTTATATTTTTTAGTAAATTTAATATATCCTTAGTAGTTTTAGGATCTAAAGCAGAAGTAGCTTCATCACATAAAAGCACTTTAGGTTCTAATGCTAATGCCCTAGCTATAGCTACTCTTTGCTTTTGACCACCACTTAAATTTCTCGGTTTAACATTAGCCTTATCTTCAAGATCTACAAGCTTTAAAAGTTCTTTAACCCTACTTTTTATTTCCTTTTTGTCCATTCCCCATATTTCTAAGGGCAATGCTATATTTTCAAAGACATTTTTTCTTTTTAACAAATTAAAATTTTGAAAAATCATACCTAAGTCTTTTCTTAAAATTCTTAATTGTTTATTACTTAATTTTTCTATTTCCTCACCATTTATTTTTATGCTTCCTTCTTCGTAAGACTCTAAACCATTTAGGCACCTTAGCAAGGTAGATTTACCTGCTCCACTATGCCCTACTATTCCAAAAATCTCTCCTTCTCTTATAGATAAATTTATATCTTTTAGTATTATTTTATCTTTTATTACTTTCTTTAAATTAGAAATCTTTATCAACTTTTATCCCTCCACTAAAATTAGATTCTCATATCTATTTGGCCAAATAGAATTAAATAATATTTAAACCCGGGTGGAATTTTTTAATTAAAAAGTTCTCTATTTTCTTATCCATATAAGTATTAAAATAGCTTATTGGTTAATATATTAGCTATTATATCTTAGGTAAATAAATCTAGATGGTAACACACCATAGTAATCACTACGTAATCTATTAGCTATTATATCTTAGGTAAAAATTTAAACATATTATAAGTTAACATCAATAGGATAAAAAAATAAGCTAGAGAAAAATCTCTAGCTTTATGCACGAAACTTTCTCATCTTCCAGTTAAACCTGCAGGATTTAGCACCATGTATAGAAATCTATACTGGTTGCCGGGTTTCATAGGGCCAGTCCCTCCACCGCTCTTGATAAGAACTTATTTATTTAATTTTATTAACTTATTATTTAGCATAATACCCTATATTTAATAGCTTGTCAATAGAATTTATAAAATTAACTAATTTCTATAATTATTCTTCAAAAATTTATACATAATCTTCTTTTCTATATTAAAACTTTAATAAAAGAGTGCTCATATTTTCTAATAAAAATTTATATTTTTATTAATTCTAAAAAACTATTAAGGAGAATTCATATATTTCATTAATATTATTTCACTAATTCCCATGGAGTCTCCCAAGAATTTGCTACTTTTGTATCTGGCGCAAATCCTTTTGTCCACCATTTTGCTTTATAAATCTTTCCCTTATAGCTAACTTTATCTCCTGCATAATATTCTTTGTTAGGATTATATCCAGCTATTTCTCCTATCTCTCCTCCACTTTCACCATCATCTGTATCTCCTGGATCAGTTGTACTTGGTTTTTCTGGTATTTCTGTATCATTATCTGAATCACCTATTAGTTCCCATGGAGTCTCCCAAGAATTTGCTACTTTTGTATCCGGTGCAAATCCTTTTGTCCACCATTTTGCTTTATAAATCTTTCCCTTATAGCTAATTTTATCTCCTGCCCAATATTCTTTGTTAGGATTATATCCAGCTATTTCTCCTGTTTCTCCTCCATCTTCACCATCGCCAGGATCTTCTGGATCAGTTTCTGGTTTTTCTATTATTTCTGTAACATCATTTGAATCATATTTTGAAAGTATTTTACCAAATTCAAATTTTTCTTGTATTATAGAGCTATCAGTTATAGATACATAATCTGTTGCTCCTTGAGGATTTTGATAATCTCTGTTTACAGACCACATACCTATTAATCTCATTCCTACTGTTTTACCAAAATTCGCAACCTCTCTTGCTTCATTTTGATCAAGTATACTTCCACTATAATCTAAACCGTTCATAGGAGTAACTCCTATCATCTTCCAAATTTCTTTATCGCTCTTTTTTATATTAGCTTGTGCATATATATTTTTTAACTGTTTATGCACACTTTTAGCTGATTCTATAACTAAATCTCCCATAGTTCCATCTGGAGCTTTATATCCAAAGCACATAGTCATTACATTTACTCCACTTAATTCAACTCCATTTTTTACCGCATTTTTTACTACATCTACACCATTAGTCATCCCTGTAGGTAATACAGGTAATGTATACCATATTTCAAGTGGATAATTTTCAGCTTTAAGTTCCTTTTGAAGTAATGCAAGAGCTTTTGAACGTCTTTCTATAGAAGCATTATCAGCTACCCAAGCTCCTTCAATATCAAAATCTACATGAGTTAATCCATAATCTTTAATTATTTTCTTATATATATCTTTTAATTTATTAACATCTTTAATTGATGCTGCTAGTGGAGTATTAGCTTCTCCTCCAAAAGAAACCATTACATCTCCACCCATTTGCCTTAATGCTTTAATTTCCTTTAACAATCCTCCACCTTGATAATCAGTAGGACCCTCTTCCATATCATAATAAGTTCCCCAAGATGGTTGTCCATTTTTATCTACTACAAAACCTAATATAAAATGTTTAGTTCCTGTTTCCTTTGCATATTCAGTAAGTGAAAATACTGGATATGAACAAGCATCTACATAGGGAGCAAAAACAGTAGATCCCCAATATTCTTGTCCAATTCCTATATTAGTAGCTATTTTAGATTGTACAGTATTAATTCTTGCCTCTTTAGCTTGTACTACATTTCTCCCTGTAGAAACTGAAAAAGTAGCTCCTGAAGCTATTAATGCAGATAAAATAATTGCAGTAATTTTTTGTGACTTCATTGTATCTCCCCCCATAATTAATATTTTTAATTTTAAATAAATTAATACAGAACTAGTAATATTTATTATTAATTTTTAAATCATATCATATGATTGTTCAATTTTTCAATGTAAATGGCACAACTAGCATCTGTATTAGAATAAATGTTTAAAACTATTAATTTTAAAATAAGTTAATTAATATTTCCATTACATAATTTATCTCGTTAAAAAATTCGCAAACCTTAATGAATTTTAAAATTATTATATATTATGTAATTAAAAACATAAGCGTTAATGAATTAACTCATAGTATTTATTTTTTTATCTTAAAGTTATTCTTTAGTTTTAAATATTATTTTTAATAAAAACTATACATAGATTATAATAATACTCCATTTTACTATTAGTCTAAAAAAATAGAGATTAATCAATTTTAAAATTAACTAATCTCTCCTATATAAAACTTTATACGGTTATGGATGAATAAAAGTTCTTCTCATATCCAAAATAGAAAAGCTAATGTATTTTATAAAATATATAAAAGATATCATATATTTCTATTTTTATTTTAAGAAATTTTAAATTCATTTATCATGTTAACTCTTATTTATTACCATAAATTAATAGCGTCTGGCGTTAGTTTATAAACCATATCTTTTCTTTCTACTATTATTTTTGTTTTTTCTTTTACACTTTCATTCTCTACTACTTTTTGAATTAATTCTTTTGTAGGATTTACACAAATAGGATTTTCAACCATTTTAAACATAGAAAAATCTCCAGAAGTATCTCCATAAGCATAACTTTTATTTAAATCTATATCATATTTCTCCACTAACTCATTTATAGCTTTTTTCTTACTTTCACTATCCCACATAGGAATAACATCTCCTGTATAAATATTTTCTTCATTAAATTTATATACAGCACCTCTAAAATCATCAAATCCATACTTAGATGCCATTTCCTTTACTAATTCATAAGGACTTCCTGATATGGTTATTATTTTATGTCCCTGCTGCTTATGCCATTTAATACTATCCCTAGTAAATGTATAAACTCTATCACCTTTTTGCTCTACTACTTTTTTCGCAATAAATTCTATTTGAGATTTGTGCAATCCTCTAATAGCTTCTATATATATACCTGCCATCTTTAAAAGATAATTATCATAATTCCCTTGCCTTTTATCCCATTTAACATATTCTGGTCTTACTTCATTATACCATCTTTCTGGTTCTATTATTTCATATTTTACTAATTTTTTAAAAACCTCTGTTATAAGACCTTCTCTATACAAAGTTCCATCAATATCAAAAAATGCTGCAATATTCATATTAATCCTCCTTAATTTTTCATAATTACTTAAAGCAATCATTAATAATTGTATGATTTCTGAAGCTATTTTTTATAATTACTTAACACAACCATCAAACAATAATTAATTTTAAATACATTTATTATTTTCTATCTATTATATGCTTTATATAATAAAAGAAAAAGGGGTTAAACCTTTTTCTTTTATTAAATTTATTTACTTATTATCATACTAAAAACTTATAGTTTAGATGAAGTAATTTTTCGAAAATACTAGTTGAATTATAAGAATCATTTGTTAGACAATACATATGCTTCTATATCTTTCATTTGATCTAGTGTTAAAGATAAAAACTCGCATCCTACTATAAAATAATCTTCATATTTTTCTACTCTTCTTACTATAGCCATACACCAAAAAGAAGGTTTTTCTGATAATCTTAATGAAAAATTTATAAAATCATTTTCTTTTAATTGGATTTTACTTTTTAACTTAACTCCAACTTTAGATATATCCACAACTTCCATTTTTGCTAAATCTTCACCATAAACTTCATATATACTTTCATTATTTACTCTAGGATAGTATATATAGATATTGCATTCTTTTCTTCTAGCTTTTCTTTTTTCATCATCTTTAATATAAATATATTCACTGCTTTTATAAATGTTTTGTTTTTTTCGCAACTTATTTCACCTCTACAAATTCCCTCCTTAAACTCTAGTGCATAGCTTACATAATTATTATATCATTTAATAAAACCAAACATCCATTTGTTTTTTTTATATAATTTTCAATTTTTTTATAAAAATATTAATTTTTTTTATACGTAATTAATATTTTATTTTTTACTTCTCATAATTATTCTATTTAAAACCTAGAATTATGTTATAAATTAAATTGACTTTCATTATTGTTGATGCTAAAATATTATTATAAATATTGATAACTATTTTCAACAAGGAGTGAATATTATGAGTATCTGTGAATTATTACCTGGCCAAACTGCTAAAATCTCTAGTATTTCTGGTAATGAAAAATTGGTAAAAAGATTAATGGCGTTAGGCTGCACTGAAGGCACAGAAATATCTCTAAAAAAAAGGGCCCCTTTAGGAGACCCCTTACTAATAAATTTAAGGGGATTTGATTTAGCTATAAGAAAAAAAGATGCTAAATTTATATCCGTAGATAAATAGACTGGAGGACAAATATGATAACAGCCGCATTACTTGGTAATCCCAATGTAGGTAAAACCTCTCTTTTTAATAATCTTACTGGCTCTAATCAATATGTTGGAAACTGGGCAGGTGTAACAGTAGAAAAAAAGGAAGGTTTTATTGGTAATTCTATAAAAATTGTGGATTTACCTGGAATATATGCTATGGATACATTTTCTAACGAAGAAAAAGTATCTAAAAATTTTCTAACTGATGGAAATGTTGATGTAATAATTAATATTGTAGATGCTTCAAATTTAGATAGAAATTTATACCTAACTACTCAATTAAAACAATTTAATAAGCCTATTATTTTAGTACTTAATATGGTTGATGTAGCTGAAAATAAAGGTATGAAAATAGATTATGAAATTCTATCTAAAGAACTCAATGTTAAAGTTATTCCTATGATAGCATCAAAGGGCATAGGAATTGATAAACTAATAGAAACTTTAGAAAATAAAACTTTTTTAAATTATAAAGATAATAAAAATTACAATTTTGAAAGTGAAAAAGATACTTATAATTTTATTGGTGATATTCTTGAAAAAGCAGTTACTATAAAAGAAAGAAATACTATTTCTAATACAGATAAAATCGATAAAATAGTTCTTAATCCAATACTTGCCTATCCTATATTTCTAGGAATATTATATATTATATTTAAATTTACTTTTAATTGGGTAGGTACACCTTTAGCAGATTATGTAGATGGTTTATTAAATGATAGCTTAATACCTTATTTAGGTACACTACTTCAAAATACAGCTCCTTGGTTTAAATCCTTACTATTAGACGGTATAGTAGCAGGAGTTGGTTCTGTAATAGTATTTTTACCAGTAATACTTACTTTATTTTTAGGTATATCCTTTTTAGAAGATAGTGGATATATGGCAAGAGCAGCTTTTATAATGGACAAACTAATGAGAAAAATGGGACTTTCTGGTAAAGCATTTATACCTATGGTAGTTGGTTTTGGTTGTTCTGTGCCTGGAATAATGTCTGCTAGAACTTTAGAAAGTGAAAGAGATAGAAAGCTTACTGCATTATTAGTTCCTTTAATGTCCTGTAATGCTAGATTACCTGTGTATGCTTTATTTGCTTCTGTGTTTTTCCCAGGACACGAAACTTCTATAGTTTTTTCTTTATATATTTTGGGAATACTATTAGCGTTTATAATAGGGCTTTTATTTAAAAATACTTTATTTAAAAAAGATGAAGAACCTTTTATAATAGAATTACCTGAATATAAAATGCCAGAATTAAAAAATTTAATATTGCATACTTGGGATAAAGGTAAAGGATTTTTGAAAAAAGCTGGAACTATAATATTTTCCATTTCAGTACTTGTCTGGTTGCTTTCAAACTTTAATTGTTCTGGAATGGTAGATATAAATGAAAGCTTTTTAGCTTCATTTGGTAAGATATTAGCACCTATATTTAAACCATTAGGTTTTTCAAGTTGGCAAGCTTCTGTGTCATTATTAACAGGTCTTATGGCTAAAGAAGTCATTGTTGGAACTATGGGAGTCATATATGGTGGTGATTTAAAAGTAAATCTTTTAAATCATTTTACAGCATTATCTGCTTACTCTTTTTTAGTTTTTGTATTATTATATACTCCTTGTGTATCTGTAATAGCTACTATGAAAAAAGAATATGGAACAAAAATGACTTTATTTTCTGTTACTTATCAGATTATATTAGCATGGATTATATCTTTCTTAATATATAACCTAGGTGCTTTAATCATATAGTTTAATAAAGAAGGTGATTAAATACCATGGAAATAATTATAGCTATAGTAATAATACTTTTAGCCATATTTATATTAGCTAAAAATATTAAAAAGAAAACCTCTGGACAATGCGATTGTTCATCATGTCCAACTGGTTGTTCTTGTAGCAATAAAAAAGAAAAAAATAAAAATAAATTTTAGTATATATAAATAACCATATTAAAATTTATAAAATGCATAATTTAAAGCTATAAATTTAGAATAAATATCTAAATTCATAGCTCTTTATTTTTGATTAAAAACTGTTATATATTATTCTAATTTACATATCAAACTTTTTAATATATCTTCAATGGACACTATACCTAAAAGTTTATTAGAAGAATCTACTATGGGCATAGCTATTATATCTTTATCTAAAATTTTCTTAGCTATAGATATAATATCTTCTTCTTTTGAGGCAGTAAAAACATCTTTTGTCATAACCCATTCTACAGGACAAGTATCATAGTGACCTTCTTCTATTAAAAATCTATAAATATCTGCCTTCACTATCATACCTATTAGATTTCCTTCTTCATTAACTACAGGTGCTCCATTTATATTGTTGTCATTCATAAGATCTAATGCCTTTTTTACACTATCTTTAGGCTTAAGAATAATAACATGTGTATTCATAATATCAGAAATCATATTAATCTCCTCCACAAACCATATTTTAAAATATGAAAATAGTTTTTATACCCTAACCATACTACCCTAATATTCTTTAAAGTTAGAATAAAAAGTAACTATGTTATTGGATAATCATTTACTAAAATTTAATAGTAAAAAAATTTTTTTATCTTAGTTTCAGTAGATACTGTACTAAGTTTAATACTAAAAAAATCTAAAAACTCTAATTATAAAAATTCTATAATTAATTATCTTAATTTAATAATAACACATATTTCCTATATATTATATAGTTACAAAACTTCAATTAGAGGAATTCTACACATTAAAATATTTACTAATAATATTTTAATATTTTAAAAGATTAATGTAAATTATAAATTTTGAGATATTACTACTTTGTTAGCAAAATCAACTAAATTTTAAAATATTATTGTAAATTATAAATCCTATTTTTTAAATAATTTTATTCATCTTATTCATTTTCCTAATAAATAGTATACAAGATATAATAGTGCCTTATTATAATCAATTACCCATATAATCATCACACTAATAGCAAATATTATGATATATTAATTTTAAATTTCTAAACTAATCATATGTAAATTTTTTAATACCATAACCATAATTTAAAATTATTTATTTAATATTAAAAAAATTATATAATTCATTTTCAAATATAAATTCTTAGTCACAATAAATTGTATAAGTATTATAAATATTAAAAAGGATGCCTTAGAAACAGACTTAATTTTAATTTACAATTTCTTAGCAAAATAAATTCCATTTGTAAATGTTTTTTATATTTGCTATATTAAAATTAAATCTTTTCTATTTTAAGACACCCTTTTTTAAAAATAAAATCACCTATTTTTATTTTTACATCTCTTCAACTACATCTATACCTAATAAGTTAAGAGCATTCTTTATCACTTGACAAGTAGCTTCTACAAGTTTTACTCTTGCTAATTTCACATCATTATCTTCTGCATTTAAAATTCCATGAGCATTATAGAACTTATTGAAAGATTTTGCTACTTCAATTACATATCTAGTTACTATAGATGGCTCTAGCTTATCTATAGCATTCATTATAGCATCATTAAATCCACCTAAAAGTTTTGCTAATTCAAATTCTTCTTTAGATGTTAATTTAGAGTAATCTACTTCTCCAGTTAATTCTCCTGCTTTTCTTAGTATACTCTTTCCTCTTGCATAACTATATTCTACATAAGGACCTGTTTCTCCATCAAAGGATAAAATTTCTTTCCAATCAAATACAATATCTCTTTCCCTATTATTTTTTAAATAAGTAAATACAACTGCACCTATACCAAGTTTTCTAGCTGTATCTTCTTTATTTTTTAAATTAGGATTTTTATCATTTATAACTTTTAATGCTTCTTCTACAGATTGATTTAATAAATCTTCTAAGAATACAACATCTCCATTTCTTGTAGATAACTTTTTATTTGCCAATTTAACAAGACCAAAGCCTACATGTTTACAATCGTCTGCCCAATCATGCCCCATAAGTTTTAAAGTAGTAAATACTTGTTTAAAATGTAATGCTTGTGGAGTTCCAACTACATATATACATTTATAGAAATCATAAGTTTTCTTTCTGTATATAGCTGCTGCTAAATCACGAGTAGCATAAATAGTTGCTCCATCAGATTTTTTAATCATGCAAGGTGGTATATTATATTCATCAAGCATAACTACTTTTGCACCATTACTATCTACTAATAAGCCTTTATCCTCTATTTCTTGAACTACTGCATCCATTTTATCACTATAGAAACTTTCCCCTGCAAGAGAATCAAATTTTATTCCAAGCATATCATAAACTTTATTAAATTCTTTTAAACTTAAATCTTTAAATCTATTCCATAATTCAGTTTCTTCTTCTGAACCCTCTTCTAGTCTTTTAAAGTTTAGTCTAGCTTCTTTTTCCAGCTCAGGATCTTTTTCTGCTTCTTCATGGAATTTAACATATATTCTTAAAAGTTCTCCTATAGCATCTTTTTCTAGTGCTTCTTCATCTACCCATCTTCTATATGCAGAAATAAGCTTACCAAATTGTGTTCCCCAATCTCCTAAATGGTTAATTCCTATACAATTAAAACCTTGGAAAGATAATATTTTATACAATGCATTACCTATAGCAGTAGTAAATAAGTGTCCTATATGGAATGGTTTCGCGATATTTGGTGATGAATATTCAACTACTACATTTTTTCCTTCTCCTACTTTAGAAGAACCATATTTTTCTTTTTCCTTTAAAACTTTTTCCAAAACATCTTTTATTAATACAGTTTTGTCTACAAAGAAATTTAAATAAGGTCCTACAGTTACTACCTTTTCAAAACCTTCTTTATTTATTTTTTCTTTTAACTCTTCTGCTATTAAATTTGGTGCTTTTCTAAAAGTTTTAGCTAATTGGAAGCATGGGAATGCATAATCTCCCATTTCTGGTTTTGGTGGAATCTCTATAAGTTTTTCTATTAAATCAATTTCTAATTCTGTATTTTCTTTTATTCTTTCAGCTACTAGCTTTTTGTAATCCATGGTTTCTACCTCCAAGTTTTTATATTTAAGTTTTATTATAAAATTTTAGTATATAAAATCATTTTATTGATTTAGCAATATTTTTATAGTTATTTACTATAATATAAGTGTATTAATTTATAGTTATTATTCACTATAAATAATAATAGTATTGGTAACTTTAAAAAAGTATTGATTTTCATAAAAAATTAATCAATGCATATAAAAAACCGTCTCTGCAAAAACAGAGACGGATTATCCGCGGTACCACTCTAGTTGACTAAATAATACAAATATCTTTAATATAATCATAAAAAACTATTTTAAATCTTATTTATAATTATATTAACTATAATATATTTATATTATTAAGTCCTCTTAAAACTTTAACGCAGTCAACGGCTTACATATGGAATATATGTTTTTTATAAAAATAAACACACAATAACCTTTCTTAGTAAGCTTCTCCGAGACTCTTTTCCTTTTTAACTAGTTACAGGCTTACACCAAACCCTGCTCGCTTTAAACTTCATTAAAAAGTACTCTTCTCTTCAAAGAATTAAATATTATATTCTAAAATTATAATATATTATATTCCATCTTTATTATTATTGTCAAGTAAAATAAATACTTTCTTAAACAAATTATATTTCTAAGCTACAGCATCTTCTGATCTATCATGAACATTCCAAGTAAATGATAAAAATACTATTGCTAATATAGAAGATATCATTAATAAAATAAATCCTCCATTCCAACTAAATTTATCAACAACTGCTCCCATTGCTATTTCTGCTAACACTTGTCCGCCCATGTATCCAAATAACCCTGTGAATCCAGCTGCAGTACCTGCTGCTTTCTTAGGAACCAAATCTAATGCGCTTACACCTATAAGCATAACTGGTCCATATATTAAAGCTCCTATAGAAGATAATGCACAATTTATTGCTAATGCACTATTACTTTTCCAATATACATAAGTTGCTATAGTCACACCTATCATACAGAAAACTCCAACAGGAGCACGTCTTCCATGAAAAACTTTATCACTTAACCATCCAACAAATATAGTTCCTGGTATTGCTGCATATTCAAATAAAGCAAAAGCTAAAGATGAATCCTGAGGATTAAAATGTTTAACCTCTTTTAAATAAGTAGGTACCCAGTTTATAACTCCATATCTAACAAGGTATACAAAAATATTAGCAATAGCTATATACCATAAATATTTATTATTTAAAACATATTTGAACAATATTTCCTTTCCTGATAATTCCTTTTCTCTATCTTCTACTTTTATTTGTGGATAATCATTTTTATACTCTTCTATTGGTGGCAATCCTACTGATTGAGGGGTATCTTTTGCAAATATTATAAATAAAAATCCAACTATAATTGCGATTATAGCTGGTAGGAAAAATGCTCCCTTCCAACTTCCAAACATAGATACTCCTATTAGAACTATTGTAGCAATAAAACCTCCACCTATGTTATGCGCTGTATTCCATATTGACATTTTTACTCCACGCTCTTTATCTGAGAACCAATGAGTCATAGTTCTTCCACAAGGTGGCCATCCCATACCTTGAAACCATCCATTTAAAAGCATTAATATAAACATCACTGTAATGCTTTTAGTAATAGGGAAGAATAGGTTTACAACACCAGATAAAATTAATCCTGTAGCTAAAAAATATCTAGGATTGGATCTATCTGATAAATTCCCCATTATAAATTTACTTATTCCATAAGCAAGTCCAAGAGCTGATGCAACAAAACCTAACTGTGTTTTAGTGAATCCATGTTGAAGTAAATAAACCTTTGCCAAAGAAAAATTACTTCTTACGAAATAATAGGTCATATATCCTATATAGATACTTATAAATACCTGTAAACGATATCTTTTGTAAGTTGAATCAATTTTATCTTTTGGTAATCTTTCTATATGTGGGGCTGGTCGAAATAAATTTTTTAGCATTGTGTCATTACCTCTTTCTATATTAATATTTATATGAATTGCCTAAAGGATAGCTAGATTAAGCTAACTATCCCTTATTTAAATCATATTCATAAATTTAATTTTTAGAATTCAAACACTTTGTAGCTATAACATTTACTCCTGTATTTGCTATATTTTCTACTATTACATCTCCTATTTTTAAAGGTGCTTTTACAGTTGTATTCTTTAATATTTTTACGCATTCCATTAGTTTATCCTTTGGAATATCTTTTTCTGTTTTAACACAGACTACATCTTCTTCTCCATTTTCTACATTAACAGATATAGTTAGTATTCTTGTAGGATTTGTGCACTCTTTTTCTGCGTATATTTTACCCCTAGGGCAAGTATTTCCTTTAACTGACTTTACTTTTTTATCTTCAATTTCTACTTCTAAATTGCATCCTAGTGGACACCCTATACATATTAATTCTCTTATAGCCATAATTATTCACCTTCCACTTTAACAGTAATTTTTTTGCAATCTAAATGTTTTTCAAACATATCTTTAGTTAGTTTTACTGTTTCCATCTCACCTGGAGCTATAACTTTTTTCTTTTTATGAACTACTCTTTCATCATCAAAATATACAGATATGAAACTATCTTTAAATACATTTCTTACTCTAAATCTAATATCTACTGCATTTTCCACATTATTTTTGTGTATTACTTTTGGCACTGTATATCCTACACCATTTTCTGCAACTAATTCTATTTTTTCACCTTCTACTTTTTTACCTTTTACATAATCTGCAGCATTCTTTCCTGCATTATAACTTTCCTCTGTTACGAAATCTACCAAATCATGTACGTGAAGAACATTACCACAAGCAAATACTCCTTCTATATTAGTTTGCATTGTTTCATCTACCTCAGGTCCGCCAGTTACTCCTAATTTAACATCTGCTTTTCTTGATAAATCATTTTCTGGAAGTAATCCAACAGATAAAAGTAATGTATCACATTTTATATGTTCTTCTGTTCCTTTTATAGGCTTTAAATTTTCGTCTACTTTTGCTATAGTAACAGCTTCCAGCCTTTCTTTTCCTTCTATCTTAGTTACAGTATGAGCCAATTTTAAAGGAATACCAAAGTCATCTAAACATTGAACTATATTTCTTTTTAATCCTCCAGAATAAGGCATAAGTTCTACTACTGCTTTTACTTTAGCGCCTTCCAAAGTCATTCTTCTAGCCATTATAAGTCCTATATCTCCAGATCCTAAAATAACAACTTCTTTTCCTGGCATTTCACCTTCTATGTTTACAAATTTTTGTGCTGTTCCTGCTGAATATATACCAGAACATCTTGTACCTGGAATATTTATAGCTCCTCTTGATCTTTCTCTACATCCCATAGCTAATACTATAGACTTAGCTTGAATTTCTATTAATCCATCTTCCTCGTTAACCGCTGTTATAATTTTATCTTTATTCATATCAATTACCATAGTATTTAATTTATATGGTATTTTCATTTCTTCTACTTTATCTACAAATCTTTGAGCATACTCTGGTCCTGTAAGTTCTTCTTTAAAAGTATGAAGTCCAAATCCATTATGAATACACTGATTTAATATTCCACCTAATCTTTTATCTCTTTCTAATATTAATATACTATCTACGCCTTCTTCTTTAGCCTTTATAGCAGCAGCAAGACCTGCTGGGCCTCCACCAATTATAACTACATCATATTGTTGCATATTACGCCCTCCAATGCATTTACTTAAAATTACCTCATTAATTTAAATCACTTTTTTAATATAATATTTTTGAATTTCCTCCAAACTTAGTGACTTCATTTCTTTTTATGCCTAGCTCTTCTGCTAAAATCTCAACTATTCTGTTAGAGCAAAATCCTGATTGGCATCTTCCCATACCTGCTCTTGTTCTTCTTTTTACTCCATCTACAGTTTTAGCTCCTCTTTTTATAGCCTCTCTTATTTCTCCTTCAGTTACTACTTCACATCTACAGACTATTTTTCCATAATGAGGATTTTCTTTTATCACTTCTTTTCTTTCTTCATTTGTCATTTCTCTAAATTTAGGTATATCTTTTCTAATTGGATTAAAGTTTTTATTTTCTTCTGGATTTAATTTTTCAACTATAATTTTTCTTACATACTCACCTATAGCTGGTGCACTAGTTAAGCCAGGTGATTCTATTCCTATAGCATTTATGAAATTTTTAGCATCTTCTGCTTCTCCTATTATAAAGTCACCATTTTGTTCATGAGCTCTAAGACCTGCAAAGGATGTTATAACTTGTCTCATTGGTATTTCTTTTATACTTAACTTAGCTTTTTCTGCTACTGTATCTAAACCTGCTCTTGTAGTTCCAAAATCATCCTTTTCTTCTACATCTACAGAAGTTGGTCCTAAAAGTAAATTACCATCTGCTGTTGGAGTAACTAATACTCCTTTTCCCATCTTTGTTGGAAGCTGGAATATAGTTCTTTGAACCATGTCACCTACAATTTTGTCAAATAATAAATACTCTCCCTTCCTTGGGATTATATGGTATTTCTTTTCACTAACCATATTATTTATTTTATCTCCAAAAACTCCAGCTGCATTTACTACAACTCTAGTTTCTATATCACCTTTATTAGTTTTTAACACATATCCATTTTCTTTTTTTTCTATATTAGTTACTTCAGTTTCAAATTTAAACTCTACACCATTCATAGCTGCTGATTCTGCAAGAGCTATATTAAATTCATAAGGAGATACTATACCTCCTGTAGGAAGTCTAAGAACAGCCACTACATGTTCTGATAAGTTAGGTTCTAACTTTAAAGCTTCTTCTCTATTTAATATTTCCATTGTATCTGGAACACCATTTTTTAACCCTCTTTGTCTTAATTCTTCTAGCTTTCCAATATCCTTTTCATCAAAACATAAAACCAAAGATTCATTTCTTTTAAATGGGAAATCTATTTCTTCTTGTAATTTGTCGAACATTGCATTTCCTATAACATTCATCTTAGCTTTTAGAGTTCCTGGTATTGGATCTTCACCAGCATGTACAATACCACTATTAGCTTTACTTGTTCCACTAGCTACATCTATCTCTTTCTCTATAACACAAGTTTTTAAATTGTATTTAGATAACTCTCTAGCTATAGCTGCTCCTGTAACCCCTGAACCTATAATTGTAACATCAAACATATTACTTATTCCTCCTTATAAATCAAAAGAGCCTTAATTTAAAATGAGTAGAATAATCCCATTTTAAATTAAGGCTCTCAATATCTCTGCCTAAAATTATTTTATTTTTAATCAATTAAATCTTGTAAAACTTTATAACTTAATCTATTCATATGGTAACATATCGTTTTCATTTTTTCAAGTTTTTTTATGTAAATTAAAATTTTAACAATAATAATATATATGAGTAATTATTTAAAAGCTATTTTTTCATATACATATTTCTTACATAGCTCTTTTACTACTTCTCTTATTGAAAAGTCATATGAAAAATTGTTAGATATTTCACCATCTATTTAACATCACTTAATTGCCATTCTTTCCAAATTTCTGGTTCATATCCTATTGTGGCTTTTCTTCCATTACGTACTATAGGAGTTTTATATAATTTAGGATTATTTAAAAGTAACTCTTCTTTCACACTATCTGTTCTAATACTCCCTATATTACTTTTTTTATATTCCTTACTATCTTTATTTATAAGTGCATTTAATCCTACAGAAGATTTTACACTTTGAAGTTCTCCTTTACTCAACCCCTTTATATTTAAATCTATAAATTGATATTTTATTTTTCTTTCTTTAAAATATCTTTCAGCCTTTTTTGTATCAAAACATTTCTTAGTTCCAAATATTTGTATGTTCATCTTAATTCTCCTTACTAAATAAAACTCATAAGTGCCAAAACATATGGTACTTATAAGCATATTAACACTAAAATTGTTATTAATAAACTTTACTAAACCAAAAATATATATAACTAAATACACAACATTGGTGTTAGTATATTACTGGGTTATTCTCACACAAAAATAGATTTAATTTTAATAAAGTAAACATAAATAATATATAGTAAGCATCATAAGCAAGTTTTAGTAGTTCTTTATTTGACGCAATTAAAAATTTACCTAATTTCTATCAGACATAAAGAACCGATAAAAAAGATAGTACGGCACCTCTATATAAGTAGTAAATTTTTAATGAAGACAAATTTAGAACTTCTTAACAAAATGAATTGCTTATAAATGTGTTATTTGTATTTACATATTATTTATATTTACATAATTAAAATTAAATCTATTTTAACAACTTTTCTTTTTTAGTTTACTAAACAATACTAATTAACATATAAATTATATGAGCTGACACTCCTGCTACTAATCCTCCCACAGTATGACTTAATATAGCCTTACCTGTTAACTTTCTGCAATTTAAACTATCCATCATAGCTATATGAGTACTTAAGTATCCACTCCAGCACATACCCATAGCTGTAAATACTGCAATTTCATTAGCTCCAATTAAATTCTTTGATAAAAATTGAGGAACTAAACTCATAGCTGCACCAACAGCTCCTAGTGAAGTTATTGGAAAAGCTATTGCTTCTGGATGTTTAAAACCAAATAATGGATTCAAAATAAAACTTAATTTATCTCCTATCCAAGGGAAAAATGCTACACCTTCATAAGCAGCACCTGTATATCCTTTTGGTGATGGTCCATTAGTTAACATTAAAACTAAAGTACAAATTATAACTACACCTGGAATTATAGCTAGTCCAAGTTCAACGCCTGATTTACCGCCTTCTAATAAAGATTCAAGTAATCTTGCGCCTACACCACCTTCTCTAACTTCTCTATATTTTAAGGAATCATAACCACCCTCATCACTTTCATAAACCATATCATCTGCATGTTCTCCATAGAATTTTCTAGTATGCCTAACCATCAATCTAACACTTACAATACTACCTATAACGGCACCTATATCTCCTATTATGGCAGCTTGTACAAAATTTTCTCCTATAGGAGATTTTTGTGCAATCATAAATGTAGTTAAAATTAATCCCATTCCAAAAGAAGTTCCTAAATTAGTCAAAGCTGGTACTTGATATTTTTTAAAATACTTTAAAAATCCTTTATCTTTAGCCAAACTTATAATTGCAGGATTGTCTGACAAATAAGTTGTAACTACTCCTAGTGCTGCAGCTCCTGGCAATTTATATAAAGGTTTCATCAATGGAGATAGTGCTTTATTTACTAAAGAAATAACTCCAAATTCAGATAATAATCCTGCTATAGCTCCTGCTAAAACAGCTATAGCCATAATATAGAAAACAGTCTCCATAAGCAGTTGATATCCTGTTTTCATTAAAGTATTAAACATATTAACTGTTCCCATTTTACTACCAAGTATTATAAAAAACCCCAAAAATAATACCAAACATATAAAACCTTCTTTTCCAATTACGGGCTTAAGATTTTTATTTGTCACCTCCTTAATTTCAATTTCTTGTTCTGTTATAGTTTTTAAATCTGACATAAAATCTTTCCTCCTTGATTTTATATAAAGCTTAAAATTTTAAGTATTTTTATAAATTTTTCAAGTATATTAATCAATTTTAAACAAATTAATTACTTGATAGTGGTTTTTTTATATTTTAACACAAAATTTGTTTTTAAGGATATTGTTCAATTTTCAAAATATTCTCACAATATTTTTTATAATGTATATGCTTAATTTAATATAAAAATGATAAACTTTTAACCATTTTAAGTTAAAATTTCCATATCTACATATTAACATACAATTTATAATTTTACAAATTGTTTATACAAATTAAATTTATATATATATTACATCCATATATCTAGTTCTTTTTAGAATTATATAAAGAAAATATTTTTATTTTTTCCCCTTGATTAATTTGTTATTTTTTATACAATTTTATTTACAACTTAAAATAGTTTATTAAACCATTTTAAGTTATTGATATTTTAACTGTGCAAAATTTTGCAATTTTACTATCTTGAAAATAAAAAACAGTTTTATAAATATTTATACAATATATTCTTTAATATTTTACTATAATGGTTTTTTATAATAAAATATACATCATAGAGTATAAATTTAATTAACAAAAGGATGATTTTAATGATTATAACAACTGTTGAAAATATATGCAAAAGCTATGGTGAAAAAACTTTGTTTAAGAAAGTTTCTTTTACTATAAGCGATGAAGATAAAATAGGGTTAATAGGAGTTAATGGTACGGGTAAATCTTCCCTTTTAAGAATCATTACTGGTAAAGATACTCCTGATAGTGGTACAATTACTATTCCTAAAGGAGTTACTATTGAATATTTAGATCAAAATCCAAACTTAGATCCTAATGCTACAGTAGTAGAACAAGTATTTAAAGGTAATTCTAAAATAATATCTGTAATAGGTAAATATGAAAAAACTTTAGACCTTATTTCTAAAAATCCTAAAGATGAAAAACTTCAAAATTATTTATTATCATTAACCAATGAAATGGACTCTTTAGACGCTTGGGATCTTGAAAGTAAAGTTAAAACTATTCTTACTAAACTTAATGTAACGGACTTTGATAAAAAAATAAAAGAACTTTCTGGTGGTCAGAAAAAAAGAATTGCATTATGCAGCGCCCTAATATCTCCATGTGATTTACTAGTATTAGATGAGCCAACAAACCATATGGATAATGATACTATAGATTGGCTTGAAAATTATCTTCAGAGTAGAAAAGGTGCACTTTTAATGGTAACTCATGATAGATATTTTCTAGATAGAGTTGTTAACAAAACTTTAGAATTAGATTATGGAACCATGTACACATATAATTGTAATTATTCACAATTTGTAGAAAAAAAAGCTGAAAGAAAAGCCTTAGAAAATTCTTTAGAAGAAAAAAGACAAAGTCTTTATAAAAAAGAATTAGAATGGATTAGAGCAGGTGTCCAAGCAAGGGGAACAAAACAAAAGGCAAGAATAAAAAGATTTGAAAAGTTAAAAGAAAGTAATTACAACCATGATAGTGATGATATTGATATATCTGTAGCTCATTCACGATTAGGTAAAAAAATAATTAATATAGAAAATCTAAATAAAAAATTTGAAGAAAAAACTTTAATAAAAGACTTTAGTTATATTTTACTTAGAAATGATCGCATTGGTATAGTTGGGAACAATGGAATGGGTAAATCTACCCTTTTAAACATTATTACAAACAAAATAAATCCAGATAGTGGTTCTATTGATATAGGTACTACAGTAAACATCGCATATTTTTCGCAGCAATCAGAAGATATGAACCCAAATTTAAGAGCTATAGAATATATAAGAGAAACAGCAGAATTTATAACTACAGCGGATGGGGTCAAAATAAGTGCTTCACAAATGATGGAAAAGTTTCTCTTCACAGATGATATGCAATGGTGTTATATTTCAAAATTATCTGGTGGAGAAAAAAGAAGACTATATCTTTTAAAAGTGCTAATGACTGCTCCTAATGTACTTATATTAGATGAGCCAACTAACGATTTAGATATTGATACATTAAAGGTTTTAGAAAATTATATTGATGAATTTAACGGTCCTGTTATATCCGTATCCCATGATAGATACTTTTTAGATAGAACTTGCAATAAAATATTTCACTTTGAAGGCAACGGAAAAATATCTAAATATATTGGAAATTACTCAGACTTCATCAATAGAAAAAAAGAAATCACAAATATAAGTTTAAAACAGGAAAAGAAAAATAAAGTTTCAAAAGAAAGTAATAATAAAAAAGAAAATTCTCCAAAATTAAAATTCTCTTATAAAGAAAAACTTGAATATGAAAATATAGACAAAGATATAGAAAAGCTAGAAGAAAGATTATCTAAATTAGAAGAGGAAGTAGAAGTTAATGCATCTGATTTTATGAAACTTGAAAATATTTTAAAAGAAAAGGATAAAGTTGAGGAAGAACTGTTATTCAAAATGGAAAGACAAGAATATTTAGAAAATCTTGCCCGGGAAATAAAAGAAAATAAGAAAAGTATGTAATGGAGTTATGTCCTTGCCTGGTGGAAAAAAACGGATATGTGGTTAAAAAGGTAGCTCAATTCGCTAAGAAGTTCTAAAGTTTTTTCGAATACCTTTTACACCACATACCCTTATTTTTAAACCACAAGTGGTAGTATGACTTCATTTTTAATAGTTTTTATTTTATTCCTTTTTCTAAGTAGTCTTTCATTCTAGTATTCCACACCTCATAATATTTTGGATTTTCCTTTTTAACTTGAAGTAAAAATTCATCTAATACACCAAGTTTATTTAAACCTTTCATTAAATGTCTTGGATATACAACAGTTTTAGAATAATTATTTTTAGGATCTATTATTCTTAACTTATACTTTTTATCTACATAGATATCTTTACATCTTATATCTAATTTTTTAAATTTTAATCTTTCAAATTCTTTTATAAGCTTAATTATATTGTGAGTTAATCTCTTGTTTATCCCATTTTGCTTTATATAGTGATCCAATCTTTTTCCCCTTATGTACTCTCTTAGTATAAAATAATCTCCATAATCATATACTTTCGGAAAGTATTTACTATTATTAGTTCTTTGTAAAATTTCTCTTTCTTTTTTGCACACCTTTTTTTCTTTAAAAACTTTTATTACCTTTTTATCTGGTAATAAATATACTATACCATTATGTCCACTTCCTAAAAATTCACCTTTTCTAAGCATCTTTTCTGCTTTATTATTAAGCTCTATAAAATATTCTTGTTTTTCCATAACTCCACCTTATATATTAATCTCTTTACGATATTATATGAGTACGAAATAAAATAGTGCTAAAGTTCCATTTACACTTTAGCACCCTTTTATTATTTATATAATTTTAAACCTATCACAATTTGTATTATAAACATATGTTAATTAAATTACTATGTCTTTAAATTTTTCTAAGAATATCATGATTTAATTTTGCATTCTTTTATATTACACTCTGTTATAGTTTTTTTAAATTCATTTTTAATAATTAAAAATTGTTCTATGTCATTTAAGAATTGAAAAAGTAAAGCCCTATTTTCAAATTTTTCTCTAGTATTAGGCAAATTCATCTTTTTAAAACTTTCTCTTAAATTTTCTAAATCTAGAATTAAACCTTCTCCTGTATTTTCTTCATGAAGAGAATCTGCCACCTTTTTTGTAAAATCTGCAATCATTTCTGTTTGTTCATAGGTCATAAAAAACTTATTAAAATGTTGTCTCATTCTTTTTAATGTTTCAAATTGTTGCATTCTCATCTCCATATAAGCTAAATAATAACTTACATCTAAAAGAAAATAGTTGTTTAAATTTATATATGCTCTTTTTTTAGCCTTAATTAGTCTTTTTTCCAAATTATTAAATAATTCATCTTCCCTAAGTGAAACTGAGAGTTTTCTTAAAGCTATAGACATTTGAATAAGTATTTCTTTCATATGCTCTTCTATATAAACTTGATCTTCTTTTATTTCTTTCTCTATACTTGGGATATACAAATTTAATAACAAGGCTACTCCTGCTCCTATTAACATTAATGAAATTTCATTTAAAAATAAATTCATACTTACACTATTTTCTAATAATATGTGTGTAACTAATACAGAATTTACTACAATTCCTTCTTGTAAGTTAAATTTAACTGCTAAAGGTATAAATACAAGTAAAAATAATCCAAAAACTATAGCATTATGACCTAATATAGTAAATAAAATTGAAGATATAGCCAAAGCTAATAAACATGCTAGCATTCTTTGAATAGCCACATCTAAAGATTTTCTTTTTGTATTTTGAATACTTAAAACAGTAATTATACCAGCAGATACTGAATATTTAAGTCCTAAAGCTGATGCAATACTCATAGATATTGTAGCCCCAATTGCTGTTTTCAATGTTCTGTAACCAATAAACTTCATATTCTACATTTTCTCCTTTTGTATATTGACACATGAAATTTTTCTTAACTTACTTTATATCTTTCTCTTCTAATGCTATTCTCTTTTAAAGGAAAAAGTAAATATTTAGTACCATCACCCATAGCTAAAAGTTTCTATGCTTTAATAGAATTAAAAACTCTCTTTGAAACTTAAAATCTATTTATTTTATTATATTATAAATATAATAATTACAAAATATTAATTTTATTAATTTATAACCAAAATTTAATATAAGTCCTAACTATTAAATTTTAGCAAGGACTTATATTATTAAATATTAAATTTATTACCTTTATTTATTTTATATTTAAACTGAATATATAAATAAATTTAAAATATTATATACTGTATTATATACTGAAATTATTTAGCTTCTAAATAATATTAAGTTCATAGTTTTAAATCTTATAATAATGAAATATATTTTTAAAAATATGTTAAAAAACAACTCTTAAGTTCATATTCTTAAATATCTGCATTTAATATTTCTTTAAATTTATTTAAATCTGTTATAGGTTCTCTACAAGAATAATTTTCACATACATAAACTGTAGTTTTATCTTCTATAGAGGTTTTATATTTAATATTTTTATTTATTTTTTCTATTTTATCACTTTCACCATTTAAAATTATTATTGAAAAAGGCATATATCTGTTATTTATTTGATCTATAAATTTATAAAATTCTGAATCCTTATTCTTATAAGCTATTGTTATTTCTTTTATAGGTAAAACATTATACATATAGGCTATTACAGAAAATAAGTGATACATTGGTCCACTTTTTATGTTTGCTGCAAAAAATTTAAATTGTTTATCCACTATATCTTTATACTTATCTTCTCCTGTAATATAATAAAGTAAACTCAATGCTAAAGATGCCACAGCATTTCCTGAGGGCATTGCTCCATCATAGATTTCCTTCGGTCTTATTATGAGCTTTTCACTATTGTTGCTGTATAAGTAGAATCCACCCTTTTCTTTATGCCAGAATAAATTTATCATTTTATCAGCAACTTCTATAGATTTTTCTAAATAATAAATATCAAAACTTGCTTCGTACAATTCTATAAGTGCCCATAAAAAGAAAGCATAATCATCTATAAATCCTTCATTTCCTAGCTGGCCTTCTCTAATTCTTGTATATAATGTTCCTTTTTCATCCATTAAGTTTTTTATTATAAAACCTGCTGATTGTTTTGCTATATCTATATAATTATCATTTTTAAAACTCCTACCTGCCCTACAAAAGGCTATTATCATTAAAGCATTCCACGAAGTTAATATTTTATCATCTTTATGAGGATGTATTCTTTTTTCTCTGTAATCAAATAGTTTTTCTCTAATTTTTTCCAATTTATCTTTATTATTATAAATATCCTTTAAATCTGTCTTTATAAGATTAGCTATATTTTTGTTTTCAAAATTTCCTTTAGATGTTATATCATAAAGTTTACAGTAAAACTCTCCCTCTTCTTCTCCTAAAATATCTATTATTTCTTTTTTAGTCCATAGATAAAATTTTCCTTCTACTCCTTCAGAATCTGCATCCTCTGCAGAATAAAATCCTCCCTCTTTACTAGTCATAGATTTTTTTACATAGTTTAATATTTTTTCTGTTATAACTTTATATAAAGGATTCTTCGTAGCTTCATAAGCTTCTGCATAGGCTATAGATAAGAGCGCATTATCATAAAGCATTTTTTCAAAGTGAGGTACAAGCCACTTATTATCTGTAGAATATCTTGAAAATCCAAAACCTATATGATCAAATATGCCACCTTTATACATACTAGTTAATGTTTTATCTATAACATCTAACACTTTTTCATCCCTTTTAAAATAATAGTATCTTAATAAAAATAATATATAATGAGCTGTAGGAAATTTAGGTTCTCTTCCAAATCCACCATATTTACTATCAAAATTATCTAGTAGAGTTTGAACAGCTTCTTCAATAATATATTCTTCAAGTTCCTCTTCTCCATGATTATCTTGAAATCTTTCTATTTGCTCTATAATTCTATTACTAGATTCTAATATCTTATTTTTATCTTCGCACCAAAGCTTATTTATAGATTTTAAAATATCCATAATTCCAGGTATATTATACTTCCCCCATTTTGGGAAATAAGTTCCTGCAAAAAAAGGCTTTTTATCTGGAGTCATAAGTATAGTTAAAGGCCATCCTCCACTGCCTGTGTATACTTGACAAAAACTCATATATATATTATCTATATCTGGTCTTTCTTCTCTATCTACCTTTATGGAAATAAAATTATTATTTAAAACCTCTGCTACTTCTTCATCCTCAAAAGACTCTCTTTCCATAACATGGCACCAATGACAAGTAGAATAACCTATACTTAAAAATACAGGCTTATCCTCTATCTTTGCTTTTTCAAAGGCTTCTTCTCCCCAAGGATACCAGTCTACTGGGTTATGAGCATGCTGAAGAAGATATGGGGACTTTTCTTTAATTAATCTATTTGTTTTTTTACCTATATTTTTCAGCAATATCTTCCCTTCCTTTTTACTATTTTTGTATAGTTTCTCACTATAAAAGCCTTATTATTCATAAATTAATAACTGTTGTGCTCTAATATTTCCTTCCTATAGTTTCATAGTCTACAAATTCATTAGATAAATTACTATCTGTTGTATCGTAAGATTATACAATCATATATACTTCATCTGAGTCTTTTATAAATTATTTAATTTTAATCTTTAATTAGATGAAAGCTTTACTATAATATCAAAACATAACTTTTATATTTTTTAATTTAAATTAAATATATTATTTTGAAAACATTATAAATATCTAATCATATCATATAAATGTGGGTTTAATTTTTAGCTAAAATTTAATTTATTTCTTCCTTGACTATCCATATTAACACTTTTCCATAAAAATTAAAATAAAAGTAACTATATGCTTAGAATAAGGAACAATTAATTTCTAAATAAAACTTTAGAAAAATATATACTTATATACCATTTATAAGCTTTATTAGAAATAAAAAAGTTTGTTTTAAACTCATGACTTCCTTTGTTTATAAATTGTTTATACATTAAAAGGAGCTGATATAGTGAGCAATAAAAAAAAAATAACATTCTTTATTTTACCGGGACTGGATAACTTTATTGATGATATTATTGAATTTCTATCTCAAAAGTATGATACAAAAAAGGTAATCGTAAGAAATTATAATCAAATTGATGAAGAAATGAAAAAAGCAGATATTTGTTGGTTTGAATGGTGTGACCCTCTTGTGGCTTATGGAAGCAAACTTAAAATTGCAAAGGATAAAAAAATAATATGTAGACTCCATAGTTATGAAGCTTTTACTAATTATATATACGATGTTAATTGGAGCAATGTTGATAAAATTATATTTGTAGCAGAGCATATAAAAAGGATTGTTCTAAGTAAGGTTTTTATACCACAAGAAAAGGTTTATGTTATTCCCAATGGTATTAATTTAAGCCAACAAAAATATAAGGAACGTAAAAAAGGATTTAATATAGCTTATGTTGGATATATAAATTTTAAAAAAGGACCTATGTTACTTATACATGCCTTTAAAAAAATTTTTGATACAGACAACAGATACAAACTCCACATTGCTGGTACCTTTAACGAGGAACGATATAGATTATATTTTAATCAGATGATTAAGGAATTAGGTTTAGAAAAAAATATTATATTTTATGGATGGCAAAAGGATATTAATAAATGGTTAGAAGATAAAAATTATATTATTTGTACAAGTGTTTTAGAAAGTCAAGGACTTGGAATTATGGAAGCTATGTCAAAAGGAATTAGACCCCTTATCCATAATTTCGTAGGGGCAAAAGAAGTTTACCCTGAAAAATATGTATGGAGTTCTTTAGATGATTTAGTTAATATGCTACAGGATGAAAAATATTCTTCCATAGAATATAGAAATTTAGTAGAAAAAAATTATTCACTATCAGATACCAATAGTATGATTATCAATAAAATTATAGAAGATGAAAATATAAATACTAAGCCAAATAATAATTTAATAAAACTTAATTCTGAAATTTCACTGTATACTAATAAAATTATAAATACCCAAGAAAATTTGGTATATAGTCATAGCAATGATGAATCAGAAATAACTATAGTTACTCCTGTTTATAACGGTGAAAAATTCCTTGAAAATATTTTTAATAGCATGGGAATTCAAACTATAAAAAATAAACTTGAATGGATATTGGTAGATGATAAATCTAAAGATACTAGCTTAGATAAATGCATTTCTTTGGCAAAAAAATATAAAGACAAAATAGGAACTATAAAAATTTACTCTTTAGATAAAAATTCTGGAGCAATATATGCTCTTAAATTTGGGTTTAATATGGCTAAGACCAATTATATAGGATGGATAAGCGTAGATGACTTATATATAGATATAGATAAATTAGAACAAGATCTCTATTTATTAAAGAATAAAAATTATGATATTGTTTTCTCAAATAAAATGATTCTTGGAACTAATATTACAAATGGATCATTATATAATATGGACAATAATATTCTTACTCTAATACAATCAGATAATACAATGAAAAAATTAGCATATTTATCATATAGTAATCCTATAAATGGAAGTAGCCTTGTTTTTTCAAATGAAGCTTACAAAAAATGTGGAGGTTTTGATACGAGTTTAGTTAATGTAGATGGTGATTGGGATTTATTAAGTAAAGCTATTTTACTAAACTCAAAATTTATTCATGACAATAAAACTGTATTTAATACATCTCATTCAAATCAAACTTCCAAAAATAAGGTAAAAATGATAGTAGGTTCTAATATAACTAGGTTAAGAATTTTAAATTTATTAAAAAAGCACAATAAAATGGAAAACTTTTTAAAATTTATAAATGAATTTAATTGGTTTAATGATAGTTGTTTAAATGTAAGACCTATATTTAGCTATTATTTAATTAAATTAAATGAAGATATCCTAAAAAACAAAGGAGCTAATTTCCTGTATAAAATGGAAAATACATTTTATAAAAATGATTTAAAATACATTTTTGAAAAATCAATAGAATTAATGGATAGTAAATCTTTTAGTGAATTTTATAAAAATATTAATTTTATAAAGGGGATGTAAAAATTGAAAGATGTTATATTAGTTACAGGTGGATTAGGATTTATAGGTAAAAAATTAGTTGAAAAATTAAAACTAGAATATAGTGATTATACAATAGTTGTTTTAGATCAATATATTAGAGATTATGATGATTATATAAGATCAGATATTACTGATTTTGGAGAGGTTTATACTAATGTAAAAAGAATAGATGGAAATATAAAATATATAATTCATGCTGCTAGTGAAGTTGGTAGACTAAATGGTGAAGAGCATCCTTGGAAAATGATTGACTCTGCAATAAAGGGAACATTAAATTTAATAAATATTGCACTAGAATACGATGCTAAGCTAGTATATTTTAGCACTTCAGAAGTTTACGGAGATATCTTTGATGATAAAGAAGTTAAAGAAAGAGATATGTTAAATGTAAGCCCTTTAACTTTAAATAATGTTTACGCTATAAGTAAGCTCTTTGGTGAAAGCTTAGTTAGACATTATGTTAAAAATTATGGATTAAAAGCTGTTGGTATAAGACCATTTATGGTATATGGACCAGGAGTATACTCTTCAAAATATAAATCTGCATTGGATATTTTCATATGGAATCTCTTAAATGAAAAAGAAATTTATGTTGATAGAGATTGTGTTCGTTCTTGGTGTCATATAAATGATTTTATAGAAGGAATTCTGTTAATATTGAAAAAACATGATTTTAATAGCAATGAATATCAAGCATATAATATAGGAAATAATAAGGAATATAAGACTATAGAAGAAAGTGCAAAATTCATTACAAAACAATTAAAAGCAGATCCTAATTTAATAAAAAGACAAAAATTTAATGGTAAATTTAAATCCCAGAGTAAATATTTTAATACAGACAAAATAGAAAAATTAGGATTTACTGCAAAAGTAAGTATTGAAGAAGGTATAAAAGAAATGATTAGCTGGTATAAAAAAGTTAAAGAAGAGAATATAAAATGATAGCAGTTTTAGGCGCTAGTGGATTTATAGGACAGAATATTCAACAAACTTTAATTAAGCAATATAAATATAAATGTAAAGATATTTTAATGATATACTTCAATAATTCAAACAATATATTAAAACATTTTAATAAAATGAGTTTTGAAAATTTTATTAAAGATCAACAGCTCATAGATAATATTGAGACTTTAATAATCACATGTGGAAACAGTAATACACATATTACCACAGAAAATTTTTATAACTTTTTAAAAAAAGATACCCAGTATATTTTAAAAATGAAAAGTAAAATAAATTGTAATATAATATTTTTATCTAGTGCAGCTGTTTATGATGGAAACTGTGGATATATTAAAGAGGATGAAAAAATATATCCAGGTAGCCTATATGGAATATGCAAATATAACTCTGAAATAGCTATAAAATATATAATGCAAGATATAATAAACAAAAAATTAATCATATATAGACTAACCTATGGTTATGGACAATTTGAAAGAAATAATAGATTAATGTCTTTAATAAAAAATTGCATTAGAGAAAATAAAATTTTAAAAGTTAATGGATATAATAATTATTTAAATCCTTTATCTAGTGAATTTATATCCAAAATTATAATAGAATCAGCTAAAAATATTAATATTTTTCCTAAAGATGAAATTATAAATTTAATACCCTTAAAAAAATTAAAACTAAGAGAAATATTAGATATTATCGCTAGTAAAAATAATTTAAAATATGAATTAATATCAGAAGAACCTACTATTAAATACTTTCCTTCTAGCTCTAAACTAGAATATTATCTAAAAAAATTAAATATACCAGAAGAAAATATTGAATCAAAAATAGTAGATTATTTTTCTTAAATTATAATTAATATAACAATTGGATTTAAACTATAAAATTTTTCCTAATACACGAAATATCAAGTAATTTAGTAGCATAATAAATATACGATTTAAATTTAACATATATAATTTAGTTAAAATTATTCTAATTTTAGGGATTAATTTAATAGTTTAAATCCTTTCATTTCCCTATTTTTTACGCACTAGGTATCTTCCATAATCCCCCCCATTTCCTCATAGCTATCTAATCTAATATTTCTATTTTGTTGAAAATAATAGTAAATACATCTAAACAAAAATTTCTAAACTTTAATATAAACAAAGCTTGTCTTCCTTTCCAACACTATATTTAAAATATAAATACTTTAAAACCTTAGTACTTATATATAGTTACTATATATAAGTATTTGTTATTTTAATTTTTTATATAATATTTTTGATATTATTATATTTAATAACTATCTATAAATGTTTATTGATGCTATTTTTGTATCACTGGCTAATAAAATTGCATAGTATATATTGAAGCTTTTATAGGCTTCATTTTTTATAGAGGAAGTGATTTTTGTATGGCTAACAGTATAGTTTTTTCAAATTCAGCTGAAGAATTAAAAACCGCTGTCTTTGGTTATGACGGTAATAATTATTTACCTCTTAAAGTAAATGAATATGGTGAACTAAATACTACTTTAGGAACCATCGATAAAATAGATTCTATTACTAACGGTACTATTTCAAATGTTAACTCCATTACTAATGGTACTATTAACGTTACTGAACTAAATTCTATTACTAGCGGTACTGTTGACGTTACCCAAATTAGTTCATTAACTAACGGTACTGTTTCAAACGTTAACTCCATTACTAATGGTACTATTAACGTTACTGAACTAAATTCTATTACTAGCGGTACT
>OKWK01000058.1_pt1 | contig 176049 bp, 167 predicted proteins | sample 1607181 | NCBI WGS metagenome assembly OKWK01 (sample SAMN07501053, study PRJEB24779) | human gut metagenome | isolation source: stool | host: human infant | place: USA: Pittsburgh, PA
ACTTGAACAAACTTTAAAGATATAGTAAATATTATTCCTGTTCCACACAACAAAAAAATCAGTACATAATTCCACAATACATTGTTTATGCCTTTCACTGCATTTAAAATATCCATACATCTTCCTCCTTTTTTAATTGAATAATAAGGGCAGAAGAAGTAACTAAAACTAAAAAAGCCTTAATGTATAAAAATAATACAAAAAGGCCTCCTAGTTACGTTGTAACTCATCCTCTGTCCTTTTACCTGAGAGTTTCATTTAATAATTTACCTTTAAAAAGTTTAATACTACATTTTCATAATAAATATATCACTTATATCACTGAAAATATTATAAAAGTAAATTAATAAATTTGCTCCTTCGGTGCTCTTTAAGAGTCTCTCCAGAGGCCCGTCCAGTAACGGTCTTTATTCTAAATAGAATACCTGAAAGATTAACTTCTTCGGTGTACACAATTGTATCTCTCCCATTACCTTCATCCGAACAACTATATTAAATTATTTTATAAATTATAACATTTTATTCATAAAATAGTCAACAATTTAAATTTGTTAAATTATTGACTAACATCTCTATTATATGATATGATAAAGTTGTTATACAAATTACACTACAAAAAATTCTGACGAACATAAACCCATTACTCCCCTCCGCATATAAATGCGGACTTTTTTATTTTTCTATGTTCTAATATTATTATAAAATTAAATTTAACGATGCTGTATTATACTCAATATAGATTTACATCGTTAAATTATTATCACCTTTTTCTTGATTATAATAATTTTAGAATACTATTTTACTATTTCTATATTAATAAACTTGTTATTTTACCTTTATAAAAAATATATTCTTCATGCAGTGCTCTTGTTAAAATCACATATAAAATTTTTTTATCTAATTCATTGTCTTTATAATTTGTTTGGCTACAATCATAAATTATAGAACAATCAAATTCTAATCCTTTTGTTATATATGATGCTATAATTATTCTTTTAGGTAATATTTCAGTATTTTTATTCACTATTTCCCACTGTTTTTCTTCTTTTGAATGTAAAAACTCTTTTAATTTTTCACATTGTTCATAATCCTTGCAAATTATTGCTATAGTCTTATTTTCCTTATCTTCTATAGATTTAATGATATTATTTAATTTTTCATAAAAATCATTTTCATCTTCATATTCAATCTGCTCTGGGTATTTTCCATGCCTTAACACTGCTTTAGCTGGTTCTAAGTTATTTTTTTGTTTTTTTAGTACTTTATTTGCAAAATTTACTATTTCTATTGTTGACCGATAGCTTTGTTTTAATGGAATATATTCCCCTTCTTCATATACTTCTTTAATTAAATTTTCCCAGTTTTCTATACCTTTATAATAATATATACTTTGACCTAAATCACCCACTATAGTATATCCTCTAGATTTTGAAATCAACTTTAAAACATATAATTCTAAAGGACTATAATCTTGTGCCTCATCTATAACCATATGTGCAAATTTATAATCATCTATTCCATCTATCTTTAATTTTAAATATAAAAGTGCTGCTAGGTCCTCTTCATCTATTTCTTTATTCTCCATTTCTTTTTCTATTTTATTTTTTATATATTCAACCAAAGCTTCTGGTATTATTCCTGATGTAGCATAATTTAAGTTTTCTTCATCCATGTACATATCTTTATATAAATCTATTACATCATCAATAAGCCATTCTTCTATGGCTTAATCTAGTATTTCTTCTGCTTGTAATTTGATCTTTTCTTTCTTTTCATCTCTTTGTTTATACAATTTTACAATATTTGCTCTTTCTTCTTCACCTTTATATTTTGCTCTTACATCTCTTATTTTTATAACATACTCTTTATCTATTTCATTCCATATATTTTGAATCTTTGTTTCTATTTTATTCTTTAAATATCTTCTTATTTCAATTTTTCTTTTGTTTAATGGGAGGTGTTTTAAATCATTTTTATAAAGTCTTATTATTTCTCTAGAGGTAAACAATATATAACCATCTATTTTTATATCATCTATAAACATATCATTTAATTCTAAATATTTTATATATCTATCTAACATTTTTTTGTAAACTAAAGAACCTTTTAATTTATTACTATTAGTTATAAATTTGTTTTCTTTATTACTTTTATTTTCTATAATTTTAGATATCTTTTCATCTTTATCTATTATTTCATAATTAAATTTTAATATCTCTTTAGAAAATCTATTAAAAGTACTTTGTTTTACTTTACTGACTCCTAGATTAGGAAGAACTTCAGATATATAATCTAAGAATAACTTATTGGGTGCTAATATTAGTACATCTTCTCCTGAAATCTTATTTTTATATTTGTATAATAAGTACGCTATTCTATGAATAGCTATAGTAGTTTTACCGGATCCTGCAGAACCTTGTATTATAAGTGGCTTATACATATCTGCTCTTATAATATCGTTTTGTTCTTTTTGTATAGTAGAAACTATATCTTTTAATTTATTTCCTCTATTTTCTTCTAAATTAATTTTTAAAAATTCATCTATTAATGCATTTTCTTCATTATCTCCATCAAAATTTAATATAATCTCATTTATCCCTTCATCAAAAGCATCTATTAATTTTTGGTTTTTTATAATAAATTTTCTTTTAAGCAAAAGTTCTCCCTCTATATTTCCAACAGGTGCTTCGTAAGATGCTTTGCCTTGTACACCACTATAATAAAGATCTGCTATAGGAGCTCTCCAATCTACAACCATTTCTTCTTTATCTTCTTCATCTAATAATCCTATTTTTCCTATATAAAAGCTCTCAGTATCTTTTAATTTCTCTCTAAAATCTATTCTAGCAAAATAAGGTGAAGAAACTGATGATTTATAATCAGCTAAATTTTTTGTATTCATTTGTAAAGAATTTTGGAGTGTCTCTACTTCATAATTATAAGCTCCCTTAACTTCTTTTTTTATTGCATTTATTTTATTATTTATATTCTTTTCCTTTTTTTGCAAATTTATTATTTTATTATTTATCCAATTTATCGTTTTATTCAAATTTTTTTTTTCATTATCAAAACTTTGTTTTTTGATAGACATAATACACCTCCATAAGTATAAACGCGACCTTAATATTTTAACATATTTACTATTTTATTTTTTACTTTATTTCACTTTATTATTTTATTATATTTTTGATAAAACACATCTACAAATTATAAACTCCATAATAAAAAGACCTATTAAGGTCTTTTTATATAGTAACTTTTCTTTTCAAAATAATAAATTTTAATTTTTATTTCAAATTAAGTTTTCATATTAAATCACTGATTTTATTTATCTAATAACCACTTATTGCCACTTCACTATTCTTCAAATTAAGAATAAAAAGCATTTACATAATTAGATAAATATTTTTTTAATTTAATAAGATCAAATAAAAGCTTCCTTTAAATCAAAAAACTTTATTTATACTATACCTTCAATTATACCCCCACCTACTAACATATCTTTATCATAAAATACTACTGATTGTCCTTTTGTTATAGCTCTTTGTTTGTCTTGAAAAACTACTTTAACTTTGTTGTTTTCTAAAGGTATCACAGTAGCTTTAGATGGTTTAGCTGAATATCTTACTTTAGCTTCTAGCTCCATTGGTTTTTCTAATTTATCAAAAGGAATAAAGTTTATATCTTTTGCTATTAATTCTGTACGGAATATATCTTCTTCATCTCCTATAACAACTTCATTAGTAATAGGATTTATGTCTATTACATAAATAGGCTTTCCTAAAGCAATACCTAGTCCTTTTCTTTGGCCTATAGTATAATATATTATTCCTTTATGTTTTCCTACTACATTTCCTTCCTTATCCACAAAGTTTCCTTGTTTAATTTTCTTTTTACAATTTCTTTTTATAAAATTACCATGATCATTATCTGGTATAAAACATATTTCTTGACTATCTTTTTTATTGTAAACATCCAATCCTATACTTTCAGCTATTTTTCTTATATTTTCTTTTTTATATTCACCACAAGGCATTATAGTTCTATCTAATTGATATTGTTTTAGATTATACATCATATAAGTTTGGTCTTTTTTATCATCTTCAGCTTTAATTATAACCTTATTCCCATTTCTCTCTTCTATTTTGCAATAATGACCTGTTGCCATAAAATCTGCACCAAATTGTTTAGCTGCATTAAAAAAAGCTTCAAATTTTATAGTTTTGTTACAGGCCACGCAAGGATTGGGAGTTCTACCACTTAAATATTCATCTATAAAATAATCAATAACATTAGCTCTAAATTGTTCTTCTAGATTTATAACATGAAAAGGAATATTTAATTTTTCTGCTACCTTTCTAGCATCTTCTGCTGCAGATTTATTACAATATTCTTTTCTATCATCTGTCCATAAGTTCATATGAATTCCAATTACATCATAACCTTTTTCTTTTAATATATAAGCAGATACTGAGCTATCCACCCCTCCACTCATAGCTAATGCAACTGTTCCTTTTGACATTTTATCACCTAATTTCCTATTTTAATTCATATTAATTCAATATGATTATTTTATTGTTACTCAATATTTTTGTCAATACTTAAGGAAAGCGCTTAGCACTTTCCTTTTATAACTTTCTTTATTTATATTATAAAATATATATAAATTAGTACACATAAGTTGTATTATACTACACTTTATTATGTAAAATTAAAAATTTTGTGTATGATAATGAAAAAAATTATTATAACAGCCCTTAACCAAGAAAAACTTTTATAAAAAACATATCGCTATAAAAATACTCTATTTTTATAGCGATATATCTAAAAAAATATTTCTTGTTTTAATTCTCTCTAAAAAAGAGTGTTAAGTCATAATTTATTTAGTTCAGCATTTTACTTAATATATACATATATAAATCGGGAACTATATCCATAGAATATGAAATATTTAATCTTTCTGTATATTTGTGAAAATCTTTTCCGAAGCCTCCAAATATTACAGATGGTATATCAAATTTTTTCAACTCTTTTTCTGGAAATTTATATGTATGACCTAATCCAGGCATATTTTTACATATTCTTTCTATATCAAACTTTTCATCTAAACCTGTATAGCTTAAATCACTTATACCCATAAAAAAATTTTCTTTTTCTAAATCTATATTATATTTCTCTTTTGCATAAATTCTCATACTATCTAAGGAATCTAATAAATTAGTATATTTAGGATTTTCATGACTAAAATATCTATGTGGATAATAAGGCACATTATATGCAATTACTATCATAGGTTCTTGATATCTGTAGTGTTCAAAAGTTTCTTTTATTATTTTTATTCCTATAGTTTGATTATCTAATTTTTCTTTTTTCCATTTTTCTATAAATGTATCTATATGTTTTTCGAAATCTTTATTTTCATTTAATACTTCTTTATATAGCTGTTCAAAAGTTATAACTTTAGGTTTTATATCTAAGTCTACTTCTAGTTTACTTTCATATATTGATTTATATTTTTTATAATTTTCTTTGATTATCTCAAGAGTATTACAAAAAGCTTTGTTTGCTATATCCTTTAATTTATTCATTATTTCTTCTGGATTCTTTTGTATAGTTAATAAATTATAATAAGAATATGCATACACAGGATTTTGAACAGAATATAATTCCTTTAAATCTGACTGTTTTAAACAAACTGGTGGCGGAGTTATATCCTTTTCATATATATCACTTAATTCTACATTGTATTCCATAAGTTTATTTATTTCAGATACTAATAAATTAGGATTTAATCCCCCAAATGGATTTCCCACATGAGTTGCTTTTCCTACACAAAAGAAGGTTGGCATTATTTTACCCACTGATCCTATATATATTCTTTTAGAATTATCTCCTTCATATTTAGGTATGCAACATTCTGATAAAAATAAAGATTTAAATTTATATCCGTCTTCTTTTAATTTAGATAAATAAGGTATTGCTCCTAACATTCCTTCTGAGTTACTTTCTTCTCCTGGTACTGCTAAAAACAATATGTTTCCTTTAAAATCTCTATCTTTTGATAACTCTCTTATTAATTCTATATAAAGAGCTAGTCCATATTTCATATCTGCTGTACCTCTGCCAAATATCCAATCACCTGAATCTAAATCTTTTTTGGAATCTTGATCTAGCACTAATTCAGATACTTTTTCTGTATACTTTTTATAATCAAAAGCTATATTTTTAAAAATACCAAACTCATCTATATCCACTACATCTAAGTGTCCCGTTAATATTATTACATCCTTTGATGATTTATTTCCTTCTAATAAAGCTGTTAAAAAACATCTATTGTGCATATCTCCTTCTATATTATGTATTTTTACATTATTTTTGTTATTTTTGAAATAATCTATTTCCATTAATATATTATATATTTCATCTACTGCTAAATTTTCTTTTTGTGTTCCTGATATACTAGGTACTTTTACTAATCTATCTAAAGTTTTAAATATTTGCTCTCTCATCATTAATCCATACTCCAATCCATATTCTCTACAAGTATTTGTACAAACTTTTTAAAATATTTTTTTCTAATTCTGTAAATCTTCTATATTTAATGCTATTTAAATATAATATTCCTAAAGCCTTATCTTCTTTAATTATAGGAACTACTAATTCAGAATTAATTGAACTATCACAAGCCATATGCCCTTGAAACTTATACACATCATCTACTCTTTGAATTTTTCTAGATGATACAGCCTCACCAAATACTCCATTATTTATATTTATTCTACTGAATGCTGGCATTCCCTGAAATGGTCCTAAAACAAATTCTCCATCTTTTATTAAATAAAATCCTGCCCAATTTAAATTATCTGTTAAAGTCATTATAATAGATGCAGCATTGCTAAGATTTGATATTATATCTTTTTCCGGAAGTAATTGTCCTTTTAAAAATAAAATCATATTTTCATATTTCTGCTCCTGCGTTAATTATTCACAATTTTCTATTACAAACACTTTAAATCCCCCTTTTATTTGCTATTTCAAATATTATATAAAATTTAATATTTATATCTTTCAATATTAAATTTATTTCTTTGGAAATAATTATTTTAACTAAATGATTCTTATCTTCATTATATATTGTTATGTTTATAACTACAATTTAGACATTATATTATTTATCCTATTAATATTAAACAAATGAAAGTATAGTTAAGATATTTTACTAATTTATCCCTATTTCTAACATATAGGATTTAATTTTTTATTTATTTTTAGTATTATTCTTATTATAAAAAATTTAATAAAAGATACACTATATAATAAGGAGTGAAATTTTATGAATAATATTGGTATGGAATTATTTTTAATATTAATTTTAATAATTATAAATGCATTTTTTTCTTCTGCAGAAATGGCAATAGTTTCTTTAAATAAAAATAAATTAATCACTATAATAGAGGATAATGAAGAAGAAAATTCTTCTTCTCAAAGAATAAAAAAAGCAAAAATATTACTAAATCTTTTAAAGGAACCTAGTAAATTTCTAGCTACCATTCAAGTGGGAATAACTTTAGCGGGGTTTTTGGCCAGTGCTTCTGCTGCAACAAGTATATCAAAATATATTGATATATTTTTTAAAGGCTTAAATATTCCTAAAAGCAGCAGTATAGCGTTATTTTTAACTACTATTTTATTATCATATTTAACATTAGTCTTTGGAGAATTATTGCCAAAAAGACTAGCATTAAATAATTCAGAAAAAATAGCCTTATTTTCAATTAACCCAATAATTATTTTTATGAAAATATCCCTACCCTTTGTAAATATATTAACCTCTTCTACTAACTTTTTGTTGAAAATTTTAGGAATTGATTATAAAAACATAGAAGAAAAAATATCAGAGGAAGAAATAAAAAAAATGATTGACTTAGGTGAAGAAACAGGTGTTTTTAATTCTACAGAAAAAGAAATGATAAATAGCATATTTGATTTTGATAACACTCTAGCTAAAGAAATAATGACACCTAGAACTAGTGTATTTGCAATAGATATAAATGATCCTCCTGAAGACATAGTTAATAATATACTAACGGAACGTTATTCCAGAATTCCTATATATGATGAATATATAGATAATATCATAGGAATTCTGCATATAAAAGATACTCTTTCTATCATAAATAAACAAAATATAAAAAAAGAAGATTTAATAAATCTATTAAGAGCTCCTTATTTTATCCCAGAAACAAAAGCTATAGATTCTTTATTCAAAGAAATGCAAACAAGCAAAAACTATATTTCCATTCTTATTGACGAATATGGAGGATTCTCTGGTATAGTTACTATGGAAGATCTAATAGAAGAAGTTATGGGAAATATATTCGATGAGTATGATGAAGATAATACTGAAGAAATAGTAAAAATAGATGTAAACACTTTTTTATTAGATGCATCTATATCTATAGACACTTTAAACGAAAAACTTCATTTAGAATTGCCTTCAGAAAATTTTGATACTTTAGGCGGCTTTATACTAGATATAACTGGAACTATACCAAAATATAATACAAATTCTGAAATACAATATAATAACCTAATATTTAAAATAGAAAAAATGTCTAACAACAGAATAGAAAAAATAAAATTATATATAACAGAGTAAAAAGTAGAACCTCCAAATAGAGGTTCTATAAAATTAAAATAAATTATGGTCTTTATGGTCTTTTTTATCTTATTGAAATTAGAAAAAGTTGAAATTTGTGTGGTCGTTGTAAAGGTAACTTAAAATCTGATTTAGCATCCATTTAATCCAAATGGCATCTTGTACGAAAACACCTATTTACTTCTTGCCTAGCTTCACTCTTGCATCTTCCCCTTATTATAAGAGGTAAATCTGCATTATTAATGACTTTTTGCAAGGAAGTAGTAAGTTTTTTTAGTACATATAACTTACCCTTCCAACCTTACCTATTATAAAATTCGCCATGTATAATGATTTTTCCTTCTTATAATTGTAATCTATTTTTTATATTTATGAGTTTTTTCATCTATTGTAACACCTTCTGGTTTATAATCTATTTTTACAACAGAAATAACTCTTTTAGCACCTTCATTAACACATATTTCTTGAGCTTTTTTAACTATATCCAAAAGCACATCTATTTCACCTTCCATTGTAGTTTCCATAGCTCCTACTTCGTATTTAACTCCTAGGCTTTCTATATATTCTATAACTTTATCTACTACTGGATATATATCTTCTTCACTAACTACAGGCAAAACCTGCAAACTTAAATTTATATTTGCCATTCTATTCACCCCTATATATTAATCATCATCTCTTAACATATTTAAATCTTTTCCTTCTATAACTCTATTCATATTTCTTACTGAACACATTTTTCCACACATTGTACAAGAATCTTTATTTTTTGCATTAGATTCTTCTCTATACCTCCTAGCTTTTTCTTCATCTATAGATAGTCTAAACATTCTTTCCCAATCTAATTCCCTTCTAGCTTTAGCCATAGCATTGTCCCAATTTCTTGCACCTTTTATTCCTTTAGCTAAATCCGCTGCATGTGCTGATATCTTAGCTGCTATTATTCCTTCCTTCATATCATCTAAATTTGGTAATCTTAAATGCTCTGCTGGAGTTACATAACATAAGAAATCTGCGCCATGAGTTGCAGCAATAGCACCACCTATAGCTGAAGTTATATGATCATAACCTGGTGCTATATCTGTAACTATTGGACCTAAAACATAAAAAGGAGCTCCATAACATAGTTTTTTTTCTATTTTCATATTTGTTTCTATTTCATCTAAAGTCATATGACCCGGTCCCTCTATTATAACTTGTACATTTCTTTCCCAAGCTCTTTTAGTAAGCTCTCCTAAGACTATAAGTTCTTCTATTTGATTTGCATCTGTAGAATCCTCTATACATCCTGGACGGCAAGCATCCCCTAAGCTTAATGTCACATCATACTTTTCACATATGTCTAAAAGTTCATCAAATCTTTCATAAAATGGATTCTCTTTTTTATTTAATTCCATCCATGCATATAAAAGAGAGCCTCCTCTTGAAACTATATTCATTCTTCGTGGGAACTTTTTAAATGTAGCTGCGGTTTTTCTATTCATTCCAACATGTATTGTTAAAAAATCTGCTCCATTTTCTGCATGTTTTTTCGCTACTTTCAAAAACTCTTCTGATGTAATATCTTTTAATTCCTTATCATAAAAACCAACTGCATCATATATAGGAACTGTTCCTATTATAGCTGGTGACATGTCTATTAATTTTTTTCTAAATTCTTCTGTTTTCCCAAAACAGCTCAAATCCATTATAGCCTCTACTTTCATATCTATAGCTTTTTTTACTTTTTCTAATTCCATGTCTATATTACAACAATCTTTAGATATCCCTAAGTTTACATTTATTTTAGTCCTTAACTCTTGTCCTATCCCTTCTGGACTTAATGCTTTATGATTTTTATTAGCAGGTATAACAACTTTTCCCTTAGATACTAATTCCATAATATCTTTTATATCCATGTTTTCTTTTTTCGCTACTACTTCCATTTCTTTTGTAATTATACCTTTTTTAGCAGCATCCATTTGAGTTGTATAATTCATAATAATACTTCTCCTTTTTATATATTCTGTAAAGTATGTTACAGGAATTATATCTGTAAAATCTATTAACTTATCTTACATTAAAATAAGTGCTGAAAAAGTTCGTTCTAAGCTATCAATAACATAACCCATGGCTTTTTCTATTTTCATCCTTTCTTAAATTTTTCTAATATAAACTTTAGTATCACTTAGAATCCAAATCACTTCCGCCCTCTTTTTCCAACTCACAATTAATATTTAAATAATGAAATTAAATTCCATCATGAGTTGAATAAATACTTTGCCTAGAATTTTTTGTTGAAATTGCTATTAATTTTTTTAATATAAGCGTCTCCATTAGTAAAATCTCTAAGATTCCCTATAATAGAAAATATTTAGTTTTATGAAATTTTTAAATTATTTGTTATATTAATGCATTGCAATTTACGTAATAATTGTAAAAAAATAAAGCCTATCCGAAGATAAGCTTTTTATAACATATATAATTTACTATACACATTATAATGCTCCCTACGGTAATCTTAGTTACATCAGGTTCAAAGGGTTAGAAAATTTCCTCTCAGCCTTTACGGCACCCCTGCATCTATATACTATATTATTTTATATATTAATTATATACTTAAAAAAATTTATTGTAAAGGTTTATACCTATAACTTATATAATTTCCGTTTCTACCTTTGAAACAATAGCCTCTGTATTACCTTCTATATAATTTACTACATTTTGTATTATACTGTCTGCTTGTTTGCTACTATTGCTTACACAAGCTATACCTATAACAATATTTTGATGTATATCCTGCATCTCTACTTCTGCTATAGACACATTAAATTTATTTTTTGTTTTAGAAATTACACTTTTTACAATCATTCTCTTTTCTTTTAAAGAATGAATCCAATTAGCATATAAATATATTTTAGCTGTACCTATAATCATATATATCTCCCCTAAAAATAATCTAATTATACTTCTTTATTATTTTTTTAATTCAATATATTATTCATACATAATAATCTTATTGTAATGAACAATCATATATACTAAAATTATAAGCATATTATATAATCTATTTCTTTTCATATATTCTTATGGATAAAATAGAAGATATACTAAATAAAATTATACTTACTATTATGGGTATTAAACTAATTTCCCAAAATGCATTATTAGTGAAATTATTATTTCCTATATAATTAATCAACGAGCTGTTATCATTTAACTTAAATATCATTGAAAAGAATAACACATATATAATACCATTTACAACTCTCCATTTATTATAGCTAAATTTAAAATATATAGGCAACTGTATTGCTGCAGAAATAAATATAACACTTAGGCTAAAATAAATAGTACTAATTTGAATAGGCTTAATTATATTATCAAAATTTAATATATTAATTGCAAAATTAATTAAATATATTAATATTAAATATGCAACAAAATATACTATTACGGAAGCATATTTAGCTAAAACAATATCTTTTTTGTTAATTGGAATAGATCTTAATATATAATCTTCTTTTGCTATTTCTCCATAAGAAAATGAAGCTGAAATAAGTACATGAACTATTAAATACATACCCATTAAATACATAACTTGCTTATTTATTTCATTAAAAGCAAAAATATAAAATATTAAAACAGCTAAAGCTTTTATCATGTAAGATTTGGTAATAATTAAATCCTTTCTTATTAAATTTAACATCTATTATTCCCCCTTCACTGTATAAAACATAATGTCTTCTAAACTTGCCTTTTCTATTATAACCTCTTCTTTTTTAGTTATTTCTTTTATAATATTAGCTGAAGTTGTTAGCCCCTCAAAACCGAAAGAATTTTTATTTATACCTATAAAATATTTTTTTGTTTCTTCATTTAAAAAATCTAATCCACCCTTTACTAGAGAATACTTTTCCATTATCTCATCCTTATTTTCTGTAAACACCATTTTCCCTCTATTTATAAAGGTTATATAATCTGCTATTTTCTCTAAATCTGTAGTTATATGAGTTGAAAAAAATACACTTTTATTTTCATCCTGTATTAAATCATATAATATATCTAAAATTTCCCTTCTAAATACAGGGTCTAATCCTGCTGTAGGCTCATCCATTATTATAAGTTCTGCATTATGGGAAAGAGCTAAAGCTAAGGAAAACTTCATTTTCATACCTTTAGAAAGATTTTTTATTTTTTTCTTAGGATCTAAATCAAAGGTTTTTAAATATTTATTAAAAGTTTTGTCACTCCATCCTTTGTAAAAAGGAGCTATTATTTTTTTCATAGTTTCTATATTTACGTGGTCATAAAAATAATTTTCATCATATACAAATCCTACTTTTTCCTTTATTTTTTTTTCATGTGTTATATTATCCATATCAAATATTTTTATATCTCCAGCATCCTTTTTTATTAGATTCATAATTAACTTTATGGTAGTACTTTTACCTGCACCATTAGGTCCTATAAACCCCATAATGTATCCTCTATCTAAACTAAAATTTATATTTTCCAGCGAAAATTTTTTATAGTCTTTTTTTAAATTTTTTACTTCTAATATCTTATCCATACATATCCCCTTTTTCCTATAGATATACTAATTATTGAAAATATAATATTTTAAGTATTTCTAGAATTTCTTCATAGGATATACCTAATAATTTACTTTTTTCTACAACTTCATTTAATTTTTCTTCTATAATTTTTATCTTTTTCTCTCTTAAAAGTTCCTTATTTTGAGCAGCTACAAAGGTTCCTTTTCCTTTAACTGTCTCTACAAAACCTTCCTTTTCAAGTTCTTCATAAGCTCTTTTGGTAGTTATAACACTTACTCCAACCTCCTTAGCTAAATTTCTTATAGATGGAAGTATCTCACCTTCTTCTAATTGTCCTTGTATTATTGCAGCTTTTATTTGACAAATAATCTGCTCATATATAGGCTGATCTGAAGCATTAGATATTAATATCTTCATTTATAAACACCTTACCTTACATCGTATATATCGTATATATATATAATATACAATATATGTTTTTGTCAACCTTTACTTATAAATAATATAAAATTTATATTTAGGACATTATCACATGTGTTATATTAGGACATTATCATATATCAATCAGAGATATAATATTTTTCTATTTAATAACTTTACTTTATTAAATTCTTATGTTATACTTTTAAAAAATAAATAATCTAATTCATTGATAAGGAAGAGTAACTAAATGGAATATTTAAAGAGAGTTAAGGATGGTGGAATCTTAACAATAGGAATTTTAGCGAATGGACCTTGGAGAAATAAAGCGAAATCTTTTATAGAAAGTAGTATTTATCGGAAGCCTACCGTTAAAAAGGATAGGGTATGTTAGTACCTGAATAAAGATATGTTTAAATTATAATTTAAACATAAGTTAGGTGGCACCGCGAATATAATCTTCGTCCTAATATATTAGGATAGAAGATTTTTTTATTTGTCAAAATTAATTTATAAAAAAATAAAAGCTTTTATTTAATATTGGAATAATTTTTTTCACTATAATCTAAAAAATCAAATAACAATTATAACATCTTAAAATTATTTTATGAATTCTATAATGAAAACTTATAAGAAGTATAATAAGGAGGTGTAACTATGGCTTGAACTGAAGAATACGATTGGAAATGGAGCTTATATTTTAAAACAAATTATTTTTTATATTCGAAAGGAGATTTTATTATGAATCTAAAAAAAATGATAATATGTTCATTACTTTTAGCCATAGGCTTACTATTACATCAAATTTCACCTCCACTGCTTTTTGGAATGAAACCAGATTTTTTATTAGCTATGATGTTTATATCCTTAATAATTGCTAAAGATTATAAAACCACAGTAATAATTGGTATTTTATCAGGAATTTTAACAGCAACTACTACTACTTTTCCTGGAGGACAAATTCCTAATTTACTAGACAAAGTAATTACTGCAAATATATTATTTCTATTAGTTAAAATTACAGATGGTAAAGTAAAAAATCAAGCAAGAATGATTATATTATCAATTATAGGCACTTTTATAAGTGGATTTATTTTCTTAGGTTCTGCTTTATTATTAATTTCACTACCTGCACCTTTTTTAACTTTGGTTTTAACTGTTGTATTGCCTGCTTGTGTAATAAATACAATTGCTACAGTAATACTTTACAATGCAATAAGTGCAGCACTTAAAAGATCTTCAATAACATTTTAAGGAAATTACGACTTAACTACTTTTAAAGGTTGAAAATTAAAACAAGAAATACTTTTAGTCAATAGATGGCTATAAAAATATAGTCTTTTGCTATGCTACCGCATTAATTTTCTATCGAAAATTTTTTGAAGTCCTTACTATAAAAATATAAATAGCTTAAAGTTTTTTTATCACTTATAAAAAATTTAAACTCTATAAAAAGGATACTATAGTTGTGGATTTTACATAACAGAGTGGAGTAAAATCTTCCTTTTGTACCTCTTTTGCTAAAAGGAAATTTTCTTTAAGGAGTTACACTAGCTTTCCTTGGTTTAAAAAATAGGGATATGTGGTGTAAAAAGCATTTGAACAAAATTAGAGATTCTAAGTTATTTTGACAAAATATATGTATGTTCCAAATTATTGTTCGAGCGTTCATTAAGTTTAATTTGGAACCATATATTTTAAACAAAAATAACTTAGAATCCCTTATTGAAGTGATTTGCCTTTGTAACCACATATCCCTTTTTTAAACCAAGGATACTATAACCCCTTTTAGGTCGTAATTTCCTTATTTTATTCTTCCATCTGTACTTATTATTACTTCATTAAAAGGTACTATAGTCTCTGACTTTAACATAGCTTGTTTGACTGCATTTACTATACCACCACAACAAGGCACTTCCATTCTTGCTACAGTTATACTTTTTATGTTATTGTTTTTCAATATTTCTGCTATTTTTTCTTTATAATATTCATTATCATCCAATTTCGGGCACCCTATTAATGTTATACGGTTCTTTATAAATTTATTATGGAAATCCCCATAAGCATATGCAGTACAATCTCCCGCTATTAATAAATCTGCATCTTGAAGATATGGTGCTCTTGTATTAATTAATTTTATTTGCACAGGCCATTGTTGTAATTCTGAACCCATAGTTATTTTTCTATGACTTTTATCATCTTCTTTTTCTATATTTAAATTAACATTTTTTATTGGTCTCTTAATAGATCTCGCCATAGTTCCTGGACACCCACAAGGCATTTTATCTTTATTATTTTTTTCTAATGAATCTTTCATATTCATTTTCTTTTGTACTAATTCTTCATTATATTCAGCAGCTTCTCTTTCTATTATTTTTATTGCTCCTGTAGGACATTCTGGAAGGCAATCTCCTAATCCATCACAGTATTCATCACTAATTAAAACTGCCTTACCCTCTATTAGTTCTATAGCTCCTTCATGACAAGCTGACACACATAATCCACATCCATTACATTTTTCTTTATCTATATCAACTATTTTTCTAATCATCTTCATATTCCCCCTCATTGATTTTCTATACTTATTATAGTACTATTATGTAAATAATTCTGTAACCAATGTTACCACTATAAAATCTAAGGAGGTTTATTTTTATGAACAATAATGTATTTTTTACTTTAAGTAAATGTATATTATTCAGAAACTTTGAAGAAAAATGCATAGAAAAAATTATTAAGAATATAAATTATAAAGTAAAAGATTATAAAAAAGATGAAGTAATAGCTATAGAAGGTGATTACTGTTCTAATATAGGTATTGTATTAGACGGTATTATAGAAATACAAAAACTATTTTCTTCAGGAAAAACTGTAACAATTACAAGCCTAGTTAAAGGAGATATTTTTGGTGAAGTTATTGTGTTTTCTTCCATGAATAAGTATCCTTCTACTATACTCTCTACTTCTAATAGTAAAATTATGTTTATATCAAAAGAAGACATTATTAAACTTTGTAGTTTAGATCCTTTAATTTTAAATAACTTAATGGGGCTGTTATCCAATAAGATATTGATGTTAAACAAAAAAGTTAGAAATTTATCTTATGAAACTATTAGGCAAAAAATTTCTAGTTTTTTATTGGAACAGTATACAAATCAAAATAGTTTGACTATAAGGCTAAATGTTTCCAGAAAAGCCTTAGCTGAAATTTTTGGTATTCCAAGGCCTTCTCTCTCTAGAGAACTTATTAACATGAAAAATGATGATTTAATAGATTTTGAAAAAAATATAATAACTATAAAAGATTTAGAAGCTTTAGAAGAGATTTTATATTAAATAAATCATACCATAATAAATTTATCTCAATACAAGTATTTTTTATATAAAGCTTTATATAAAAATAATAATAAATTCATATTATGAATTTTTAATAAAAGTTTGAATATTTAGTACTTTTTTTTATAATATGAATAAATTAATATTGTAATGACTTTTTATGAGGTGTATTCTTATGGCATATTCCGATAGGGAATTATTAGCTAGAATCATAAAATGTGAAGCTGGCGGCGAAGGTGATGATGGAATGAAGGCTGTAGCTACTGTAATTATGAATAGAGTTAGAGTACCTTATGGTGAATATCACAGGATTGGTCAAGGAAATATAAGAAACATCATTTACCAAACTGGTCAATTTGATTGTGTTAGAGATGTACTAAAAGGTGTCCCTAATCCACAAACTATTTGGGCTAATCCGCCAGAACAAATACATTATGATATAGCTGATTGGGCATTATCTGGTAATAGACTATATAATATAGGATATTCCCTTTGGTATTTTAACCCTTACCGTCCAAAATGCCCTACTACTTTCCCATCAAATGGAGTGGGTATTTTTCAAGTTAAAGTTAATCAGCATTGCTTTTACAACCCAACTGAGTTATATGCACAAACTTAATTAATAATTAGGAGGAATTTTATGTTTATTGATGATTATTCTTATTTAGAAAATAATACCGGTGGCGATAACATGAATATGAGACCTATGCCTTACATGACTTGGGGTAATTTCCCAATGTATGATCCACATATGAATAATATGAATTCTTGTACAGATAACATAGACTATGACAATATGAATAGAAGCTGCAACATACCTAATGGATGTGATAATGCTATATATACTGTTAATGCATCGCCTACAGGTACTAATCAACCTAATACTGTACCTTCTGTAGAAAATGATAATTTATACACTCAAGGTTTTTTAAGAAATCAAATAGGTAAAAAAGTAAAAATAGAATTTTTAATAGGCACTAATATGTTAATGGATAGAGAAGGTATCCTATTAGATGTTGGCATAAGCTACGTTTTAATAAGAGAAGTAGATACTAATGACTTAGTCATGGCAGATATGTACTCCATAAAGTTTGTAAGAATATTTGACTAAATCTTACACTAAACAATAAATAAAAAAATTTTTACTTATCATAAAATAAATAGCTATGAAATATTAGTATAGTAAATGCACTTAATATTTCATAGCTTTTTAATTTAATATAGTTTATAAAAACTTATAATTTACAAATTTAAAATATATATTTTATCTACATTCATTTTAATTTATACTATGCTAGTCTTTTATAAGAATTGAAATATGTGCTAAAAAGCTATTGTAAACTAAAAACTACTGTTAATAGCATTTTAAATCTTTCTGTAGCTAATAATGCATGAGGTACATTTGCAGGCATTACTATAGTTTCACCTTTTTTAACATTAAATTTTTCTTCTCCTATAGTTATTTCTGCTTCTCCGTCTAAAATATATACCATAGCATCTCCTGAAGCTGAATGAGAACTTATTTCTTCCCCTTTATCAAAAGCAAATAAAGTTACACTCAGTGGTTTTCCTTGTGCTAAAGTCCTACTTACTACTCTTCCTTCTTCATAATTTACTAAAGATTCCATTTCTATTGGTTTTGCAAAATCTATATTTTTTATTAATGTTTTTTTTATCATATAATAAAACCTCCTTTTAATGTTTTATAAAACATATTCTTTAAAAAGTAATTTTCTATATTTATATAATAATATTTTCCAACTAAAAATTCTGTAACCAATGTTACTTATTAAATTATTTATTCTCCTACTACTCCACTTTCCTTAAATTTTTTTACAAAATTTTTATTTATTTTATCTAATTTTTTCTTTAATAATAAAGCCAATAAAATCGATAAAGTAAAATAAATTAATAATACTACTATGTCTCTTAAAAGTATAGCTTCTATAGCTCCTCCTACCGCTTCTCTCATACCTGATATAGCATAAGTAAAAGGTAATAGTGGATTTATATTTTGAAAAAATGGTGATGTAACTTCTATTGGAAATGTTCCTCCTGAAGCAGATATCTGAAGTACTAAAAGTATTACTCCTAACGCCTTTCCTATATTTCCAAATACAGATACTAATGTGTATATTATCATAGAAAACACTATACTTATAAATATTGAAAATAAAATAAATATGGGTTTATTTGAAACATATACTTTTAATAAATATATATCTCCCAAACTAACTATCAAAGCTTGAAATATAGCTATAGTCATAAATGTAAAATATCTACCAAAATATTTTTCATGTACTTTTAATTTCTTTACTCCTTTTATATCTTTTACCTCTACTGAAAGTATAGAAACTAAAATTAATGCTCCTACCCAAAGTGATAAAGTTGTAAAAAAAGGTGTCATTGCTGATCCATAATTAGGAATAGGATAAATTCTATTTTCTTTTATTTTTATAGGATTAGATATAAAATCACTTTCCATTCTAGAATCATTTTTCATTAATTTTATTATTTCATTTAATCTTTCATCATTGTCTAAAGTTTTGAGTCTATTAGTTAATTCCTTTATGGACTTTTCTATAGACGGTAAATTGGATTTAAGAATTTTTATTCCTCTTATACCTTTTTCTGCTCCTGTATAACCATTTTCTAATAATTCTGTTGCTTGTGGTAAATTTTCATTGGCATTTTTTAATAATTGTATTGTATTGTCTGCTGTAACTATTAAATCATTAAGAACATTATTTATAGCCGGTACTATTTTGGGATTAAAATCATCTATAATTTTTTCTAATATAGCATCTATTTCATTAGATTTATCTTTTAATCTATTTAACGTCTCTAAAGATACTTCTTCACCTTTATCTAAGGAAGATATTATACTATTTATGTTATCTATTTTATTATTTGTTCTTTCTTTCATAGCTTTAATCTTGTTTTCAAAATCATTCATTACAATATTATTTTTATCTTTATTTATAATTTCAACTAACTCTAATATACTATTTAAAATTTCTTTCACGTTATTTAACTTATCCTTTGCTAATACTAAATTTTCTTTAGCTTTAGAAGAGTTTTTTTCAATTAATCCTAATCCTTCTTCTATTAAAATTTCTGATGTATTATTTATTTTTTTAGCTATAATTAGATCCTGTTTTATATAAGGAGCTACATTGTTTATTCCTTCTTTAGATTTTGATAAAAATACCTTAGTTTTATCTCCTGCAATTAGCGCTCTATTTATAGTATCTTTTATTAAAGGAATATCCTTATTTATTTTTTCTATAAATTCTTCTAATGTTATAGCACCTTTTTCTAACTTATCTATAGAAGAATTTATTTCAGGTATTTTATCATTAACATAAAAAATCATATTCATTAAATCTTTAAGTTTTGGTTTTCCCTTTTCTAATTCTATTCCTAAATTATTGAATATTTCAAATATAATACCATTTACTGTTCTTACAAATGTCTTTGTAATTTCACTTTGCACTGTTGTAACACCGGTACTTGTTATTTTTGGTGCTACTGCATTAATTTTTTCATTTACAGAATAAATCAATACAGGTTTTTCTTGTTTATCTCTAGTTATAGATAAAATTTTATAAGAAAAGTCTTCTGGAATCACTATACTAGCATAATACTTTCCATGTTTCACTCCTCTTTCTGCTTCTTTTTCATCAACAAATTTCCATCCAATGTTTTTATTCATTTTTAATTTATTTACAAGTTCTTTCCCCACATTAATACTTTCTTCTTTAAAAAAAGCAGGTTTATCTTTATTTACTACAGCTACAGATATAGATTTTGTATTAGAATATGGATCCCAAGAAGATTTTATGTTAAACCAAGCATATAAAGAAGGCAATATCATAAGCCCTAGCATTACAACAATAGCTACCCAATTTGTTATTATATTTTTTATATCTCTTTTATAAATTCTGAAAATATTCTTCACAAAATTACCTCTTTTCACCCTTTGTAGAAAAACATATTACAGTAAAAAATTCTCTTATAAACTTTAGTATTTCTATATTTACAACTTTAAATACCTAATTTTTAATATATTTTATTATATTATTTATTTAATTTTTCTAAACAAAACAATAAAGCTTAAGATTTTAATAACATTATTAATGATTAATGCTATTAAAATCTTAAGCTTATCTTTTTTTGATATTTTCATTTTAACTAGATATATACTTTAATTTACCATAAATATATATTAATAATTTTAATCTTTAATACTTAACTAAATTTAAATTTTACCCTATTATAAAGTTAAATTTGAAATAATCTTATAAGCTTTATCAGGATAATTGGTAATAACACTAGTTACCTTGCTTTTAATCAATGCTTCCATATCAGTTTCATCATTTACTGTATAAGGATTTACTTCTAAATTATTAATACTAGCTTTATCTATAAATTCCTTTGTAAGGGTAATATAATTAGGATGAAGTGCCTCTACTTTTATGGACCTAGCATAATCCCACGGTTCATATAAAGCAGCTTCATAAAGCATTCCTGTTTTAATATTTGAATTTATTTCTTTAACTCTCACTAAAGAATAATGATCAAAAGAAGATATTATAACCCTATCTAACATTTTATATTTTTTTACCATATCTATAACTTTTTCTTCTATATTAGGATAAAATCTGTAACCTGCCTTTATTTCTATATTTAGATATATATCTGTATTATTTATTAAGTTTAAAACTTCTTCCAAAGTAGGTATTTTTTCACCTTTATATTCATCACTAAACCAAAAGCCTGCATCTAACTTTTTCAATTCATCTAACGTAAAATTTTTTACTTCACCTTTTCCATTTATAGTTCTATCTACCTTTTCATCATGAATTATTACAATATGTCCATCTTTAGATAAATGTACATCTAATTCTATTCCATCTGCATTCATATCTATAGCTTTTTTAAAAGCAGACATAGTGTTCTCTGGAGCATAAGCACTAGCCCCTAAATTTATAGTTCTAAGCACATATAATACTTATCGCCATTTCCCTTTTCTTTTATTCATGTATAATTTTAAGTTGACCTATTAAATTCTTTATTAGTTAACCTAATCACTCTCTTTTAGATCATCATTAGGAAATACTTCATCAAGTGGTTCTTTAATAACTTCCGCAATCTTTCTAGCTACACTTAAGGTTGGTACACTATTTCCGTTCATAACATCATAAAAATAACTTTTAGATAATTTAGTTTCATTTATTAAATCAGTAATTTTTAAATTTTTATTCTGTACAATTTTTCTAATATTATTTTGCATTTTTTACTTCACCTCACTTCCACAATCAAATTGTACCATTTTTTCGGACAAACTCAAACTAGCTTGTACTTATTTATCGGACATTGTGGAAAAATAGGTCATTATATCGAACGTTTTCTTTAATTTCCTTCAATTTTCTAGTTTACTTTATCGGACATAATGTTATAATATAGGTATGGTAAATCGAACGTATAAAGGAGGAATTAAAAATGATAGGTGAAAATTTACAAAAATTAAGAAAAGAAAAAAAACTCAGCCTACGAGCTTTGGCTGAAAAAGCAAACATTTCTAAGAGCACGTTGAGTGATATTGAAAATGGCAAAACTAATCCAACTGTAACAACTTTAGAAAAAATAGCAGCTGCTTTAGAAGTACCTTTGAATTGCTTAACAAGAAAATCAGCGAAAGCACTAATTGAAGATAAGTTAAAAGAATTAAATATGACTTTTAAGGAATTATCAGATAAGACAAAAATTTCGATAACATTTTTTGATAATCTAGATGATATAATCCCAGATGAAGGAGATTATGAAAAAATACAAGTAATAGCTAATGCCTTAAACATAGAACCAATTGAATTATTAAATGCTTTGCATAGCCAAGAGCCAACTATATATGACTGGAGTAAATTTGATAAAAAATATCCAAATCTTAAAGAAGAAGTTGAACTATTTGAAACAGGAGAATTTACTACTGCACAAGCAGCTATGCAATTTATATTGAAGCAACCTGCCATTATGGGCTTTGGAGGATTTGATGTAAACAAAATGACTGATGAAGAGGTTGTGGAATTTGCTAATGAATTATTGAATTTATTAAAAATGTTGGGTCCTAAATATAATAAATAATTTTATTTGATATGGGTGGGGATAAATATGTATTTAAATTGGTTAGATAACATCTTAGAAGGTCTTATAGATACATATGATACAAATGACATTTACGAATTATATGATTATCTAGAAATAAAACTAATTAAATTAGAGCCAAATAATATTCTATTAAAAGGAAATGAATCTTTATATAATAGAAATTATTTTGGTAATGAAATAGTCCTTATTAGAAATGATTTAAATTTAGAATATGAGAGATTCATATTGGCACATGAATTGGGGTATGCTTTATTGCATACTAACACATACAAAGCAGCATTTAATAAAGATTTAATTAATTATGGCAAATTAGAAAACGAAGCTAATTATTTTGCATTTAAATTATTAGCTTTAGACATGGATCCAATACAGTTCGAAGGTTTTACTATAGAACAAATTGCTAGTAGTTTATATCTACCAAAAACTTGTTTTAATGTGACAAACTAAAGCATAGTTATATCAACACTTTAAGTACATTTTGTGACAGAGTGTGACAAATAAATTGAAGTATCTGTCACAAGTTCAAACTATTGATAATACTAACTTATAACTGCAATTGTGACAGAGTGACAAATAAAAAAATATTCTTTTATATAAAATTAAATCAAAATAATTTCTTATATAATATATAAGAAATATATTATATATTGTCACACTTTTATTTGTCACAAATCACTCTTAAATGTTGGTATTCCTATGTTTATTAACTTAAAAATGTGACAAATAATGTGACAGATGTAAAAGAAATTTATTATTCTTTTAGAAAGGAAGTGATCAAATGCTAAATTTAATTAGTATAGAATAACGCTAAATTCTAAAGTTATGATAACTCATATTAAAATTAAAAGAGGTGATTTTAATGAAAGGTGGAGTAAGAAAAAGAGGATCTACTTGGAGTTATTATTTTTACATTGGAGAAATTGATGGGAAGAAAAAAATGAAAGAAAAAGGTGGTTTTAAATCAAAGCCAGAATGTGAAAAAGCTTTAATAAAAGCTTTATATGAATTTGAAAATGGTGGTTATTTAACTCCTAAAAAAATAACATTAATACAATTTTCTTTAGAATGGTTGGAAGAACACGTAAAACCTTTAAGAAAAATAACAACCTATAACAGATATAAAGAATTAATCCAAAAATATATATCTAAAACAATAGGTACTATGAATATGACTGATATACAAAGTTTCCACATAGAACAGTTATTATTAAATATAAAAAAAGAAAATAAAATATCTGGAGCAACATTACAATCTATTTATACTATTTTAAATACTATTATGAACAGAGCATTAAAACTCAAAATAATCAAAGATAACCCTTGTAAATATGTTGAAAGACCTAAACGTGATAAATTTATACCTGATGTATTAGAAATTGAAGAAATAGAAAAGCTATTAAATGCTTTAGATTTAGAAGATCGATATGATTATATGTTTAATATAGCACTTAAAATTACATTAGAGCTTGGATTAAGACGTGGTGAATTAGGTGGATTAGAATGGAAAGACATTAATTTTAAAGAAAACATATTAAGTGTAAAAAATAATTTAATTTATACTAATGGTCATGTAAAAATGACTACTCCAAAAACTTTAGAAAGTTGTAGAAATATTTATATATCAGAAAAATTAGTTGAATTATTTAAAAATCTAAAAACAAAACAAGATGTGGATAGAGAAAAGTACAAAGACTTTTATGAAAAGAATATTTTTAATAATATTGAATACGACTTTGTTATGAGATGGGATAATGGTAAATACATTCATCCAATGTATTATACTAATAAATTAACTAAAGTTATAAAAAAAGCTAAAATAGATAAAAAGATTCGCTTTCATGATTTAAGACATACTAATGCAACTCTTTTATTATCACAAGGTGTAGATTTTAAAGTTATACAAGAACGTTTGGGACATGAAGATATAAACACTACTTTAAATACTTATTCACATGTTAACAAATCAATGCAAAAAAATGCAACTGATAAATTAAATAGTATATTAGATTTTTAATCAGTATGGCAATAGTATGGCAAAATAAAAAACACCAGGTAAGAAACCTAGTGTTTTCAATGGCACGACTAAACCTATAAGCCGAGTTCTGTATTAGACAATCATCTATCTAGGCCCATTGTTACCAATAGGCTCCAGCGATACTACCCGAGAGCGGGACGGGCCACCCCTGGAAATCAAAATTTCCTGCTCTCCTATTCGATCTTGCTCCAGATGGGGTTTACATAGCCGTATAGTCACCTATACGCTGGTGAGCTCTTACCTCGCCTTTCCACCCTTACCAGATAAAAATCTGGCGGTATATTTCTGTTGCACTTTCCTTAGAGTCGCCTCCACTGGGTATTACCCAGCACCCTGCCCTATGGAGCTCGGACTTTCCTCTCCCGTATAATATACGGCAGCGATTGTCTGGCTTACTCGCAAGTATTATAATATCATAGCTATAAATAAAAATCAAATTTATTTTTTGGGAAATATGGATTTAACCTATCTACATAACTTTTTTAACTTTTTTTCTTGTATTTTATAAAGTATTCTACCGCAATTATCACAACAAACTATATTTTCTTCTTTTTTTATATTATCTAAAATCATACTTGAAACCCGAACTCTGCACCCTATACATATTCCCTTTTCTAAAGGTACTATAGCTATTTTTTTAGATTCTTTTATTTTATCAAATTTCTCTAGAAGGTCTTTTTCAATAATAGCCCTTGTATCTTTTATAGATTTTTCACATAAATTTATTTTCATTTTAGCTTCATTTATTTTTTTACTACTAGCTTTTTTATAGTCATCAAAATTTATTTTTATTATTTTTAATTTCTCTCTTAAATTTTCTTTTTCTGTACTTATTTTTTCATCCTTTTCTATTAATTGTATAGCTAAATTTTCTAGTTCTTTTATTGTATTCTTACTTTTTTCTATATCATTTTCAAGCCTTTCTATTAGCTTTATATCACTTATTGCCTCATTATAAAGAAAGTATTCCTTTTCTTCTATATTTTTATTTTCTCTTTTTATCTTTAAACTTATTTCTTTATATTCTTTTTTTATATTTTCCAACTGCTCTTCTTTTAATTTATACTTTATTTTATTTTCTTCAAATTTATCTTTTAGCTTTTTTAAAAAATATATATCAGAACCATCCTTCAGCACCTTATTATTATTTTCTAATTCAATATAATAATTTTGAAGTTTAATTAATAAATCTAAATTTTTCATAGTTTCATTCTCCTTTAAAATATAATTTTTAATTTTAAAGAGATACCCCCTTACATTATACATAATAATTTTAAAATCTATGTTATATATGTGTTATGAATATATAAAAAATAGAAATGAGCATACTAAACTCATTTCTATTTATACTTATAGGGTGAAAAATTACTTTCAGCTAAAAGAACATCATTTTTAAAACCCATTTTTTCTATTCTATTTTTTAACCATTTATAAAAGCATTGTAAAGCTGGCCATTCTGTATGGAAATGGCCTGCATCAATAACTGCTATTTTTTCTTCTATTAAATCACTTACATAATGATATGTAGTATCTCCTGTTATTACGCAATCTGCTCCTAAAGATTTTGCTTTATTAAAATAATCTTGACCACTACCATTTATTATAGCTACTTTTTTTATTTTTAGAGAGTCTTCTCCTGAGTATCTTAACATAGAAATTTTAAAAGATTCTTTTACAATTTCACATAATTTATTTAATGTAACTTCTTTTTTTAAATATCCTATTCTTCCTATACCCGCATTATCGTTATAAGTGCTAGGATCTAATATTTTTAAATCTTGTAAATTTAAAAGCTCTGCTACTATTTGATTAAATCCATTTTCTGTAGAATCAAGGTTTGTATGACTAGAATATAAATTTATATCATTTTTTATCAATTCTATTATTTTTTTACCTAATAAAGTATCTGTAGTTATAGATGAAGGTTTTTTAAATAATAAAGGATGATGAGTAACTATCAAATTACACTCCTTTTCCTTTGCCTCTTCTATTACATCTAAGGTACAATCTAAAGCAACCAATATTTTATTTACAGTAGCTCTAGAATCCCCTATCATAAGCCCTACATTATCATAACTTTCCTTTAAATATAAAGGAGCATGTTCTTCTATTATATTTTCTATATTTTTCACATTTAAATGCATTTTACCAGCTCCTCCAATTTAATTATTTTTTGTTTTATTTCACTTTTTCTTAATGCAACACTTTCTGTGTCTTCTGTTATATATTTTAATATTTTTTGGTATTTATCAATATTGTTATATAAAAATTTCTTTATTAGTGGATGTTTAGTATTTATAAGATACTCTCCTATTTCATAATATATACTATCTACAGATTTAGGATTTTCATCATATTTTATTTTTATAATTTCATAGAATCTATTATCTTCAAACACTAAAGATTCTTTTAATATTTTATATCCCATACTATATATGTGCTTTCTTAAAGCTTCTGGATTTTGTACTGGTTGTAGTACTAGAAAATCTAAAGTTTTAAAAACTTCCTTTGATTCTTCTAATATATCCTTTATAAGATGTCCACCCATGCCTGCAATTACAGCACTATTAACCTCTTTAGGATGTATTTTAGTAAGTCCTGTGCCTAATCTGCATTGAATTTTACTTTGTAATCTATGAGAATTAATATTGTTTTTTGCTCTATCTAAAGGGCCTTTATTTATATCTGCTGCTATAGCACTTTTACATATATTATTTTTAATTAAATATATTGGAATATATGCGTGATCTGTCCCTACATCTACTACAGATTCACATTTGTCTACCATATTTGCTATTTCCTTCAATCTTAAACTTATTTCCATATCTAACTCCTGCATATATGTTATATTTATCTTTTAAAATAATAACAATTATATATATTTTACAAAATCATAATGTTATAAAAAAACATGTAATATTCTTATTTGAAATATTAAAAATACTGTTGAAAAAAACAATGATATATATAAAAATTTATAAGCATAATTTTTATCATATTTTGAATAAAAATATGATACATAATACATACAAAATAATATAACCATATTTAAAGCTCCATACATCATTTGTTTAAAAGCAAATTGTTTACCTTCTCCAAAACCCACTGGAGTAAATTTTGCATCAAACACAAGAGGCATTTTATCCGGTAAAAGATTATATAAATAAAATATCATAGGTGTTAAAGTTATTATTAATATCATAATAGTTACAATTATAAATGGAGTAAAATACCTTTTATCTTTAAATATATTAGTATTTTTGTCTAATTTAAATTGCCAATCTCGCTCTTGTATCCCGGCTTGTTTTAGCATTTTTTCAAACTCTTCTATCTTTTCGGGAGATATACCATAATTTATTTTATCTGTTTTTAAATATATTATACTTTTATTTGAAGTTACATACATATAGGTATTACCTAACTTATCTATTATATTTCTCCCTATTGCATAATAATATTTGCTAAATCCAGATATTCTCATACTTTTCATATATCCAGATTGTTTTTTATACCCTCGTATTTCTTTAATAGGAATTACAACTTTTTTCAATCCAAATATACTATTTATATAAATATTTTCTTGATCTAGACAATAATAAACTGTGGAATACATCAATATATAGTAAATAAAATATATATCCAAGCCTATTAAACAGATTTTTAATAATTCCATTATTTCATAAGAATCTACTAAAAGCATTAATAAAATTACTGCTGCGTTATATATTATGGTATTAGTTATTATAGAAAGTAATCCTGATCCACTTATAGGCTTAAATTTATTCATATTTATCACCTACCTTATTACATGAACATTATATCATTATAAGTAAAAAAAAAAAAGCACCTTATATTGGTGCATTAATCTAAGTAATCTTTTAGCTTTTTACTTCTACTTGGGTGTCTTAATTTTCTCAAAGCTTTTGCTTCTATTTGTCTTATTCTTTCTCTTGTTACATTGAATTCTTTTCCAACTTCCTCTAACGTTCTAGCTCTTCCATCATCTAAACCAAATCTTAATCTTAAAACTTTTTCTTCTCTTGGTGTTAATGTATCTAAAACATTAATTAATTGTTCTTTTAACATTGTGAAAGCTGCTGCTTCTGCTGGTGCTGGTGCTTCATCATCTGGAATAAAATCTCCTAAATGACTATCCTCTTCTTCCCCAATTGGAGTCTCTAAAGAAACGGGTTCTTGAGCTATTTTCATTATTTCTCTTACTTTATCTACAGGCATTTCCATAATCTTAGCTACTTCTTCTGGTTGTGGCTCTCTACCTAGTTCTTGTAATAGCTGTCTTGATACTCTTATAAGTTTATTTATAGTTTCTACCATATGAACTGGTATTCTTATAGTTCTTGCTTGGTCTGCTATAGCTCTTGTAATAGCCTGCCTTATCCACCAAGTAGCATAAGTACTAAATTTGTACCCTTTTCTATAATCAAATTTTTCTACAGCTTTTATTAAACCCAAGTTACCTTCTTGTATAAGATCTAAAAACAACATTCCTCTTCCTACATATCTCTTTGCAATACTTACAACAAGTCTTAAATTAGCTTCCGCTAATTTTTTCTTAGCACTCATATCTCCAGCTTCTATTCTTTGTGCTAATTCTATTTCTTCTTCTGAAGTTAATAATGCTACTTTACCTATTTCTTTTAAATACATTCTAACAGGATCATCTATAGCTATACCTTCAGGAACTGATAAATCAATATCCTCTTCCTTCACGTCTAATTCATTCATATCACCTGTAACTTCTACACCCATAGATTCTAATACATCATAAATCTTTTCAATTTGTTCTGGGCTTAAATCTATTTCTTCTAATTCATCCATAATTTCTTTGTAACTTAATGATCCGCTTTTTTTACCTTTATCTATCAACCGCCTAACTAACTTCATTTTTTCATTTTTATCCTTAGCAGTATTTTTCTTTTCTTTCATTATAAGTGTAGCCTCCTTTCGCCATTATTTCATGGCCCCTAAGGTTTTCTTTACTTTTATGAGTTCTTGGCTCATTTTTATAGTTTCATCTAGATTTCCTTGTGCTTCATGTTCTTTAATCTTTTTAAGTAAATCTTCCTTATATTTTTCCAATTTATATTTTTTAATATTTAATATAGCATCATCTATAAACTTTTTACTTTCATCTTCTTTGTAAATAAAATTGGTATTTAGTATATTTACCCATTCTTTAGATGTTTCTACATTTTTATTACATAGGGTTTCTATGTGTAATTCTTTATTTTGTATATTTGAGTCTTCTAAAGTATCTTTTATATATTTATATATTGTCTTATGAGTTTCCTCTATTATATCCTGCTCATTTATATTATTTTTTATATATTCATAAATATTATTATAATTAAACATTAACTGGAGGATAAATCTTTCAGCTCTTATATAAGCTGGCTCTAGATACAATTTTTGTCCAAAAGCTTCCAACATATTCACTTCTTTTTCATTTTTCCTAGAATTTTGGTTATTTTTGTTTAATTGGTCATATAAAGTCTGAATTTCTATATTGGTTTCCTCTGACAATCTTCTTATGTACATGTCTTTTTCTACAGGATCTAAATCTTCTATAATTTTTATATATCTATCTATATATTTTATAACTTGCCTTTTATCCCTAATATTTAAATCCTGCCTTATAATTTTTAATTTATACTCTATAAGAGGCAAAGCTTCTTTTACTAATTTTAAGTAAGCTTCTTTTCCATGAGCTTTTACAAATTGATCTGGATCTTTCCCATCTGGCACAGTTAATATTTCTACACTTAATCCCACATCTTTTAATATTTCTAAGCCCCTCTGAGTTGCTAATTGTCCTGCTGTATCTGCGTCATAAGATATTATAACTTTATCTGCATATCGTTTTAAAAGTCTAGCTTGATTTGTAGTTAGAGCTGTTCCTAGAGATGCTACAGAATTCTTTATACCATATTGATGTAATGTGATACAATCCATATATCCTTCTACTATTATTAATACTCTATCTTTATTTTCTTTTATTGCATAATTTAATCCATATAAATTTATGCCTTTTTTAAATACCATAGTTTCTGGTGAATTTAAGTATTTGGGTTTAGCATTATTTAGCACTCTTCCCCCAAAACCTATTACCTTTCCTCTATAATCAAAGACTGGAAACATAACTCTGTTTCTAAATCTATCATAATAAGATCCACTTTTACCTTTTATAATAAGACCAGCAGATATCATATCTAATTCTGTATATCCTTTTGTTTTTAAATGCCTTAAAAGCCCATCCCAACTATCTTTAGAGTATCCCAATCCAAATCTTTTAATTATTGACTTTGTAACACCCCTATTTAAAAAATAATTTATAGCATTTTTATTTATTATAAGATTATTAAAAAAATATCTAGCTGCTTCTACATTTATTCTATAAATTTTATCTTTAGGATTATTTCTATTTTCTTTTTTATTTTCCTCTATATCTATGTTTACTCTTTCTGCTAAAATTTTTATGGCCTCTGGGAAAGCAACATTTTTTGTCTTCATTACATAAGTTACAACATTTCCTGCTTCTCCGCATCCAAAACATTTATAGATTTGCTTATCTTGTGACACACTAAAGGAAGGTGTTTTTTCATGATGAAAAGGACATAACCCAAAATAGTTCCTTCCACTGCTTTTAAGCTTTATGTCCCCTGATATAACATCTACAATATCGTTTAGTTCTATTACCTTTTGGACGACATCTTCCGATATCAATGACTACTCCCACCTTACTCTTTAATATTTTATGAATATATTATTTTAGAAATACGTAGGCAAAAATAATATATTCGACAAAAACTTTATATTTCCTTCTAGGTTTTCGAATATTTTTAAACTTTTGTTATAAACTCACTATAATATATTCTTTATAAATGCTTAATTTCCTTCAATTTTCAATAATTTTTATTTTTCACTTATATATCGGCACTTTTTATCACATAAACTTATATATTTTACTTTTTTTTCTATTGAATATTATACCCAATTCATAATTTTTTAATATATTACTATTTTAGGGACATATATATTATTGAAAATATGTAAGCAATAATCATCACTCATACCTGCTATATAATCTGCTACCCCTATATATAAACCTTCTTCCTTTGCTATACTTTTATAAAGTTTTGGCATTTTTTCAGGATTTTTAACAAAATAATCAAAAACTTGTTTTAACACAAATTTAGCTTTTTCTCTTTCTGTTTTTAATATTTTTCCATTGTATATTTTTTTGAATAAATATTTTCTTAATTCATATAAAGCAGATTCTTTCTCATCACTTAATGATACTTCTATCAGCCCCTTTTCTATATTATTTAATGTGTTTTTTATACAATCTATAACTAAAATATTTATTCTTTCTCCATGAGTATTTCCAAGACAATATAATAACTCCTTCGGTATATCCTCTTGAAATAAAAGTCCCGCTCTTATAGAATCATCTATATCATGATTTACATAGGCAATCTTATCACTATACTTAACTACTTGCCCTTCTAAAGTATAAGCCTTAGGAGAATTTTTAGAAAATCCACTATGATACAATATACCATCTAATACTTCTTTCGTTAAATTTAGCCCCTTACCTTCTTTTTCTATTTTTTTAAGAACCCTTACGCTATTTTCATTATGTTTAAAACCACAAGGTAATAGTTCATTTAATACTTCTTCTCCATTATGAGCGAAAGCCACATGTCCTATATCGTGTCCTAAAGCTATTGCTTCTATTAAGTCTTCATTGAGCCCTATACCTTTACCTATAGTTTTGGCAATCTGTGCAACTTCTAAAGTATGAGTAAGCCTAGTTCTATAATGATCGCTGGAAGTTCTTATATATACTTGCGTTTTATGTTTTAGTCTTCTAAAGGATTTGCTATGAATAATTCTATCTCTATCTACCATGAAAACTGTTCTTATATCATCTTCAGCCTCTGGTATTTCTCTTCCTTTAGAATTTATAGAAAGGAATGCTTTTTTATTGAATATTAATTTTTCTTTTTGTTCAATACTTTCTCTTACATTCATAACATATCATCCTAACATTAAAATTAAAAATGTTTTTGTGTTATTAATTCTATATTAAGTTAAGAAGTCCTTTTTTTATTAAAGCGTTATAATAAATGATTTAAATTAATATCATTATAGAAGGAAATATTTTTTAAGGAGTGTTTATATGGCTTATATGCCTAAGTCATTTGATATAAACTTATTATCTGAAGAAAACGTAAAAAAATACGTTTTGCCTAAATATAATTTACAAACTGCTGATATTTGTCAAATTAAATTTAAAAACACAGCAAAACAAAGAGCTGTTTATAAGGTTACTTATGGGAATAGCTGTTATTGCCTAAAAAAAGTATATTTTGATGAAGCTGACTTATTATTTGTATATTCTGCTGTAGAATGGTTTTATAGAAATGAAATTAAAGTTCCTAGAATCCTTCCTGCTTGTGATGGAAACAGATTTGTAAATTATAATAATATGCTTTTTATACTAACCCCTTGGATCGAAGGCGAAAAATGTGATTACGATAAAAAAGAACACATTATATATTCTATAGAAAATTTAGGTAAAATGCATGTCAGTGTGGGAAATTTTGTACCTATAAAAGGTAGCAATATTAAAGAAAAAAATGATAGTATATATCGTTCTCATGAAAAACATTTTTTTCAACTTTTAAATTGTTCTAACTATGCCTTTAAAGAAAAAGATAAATTCTCTAATATTTTTCTTAAAAATTTTGAAAAAAATATGTTATTAGCAAAAACTTCTGTGGATATAGCCAATAGCATAAATGATAATAACTTACACAAATGCTTATGCCATTTAGATTATGTTAATAAAAATATTATATTATCACCGAATAATGATATATGGGTAATAGACTTTGATAAATGTGCTATAGATTATAGAGTGCATGATATAGGTTATTTTTTGAGAAGACTTTTAAGAAGGAAAAATACGAACTGGAATACAAAATTAACAATTGAAGTTTTAGAATGTTATGATAAATTTATACCATTAAATCTAGATGAATATAGATATATATTAAGCTATTTATCCTTTCCTCAAAAATTTTGGAAAATATCTAAAGACTATTATAAGAACATTAATAAATGTAATAAAAAATCTTTCCAAAAAATTTTAAAAAGCTCTGTAGAGTATGTAGATAATCAATGTAAATTTGTATATTTATTTGGTAAACATATAGAATCTAAGTTTGGGCAAAATTTAATACAATAATAAAGATGTAAGCTAATTTTACATCTAGCTTACATCTTTTATTCTATTACTTTCTTGGGTTTTTTATTTGAGCTTGTGCTGCAGCTAATCTTGCTACAGGTACTCTAAATGGTGAACAAGATACATAGTTTAATCCTACATTGTGACAAAACTCTATGGATGTTGGATCTCCACCATGTTCTCCACATATTCCCAATTTTATATCTGGTCTTGTTTGTCTACCTAATTTAGCTGCCATTTCTACAAGCTTTCCGACACCAGTTTGATCTATTTTTTGGAATGGATCAAATTCATATATTTTTTTATCATAGTAAGAATTTAAAAATTTACCTGCATCATCTCTTGAGAATCCAAAAGTCATCTGAGTTAAATCATTTGTTCCAAAAGAGAAGAATTCTGCTTCTTTAGCTATTTCATCAGCTGTAAGCGCAGCTCTTGGAATTTCTATCATTGTTCCAACTTGATATTCCATTTCCATATTTTCTTTTTCCAATACTTTGTTTGCTGTTTCTACAACTATAGATTTTACATAAGCCATTTCCTTTATTTCTCCTATTAATGGTATCATTATTTCTGGCTTGATCTTTACTCCCTTACTTCTTGTAACTTCTATAGCTGCTTCTATTATGGCTGTAGTTTGCATTTCTGCTATTTCTGGATAAGAAACGGCTAAACGACAACCTCTATGTCCCATCATTGGATTAAATTCGTGCAATGATAATACAGTATTTTTTAATTCTTCAAAACTTACTTCCATTTCTTTTGATAATTCTTTTATATCTTCATCATCTTTTGGTAAAAATTCATGTAGTGGTGGATCTAATAATCTTACAGTAACTGGTCTTTCTTCCATAGCCTCATATATTCCAATGAAATCTTCTCTTTGCATTGGTAATATTTTTGCTAAAGCTTTTCTTCTTTGACTTTCTGTTTTAGCAAGTATCATTTCTCTAACGGCCGGTATTCTTTCTTCTTGGAAGAACATATGCTCTGTTCTGCAAAGACCTATTCCTTCTGCTCCAAATGTAACTGCTTGCGCTGCATCTCTTGGTGCATCAGCATTAGTTCTAACTTTTAATACTCTTACTTTATCTGCCCATTCCATGAATGTTCCAAAATATCCACTTATCTCTGGTGCTACAGTCTTTATACATTCACCATAAACTTTTCCTGTGCTTCCATCTAAGGATATATAATCTCCTTCTTTATAAGTTTTTCCTGATACTTTAAAATATCTTTCTTTTTCATTTATACTTATTTCTGAACATCCTGCTACACAGCATGTTCCCATACCTCTAGCAACAACTGCAGCATGAGATGTCATTCCTCCTCTTGCTGTTAATATACCCTCTGCTGCCACCATTCCTTCTATATCTTCTGGGGATGTTTCAATTCTTACTAGTATTACCTTTTCACCTTTTTCATGATGAATTTTAGCTTCTTCAGCTGTAAAGTAAATTCTTCCGCAAGCAGCTCCTGGAGATGCTGGTAGACCAGTAGCTATAACTTTTGCAGCTTTTAATTCATCTTCATCAAAATTAGGATGCAATAAAGTATCTAATTGCTTTGGATCTACTTTTAATAAGGCTTCTTCTTTTTCTAAAGTTCCTTCTTCTACTAAATCTACAGCTATTTTTAATGCAGATTGAGCAGTCCTTTTACCATTTCTAGTTTGAAGGAAATATAATTTACCTTGTTCTATAGTAAATTCCATGTCTTGCATATCTTTGTAATGCTTTTCAAGTTTTTTGGCAATATTAATAAATTCCTCATAACATTTTGGCAAGTCCTCTTTTAATCTAGCTATAGGTTGAGGAGTTCTAATCCCTGCAACAACATCTTCACCTTGAGCATTTATTAAATATTCTCCAAATATCTCATTTTCTCCAGTAGCAGGGTTTCTTGTAAATGCAACCCCTGTTCCTGATGTTTCACCCATATTTCCAAATACCATTGATTGAACATTTACAGCTGTTCCCCAATCACCTGGTATATCATTTAGCCTTCTGTATACTATAGCTCTTGGATTATCCCATGAACTAAATACAGCTGTAACAGCTGCTAATAGTTGTTTTTTTGGATCTTGTGGAAAATCTTCTCCCATTTCTTTTTTGTATATTTCTTTAAATTTAACTACAATTTTTTTTAAATCTTCTGATGTTAAATCTGTATCGTACTCAACGCCATTTTCTTCTTTTACTTGATCTAATACATTTTCAAAATCTCTTTTGTCTATTCCCATAACTACATCTGAAAACATTTGAATAAATCTTCTATATGAATCATAGGCAAATCTTTCATTGTTTGTAAGTCTACTTAAAGATTCTACTGTCTTATCATTTAGACCCAAATTTAATATGGTATCCATCATTCCTGGCATAGAAACTCTAGCACCTGATCTTACTGAAACCAATAAAGGATTTTCTTCACTTCCAAATTTTTTGTTAGTTTTCCTTTCCACTTCTTCCATAGCATTTGTTATTTGCTGTATTACTTCATCTGATAATTTTTTACCATCTTTATAATATTTTATGCAAGCCTCTGTAGTCACTGTAAATCCTGTGGGAACTGGAATTCCTAAATTAGTCATTTCTGCTAAGTTAGCACCCTTTCCCCCTAACAATTCTCTCATTGATGCATTTCCTTCACTAAAAAGATATACATACTTCTTATTTTCCATAATAAACATCCCCTCTGTAAAATTTCTTCGTAATTTTTGGTAATTTTTCGCAATTTAATTTATATATTCAGATAAGTAATTATCTGCGTAAAACTTTAAACTTTTTCTCCAACCTTTACAAATAATTTTGTGATATTAGTTTTTGATACTTTCCCTATAATTTTAAATTCTTCTATATTATTTTTTACTATTTTTTCTACTACAGGCAAACTATCAACTTCATGTTCTATTATCTTTTGAGCGGCATAATAAGCAGAATCTTCTTTACTTACACATACTATATTAGGCATTCTTGTCATTATAATTCCTACAGGTACTTTATGCATATCAGTACCTCCCATAGCAACTTTAAGAAAATCCTTTCTAGATACTGCTCCAACTAATATTTCTTCATTATGCACAAATAATGTTCCTACATCATTTAAAAACAAATGTAATATTGAATCATATACTGTAGTATTTTCATCTACCATTACAGGTTTAGACATTATATCTTTAACCTTTATGTCATTTATATAGTCTTGAAGCAAACTATATGAAGGCTTATGAGAATATATATATCCCACCTTTGGTTTTGCTTCTAATATTCCTATCATAGTCAATATTGCTAAATCTGGTCTTAAGGCTGCTCTTGTAACACCTAAACACCCTGCTAAATTTTCACTAGTTATTGGCTCATTCTTTTTTACTAGCTCTACTATTTGTTCTTGTCTTCCAGATAATTTAATTGCCTTCACCCTCTTCCTAAATTATAAATAGATATTGAATATTTAAATTATAAAACTAAACTATATATATTATATCATTAATTCAATTTAAATAGTATATCACTTTTGCTTATTTGTGCTAAATAATTTAAAATTATGTTATACTTATCAACACTTTCTCTATATTTCTTTATTTCTTTTATTTTTTCATTTTACAGAGGAATCTGTTATACTTTTTACATTATTATTTTTATAATATGTAATTTTCATATTTATATGTTATATTATATCTAATAATAATTAACATTTACTTTTTTTGTAATTTACATTTTTAATTTAAACTTTTTTATAGTTGGTCTTGTTTTGTACTGCTGTATCAATTTATGTCCCACCTATAAATTTATAAAACACCTTGCAACAGTATAGTTTTTATAACAATAAAAACTTATTGTTTAGCAAGGTGCCTTTTTAGCTTCTTTATAAATGTACACCCTTATGTTATTTAGTAATCCTTCAACTATTGTTCTTCCTTTTTTTCTGAAGAATCTTCTTTTTTACATTCTTTACAACCTTCATATTCTTCACTTTCTATATCTTCAAAATTAACAGTATAACTATAAAAATTATTATCTTCTCCATATGTTTCATTATCAAATTTATTAGAGAATTTTTCTTTTATATCTGAAGTAGTGTTATCTACTTTTTCTTTTATATCTTGAGCTGTATTTTTTATTATTTTATTAACTACTTCTACACTACCATCTTCTTTTGTTATTTCTATAGTTACATTAGTTACTATAGCTGCCGCTAAAGCTGCCAATAGTATAGGTGCCCAAATTATTGCGGCTGCCGCAGTAGCTGCTAATCCTGCATTTACCGGTATGTCTACTATAATTTTATCTTCTTTTTTTACTTTTATTCTAGTTACATTACCCTTCTTTATAATATCTTTTATCCATTTTACTAAATCATCTTTTGTTGTATACATTTCTTCTTTTTCCTCTTCAAATTTGTTTTCCATGTATACTAAAGCATCTACTACATTTCCATCACAAGCTTCCAATGCTTCTTTAGCTTCAGTGTAAGTTGCTCCTGTCCTTTCCCTTACGATATCAATTTTTTCTAAGGTTATTTCCATTTTTATTCCTCCTTTATATAATTTAATATTTGGAGACTTTTTGGTTTCTTCAAATAATTTTGATTTATTATGATATTTAAAATCTTATAAATATCCTTTTTAGTTTCCTTATCTAAAGAAAGTCTATATAGCTCCTCTAGTGGAGATTCATATATATATTTTAATATATTATAAGTAGCATAGGTTACTCCTATACCATTTATCTTATTACAATAATTGCATATTCCTCCTAAGCTTTGAAAACTTATATAACTTGAAGTTTCTATTTTCCTTCCACACTCTACACAATTATTAAAATTTAAAGCATATCCTGTGTACTTTAAAACTTTTCCTTCAAAAGCTCTGGCTAAAATCTCAATATCTAAAGCTTTATTTTTCATTAAAAATAAACTTTTAACTAATTCTTGAAATAAACCTATATTGCTTTCTTTTTCTTCTGTAGCTATATCTATTAATTCACAAAAATAAGATCCATAAGTTAATGTATCTAAACTAGTTAAAAAATCTTGAAATGAATCTATTAATTGTGCTTCTGATAAGTTAAATAATCCTTTTCCTTTATACAATACATATTCTCCATAACAAAATGGTGAAGTATTAGATAAATATTTACTTCTATTTTTTCTAGCTCCTTTTGCTATAGCAGTTATTTTTCCTAGTCTTTCTGTATATAACCAAACTAATTTATCTGCTTCTTTAAAATCTTGAGTCTTTATTACTACAGCTCTAGTTTTATATAGTGACAGAAAATCAACTCCCTATATAATTTATTTCATATTTTTATAACCTAACTCTTTTAATAAACTTTGGTTATCTCTCCATTCTTCTTTTACTTTAACCCAAAGTCTTATATATACTTTGCTTTGAAGAAATGTTTCTATATCTTGTCTTGCATATTGAGATATTTTTTTTAGCTTGCTACCACCTTTACCTATAATTATAGGTTTATGAGAATTTTTTTCACATAATATATTACCTTCTATATGATAGGTTCCTTTTTCATTTTTTTTCATTTGAAGTATCTCTACAGCTATACCATGAGGTACTTCTTCTGATAAAAGTCTTAAAGCTTTTTCTCTAACTATCTCTGCAACTATAAATCTTTCATTTTGATCTATTATCATATCTTCCGGATAATATTGTGGTCCCTCTGGAATATACTCAACCATTAATTTTTTAAGCAAATCTATATTCTTTCCTTTTAATGCTGATATAGGTATTATTTCTTGAAAATCCATAAGTTCTGAATATGTTTTTAAAGTTTCTGCTACTTTTTCTTGAGGATTTTCATCTATTTTATTTAAAACTAAAAAAACTGGCACTTTTACTTCTTTTAATTGTTCTATTATAAACAAATCTCCCCTGCCAGGTTTTTCATCTGGATTTATTAAAAAAAGTACTAAATCCACATCTTTCATGGCATCTGATGCTGATTTTACCATATATTCTCCCAACTTATGCTTAGGTTTGTGTATTCCTGGAGTATCAACAAACACAAGTTGGTAATTATCTTCTGTTAATATGGTTTGTATATTATTTCTTGTAGTTTGTGGTCTACATGAAACTATAGAAAGTTTTTCTTTCATTATAGCATTTAATAATGTTGATTTTCCTACATTAGGTCTTCCTACTATGGTTACGAATCCTGATTTAAACATATTTTATCTCCTTGTCTATTTTATTAAATCTTTTTTACTAAAAGCTTCTGGTAAAATTTCATCTAATTTTTTTATTTCATAATTATTTTTATCTTTCACTATTATTATGTCTATATTTTCATCTGCAAATTCACTTATAACCTGTCTACATATACCACATGGATAAGTATATTCTTCTAAATTTCCTACAACTGCAATAGCTTTTATTTTTCTATGTCCTTCTGATACAGCTTTAAATATAGCCGTTCTTTCTGCACAGTTTGTAGCACCATAAGAAGCATTTTCTATATTACATCCTGTATATATAGTATTATCTTCTGTTAATAAAGCTGCTCCTACTTTAAATTTTGAGTAAGGAACATAAGCATTTTCTCTAGCTTCTATTGCTTTTTTTATAATTTCGCCATATTTCATTATAAATCCTCCCGTTTGGCTAAACTATTTACTCTTCAAATTGCTGTGTAAATAAATTATAGCATTATTTTACATTATTTCAACTATCCAAATATTTTATATAAAAGTGTAGTGAACAAAGTACCAAATAATGCTCCCACTATTACCTCTAATATAGAATGTACTTCGGAATCAACTCTACTTTGAGCTACTATAAATGCTAAAAAATAACTTAATATAACTACAGGAAATTCCTTAGTTATAAGAGCTATTATGGTAGCTATGGAAAATGCCATAGTACTATGACCACTAGGCATGCCACCCTTTAAAGGAGTTCCTTCACCATATATAGCCTTTACTACTACTGTAACTATACAAACTATAGCTAATATAAGAAATATAGCATAAGGATTAGAATTTTTTATTTTAGTTATTAAAACAAAGTTTATATATTTAAGTTTATCCCAAAATATAATATAACCAACTACAACTGCATTTATAGCTGTTAATAATACTGCTCCTGCTGCTACATTTTTAGAAACTTTAGCTAGAGGATGGTAATAATTCGTAGTTGCATCAATAGCAAACTCTATGGCAGTATTCATAAGTTCTGCAAAAATAACTAAAGTTATTGTTATACATACGATTACCAATTCTATCTTTGATAAATCATAGAAAAAACAGGCAGTTAAAACCAAAAGAGCTGCGAGCATATGTATTCTCATATTTCTTTGGGTTCTAACTGCATGTATTATCCCATCTATAGCATAATTAAAACTATCCAAAAGTTTATTTACTTTCATGGCCAAGCACCATCCTTTAAAAGTAAAAAATAAATAAATTCTATCTTTGTAGGTTAAAATTTTTTAATATCTCTTCTTCTCTTTGCCTCATTATAGTCTTATCTTTTTCTTCCATATGATCATACCCTAAAAGGTGTAATACTGAATGTATTGTTAGATAACAAGTTTCTCTTAAAAAACTATGACCAAATTCTTTACTTTGCTCTTTTGCTTTTTCTAAAGAAAGTGCTATATCTCCTAAAACCAAGTTACCTTCATCTAAATCACTTTCATCAAATTCATAGTTTAAATATAAATCTTTAAAAACTTTTCCTTCTTCATAATCAAGCATTGGAAAAGATAGTACATCTGTAACTTTATCTATATTTCTATACTCTTTATTTATTTCTTTTATATTATTATTATCTATAAACACTACACTTATTTCATAATCTAAGTTTACTTTTTCTTCTTTTAATGCATAATCTATTATTTCCTTTATTTTATTTTTAAAATCTTCATTTATTTCTACTTTATCCTGTCTATTATCTATATATATCATTTTATCCTCCTGTCTTTCATCCATTTATCCTCTGGATATTCTATTCTTTGGTGATATATACTTACAAGAACCTTTAAAAAGGCCTCTCTTATCAATCCTATTTCTTTTAATGTAAGGTCACACTCATCTAACTGCCCTTCATCTAACCTTGCCTTTATTATTTTGTTTACCATTTCTTCTATTCTGCCTTTAGTTGGTTCATTTATAGACCTTACTGCAGCTTCAACACCATCTGCTAACATTATTATAGCAGCTTCTTTACTTTTCGGTATAGGACCTGGATATCTAAAATCTTCTTCATTTATATCCTCTGGTCTTTCACTATTATTTTTCATAGTTATATAAAAATATTTCACTAAAGATGTACCGTGATGTTGCTGTATTATATCTTGTATAACTTTAGGTATTTTATATTCTTTAGCTAGTTCTAGCCCATCTTTTACATGAGAAGTAATTATTAAAGTACTTAAATTAGGAGATATTTTATCATGAGGATTTTCTTTACCTATTTGATTTTCCCTAAAAAAATAAGGTCTTTTAGTCTTACCTATGTCATGATAATAAGCCGATACCCTAGCCAATACTGGATTTCCATTCACAACCTCTGCTGCAACTTCAGCTAAATTCCCTACTAATATGCTATGATGATAAGTTCCAGGAGCTTCTACTAATAACTTCTTAAGTAATGGATTATTAGGATTTGAAAGTTCTAAAAGTTTAATAGTAGTAACTATACCAAATAAATTTTCAAATAAAGGAAGAAGTCCTATAGTAAGTATAGCTGATAATATTCCTCCTATAAGAGTAAATAATGCTTTTTTACTTACATCTATAACACTATTACTCAAAAGAAAACCTGCTGAAAAAGCAAGAATTACATTTATAATAGCTATGTAAGATGATGCATATAGTATATCATTTCTTTCTTGCATTTTTCTTAATATAGTTGATCCTAAAACAGCGCTCATTATAGCTATTAAAATAATTTCCACTTCAAAATTCACTGCTACAGCTATTAAAATGCAATTTACAAGACTATTAAATAAAGATATTTTATAGTTTAAAAGCAAAGTTAATATCATAGGTATAGATGCTAATGGAATTAAAAAAGGCGATATTGTATACATACTCCTAGCTAATAATATAGCTATACAGTTATTTAAACTTATTAAAATCAAACTATTTAAGTCATTAAATGCTTCATTGTAAAATTTATATATATATATACCTTGGATAAAAAGCACCAAAATTATTAAAACTGCTAATCCAATAAATATATACCATTCAAAATTATTATTATTATTTAATAGGCCTACATCTTTTAATAAATCTAATTGATATTTAGATACAGGTTCTCCTTCTTTAACTATTATTTGATCTTTTTTTATCATAACTGGCGGAGTATTTTTTAAAGTTTCCTTTTTTAATTCTTCTGTTTTTTCTTTATCATAATAAAAGTTAGGCTTTATTTCTGAATAGGCTATATTTAAAGTTAATTGTTTTAAAGAATTTGGTATCTTAGCCATTTTTATTTTTGAATACACATATTCTTGTGCTTTTTTTATATCTTGTGCATTATCCTTTTGAGAGTCATCACTTATATTTACATTTTCATAAACATCAGATATAACTTTAATAAGAACATCCTGTATAGATTTAAGTTCTGTCTTATCTAAATTTAATATTTGACTTAATTCTCTTTCCGAAATGTTTATTTTACCATTTTGGTCTATTTGCTGAATCTTTTGCTTTTCATCTATTTTTTTATCTTTTAGAGAATCTACTTGTGAAAAAAAACTATTTATATCATTTAAAATCTCTGTTTTAACTTCAGTCCTTTTAGTGTATTGTATAGGTACTGACTCTAAAGCTTGTTGTAATCTAGCTTTAGTAGATACTTCATCCTTTATTTCTCTAGGAGCTTTTATATCCACTCTAGCTATATCTCCTTCTTTTAAATCATATTTCTTTGTAATAAAAGATGTAGCAAGCACCACATACATAAATAAAAATGTAATAAAAAAAACTAAGAGTTTCTTTAGTTTATTGTTCTTTTTCATTTCTTCTATGGTAATTTTCTTCATATATCACAATACCACCTTTATTTTAACTGTTCTCCTCTATATCCATGTCTTTTATCTTCTGAGGAACAGCTATATCTTCTTCTGCTATAATTAGCATTCTAATTTCGCACCTATCTCCTTGTGGAGAGTAGTTTGTAATTTTATCTATTATTTTAACAGATTTATCCATATCACTAGTTATATTTTTATATATTTTTTTACTTTCCTCTTCTACAGCTTCTTTTAAATTAATATTCTCTTTTGTCTCTTTCACTTCATATAATGTTTCTTTTGTTATAAATAACTTATTATTTTCTATTCTATCATATTTTTTAAATTTGTTTATAGTTTTTTTCAAATATAATTTCTTCCCTTTAAAATTAATATATACTCTATCTATTTTTTTACCTGTTTTTTTTCTTTTTATTCTATAAGTATTTATAGTTTTAGTTTTTTCATAAAAAGTTCTAGCAAAAACTTTTCCTTCTGAATGAACTTCATAAGTTTCTCCTTCTTTTCCTTGTTCTCCCTTAATTAAAATATCTCCCTTTTTTACTATATCACCCTTTTTTACTATAGCACTTCCTGAAGTAGTATATATTCTTTGCACTTCTCCATCTTTTTTAGCTACTAAATCACAGGGTTCATTATCTTCTACTATAGTTGGAGGAGACTGTCTCTCTTCTGCATTTATTATAAGTTTCCCTCCTTCAATTCTAGCTTTAACCCACATTATATTATCTATATCCTTAATTAATTTTTTCTCTATTTTATAAACATCTATATTTTTTTTATTTATCCCTGGTTTAACACCATATTCTTTCAATTGTTGTCTTATCTCATAGGGTGTTGCGCCATTGGTTGATGTTATATCTATATCCCATATAAATGTAGACATAAAATATATTATAAAAGAAAAAATAAATATACCTATAATCAATGAAAATCTTCTTTTTAAAAATAAAATAAAAAAAGATATTCCTTTTCTTTTTACTATTTTTACTTTTGTTCCTGTTCTTTTAGCTATATCATCCATAACAGTATAATCTCTTAAGTCTATATCCAAAACAAAAGTAGTAACATTTGTCTTGACTACATTTTTAACTTTAACCCCATTTCGCCATAAAAGATTTATAAATCTTTCTGGTATCATAGATTGAATTTCTATAGTTATAGTAGCATTTTTATATTTATTAAATTTCATCTTCTTCAGACCCTTCATACTCTATAGATTTAAATTTTCCTCCTAAGGTAATAGTCCTTCCGCCCATAAATAATATTTTAAAATTTTCCCCATAAATAGATATCAATCCAGATCCAGAATTAATTTTTACTATTTTTTCTTCAAAAACAACTACTCCTCTATGATTCTCTATAGTTATTTCATCATTACCTGTAACTATTATCTTTGGTTGATTTAAAATTATATCTCTTGGCAAATCTAATTTATCTGCTACAGTTTCTCTTGCATTATAAAATCTTTTACCCATTTTTCACCTCAAAATAAAAAATACTTTCATATTAATTTATGAAAGTATTTTTTAATAAATGACAAATATAGCTTTATGCATATAATATAAAAAGCTGAGTTTTACTCAGCTTTTATTATTTATTCAATATATCTTTTACTTTTTCACTTACAAGTTTACCATCTGCTCTACCTTTAGTTTTAGGGATAACTATACTCATTACATTTTTCATATGTTTCATGCTATTTGCACCAATTTCATTAACTGCTTTTTCAATAATTTCTGTAATTTCCTCTTCTGTCAACTGCTGAGGAAGGTATTTTAGCAAAACTTCTATTTCAAAATTAGTTGCATCTATTAAGTCTTGTCTGTTTCCCTTCTTGAAGTCTTCTAGCGATTCTTTACGCTGTTTTATCTCTTTAGATAAAATATCAATTATTTCTGAATCTTCAAGAGTTCTCCCTAAATTTTTTTCTGCTAAGAGAATCGAAGATCTAATCATGCTTATAACATTAGCTTTCTCTTTCTCTTTAGCTTTTAAAGCTTGTTTCCAATGGTCTTGTAGCGTTTCCTTAAGAGACATTATTATCTAATACCCTCTTTCAAAGAAATCTATTAATGATAACTACTTAAATTTTCTCTTTCTTGCAGCTTCAGATTTCTTTTTTTTCTTTACACTTGGCTTTTCATAGTGTTCTCTTTTTCTTACTTCAGATAAAACACCAGCTCTTGCACATTTTTTCTTAAATCTTCTTAGTGCGTTTTCTAATGATTCGTTTTCTCCAACTTTTATTTCTGACATGTTTTCTCCCTCCCTCCGCTAGTTCAATTTCGTAAAAACAAAGCAGTTAATTACGGGCTAAATAACACACTAGCTATTATACAACATATTTTGGGAAACTGTCAACAACTTAATATTTCAAGTTTAATAAGTTTTTTTAACCTGGTGGCCATTGTAAGTTTCTCCCTGCAATTAAGTGGAAGTGTATGTGGAAAACACTCTGTCCTGCTGATTCACCACAGTTAGAAACTACTCTATAGCCTTCTTTTGATATATTAAGATCCTTAGCTATTTTTTTAGCTACCATAAATATATGGCTTATAACTTTGCTATTTTCTTCTGTCAAATCATTTAAAGAAGCTATATGTTCTTTTGGTATTATAAGCACATGATGTGGTGCTACTGGATCTATATCATTAAAAGCATAAACTAATTCATCTTCATACACTTTAGAACTTGGGATTTCTCCCTTTAATATTTTGCAAAAAATACAATTTTCCATTATATCACCTCCTGTTAAATGAAATATTCAATAAATAGATTAAAAATCCTTCTACTCTAATAAATTTCTCCCTTAACAAAATCCTTAGAAACCTCTTTTAATTTACTGTTTATTATTTTTCCAGTAATATCTTTTAAACTTTTAGCATATATCTTTATATAATTTGGAGTATACCCCTCATAAATTCCTTTTTCTTTAGTTTCCTTTTCATATAATACTGGCATTTCTCTTTCAAGGAATTTTTCCATAAATTCTTTTTCAAGCTTTTTATCTAAAGCTATTATTTTGTTACTTCTTTCTTCTTTTATATTACCATCTATTTGATTTTCCATTTTTTCTGCTCTAGTTCCATTTCTAGGACTAAATTTAAATACATGCATTTTGGACAGTTTTATATCTTTTAAAAATTCATATGTTGTTTTAAATTCTTCTTCTGTTTCTCCTGGAAAACCTACTATTATATCTGTAGTAATAGAAACATCTTTTATATTTTTTCTTAAATTATTTACTATATATTTATACTGCTCTACAGTGTATTTTCTATTCATTCTTTTTAAAGTTTCATTACATCCACTTTGAAGAGATAAATGAAAATGAGGGCAGAATTTTTTTAATTTACTTATTCTTATTACTTCTTTCTCTGTAAAAAATGTTGGATCTATAGAACCTATTCTTATTCTTTCAATACCTTCTACTTTATCTATATCTTCTAATATAGTAGTCAAATTATAATTTCCATCTAAATCAAACCCATAAGAAGCTATATCTATACCAGATAAAATTACTTCTTTAAATCCATGCTTAGAAAGTTTTTTAACTTCTTCAATAATCTTTTCTGGTTTTTTGCTACATACAGCTCCTCTTGCAAATGGTATCAAACAATAAGAACAAAATCTATTGCACCCATCTTGTATTTTTAAAAATGCTCTAGTTTTATCTCTGTATTCTTCTATATTTAATTCTTCAAATTCTTTATTTTTAAGAACATCTTTAACTTCTATTATTTGATTTTTTTCTTCCATTGCTCTATTTACCCAATATACTATATCACCTTTATTTCTAGTACCTAATACTACATCTACACCTTCTATTTTAGATACTTCATCAGGTGCTATTTGAGAATAACAACCTACTACTGCAATTATTGAATTTGAATTTTGTCTTCTTCCTCTGTTTATCATTTGTCTTGACTTTCTATCACCCATATTAGTTACTGTGCAAGTATTTATTACATATACATCGGCTACTTCATTAAAATCTACTACTTCATATCCTTGTTTTATAAATTTTTCTGCCATAGCTTCTGTTTCATATACATTTACTCTACATCCTAATGTAGAAAAAGCGACTTTCATTATATATTTCCTCCTAAATCTCCTAATTCATATAAAATTATTGAAGCACATACTATACCTGCTGTTTCTGTCCTAAATATTCTAGGTCCTAAAGTTACTGTTTCAGCTTTTATTTTTTCTAAAGCTCTTATTTCACTTTCTTCAAAACCACCCTCTGGTCCTATTACTATACCTATATTTTTAATACTTTCTTTTTTATATTGTATATTTTTTATAAGAGACTTTATACCATAATTATGTTTGCTTTCATAAGGTACAACTATTAAATCCATAGATTTTATTTCTTCTAATAGATTATTAAACTCTAAAGGTTCTTTTACACTAGGAATCAGTGTTCTTTTACATTGTTTACATGCTTCAAGTGCAATTCTATTCCATCTATCTATTTTTTTAAATTCTTTTAATGTAGTTTTGACCTCAACTCGTTCTGTTAAAATAGGTATTATTTCTTTTATACCTAATTCAGTAGATTTTTGAACTATCAAATCCATTTTAGTAGATTTAGGAAGACCTTGATATAAATAAATATTTAAAGGGCTTTCATTATTTACTTCAACTTGATTTATTATTTTAACAACTACAGATTTTTTATCTATGTGTTCTATTTCACCTTTATATTCTTTTCCCTGGCAATTATTTATGTTTATAGAATCTCCACATTTTAGTCTTAACACCTTATATATATGTTTAACATCATCACCATTAATTATAGCTTTTTTATCAATTATATTTTCAGCTGGCACAAAAAATTTATGCATAATAATCACCTGCTTTACTATTTTTATATAAGAAACCCTAAATACAAATTTTTATATCTTTGAATACAAATCTTTGCACTGTTAAATGCATGCTGTAAACAAATTTTAGAGCTACATAAAAAGTTTTAATACATCTAAAACTAATAAAATAATTATCTATAACATTAAGCATTTGTACCAATGTTTAAAATATAATATTGGTCAAACAATTAGTTATGGAAAACTATTAAAATAATTTTAGTTTATTTTAGATACTATACAAACCCATTCTCCATCTTCTTTTACTTCTTCTATTTGAAAACCTGTTTGCTCTAATTTTTTAATAACATCTTCTTTTCTTGAATTTATTATACCGGAAGCTATAAAATATCCATCCTTTTCTATAAAATCTTTTACACCTTCTGTTAAAAATATTATAACATCTGCTATTATATTAGCTACTACTATGTTAGCTTTACCAGATACAACTTCCATTAAATTACCTTCAAGTATTTCTATGTTGTTTAAATTATTATATTTGATATTTTCTTTGGATGATTTAACAGCCACTGGATCTAAATCTACACCTATTACCTGTTTAGCACCTAATTTTGCTGCTGCTATAGATAATATTCCTGATCCACACCCTATATCGAATACAACTTTATCATCTTTCACATATTTTTCTAAGGCATTTATGCACATTCTTGTAGTTTCATGAGTTCCTGTACCAAAAGCCATTCCTGGATCTAGTTCTATTATTATTTCATCCTTTTTTTTATCATAATTTTCCCAAATTGGCTTTATAACTATTTTATCTGAAACTTTAGTTGGCTTATAATATTTTTTCCAATTATTTTCCCAATCTTCTTCATTTACTTTATGAACTTCTACTATACCTTCACCTTTATCTATTCCAAATTGATCTAAGTTACTTATAGATTCTTTTATGTAATTTAAATAATCATTAAATTTGTCATCTTCTTTATAGTATCCCTTTATTATAGCAGTATCCTTAACTGTTAATAATGTTTCATCAAAATAATCCCAATCTCCAGGGTGCTTCTTTTTAAACTCAATATCCTTCGGATCTTCTATTGAAACTCCTTTTACTCCTGTATTGTACAATATTCCAGATATAGCCTCTAATGCATCGCTACTTGTATATATACAAACTTCTAACCATTCTTTATCCACAAAAATTCCTCCTTAAAATAAAAAAACTACTGTTAATAAAAGATTATTTTTAAACCACTTCATCTGTTAAATCAAAAATAACTTCTAAATAATTTTATAGCACTATTAATTATTATACCTAAAAATCTAAAAATCCACCACAAAATATAAGGAAAGTGCACTGCACTTTCCTTATATTAGTCCTTGAAGCCTTTTTTTATCTTATCAAAAATAGTATCTTTTTCTTTTCCTTCTACAGTTTCACCACTAGCTTCCATATACATAGTTAGGGCTTCCTTTTGCTTACTATTTAATTTTTTTGGTATATCTACTATTATGGTAACATATTGATTTCCCCTAGATGTACTATTTATTCTTGGTACACCTTTACCTTTTAGTCTAAATATAGTTCCTGGTTGTGTTCCTGCTGGAACTTCATATTTAACATCACCATCTACCGTAGGCACTTTTATTTCAACACCTAAAGCTGCTTGAGCAAAACTTATATGTTTTTCTATATAAATATCAAAGCCTTTCCTCTTAAATGTAGGATGAGAAGCTACTCTTATATTTATATATAAATCACCTGTAGGACCTCCATTATTACCTGGCTCACCTTGCCCTCTTAATGGAATAACATTTCCTGTATCCACTCCAGCTGGTATTTTAACTTTTATTCTTTTATTTTTTCTAACTTTACCATTTCCATGGCATTTATTACATGGAGTTTCGATTATTTGTCCACTCCCACCACATTTATCACAGGAAGTTTCTGTTACCATGCTTCCTAATATAGTATTTTTTTGAATTCTAATTCTTCCAGTTCCACCACACTTATCACAAGTTTTAGGAGTTGTTCCTGGTTTTGCACCAGTTCCATTACAATTATCACAATTTTCATGTTTGTTTACAGATATTTCCTTTTCTGTTCCAAACACCGCTTCTTCGAAAGTTAAATTAATAGCAGTTTCTATATCAGCTCCTCTTTGAGGTCCATTTCTTCTTCTTCCGCCAGAAGAAAATCCTCCCCCGAAGAATGAATCAAATATATCTCCAAAACCGCCAATATCGGAAAAATCGAAACCTCCAAAGCCTGATGAATTAAATCCACCCGCTCCATTAAAATCTGTGGTTCCAAATTGATCATATTGAGCTTTCTTTTGAGGATCTGAAAGTACCTGATAAGCTTCATTTATTTCTTTAAATTTCTCTTCTGCTTCCTTATTGCCTTTGTTTTTATCTGGATGATATTTTATAGCTAATTTTCTGAAAGCCTGTTTTATATCTTTTTCACTAGCGCCTTTTTCTAATCCAAGTATTGCGTAATAATCCTTGCTAGGCATTCCTATCTCTCACCACCTAATATCTACAATGTTAATTTCAAAAATTATTTTTCACTTAAATTAAGGGAGGAGTACAAACTCTCTCCCTTAATTTATACCTATTATATCTTATACAATTTTTTAGTATTTGTCATTTATTTTTTATTTATCATCTTCAACTTTAAAATCTGCATCCACTACATTGTCATCTTTTTTATCATCTTGTGCTGAAGCATTACCTGCTACATTTGCTCCACCCATGTTGTTTGGATCAAAACCTGCGCCTTGTGCACCTTCTGGATTAGCTTGTTGATATATCTTTGAAGATATTGCATAGAATGTTTGAGTTAAATCTTCAGTAGCCTTTTTAATAGCTTCTAAATCTTCTCCATCTTTAACATCCTTAACTGCTTTAACTTTTTCTTCTATTTGAGCTTTATCTTCAGCTGATACTTTGTCTCCTAAGTCAGTTAATGTTTTTTCTGTTTGATATACTATTTGGTCAGCATTATTTTTTACTTCTATAGCTTCTTTTCTCTTTTTATCTTCTTCTTCAAATTTCTTTGCTTCATTTACAGCTTTTTCTATTTCATCATCTGTTAAATTTGTTGAAGCTGTGATTGTTATATTTGCTTCTTTTCCTGTTCCCTTATCTTTAGCAGATACGTTAACTATACCATTAGCATCTATATCAAAAGTTACTTCTATTTGAGGTACTCCTCTTGGAGCTGGAGCTATTCCTGATAAAGTAAATCTTCCCAAGGTCTTGTTATCAGCTGCCATTTGTCTTTCACCTTGTACTACGTGTATTTCAACTGATGTTTGACCGTCTGCTGCTGTAGAGAAAATTTGACTCTTTCTTGTTGGTATAGTTGTATTTCTTTCTATTAATGGAGTTGCAACTCCACCTAATGTTTCTATTCCTAATGTTAATGGAGTAACATCTAAAAGTAATACATCTTTAACTTCTCCTGTTAAAACTCCTGCTTGAATAGCAGCCCCCATTGCAACAACTTCATCTGGATTAACACCTTTAGTTAAATCTTTTCCTGTAAATTCTTTAACTGCATCTTGAACAGCTGGTATTCTTGTTGATCCACCAACCATTATAACTTTATCTATATCTGACAATGAATATCCAGCATCTTCTAATGATTTTTTAATTGGTTCTAATGTGCGTTGTACTAAATCATGTGTTAATTCATTAAATTTAGCTCTTGTCAAATTCATATCTATATGTTTTGGACCTGTCGCATCTGCTGTTATAAATGGTAGATTTATATTTGTTTGTGTTGCTGATGATAATTCTATTTTAGCTTTTTCTGCTGCTTCTTTTAATCTTTGTATAGCCATTTTATCATTTCTTAAATCTATTCCATTTTCAGCTTTAAATGTTTCAGCTATATAATCTATTACTTTTTGGTCGAAGTCATCTCCACCTAGTTTTGTATCTCCATTAGTAGCTTTAACTTCAAATACTCCATCACCTAGTTCTAATATTGATACGTCAAAAGTACCACCACCTAGGTCATAAACTAATATTTTTTCATTTGTATCCATTTTATCTAAACCATAAGCTAATGATGCAGCTGTTGGTTCATTTATTATTCTTAAAACTTCAAGTCCAGCTATTTTTCCCGCATCCTTTGTTGCTTGTCTTTGGCTATCATTAAAATAAGCTGGTACTGTTATAACTGCTTGAGTTACTTTTTCTCCAAGATAAGCTTCAGCATCTGCTTTTAATTTTTGAAGCACCATAGCTGATATTTGTTGTGGTGTATATTCTGTATCGTCTATCTTAACTTTATGATCTGTTCCCATATATCTTTTTACAGAAATTATAGTCTTTTCTGGATTTGTAATAGCTTGTCTTTTTGCTACTTGACCTATTAATCTTTCTCCATTGGCTTGAAAAGATACTACTGAAGGAGTTGTTCTAGATCCCTCTGCGTTTGGTATAACTACTGGTTCTCCACCCTCCATAACTGATACACAAGAATTTGTTGTTCCTAAGTCAATTCCGATTATTTTTGCCATTTTAATATTCCCTCCTAGTTTGTAATTTGTTAGGTTTTTATAATAAACTTTTATCTAGTTTGCTACTTTTACCATGCTATATCTTATAATTTTTTCTCCCTTTTTATATCCTTTTTGGAATACTTCTACTATTTCTTTTTCTCCGCAATTAGAATCCTCAATATGCATTACCGCATTATGGATATTAGGGTCAAAAGCAACCTCTGTAGATATCTCTTCCACTCCTAATTTTTCTAAAGAAGTTTCAAATTGTTTAACTGTCATGTCTATTCCCTTTTTAATATCTTCTACAGATCCCTCTACACTTGCTGCTCTTTCTAGATTATCTAAAACTGGAAGAAGTTCTTTTAAAACATCTTCACAAGCACTAACATATAAATCTTCCTTTTCTTTAGCTGTTCTTTTTCTAAAATTATCATATTCTGCTACTGTTCTTACTAATCTCTCTTTTATTTCTTCCATTTGGTTTTTTAATTTTTTATTCTCTTCTTTTAATTTATTTTTCATATCTTCTAATTCCTTTATTTTTAATTCATTAGAGTTTTCATTATCATCTACAATTTCTTGTTTTCCTATTTCCTCAAACTCTAAATCCTCTTCTTTGCCTTTATCTTCTTCTTTATTTTCACTGTCTTTATTACAACAGCAGCATTCTTCTTCCATATTAATATGTTTGGCATCCTTGCATTCTTTTTCCAATTATATACCTCCATTCTATCCGCTTGTTATTTATTAAATATTTTTGTCATTAGTTAAGGCATCATTAATTTCCTTAACTATTGTAGCCACAGCTGATATTATTTTTTCATAAGGTATTCTTGTAGGACCTATAACCCCTATAGTTCCTATAGGTGTCTTACCTATACTATATATCGCTGAAATAACACTACATTGTTTTGCATCTTCTACAAAATTTTCTTTCCCTATTTTTACAGCAATATCTGAATCCGCATATAATAATTCTTCTACCTTTTGCCTATCATTTAGCATAGATAAAAATTCTTTTGCTCTATCTACATCATTGTATTCAGGATAATTAAATATATTTGTAGTCCCTTCCATATATATTTCTGCATCTTCAATATCTGTAAGCACATCATATATAGATGATAAAATACTTTTAAATATATCATCATATCCTGTCATTTCTTTTTTTAGTTCATTTAATAATTTTAAATTTACTTCTCTTAGATTTAGTCCTTTTAATTTGTAATTTAATAAATTATTTATTTTTATTAAGGAGCCTTCATCTATTTCTTTTGTTGTTCTTAATAGTGTATTTTTTATCATGGCATTATCTGCTATAACAATTAACAATAAATTATTATTATCAATCTTAATTATTTGTATTGATTTTAATCTACTTTTTATCATAGATGGAGTCTTTACTAAGCAAGTTAATTTAGTTATTTCAGATAATATACTTATAGAATGTTTTATGGTCTTATCTATTTCATATAAGGCTGAATCTATAGCTTTATCTTTTATAAGCATTTGTTCTTGTATTGTCAGGTCTTTCAATGTCATAAGTTTATCTACATATAATCTATAGCCTTTATCTGATGGTTTTCTTCCAGATGAACTATGAATTTGTTCTAAGTATCCCATATCTTCTAAGTCTGCCATCTCGTTTCTTATGGTTGCCGAACTTACTCCTAAATCATATTTTTTAGCAATAGTTCTTGACCCAACGGGTTCTCCACTATTAATATAATCTTTTATTATAGCTTGAAGTATCCTGATTTTTCTTTCATCCATATCATATTGACACCTCTTTTATTAGCACTCACTATTAACGAGTGCTAATTACTATGATTAAAATCTAACATTGTATAAATTATTTGTCAACTTATCTAATTAATATTTAACTTTGTTTAACCTTTATATTTCGAAAAAACTTATACCAATTTATTATAATCTCACTTTTCCTTTTAATTTCTCTTAATTTCTCTTAATTTCTTTTAAATGTTATAATAAAAAGTCAGAAAGTATAGTATTTGAGATACTTACAGCCTCTTTAGATAAAAATATCCTTTTTTCCTTTTCTATTAATAAATTTATTTTTTTATATTTATTGATTACCTCTCCATATATGTTTATTATATTTTCACCAAATCTTTCTTCAAAATCATTTATTGATATCCCTTTTGTTTTTCTAAGTCCCATAAACATAAATTCTTCCATATTTTCTTTTTGCGAATTATTATGAAGATTTATTTTTATAATATTATTTAGATTTATTTGTTTAATATATTCTTCTATTGAATCAGTATTTTCATATCTTTGATTATTTACATAAGAATGAGCTCCTACTCCACAACCTATATAATCTTCCAAATTCCAATACACTAAATTATGTCTACACTCTTTATTAGGATTAGCAAAATTTGAAATTTCATACTGTAAATATCCTTTTTCTTTTAAAAAATTAATACAATACTCATACATTTTTCTCTCTTCTTCCTCTTTAGGAAGTTCCAATAATGAATTTTTATATAAATTATGAAAAGTTGTTCCCTCTTCAATTATTAAACTATAACAAGATAAATGTTCTGGACTTAATTTTACTACCTTCATTAAAGTATCCTTCCAATCATCTAAGCTTTGATTTGGAAGACCAAACATTAAATCTACATTTATATTGTTAAATCCCTCTTTTCTAGCCATTTTAAAGCTTTGTACAAACTCCTCAAAGCTATGAATTCGTCCTAATGTTTTTAGTAACCTATCTTTAGAACTCTGAAGTCCTATACTTAATCTGTTTACTCCCATGGATTTTAGCATCTTTAGTTTTTTTTCTGTAAAAGTTCCTGGATTTCCTTCTACTGTAAATTCTATATTTTCTTTTTTATCTATAATTTTCACAGTATCTTTTAAAATTTTTAAAGCTTCTAAAGACAAATAGGTGGGAGTTCCCCCACCTATAAATATTGTTCTTATTATCTTATTTTTTGTTTTATTAACAATTTCTTTAGAGAGGGCTTTAACATATTCAATCATCAAATCTTCTTTTTTACTATAAGATGTAAAATCACAATATAGACACTTTTTCATACAAAAAGGTATGTGTATGTAAAGTGAAATTTCCTTTTTTTTATCCCCTCTTGTCAAAATTAACACTCCTAATTTATTATTTATTCCTCTGTTTTTAATACTGCCATAAATGCTTCCTGCGGTACTTCTACAGACCCAACTTGTCTCATTCTCTTCTTTCCTTCTTTTTGTTTTTCTAAAAGCTTTCTTTTTCTTGATATATCTCCACCATAACATTTTGCTAAAACGTCTTTTCTCATAGCTTTTATTGTTTCTCTAGCTATTATCTTAGCTCCTACTGCTGCTTGTATTGGTATTTCAAACATTTGTCTTGGTATTATTTCTTTTAGTTTTTGTGCCATATTTCTTCCTTTAGCATAGGCCCTTTCTCTTGGAACTATCATAGAAAGGGCATCTACAATATCTCCATTTAATAATATATCTAATTTTACAAGATCAGCTTCCTTATATCCTGCTAATTCATAATCAAAAGAAGCATATCCTCTTGTTCTTGATTTTAAAGCATCAAAGAAATCATAAATTATTTCATTTAAAGGAATTTCATAATTTAAAGATACTCTAGTAGTATCTAAATACTGCATATCTTTGAATACGCCTCTTCTATTTTGAGCTAAATCCATAACTGCCCCAACATAATCTGATGGTGTTATTATAGATGATTTAACTATAGGTTCCTCCATAAGCTTTATTTCTGAAGGGTTTGGCATATTAGTAGGATTTGTTAATTCTATAAGAGTTCCATCAGTTTTTGTTATTTTATATATAACAGATGGTGCTGTAGTTATAATATCTAAATTAAATTCTCTTTCTAATCTTTCTTGTATTATATCCATATGTAAAAGCCCTAAAAATCCACATCTAAATCCAAAACCTAAAGCTATAGATGTTTCTGGTTCAAAAGATAAAGCTGCATCATTTACTTGAAGTTTTTCTAAAGCTTCTTTTAATTCCTCGTATTTAGCACCATCTACTGGATATATACCACTAAATACCATTGGTACTGCAGGTCTATAACCAGATAATGCTTCACTTGCAGGTCTTTTTGCCTCTGTTATAGTATCTCCCACTCTAGCATCTCTAACATTTTTAATAGATGCAGTTATATATCCAACATCTCCTGCCTTTAATTCATGTACAGGCATATAATTTGGCACAAAAACTCCTACCTCAACTACTTCATAAATCGTCCCTGTATTCATAAGTTTTATTTGTGTACCTTGTTTTATTGTACCTTCTTTTACTCTTATGTGGCAAACTACTCCTTTATAACTATCATAATATGAATCAAATATAAGAGCTTTTAAAGGAGCTTTTTCATCACCTTCTGGAGCTGGTACTTTTTCTACTATAGTTTCTAAAACATCTTTTATATTTAATCCTGTTTTTGCTGAAACTAAAGGCGCATCTTCTGCTTCTATTCCTATTACATCTTCTATTTCTTGTTTTACTTCTTCTGGCCTAGCACTTGGTAAATCTATTTTATTTATAACAGGAACTATTTCTAAATCATTATCTAAAGCTAAATAGCAATTAGCCAATGTTTGTGCTTGTATACCTTGAGTTGCATCCACTACTAGTATAGCACCCTCACAAGCTGCTAAACTTCTAGAAACTTCATAATTAAAGTCTACATGTCCTGGAGTATCTATTAAATTAAATATATATTCTTCTCCAGTATCTCTTTTATAAATTAATCTTACAGCTTGAGACTTTATAGTAATTCCTCTTTCTTTTTCTAAGTCCATATTGTCTAATACTTGGGTGTCCATTTCTCTTTCTGTAAGTGTTCCTGTCGCTTCTATCAATCTATCTGCTAATGTAGATTTTCCATGATCTATGTGTGCTACTATTGAAAAATTTCTTATATATTTTTGTCTTTCATTTTGCATTATATCTTTACCCCCAAATAATATATAGGTTTTTTAATAACAAACTTTTAACTCGAAAATTGTAAAAATAATCATTGTAAATTATAACATAAAACTCTAGTGATATGTCAACTTAAAGGTTAAATCTCTATCCTTTTATTATTTTACACCTCTACTATTAAAAACTCCTAATACACCTTCCTTTATTTTATAGAATACATTCCTTATTTTTTTAAATCTATAATTTTCATTAATATTATTTATAAAATTGTCTGTAGAATTTTTCATATTATTAAAGGCTTTATAGGTTTTATTTCCTATATCGTTTAAAACTTTTTCATTTATATAGAATGTATAATTTTCAGTTCTAAATCTAGCATCTAAAGGATTTTTATTAAGATAAATAGCTACCTTTGACTTATCTTTTATAAATTTCGGCATAGTATTGCTTACCTTAAGAAAACCACTAATAATTATTAAAAAACTTAATAATATAACTGTTTTATATTTATTCCAATTTAATTTAAATCTTTTTTTCTTTTTTATTATTTCCATAAAAAAAGTACACCCCTTTTTTATTATTATTATAAGGATGTACTTTTTTTTATATATTTATTCAAACTTGCTATTTATTTAGACATTCTGCAATAATTCTAGCTAAATATTTTGCTGAAGCCTTAGCTTCTAATGTAGTATTTATATCTGCTCCTACTTCTATTAAAACTGCATTATTGCTTTTATTTTGATTAAAATATCTTGTACCATAGTTATAATAGTATATTCCTCTACAGAATCCTGGAAATAACTTATTAGAAGTATTTATTATTTTATTAGCCATCTTATTATTTTCATTGAAATGAGGATTCTTTTTTGCCATTACCAACATAAACTTTGCTACATTTTCCCCATTTAATTTTGTTAGAAATGGTTTTTTATTACTTCCACCATCTCTATGTAAATCTATTATAAGTTTGAAATCACCATGTTGTTTTAGCTGTTTATCTACTGTTACTGCTGATCTTGCATAACTTTGAGTGTATGCTTGAGCATCATGTACAGTTTTATCATGTAAAGTGTTTATTCCGTAATTATCTATAAGTTCTTTTGCTAATTCTTGACCTACTGCACAAACATTTTTATCATTATCAAAACTACTTGAATCTCCAGGTTTATAGCTTTCTGTAGTATGCGTATGATATATTAATATCTCTGGCTTTTTAGGATTTAATTTCTTTTTTAATTTCGGATCTTGAACATTTACTACTTTATTTTCCAAATTCAAATCTTCTTTTCCATCTTTAATTTCTTCTGCTTTATATTTTAATACTTCTTTTTCTTCCAATTTAAAAGGATTTAATCCTATGCTTTTATTGTCTATCTCTTCTATTGAAGAATTAGTGCACAAAACAGGCATTTCCTTCTCTAATAAGGATATAGGGTTATTTATATTTAATCCTATCATCTGAAGTACAAAATTTTTAAAACTAAATTTGTTTTCTGCCATATCCTCTTCATTAAAAGAAATAGCTTTTACTGTAGGCATAGCATAGTTTAATATTTGAACATAAAACATATTTCTTTTATTGAAATTAACTTTTGACTTTGCTTTTGCCACACAGGGCACTGTTCCTGCAAAAAAAATTAATATCATGAATATAATTATCCATGTTTTACTATAATTTTGATTTGTTTTTGGCTTTATACTTTTGTAATCCATTTTTCCTCCCCCTATTCTGCTTATACATAATTGTATGAGAGGAAAAATTATTTTATTACTATATCTATAAAAAAATTTTAAAAATATTTTTATTTTTAGCTTCTTAATATATATTTATATTTTCCAATTCATTAAGATATTTATTATATTCTTTAATTTAAATACTTATTTATTTCTTCTAATTGAAAAGCTGGCTGTAGTGCTATATTTATTCCATTCCCTATTATTTTAGATAATGACTCTATAAGCATATCTTCTTCTTTTGGAGTAACTATAAGATTACCTAATCTAGGATCTAAAACTTCTTTTATCATTTCTAATTTTTCTTCTGTATTTACAGACTTTAATATTTCATAAAATTTTCCACCTTTTTCAGAATTTTTAATCATATCTTCTAAAACCATATCAATGGTATCATTTGCTAGTGTTGCCGCATCCACTACAGTAGGTACTCCAACTGCTATAACTGGTATACCCAAAGTTTTTTCACTAAGCTCCATCCTTTTGTTTCCAACTCCTGCACCTGGAGAAATCCCTGTAGTTCCAATTTGTATTGTATTATTAACTCTGTCTGTTTTTCTAGAAGCTAGAGCATCTATACATATTACTAAATTAGGTTTTATTTTTTGTACTATTCCTTTTATAACTTCACTGGTTTCTAAGCCTGTAATTCCTAAAACACCTGGTGATATAGCACAAACTGGTCTTACATTTTCATCAATTTGATCTGGTACTAACTCTTTTAAATGTCGAGTCACCATTATTTTTGATACTACTTTAGGTCCTAGAGCATCTGCAGTAACATTCCAATTACCTAGACCTACTACTAAAGCTGTCATACTTTTATCTATTTTTATAACTTTTTTTAAAACCTTTCCTAAAATTTCACTAACCCTCTCTAATGTTTCACTATCATAGTGGGCAAATTCTGGTACATTTAAAGTTATATAAGAACCTTTTGGTTTTTTCATAGCTATTTCTCCATTGTCATTTATTATTTTTACTTCTGTTATATCTACATCATCTTCTTTATATTCAAATACTTCAACCCCATCTATCTTACTTTTATTCTTCTGTTCATAGATTTCTTTAGCTTCTATTGCTAAGTCTGTTCTTATATTAAACATAATTACAGCCTCCTATTTATAAAAAAATATATTTTTTTAAATATATTTTTCGCTTATTTATCATAATTATTCTTTTATAATAAAATCCTCTTGAAGTGTATCATGATTAATGTTATAATATCATTTGTTAAATCTTAATAATTATTACATACGCAGATTTCCCCAAAACTGCTAAAACCCTATAAAAACACGAGGGGGTGAAAAAATGGCAAATATTAAATCAGCTAAGAAAAGAATAAAAGTTATAGAAACTAAAACTCTTAGAAATAAGATGTTAAAATCTTCATTAAAAACAACAATAAAGAACTTCTTAACTGTTGTTGAAGGTAAAAACGTTGAAGAAGCAAAAGTTGCTTATAAAAAAGCTGCTAGAGCTTTAGATATGTCTGTATCAAAAGGAATAATCCACAAAAACAAAGCTGCTAGAACAAAATCTAGATTAGCTGCAAAATTAAATGCATTAAATGCTTAAAATAAATAACCCGTATTTAACGGGTTTATTTATTTTAAGCACATATAGAATTTATAATTAGTAGTTCTACTTCTGTTTGTGTATCAACAGAGGTAGTTTTTATTTTTTTATCTGTTTCTATAATCATTTCTATAGATTTTTCTATTTGTTTTAATGTGAATTTTTTACTTTGATTCATTAATACCCCACATCCATAAGGATGAAGTTTTAACTCTTTTGCTAAAATTTCTTTATTCTTTCCTTGATTCATTCCCACTTTTATAAAGTATAAATTTCTGAATTGCTTTTCTATCATAACTAATATATGATTTATTTTTTGTCCTTTATATATTAAATCATTTAAAATTTCTATAGCTTTTCGTGGTTTTTTTTCTGATATAAAATTTATTAAATCAAAAATATCTTCATCTTTTATACTTTCATACATTTCTTTTATATGTTTTTTTTCTATTTCTTCATGCATGGCATAAGTACATAATTTTTCCACTTCATTTTCTATGTAACTTAAATTTTCATTTTCAATAACTTGTATAAAAGCTTTTAGCGGTATCTTAGCTATCTTTTTTCCCCTATCATTAAAAAACTTTTCTACTCTTTTTTCTAAATTCTCTCCTTTAATTTTATCAATGGAAACTATACAAGCTTTTTTATCTAGTTTTTTTATTTTATAACTTACTTTATCTCTTTTATTTGTCATAATGTAATACATAATAAAAATGCAATGAGATGGAATATTACTTATATAATTCTCTATATCTTTATATAGTTTTTTAGTTTTAATATCAGTTTTGTTATCATCTAAAAAATTTGCTCTATAAATTATAACTACTTTCTTTTCACTCATAAAAGGTAATGTTTCACAGGCATTAAACACTATGTCAAATTCTTCTAATTGGGATCCATCAAATTGTACATAATTTAAATCTTTAAAATCATTATTTATATTATTATCTACTATTTTTTTTATATTTTCTTTTATCAATTGCTCATGATGTCCGCAAAAAATATAACAATTATTATTCATATATTTTTTAGTATTTTGTTCAAATTCTAGTATATCTAACAAAATGTTCACTCCTTATTTAACATTTCCTTTATTTTAAACATAAGACTTTATCAAAAATCAGTATATATCTTCTATTCAAAATATGTTTATAATTTGTTTCTTTTAAATTTATTATAACATAATTATTTTGAGGGCTTTTTAGACTAATAGGCTTTTCTGTAAAAATTATATTTTTATTTTTATTTTTTAATAAAATAAATAAATTTCTATACCTTGCATTATTTTCTACTAATTTTTTATTATAATAATCATTCTCTATTTCACTATTTAAAATATGTATTTTTAAGTTTTTATATAATTTTATTTTTGTATTATTTTCCACATTCGTAATTACTTTATCTGGCCTTACTTGATTTTTTATTTTTAATATATCTTTAGCTGCATTGCTTTCATAATTGCAAATCATAATAGTATTAAACTTATATTTTACAACTGTAATATTATAATCTTTTTCTCTATAAAAATCTATAGTTGGAAAAAAACTATAATTAAATAAAATCAAAAGTATTATACAATTTAAAGGCATATATTTTATATTTTTATATCCATGATTATATAATAAATAACTCATATATATTATTACAAAGCATATACCTTCAAATTCACTTATATACACACTTTCTGGTGTTATATTTGAAAGAAAATAATAAGCTCCTTCTATCATCATTAAAAAAATATATATAATTTTATTTATTATAGTAAATACTATAGGTATCTTTATTAAAAGCATAGCTAAATTTCCTAATAACACTATAGGCGCATAAAGAGGAACTAATATTAGATTTCCTATTATAAATCCTAATCCAAAACTTTTAATATTGAAACACATATAAGGAAAAGTATATATTTGAGAACTTAATGTAATACTTAGACTAGAATTGATTCTCTGCGGTAATTTATAAAGCACTCTAGATATTTTTTTATTATATAACAATATACCTAAAGTAGATAAAAAAGATAACATAAATCCTATGTCTAATATATAATAAGGTTTATGTAATAATATTATTATAGCTGCTAGACTTATAGAAGATAAACTATCATATTTTTTAAATATTCGTTTGGAAAATTTTAATATTACAATCATAATAAAAGCCCTCATGGCTGATGATTTCATACCTGTTAAAATTACATATAAAAAAGATACTGTCATAGCTAAAGGAAATCCCAATAATCTATCTAGAAGTTTATATATTACTGCCATGTGAAAACCAGATACACTAACGGCATGTATAACCCCTAATTTTTTTAATATCTCTTTATCAGCATTAGATATGTATTTAGTCTCTCCAAAACATAAAGACATTACCATAGCAGCCTTATCTTCTCCCAGTTTTTCTTTAAATTTACTATACGCTATAGATTTTAAATCCAATATATTGCATATTATATCTTTTTCTTTTTTTATTACCTTTTTCACTTTAAAATTTCCTACAGATCCACTATTGTACCTAATATCTTTCGTAAATTTACCTTTTATAGTAAATTTTAATCCTTCTTTTAAATCATTAGTCTTTCCTATTATAAAAATGCTTCTTCCTTTATATTCTCCAAAGCAATAATATTTTTCCTTTTTTACAATTCTAATTTTAATATTATCTGGTATATCTATAGTAAAATAACTATAAAAACTAAACATAGCTAAAATAAAAAATAATAAGATTATTATAAAGTTCTTACTATCTTCATTTATAAAAATAATTATTAAAAAAGATGCAGTAAATACTGCACCTAATAATATATTATTAAATAATAAAAAAGCAGAAATACAACCTAAAAAAACAGAAATAGCATAATAAACTAATGGTCTTTCCATAAAACATCTCCTTACCCTTGAAGTTTAGCCAATATTTGAATACTTTTTGTGTGTTCATTATATCCTACATCCATAACTTCAGCATCCTTTTTACTGCCTTTGTTTATAAAATAATCTTTAACTATGTTATTTGCTGATTTTTTATTTAATCTATCATAATATGAAAAATATTCTTCTGAAGGTATATCTAAAAACACTGTATTACTTCCCTTTACAACTGTTTCAAAAATATTATAACTCATGAAACATTTCACCTTCATATTATTATTCTAACCACACTAATATATATTAACCACTAGTATTAGAGGTTAATATATATTTAAATTCTATTATTGTTATTAATATGTTATGAAATTTTTTTCAGTGAGCTATTAAATGATATTGCAATAAGCCATATAACTATTGTACCTAAAAACATTTTTAAATATTGCAGATTAAAAATTTTAAATAAAACACTATAATCTAATAAAGCACTCATAATTATAGGTAAAAATATATTTATAATTATAAGTATATTAGAAACTTTATTTTTAAATATAATTTTTTCACTAAAAAAATATATACTAGTACTTACTAATAAATTCAATATGAAAAATGAACTTATTCCAGATGTTTCTTTAGAATATGAATAAGAAAATTTAAAATTTAAAAATGAAATTATACTTATTATTAAAGCTGTAGAAATTACTTTCCAACTAATTTTTTTAATTAAATCACTTTTTTCTTTTATGCTATTTATAGAATAATCTTCTTCTTTATATTGAAACATAATAGCTAAAGATGATATTAATATAGTAACAGAATTAATCCAAAGTATATAAAACTTTAATTCTGAATTATAATAAAAACTACTAATTGTCATAGAAAATAAAAATATAGCTAATAACACAGTTATTATATACATAATGATATTTTTTGAAGATTGTAAAATCTTTCTACAATCTACTATACTCATTAATAGATTTTTTAAACTCCAATCCTCTAATACTATATCTGAAAATTTTTGAAGTAAATTATTATTTGAATCTGTTATACCTACATCTGCTGACTTTAATGCTGGCAAATCATTAACTTTAACACCTTCCATAACAGTTATATATCCTTTATTTTTATAATTATTTACCATTTTTATTTTATGTTTATAATTTATTCTAGAAAAAATTTTTATCTTATCTATATTATTTGTAATTTCTTCTTCTTTCATATTATCCATTTCTACACCTGATATAACTTGGTTTACTTTTCTTAATATACCTAACTTTAGTCCAGTATAATACGCTGTAAGTTTATTATCTTCTGTAATTATTATAGGATATACACAAAGATATCTAGATAAATTTATAGCTTCTTCCCAGTTATCTTTTAAAGGATTGTCAAATCCTATAATTCCTACAAAAACTAAATTACTTTCTAAATTTTCTTTAATGCTTGGTTCATAATTAAAACTTCTATAGGCAAATCCTAAAACAAATAAACTTTCTTTAGACATTTCCATATCTGCCATCTTTATATTATTTATATCTTCTTCAGTTATTTCCATTTCTATGCCATTTTTCATTATATGAGTACATTTACTTAATATACTTTCTAAAGATCCTTTTATATTTGCTCTGTAATTACCATCTACTTTATTAACTGTAGTCATAATTCTTTTCTCTGTATCGTATGGTATTGGAAATACTCTATTATTTTCTTCTTCTAAAGAATTTTTATTTATGCCATTTCGCATAGCAAACTCTGTTAAAGCTATTTCTGCATAATCATTTTTAACATTCTTTATTTCTCCTATTTTAAAATCCGTATCATTACATAAAACTCCTATTTGTAAAAGTCTTATTACATTTAAATTCTCTTTAAATTCTCTATCTATTTTTATAGTTTCCTCATTTAAAGGAATAAATTTTCCATTAGTATACATCCTTTTTACTGACATATTTTTTTTAGATATCGCTCCAGTTTTATTTATAAATACTATAGATGCTTTAGCAAATTTCTCTATTATAGATATATTTTTTAAAATTATACCTTCTTTTTTCATTTTTTTGGTTATAATAAACAAACTAAATATAATAATTAAAATAAGTGTAACTGGAATATATGAAAGTATTAATATAGAACTGTTTCTTATAACAGTTTGTATGTTACCACCTATTACATAATTTGTGCAACCTACCAAAATAGTTAATATTAAAAATATTAATGATACTTTATTGGCAAGCTTTGTTATTCTATTTTTTAAAGAAAATTTTTCTTCTCCCTCTTCTGAAGATTTACTTAATATATTAAATGCTTCTGTATTTTCACCTACAGCTATTACTATTCCCAATGCTTCACCAGAAATTATAGTTGAAGACTTAAATAATATATTTTTCATTTCCGAAGTACTTATTTCTTGATCTTCTATTTTAGTAGAATATTTTTCTACTACATAATTCTCCCCAGTAATTACAGCTTCATTTACCTTTAATCTTTCGGATTCTATTATTCTTATATCTGCTGGTACTATATCTCCTGATTTTAATCTAACGATATCTCCTACTACTAAGTCAATAGAACTTATATTTTTAGTTATGCCACCTCTTAATACTCTAGAACTAGTTACACTCAATCTTTCTAGCATATTTATATTTTTCAATTCCTTTAATTCTACATAAATTATAGAAACTAAATAAATTAAAGCTATAAAAATTAATATCAAAAAATAAATACCCTCTTTATTTAAAAAAAATAAAACAGAACATAAAATTATATTTATAAACCATAACTGTATCATTTCTTTTAGTATAAGATAAAATATATTCTTTTTTTTGCCAAAATGAAATTCATTAACACCATATTTTTTTTTATGTAAATCTATTTGACTTTCTAAAAGACCTGTATAAGAATCGCTATTTAAGTGTTTAACCACATCTACCCATGTATAATTATAAAAATTAGTCAAGGATCCCTACCTCCAAACTATAAACTACATACTTTTGCTAATTCTATTGTCGTATATATTAATTAAGTCTTTATATAATATCAATTAACTTATTATATACTTTAATTATATACAATTAAACTAATTTAACACATAATTTATGAAATTTTATATACTGTTATTATTAAAATATTAAACTTTCAAAAATAGATATATGATTTTTAAAAATTTACATAATGTATAATAAAAAAACAAATTTATTAGTAGAAATTTAAAAATAAAATACCATTGTAAGATAGTTATTAAAATTGATAAGTTTACTTAAATATTCTTCACAATAGCAATTAAATACTTAATTTTAATAACTTTAATTTGATTTCACACAGCTTTTAAGTAATTTTTTCTAAAATAATAAAACCTATAAGTCAGTATTATATTTAATTCTATTACTAACTTATAGATTATTTATACTTTTATATAATTAATTGTAATATTTAACTGGCTATTTAATTTATAAAATATTTATATTTAATAATTTATGATAACTTTATTAATTTAATATATAAATATCTTATAAAATGTTTTATAAAATAAAAAACTAGATAACCCTTATATAAATAACCATCATTTCTACAGTTTAAAATATTATAACCCTTAAATTTATGAAAATAGCAATAAAACCTCTAAGCTTCATAACCTATTTCTTAGGTTTACTTGCTTAGAGGTTTATTTTAAAATTTGGCGGGAATATGTGGGAATCGAACCCACCTATCGTGGTCTTAGCACGACAACTCGGTTTTGAAGACCGGCAGGCACACCAGCACCTATCTACTCCCATATTTATTAAGACCGAATTCTATTATATATAAACTCTTAGTAAAAGTCAACATATATAATTAAAATTCCACATACTTCTACTTATTATACATAATTTTTGTTGATTTTTTTGTTAATATAAAGTATAAATAAAAATATTCTCATTTTTAAATATAAATAAATTACAATTTACTATAATTTAAATGATAAAAATTAAAAAAATATATATTTTATTTAATAGATAGCTATAAAAATAAAATATTATTATTTTTTATAGCTATCTATTCTTCTAAAAGTATTTATTTTTTTGAATAACTTTAAATATTATTATTATAATTTTTGATAAGAAACAAACCCAAAGGTAGAATAACTTCCTTAATATAATACTCTTTCGTCTCCATTCCTCTTTGTGAATTTTATTCCATCAAAATGCTCTAATATGGCCAAAGAATATTTTCTACTAGTATTCATCATATCTCTAAATTCAGCCACTGTTATTTTACCATTATTTTCTATATATTTTTTTACTTTTTCCTTTGCCTCATTATAATCTGATGTTAAAAGTATACAATCCTCATTTACTTTAAATAAAGTTCCTTCTTCTAGTATAGCTTCATAAACCCTCTTAAATTCTACTGGATTTTGTTCCTGGGAAATAAGCTCTTCATATTTAGGTGGAATATATTTTCCTTTTTTATAGCTGGCTATTATTCTATCATAAATATCCCTTTGTTCTTTATTAAACTCTACATTAAAATCATACTCTGAAATATACTTTCCATGAATTTTTATTAGTTTTTTACTTTCTAATAACTCTAAAAGTTTATCATAAGTCTTTTGCTTTATATCCTTACCTAAAATTTTTATCCTTAATTCCTCTTTAGATACTCCCCATTTAAGAGGATTTTTTTCATGAAATTCTTTTAAGATAGATATCATTTCTTTTACTTTTTTATTTATATAATTAATATGAGTATAAACTGTTTTATCTCCATTACTAAATGATACTATCTTTTGTAATTTTATTAGTTCTTCTATTTCATCTGATATATTTTCTTCATTTTTTCCTAATGCTTTCAATATTTCACCCTCATTTGGAAATTTGGAGCTTAATTTTTCTATAATTTTTTCTATGATGTTGGAAGTATCTCCACTTTCTTTTAATTTTAATTCCTCTATATATTTTTCATTAAATCGTTTTGCCTTTTTAGGTAATGGTTCTATTACAGAACCTCCAGCTATAGTTACCATAGGAGAGTAAGATCTTATTACATATCTATCGTTTCTCTGACAAGTTATAGGTTTTTCTAATCTTAATTGAACATATCCTTCTTCTCCTGGATTTAAACATTCCTTATCTAATATAATAACTCTACATATTATTTCACTAGTTCCATGATATAACCTAACTCTTTGTCTGTTTTCTAACGGTTTTGTTGCACTTTTTAAGTAATACAACTTACAATCTATCATCATTGATGGCTCCATTAAATTTTGTATGGATACTACATCGCCTCTATTCACATCAGTCTTTTTTATATTAGATAAGTTTATTGCACATCGCTGACCTGCTTCTGCAATTTTAGTTGGCTCATCATGAACTTGAATTCCCCTAACCTTTGTAACAAGCTTTGATGGATAAACTTCTATAGTTTGTCCTTCTTTTACAGAACCACTTATTACCGTACCTGTTATTACAGTACCAAAACCAGTTATAGAAAATACTCTATCTACAGGCAATCTAAAATGTCCATGCACATCTTTTGTCTTTATATTCTCCGCTATATTATCTATAGCTTTTATTAATTCACCTATTCCTTCTTTAGTTTTTGAAGACACTGGATATATATCTGCATTTTCTAAAAAAGTACCTTTTAATTCTTCTCTTAAATCTTCTTTGACCATGTCTAACCATTCTGGATCTACCATATCTGTTTTGGTAAGAACAATTATGCCTTGATTAACATTAAGTAATTGAAGTATCTCTAAATGTTCTTTAGTTTGAGGCATAATACCCTCATCTGCAGCAATAACCATTAAAACTACGTCTATACCACTTACTCCAGCTAGCATATTCTTAATAAATTTTTCATGCCCTGGTACATCTACAATTCCTGCTCTTCTTCCTGAAGGTAGATCAAAAAATGTAAAACCTAAATTAATAGATATTCCCCTCTCTTTTTCCTCTCTAAGAGTATCTGTTTCTCTTCCTGTTAATGCTTTTATTAAGGTAGTTTTACCATGATCTATATGTCCAGCTGTTCCTATTATTACGTTCTTCATACACACCACCATTTTCAATTATTTTAATAATTTTTTAAATTCTTCTACTATTATATTGAAATCTCTCTCAAATAAAGTCCTTACATCTAGTATTACCTCATCTTTACTTACCCTAACTATTATAGGATTTTTGCTCAATCTTAATTTTTCTTCTATTTTTTCTGCTGTTATTTTATCACTGGTCACTTTTACTACATAAGTAGGTATTTTTTCTCCTGGCATTGAGCCTCCACCTATCATAGAAAGATCCTCTGACACTTTAAAATTAAAATCTTTAACATTATTTTGAAGTCTTCTTTTTAATCTTTGAGCTCTTTTTTTATGTATTTCTTTAGAACTTAAAATCATATTTAACGTTGGAATATTTTCTATAGCTTCCTTTTCATCTATATAATATTTTAATGTTCCTTCTAAGGCTGCCAAAGTCATTTTATCTATTCTTAAAGCTCTAGTTAATTGATTTTTTTTCATTTTATCTATATATTTCTTTTTACCCACTATTATACCTGCTTGTGGTCCTCCTAACATTTTATCTCCACTAAAGGTTACCACATCTACCCCTTTTTCAAGGCTGCTTTGAACAGTTGGTTCATAAGTAAAACCATACTTAGAAAAATCAACTAAGGTACCACTACCTATATCTTCCATTACAGGCAGGTTATATTTTTGACCTAATTGTACCAATTCTTCTGAAGATACCTCTTCTGTGAAACCCATTATCTTAAAATTTGAAGTATGAACTTTAAGTAAAATCCCTGTATTATCATTTATATTATTTTCATAATCATATAAATGAGTTCTATTTGTAGTACCTACTTCTACTAAATGTGCCCTACTAAATTTCATTACATCTGGTACTCTAAAAGATCCTCCTATTTCTACTAATTGACCTCTGGATACTATGGCTTCTTTTTCTTCACAAAGTGTATTTAAAGCTAACATGACTGCTGCTGCATTATTATTAACTACTATTGCAGCTTCAGCACCTGTAACTTTTTTAATTAAATCTTCTACATGGCTATATCTTGATCCACGTTTTCCCTCTTTTAAGTCATATTCTAAATTACTATAGTTTTCAGATACTTTTATCATATTTTCTATAGCACCTTTAGCTAATAATGATCTTCCTAGATTTGTATGTATAACTACCCCTGTAGCATTAATAACTTTTTTAAATTTACTACTTTTATTTTCTTCTAAAATATCTATGAAATAATTTATAACATCTTCTTTTATAAAATTTTCTATATTATTTTTTAAAATTTCATTTCTATAATAATCTATAGATTGCCTAAGACTATCTACTACTAATATTCTAGAATTGCTTTTTAAATACTTATTAACAATATCTTCTTTTAAAAGTTCATCTATTTTAGGTAAATTACGTAATAACTGTTTTTTATCCATGCCCCATTCTCCATTTCTTAATTATATTATATACCCACAACATTTATTGTTATAAATAATATAATATTTTATTCAACTATTATATATTTATCTTGCTTTTCTATAACCTCTCCTACAATAGAAGATTTTAATTCCAATTTATCTAATTCTTCCATAATGTTATTCGCCTCTTCTATTGAACAAGAAAATAACAATCCACCTGAAGTCTGAGGATCAAATAGTATATCTTGCATAAATACAGGAACATTTTTAAATTCAAATTTTCCTTCAATATGCTCTCTATTAGCATATGCTCCTGCAGGAACTAGTCCAAACTCAGCATACTCCTCTGCCTCTTTTATATATGGTATTTTTTTATGATCAAATTTTAAAGTTAAGTTTGATGCATTAGCCATTTCATAGCTATGCCCTAAAAATCCAAATCCAGTAATATCTGTACACGCACTTACATTATACTTAGCCATTATTTCTCCTGCATATTTATTTAAAGTACTCATAGATTTAACTGCCGCATCTATTGCTTTTTTAGAAGCCATTTCACCTTTTATTGCAGTATTTATAATTCCTATACCTAAAGGTTTTGTAGTAATTAAAACTTCCCCTTCTTTACATCCATAATTTTTTAAAACTTTATTCGGATGTACAATACCTGTTACTGATAAACCATATTTAGGCTCATTATCATCAACAGTATGACCTCCTATTACTACAGCTCCTGACTCAATAACTTTATCTGCTCCCCCTCTCAATATTTCCCCTAAAATTTCTATAGGTAAACAAGATGGAAAACAAACTATATTTAGTGCTACTGTTGGTTTACCTCCCATAGCATATACATCACTTAAAGAATTAGCTGCAGCTATTTGCCCAAACATGTATGGATCATCTACTATAGGTGTAAAAAAATCTAATGTTTGTATTATGGCTGTATCATCATTTATCTTATATACTGCTGCATCATCTGCAGTTTCTATTCCTACCATTAAATTTTCATTTTCCATTTTAGGTAATTTCGAAAGTATTTTTGAAAGCACCCCTGGTGCTATTTTAGCTGCTCATCCTGATGTTCTTGAAAGCTCTGTTAGTCTTATATTTTTTTTTCCTATAGAACAAGCTTCTCCTTCTTTGATATTTATACTATTTGACATTTTAAGCACCTCTCTTTATAAAAACCCAACTCCAACTACAATTAAAATAATAAATTATTCAATACTCATTATATATTATTTTGTAAAAATTTAAAAGAAATATGAAGAATACTATCTAATTTCAGCCTTTTCTTTTATTTTTTCTATAGTTTTATCTCCAATTCTTCCTATAGCTTTTAAATCTTCAAAATTTTTAAAGGTACCTTGTTTTTCTCTATAATCTATTATCTTCTGGGCAGTTACATCTCCTATACCTGGTATAGTCTTTAATTCTTCCTTAGATGCACTGTTTAAATCTACTTTTCCACTAGTATTAATTCCAACATTACTTGATACTCCACTATCATTTGTGCCTCTACTATTTTCACCTTTTTTCCCTATATAGATATAATCCTCATCTTTAAGTTTTTTAGCTAAATTCAATTTATATGTATCTGCATTACTTGTATATCCACCAGAAATTTTTATAAGTTCTTCTACTCTACTATTATCCTTAAGTTTATACACCCCTGGATTTTTAACTTCTCCATTTATATAGACGGTTATCTCTTTTTCTAATTTTTTATTTTCTTTTTCTGTATTTTTTATATTTTCTACAAATATTTCTTCTTCATTAATATTAGCTTTTTCTGGTTTAGATAATACATATCCTATTACTGTAAATACTGCTAAAATAAAAACTATTGCTATAGATCCTATTATTTTCTTTTTATTTTTCATATACTTATCACTCCATAATATGATTATTTATATTGGTTTTTGTCAAATATTATAATGGATTTAAATGAAATTTAATCATTCAATTGTTCTAATTATTGACATATTTATAATTTTAATTCGCATATTAATGTTTTTTTTGATATAATAAAAATTGTTATTATGTAAAAATAGGAGGTTTGCTTAATATAATGAAGCCCATTTTTTATAAAATATTATGTTGTATTCTTTTATTGCCTTTACTTATTTCCAATGTAGTTTTAGCAAAAGATTCTAAACCAAACTTTAAAATAGCGGCTGATGGTGTTGTATTGATGGATTCCAAAACTGGTAAAATAATTTATTCAAAAAATCCAGATAAACCATATCCTCCAGCTTCCACTACCAAAATAATGACCGCTCTTTTAACTTTAGAAAAAGGTAATTTAGATGATGTTGTTACTATAGGTCATAATCCTCCTTTAGCTGATGGAAGTAAAATATACATATTTGAAGGGGAAAAAATTAAAGTAAGAGATCTATTATATGGGCTTTTACTAGCTTCAGCTAATGATTGTGCTGAAGCATTAGCTGAATATCTTAGTGGATCCGTGGATAATTTTGCAAAAGAAATGAATAAACGTGCTAAAGAATTAGGTTGTACTAATACTAATTTTGTAAATCCTAGTGGATTATACAATGATAAACATAGAACTTCTGCTAGAGATTTAGCTCTCATTATGAATGAATTAGTTAAACAACCTGAATATACTAAAATAGCCACAACTGTTTCTTATAATATTCCAGCTACAAATAAATCAAAAGAAAAAAGACCTTTGTGGAATGAAAATAAATTAATCCAAAAAAATTCAAACTTTTACTACCAAGGTTGTGAAGGTGGTAAAACCGGATATACTGTTCAATCAAATCATTCTTATGTAGCTAGTGTTAATAAAAATAATCATAGACTTATAGTTGCTCTTATTCATGATAAAGAAAAGCATTTCTTTGATGATGCAGTAAAACTATTTAACTATGGATTTAATAATTTTACTTTAAATCTTTTATATCCTAAAGATTCATATGTAACTACATATATAAATGATAATTTGAAAATACCATTATATGCTTCGGAGGATTTTTATTATTTAAAATCAAAAGATGATAATACAAATCCTGATTTAAAATTAGAAAATGCTAATTTAAAAAATCTTAAATTTAAAAAAGGTGATGTGGTTTTAAGTGCTAATTTAAGTCGAGGCTCTAATAGTATAGGAAGTTTAACTTTAAAAAGTGGTGTAGATCATGAATCCACTTTCTTCAATAATAAATTTATTAATATAAATCTAACTACTAAAAATATAATTTTAATATGTTTAGCAGTTATTTGTGTAATATTTTTAATTTTTAAGATTACAAAAAAAATTTCAAAATCTAAAAAAAATAATAAGTATTATTTTTAATATAAAAGCTATGAAATTAAACATTTTAATTTCATAGCTTTTATATGTTTATTTCAGATTATTATCTTTTTAATATTTTTATAAAAAATCTACTTCAATTTTTCTATTAAGTTTTCCATGTCTTTTGGTAAATTACACTTTAATTTTAAAATTTCCCCTGTTCTAGGATGTGGAAATTCTAATTTATACGCATGTAAAGCTTGCCTTTCTATGTATTCTTTATCTCCTTCTCCATTTCCATATAAAGAATCCCCATAAAGAGGATACCCTAAATAAGACATATGAACTCTAATTTGATGAGTTCTTCCAGTTTCTAATTCTAACTCAACTATACTACCTTTAGATAACTCTTCTAAAACTTTATATTTAGTTATACTTTCTTGACCTCTATCATCTACTATTCTTTTAATAGATTCACTTTCTTCTTTGTATATAGGTAGATTAATTATTCCCTGCTTCTTTTTCATCTTCCCATGCACAATTGCTATATATATTTTTTTGAAACTATCTTTCCCCATATCTGAGGCTAATCTCATATGAGAAAACTGATTTTTAGCTACTATTATTAATCCAGATGTATCTCTATCTAATCTATTAACTAATCTTACTATAGATTTTTCTTTATTTTTCTTAAAATGATATAACACTCCGTTGGATAAGGTTCCTGTAGGATGACTCTTGGTAGGATGTACCACTAAACCAGGTCTTTTATTTATAACTATAATATCACTATCCTCATATACTATTTCTATCTCCATATCTTCTGGCTCTATATTTTGTTGTTCATCTTCTTGCATGTAAATTTCTATTAAATCATTTTGTGACACTTTGTGTTTCTTTATTACTTTTTCTCCATTCACAAAAATTCTACCATCTCTAACAGCTTTTCTAACAAATCTCCCTGATAGATTTTCTATTTCTTTTAAATAATCTTTTATATCAATATTACAATTTATTTCTTTAACTACAAAAATTAATTTATTACCCATTAATTTCTCCTTTTATTTACTATATATTTTACTATAGTATTATAACATCAAAAAAATGAAAATCACATATTACTTATAAATAGAAATTTTTTATAAGTATATATGTTTATAAAATTCAAATAAAAAATGAAGGGAACTTTCCCTTCATTTTTTATGTATGCTATATCATAGCAACTAATTCTATTTCTACTAAAGCATCTTTTGGTAATTTACCAACTTGCACACAAGATCTTGCAGGTGGATTTTCTTTAAAATATTTTGCATATACTTCATTAACTGCTGCAAAATCATTCATATCTTTTAAGAAAATAACTGTTTTTATAACCTTATCAAAAGAAGTTCCTGCTTCTTCTAAAACAGCCTTTAAATTTTCCATAGATCTTTCTGTTGCTTTTTTGATATCGTCAGAAACTAATTCTCCTGTTGCTGGATCTAATGGAATTTGACCTGATGTAAATAATAAGTCTCCTACTTTTATAGCTTGTGAATATGCACCTAATGCTGCTGGAGCTTTTTTTGTACTTATAACTACTTTTTCCATAAAATAATCCTCCTTTTAATTAATATCATTAGCAAAATCTTTTCCTAATAATATTATTATATCAAAATTTTCATCTGATTGGAGATTTTTTTCTATATTTGCAATATTTAAATAATTTTCTATTTCTTCTGTAGATATAGAACTATCTTTTTTTAATCTTATTTTGGTAAAGTCTCTTCTTTCACCATTACCTGTAACAATATTATTATATCCCATTTCTTTTAACTTTTTCTGGCAATTAGCTGCTAAACCGTTAACTTTTGTACCATTCAATACTTTAATTTTAATTTCACTTTTATCTACTTCCGCATTATTTTGTAATGTTGATCCTGTTTTCAAAGTATATATTATATCTCTATTTTTTTCTCTATCATATATAAAATATGAAATATTTCCTATATACTTAGCTTCTCCTTTAAGAGTAATCATATTAATATTAGAATTATCTCCTTTAGTCACAGCGTAACCATATTTAATTATTTCCTCTGGAGACATATCTGTTTCTATATAATCTGGTATAGTGCTTAATATATTAGGGATTTTAGGTATTATACTTGGACTTTTAACTTTTTCTATTACTTTTGACATAAACTTATGTTGGTTCTCTATTCTACCTAAATCTCCATCTGCAAGACCTGTGCCATTGTTATTTTTTCTCCATCTAAAAAACTCTTCTGCTTTCTTACCATCTAAATGTACTGTAGTGCCTTTTTGAAAATGTATGTGCAAATTTTGAGATGGATCATCATAATTCATATTTCTCGTTATTTCCATTTCTACTCCACCTATAGCATCTATAATCTTTCTGAATCCTTCATAATCTACCTTAACATAATTATTTATTTCTATGCCTAAAAGATTTTCTACAGCATCTATTGCTCCATTTACCCCATTTACAGCATGTGCTGAATTTATTTTCATCTTTTTTCCATTCACAGTTACACGGGTATCTCTTGGTACAGATACAATGTTTATTTCTTTAGTTTTAGGATTATAATTTACTACAAGCATAGTATCTGTTCGTTTTGGATCTGATGCCTCTTTTGAATTAGGATCTCCAATATCAACTCCCATAACAAGTATATTTACTGGCTCTCCAGCTTCAGCTTTTTTAGTATTTATTTTCCCTTCTCCTAATTTAGAATTATTAGTAAACCCTAAAAGATAAAAATAACCTAATACTCCTAGTAATATAATAAAAGTACAAAATACAATTATAATTTTTAAAGCTCTTCTTTTCTTTTTTTTACTAGCCTTTTTTCTCTTTTTATTATTCCCCATAACATTTCACCTACAATTTATCATTTACTAAGCAATTTCTAGCTATAACTGTATTAATATGTAACAGTTCTCCTTTGCTAACAACATATTGTATTGTTGAATTTAAAGATTCTATCATAGCTTTGTCTATATCTATAAATGCTAATTTTCTTAATTTTTCAACTCCATTAAACTTTCTTAATGGTTCTATTATGTCTGCTAAATAAATAATTTTTTCTAAGACACTCATATTATTTCTTCCTGTAGTATGATATTCTACCGCATTTAATATATCTATATCTTCTATTCCCATTTTTTCTTTCATTATTATTGTTGCCACTAATCCATGAGTTATTTGCAAATTTTTTAGCGATATCCAATCTAAATTTATATTATGTTTTTTTATAATATTTAATAGTTCATTATCACTCATATTTTTTGCACAATCATGACATAAAGCTGCTATTTTAGCCTTATGTACATCAACATCATATTTTTTTGCTAGTTTTATAGCTGTTTCTTTTACACTTATTACATGCTTATATCTATCTTCTTTTAAATTTTCTTTTAAATATGCATATATTTGTTCCTCATTCCACATATTTTGCCCCTCCCCAAGGAAATAATTAATATATAAATTAATTTTCCAACTAAATTAAATCTATTATTTGTATAAATTATTTTCCAAAATAAATTTATAAACATTATCTGGTAAATAAAAACTTACTTCTTTTCCTTCTTTTATACGATTTCTTATTTTAGTAGAAGATATATCTAATATAGAAACATCCATAAATAATATTTTATCTCCATATCTATCTAATATATATTTTTTCTTTTTCATTATTGTTTCTTTTTTTTTAAATCCTTTTCTACTAAATATAACAAAATTGCACATATTAAATATTTCGTCTATATGTTTCCAATGTTCTAGATAAGATAAGCAATCTTCACCAGTTATAAAATACCAATTTGTTTCCGGTTCTTCTTCTTTAAAATGTTTTAAAGTTTTATATGTATAGCTTAAGCCTTTTTCTTTTATTTCAAAATCACTTATGCTAAATCTTTTTTCTTTTTCTATGGCAAGCTTAACCATATCATATCTTATATGTGCTGGTGTCTTTTTTAATTTTATTTTATGTGGAGGATTTCCTGCTGGTATAAATATAATCTCCTCCAAATTAAAATTTTCAAGTGCTTCATAAGCTACATTTATATGAGCATTATGAATAGGATCAAAGGTGCCTCCAAATATAGCTTTGTTAATCATAAAAATGCCCCCATTCAATTAACAATATACAATTAACAATGACCCATTATTAATTCAATATATAATTAACAGTGCTCAATTTACAATTCAATTGTCCATTGAGCAGTTATCATTGATAATTCTTAAAATTCTATTTTAGGTTTCTTTTTGGATTTTCTATATAATACTACCTTGCTTCCTATACATTGTATCCCTTCACAATTTAATTTCTCACATATTTCACTTGAAGCTTCTTTTGCTGTATAAAAACTGTTTTTTAGAACGGATATTTTTATTAATTCTCTAGCTTCTAATGCATCATCTAATTGTTTTAATAAATTATCATTTAAACCATCCTTACCTATCTGAAATATAGCATCCATATTATTAGCTAAAGATCTTAAATAACTTCTCTGTTTTGTTGTTATCATTGCTGTATTCCTCCTAAAGTTATATATTATAGTAAAAAGTCAAATTCAAAATCATTTAATCTAACGCTATCACCATCTTTGATTCCCATTTCCATTAATTCTTCCATTACTCCTTTATTTTTAAGTACCTTATGGAAATATCTTAGATCATCTGGATCATTTACATTAACAGCATTTAAAAGTCTATCTACAAAACTTCCTTCAATAATATAAGTATTACCTTCTTTTCTTATAGAGTATGTGAACCTCTTTTCTTCCTCTACAAACTTATCTTCTTCTGATATTTCTAACTCAGTAACAGGTATAGTAGTTAAAAGTCTTGCAGCTTCTTTCATAAGATCATCTACACCTTGTTTTGTAGCTGCTGATATTTTAAACACTTTATTAAAACCAAGCTTTTCTACTTTTGTTTTAAATTCTTCAAATTTTTCTTCATCAAATAACATATCTGATTTATTAGCAGCTATTATTTGCGGTCTATCATAAAGCTTAACGTTATACCTTTTTAATTCTTCATTTATCTTTAAAAAGTCCTCATAAGGATCTCTTCCCTCTACAGAAGATATATCTACTACATGAATTAATACTCTTGTTCTTTCTACATGTCTTAAAAAATCTAGTCCTAAACCTACACCCTCTGAAGCTCCTTCAATTATTCCTGGTATGTCTGCAATCACAAAATTATTTACACCTTCAATACTTACCACACCTAGATTAGGCTTTAGTGTAGTAAAATGATAGTTAGCTATTTTAGGTCTAGCCTTAGATACAACTGATAATAAAGTTGACTTCCCTACATTTGGGAATCCTATAAGTCCTACATCAGCTAAAAGCTTTAATTCAAGCTTTATCCATCTTTCTTCTTCTGGCATACCTGGTTCTGCAAAATCTGGCGCCTGTCTTGTAGGGGTTGTGAATCTACAATTACCTTTACCACCCCTCCCGCCTTTAGCAACTATACAAGAATCTCCTGATTTAGACAAATCCGCCATTATCTTATCTGTTTCTGCATCTCTAACTATAGTTCCCATAGGCACTTTTATATACAAATCTTTTCCGTTTTTACCAAAGCATCTTGAACCTGCCCCATTACCACCTGGCTCTGCTTTATATTTTCTTTTATATGTAAAATCTAAAAGAGTTGTCATATTAGGGTCTACTATCAATACTACATTTCCACCTTTACCACCATCTCCACCATCTGGCCCACCAAAGGCTACATATTTTTCTCTTCTAAAAGAGATAGCTCCATCTCCTCCCTTTCCTGACTTTACAAATATTTTAGCTGTATCTATAAACAAAGTTTTTCACTCCTTTTTATTAGCATAATCATATATAATATTTTTTATAAAATTTAACTATACTAATTTAAAATATGTATACAATTATATTAATTTTCTAATTTATTGTTATGTTATTTATTCAACTACTATCTTTTCTAATACTGCCTTCTTCTTCAAAATAATAATAAAGAAAGGCCATGTCACTAGATAATCATTTTCCTAAGCTTTAATAAAAGTAAAAACTACCCCATAAGCCAAGAACTCTGTTTATCAAAACATTTATTTAAATATAAATGTTATTTTCTCAATTTTAAATCAATTATTATTATATCTTATTTTATGCGTATAAACCTTATTTTATAAAATATTTATATATTTTTAATCATTTATATAATTGTTCTTTAATACATTCTATGTTAACCATAAAAACTAAAACGTGTATTGTTACATTTAAATTTTCAATAAAAATTTATTTAATTAAATCCTAAAAAAGCACCCTTTACAAGGGTGCTTTTAATTATTCAGCTACTACTTCTTCAACTTCTACTGGATATACACTAGCTTTTTTCTTATTTTTTCCAAGTCTTTCGTATTTTACTACACCGTCGATTTTAGCAAATAATGTATCATCTCCACCTCTTCCAACGTTTAAACCTGGATGGATTTTTGTTCCTCTTTGTCTAACTAATATGTTACCAGCTAAAACAAATTGTCCATCGGAGCATTTTACTCCTAATCTTTTAGCTTCACTATCTCTTCCGTTCTTTGAACTACCTACCCCTTTTTTATGAGCAAATAGTTGAAGGTTCATTACTAACATGACTACACCTCCCTTATTATAAGTTTTATATATTCACCGTAATTAAATTCTATACTCTTTAATCCTAATAACATAGTATTCATAAGTAATTGGCATTTATGTACGTCTTCTTTAATACAAGATTTTAAATCTATGCTTAAAAATCCATCTTCTTGTTTTATTAAAGGACTAACTTTTAGAATCTCTGTTATACCATTAGCTATTGTAATAGATATAGCTGATATAGCAGAACAAACCATATCATACCCTTGATCTGTAGATTCTGCATGCCCACTCATTTTAACTGATACTATATTATCATTTTCTTTTTCAAATATTACATTAACCATAATTATGCATTAATTTTTTCTATTTGAATTTTTGTATATGCTTGTCTGTGACCTTGTTTCTTTCTGTAATCTTTCTTTGGTTTGTATTTAAATACAACAACCTTCTTAGATTTTCCTTGTGCTAATACTTTAGCTGTAACTTTAGCACCTTCTACTCTTGGTTTTCCAATAACAGTTTCTCCATTATCTTTTCCTACTAAAAGAACATTGTCTAATTCTACTGTTGAATCAACATCTGCTACTAATTTTTCAACAAATATTATATCTCCTTCAGCAACTTTATATTGCTTTCCTCCAGTAACTACAACTGCGTACATTAAAAACACCTCCTCATTCCAGTCTCGCCAATTAAGGTACATGAAAATCATGTTTAACACCTTTTCTGAGCGGTCTACAAAAGCCATTGTACCACAGTAACCTTAGTTTGTAAAGAAATTTTACTAATAAATCTTAAGGTCTTTTACATCCTTTATTTGACTTTTAAATATTAATGGCTCTACTTTATAGTTATTCCCAGAATCTGTATATTTTATATAGATATTTTTTTCTAAAGCTTCAATTTCTGATATAAATTGTATTTTATTTTTCTCTATATAGTCCTTATACCTTTTATTTAATTCTATATATATGTCCTTTATCTCTCTCATATTTAAAATATTTATTATTTCATTTCTAATTAGTAGCTTCATATAATTAAAACTAACTATGGATCCTTTTCCATTACAAGATTTACAAGGCTGTTCTATATAATCATATATGGTTTTCCCTTGCCTTTTTCTAGCTATTTGAACCAAATTTAATTGTGTAAATGGATATATAACAGATTTATTTTTATCTCTTTTTAATCCTTGCCTTAATTTATCTAAAACTCTTTGTTTAAGATTTTCATTATTCATATCTATAAAATCTATTACAATAATCCCATTTAGATTTCTTAGTATAATTTGATTACAAATTTCTTCTGCCGCTTCCATATTAGTGTTAAAAATAGTTTTCTCCATTGAATTTCCCTTTACATTTTTACCAGAATTAACATCCACTACATACATTGCTTCAGTTTTCTCTATTATAATATAACCTCCACAATTTAAATAAACCTTTTTATTTCTAAGAGATAGTATTTCTTTTTCTATAGAATAATAATCTAAAAGATTTCTTTCGCCTTCATAAATATTTACCTTTATCTTATCTTCTTTATACTCTTTTAAAAATTCATTTACATAATCATAATCTTCTCTAGAATTTACATATATTTTTGATATATCATCATTTAATTTATCCCTTAATACTTTTCCCACTATTCCTCCATTTTGAAATAGCATACATGTATTAATTTTATATTTAGATTTTTCTATTAAAGAATTATATATATTAGTTAATCTTTTTATTTCATTATTTATATTTTCTATACTTGTATTTATAGCTTCTGTTCTTATTAGAATTCCTATATTTTTAGGTTTTACCATATTATTATATATTTCTGTTTTCACTTTTTCATCTTGTATTTTCTGAGAAAATGTAATTTCGTTATTTAAAGTTTGAAGCACTGTATATCTGCCTGGTATACTTATAGCATTAGTTACTTTAGGTCCTTTTTTATTTAAATCCTCTTTAACAACTTCTACTAAAATATAATCACCTTTTTTTATATGAGTATTGTTAAATTTTTTATCTAAATATAGATAAGCATTTTTATTCCACCCTATATCTACAAAAGCACTTTTTATAGCAGGAATTATATTTTTAACCATACCTACATAAATCTCACCTACTTGAGGAGATTTATTATCTTCTTCTATATATAATTCTTTTATATGGTTATTTTCTCTTAAAACTATTCTTACATTTTCTCTTTGCCTTTCTATAAATATTTCTTTCATTATTAAAGGCACTTCCCTTCTTTAGGTAAAAAAATTGTTTATCCGATAATTGCTTGCTCTAACAATCCCCTCGCACTTTGTGAAAGCCATTAGCAGCAAGTCTCAAATTTATCGCTCTCTGCTTTTTAAAAGTGCGAGGGAAATTCAACTATGCCCTTTGTAATAATTTTAAAATTTACAGGTAATAAAAAATTACCTCTGAAGCTAAGAACTCTGTTTATACATACATAGCATAATCAGAAAGAGCTACTAATTTATTTTTATATTCTCCATATATCTCTTGTCTTTCTATATCTACAAAACTATTTTGTTTTACATCAGATGTATTTTCTTTTATAAATTTAGCTAGAAGATCTGCCGAAAGATTTTTTATACTTCCACAGCTCACTAAGGTATTTATTTTTAATAGATTATCTTCTATAACATAATCTATTTTTTTAACCATAGGCCTTATATTTATATTTTTACTTCCTTTTTTGCCTTTTTTAATTATATCCCAATTATCCATATTTAATAAGTTTTTTAACTCATGTTCTAATTTTTTTGTATTATTATATTTTATTTGTATTATATATTTAGCTGCAGCCACTGCCGCCATAGCTTTAAACACTTTTTTATTTGGACCTTCTTTTAATTTTATAGCTTTAAAATATTTTATACCTGAAGGTGCAGTTCTGTTTAATTTATCTATAATTACATTCTCATTTTCTTCCTTTATAAATGATATATCCAAGTACTCACCTTTAGAATAAATTCCTACTGCTAAAGGCTGAGCTAACGACATAAGTATATGAGGATTAAATCCTTTTGAATACTCTACAGGCAAACCACTTCTTTTAAAGTTTCTTTGTAAAGTTCTTTGAAGGTCTAAATGAGATATAAATTTTATATTGCCTTCCTTTGAAAATTTAATTAAATATCGCACCTTCAAAACACTCTCCTTCTAACTTAATATTCACTCCACAATTTTTGCACCCCTGTCTACAATCTGGAGTTAATTCTGCTTTTTTAGCTCTTTCGTTTTCTTTTATTAAAAATTCTTTAGAAACTCCTGTATCTATAAAATCCCATGGAAGTATTTCATCATATTCTCTTTGTCTATAAGCATAGAAATCTCCATCTACATTACATTCTTCTAAAGCTTCTTTCCATATATTAAAATTGAAATATTGATTCCATCCATCAAATCTAGCACCTTTTTCAAAAGCTTTTATTAAAACATCACAAAGTCTTCTGTCTCCCCTTGCAAATATAGCTTCCATATAACTTACTAAAGATTCATGCCAGTTATAAGTTATTTGTTTGCTTTTTATAGCCTCTCTAACAGTCTCTATTTTTTTTCTTACATCTTCCATAGTATCTTGCGGTGCCCACTGAAATGGAGTAAATGGTTTTGGTACAAAAATAGATGTACTTACAGTAACCTTAAGCCCTCTTTTTCTTACTTCTTTTGGAACTTCATAATATTTTTCTACAACTTTTTGCGCTAGCTCTGCTATGCCTACAACATCTTCTAAAGTTTCATAAGGTAAGCCCAACATAAAGTATAATTTTATAGTAGACCATCCTGATTCAAAAGCACTTTTTACTGAATTCATCAAATTTTCTTCTGTTACACCTTTATTTATAACATCTCTCATTCTTTGGCTTCCTGCTTCTGGTGCAAAAGTAAGTCCTGTTTTTCTAACCTTTTGTATTTCTTTTATTAAATCTACGGAAAAAGAATCTATTCTTAATGAAGGTAATGTTACTCCTACTTTACCTTCTTTATGTCTTTCTATCATCGAAAACACAAGATTTTGTATATCTGAATAATCACATATACTTAAAGAGGATAATGTTATTTCATCATATCCTGTACTCTTTATTAATTTGTCAGATAACTCTAATAGCCTTTCTGTTTTCTTTTCTCTTACAGGTCTGTATATCATCCCAGCTTGACAAAATCTACATCCTCTTGTACAACCTCTAAAAGTTTCTAAGACTATTCTATCATGAACTATATCAGTATAAGGCACAACAAATTTATCTGGATAAACTACATCATTTATATTATTAACAATAACTTTTTTCACTTTTTTAGGAACATCTTCATATAAAGGTTTAAATTCTTTTATTGTATTATCTTCTTTATAAGTAACCTTATAAAGAGAAGGTATATATACTCCTCTTATCTTAGATGCTTCCCTTAAAAATTCTTTTTTCTTACCTTTACCCTTATATTTTTTATATAAATCTAATACATCACTGTTTAATTTTTCTCCTTCACCTAAAACAAAGATATCCGCTATATCATAAAGTGGTTCTGGATTATAAGCACAAGGTCCTCCACACAATACTATTGGTTCTTCTTCTCCTCTTTCAGAAGCTCTTATAGTAACCCCAGCTAAATCTAACATATTTAAAATATTTGTATAACTCATTTCATATTGAAGAGTAAATCCTATAAAATCAAAGTCTTTTATAGGATCTTTACTTTCTAAACCATATAATGGAATGTTTTCTTCTCTCATTATTTTTTCCATATCTGGCCAAGGTGCAAAAACTCTTTCACAAAAAGTATCTTTTCTTTCATTTGCTATGTAATAAAGTATTTTCATACCTAAATGGGACATTCCAACTTCATAAACATCTGGAAAACAAAATGCAAATCTTATATCTATATCTTTTAAATCTTTATTATAAGAATTTAATTCTCCCCCTATATATCTAGCAGGTTTTTCTACTCTGAATAGTACATCATCTGATATTCTGTTCATCAAACTTCCTCCTCATGGTTTATCACATTATTACATTTTAACACATAAGCATGGATAAAAACAATTAAAAAAGAATCCCTAGTATTATCCATGCTTATAAAAGCTTTTCTATTTATTTTTTACATTTTATCTTAATAAATTCACCTATTTTTATATTTCCATGGTTTTTTAAAGCTTCTAATATTTCATTTTCATATAAAATATCTAGTGTTTTCATATTATCATCTAGTACTGTAAATATATAATATTTATTCTTATCTATAAGTGAAAGTGTTTGTAATAGAGTATTATTGCAGTAAATAGATATATTTTCATTTTCAATATATCCTCTTTTTACAAATTTACGCCGTTTTTTAACTATGTGTCTCATAATAATATAAGCTACCCTTTCTTTCTCTTTCAATGAAAATTTTATTATAAATAAAGATATTATTCCTAAATTAAAATTATTATAACCTTTCATAAATAAAAAAATATATAATAGCATAAAAAAAACACTTATACCAATACTAGTATTTATAGTTATTTCATTTGCTCTTCTATAAAAAATTTTAAAACATAATAAATCTCTTAGTATTCTTCCACCATCTAATGGGAGAGCTGGTATAAGATTGAATATACCTATTATCAAATTACTTTTGTATAATAAATATAAACATCTATTATTAATATTTTTATAAGCTATACAAAAAATTACCGAACAAAAAATATTAAAAACAGGTGCTGATAATGATATTAATAAATCTTCTTTAAAATTAGCATTTTCTAACTTTTCCAACTTTAAGGATAATCCTAAAGGATAAATTTCTATATTAAATCCTGTAAATCCTAAATATCTAGCTGTTGCATAATGTATTAGTTCATGAACAAAAACAACAGAAATTGATAATAAAAAACTACCTTTATATCCTAAATAAAATAAAAATATAATATAAGGAATGAAATATTTATTTACTTTTATCATTTTTGCCTCTTAGAACTTGCTTACATCTACTACGATATTCACTATACATTAATTTTATTCCCTTATACTACTAAAAAAATCTTTAGGATTTTTATTTTCTCCCATATAAATTACTTCAAAATGGATATGAGGTCCTGTGCTTTTCCCAGTATTACCACTTTCAGCTATAGTTTTGCCCTTTTTTATTTTTTCTCCTTTTTTTACCTTTATTTTGTTTAAATGAGCGTATTTAGTTTCTATACCTTGTCCATGATCTAGGATTATATACTTCCCCAATTCTTTATCTTCTCCACATTCCTTTACTGTTCCATTAAAGCTTGATAATACTTCTGTATTTTCCTTAGCATCTATATCTATTCCTTTATGAAAAACTTTTTTCTTACTTACAGGATCTTCTCTTTCCCCATATGATGAGGTTATTTTACCACTTGCAGGCAATATAAAATCGTTACTTATTATTTCCTCTACAGTCTTTTCACCTGTAACTTTTGATTTAAAAGTATCTATATGTTTCAAAAATTTATCTTCTAAAAAGTTCACATCTAAATCTTTAGCTTTATTAATTACTTTTTTATAATCATAATTTTCATTTACTATTTTTTTAGAATAATTATAAACCATCTGAGTTTTAGGATTAGAAAAAGCTTTTATACCCAAAACAAATATTAACAATAGGAGTACTCCTACTAAATCTCTAATAATACGCTTTTGAAAAAAACTACCATTAAAATTTCCTCTCTTATTATTACTTCCTCCACATATATAATTATTATTTCTTAAGTTAGTATTTTTTCTATTTTTTAATGAATTATAATATTCTTCATATTGAGAATTATACAAACTAATCACTCCTATAATACTTTTATATTCTTATTTATATTGAATTATATACATATTTATTACTTTAAAAATTTTATAAGATGAATAAGTACTATAACATTCTACCTTTCACTGCATATGCATTCTATACAATTTAGTTATGGCAAAAAATTCCTATAAATCAAAAAAACTTTGTTTATGTAAACAAAAATTATTAATTTTTTGTCCATGCTGTTCATATTAAAAACAAAAGGCTATTGACAAAATATGTTTATCAACAGCCTAATTATAAGTTAAAGTTGATGGGTACTTGTTAAAGATTTATGCAATTCTAAAAATAACAAGTTGGACCACATCAGGATCTGATAAATTATTTATACTTCCAGATATAGTTATATCTCCAGATGATTTATTTACTATACTAACCTCATCACCAGCTGTTAGTTCAAATATTCCTCCACCACTTACTTGTTGAGTTTGAATACTAGTATTATCAATTCCAGCAGTATTACCACCTGTTATAAGATTATTGATTTTTATCCCAAATCCACCAGAACTACCTGCGTCTATTGCTACTGCATACCAGATAAAATATATCCCCGTAGTTCCTATTGTAATAACATCTCCAGATATTGTAATATCGCTAGAAATTTCACGAGTTACTGTTAAAGGTGCATTGGCTCCGGTAGCTACAGTCTGAGTAGAAGTAGAATCATGTGTGGCATTTATATAAGAACTTGAAAGTGCAGGGCCAGTTACTCCTTGTAATCCTGTTGGACCGGTTACTCCTTGTGGACCGGTAGCACCAGTTATTCCTTGTGGGCCAGTTGGACCTGTTACTCCTTGTGGACCGGTAGCACCAGTTACTCCTTGTGGACCGGTAGCCCCAGTTATTCCTTGTGGGCCAGTTGGACCTGTTACTCCTTGTGGACCAGTTGAACCAGTCACTCCTTGTGGACCGGATGCACCAGTTATTCCTTGTGGGCCAGTTGCTCCTGTTACTCCTTGTGGACCGGTTGCTCCTGTTACTCCTTGTGGACCAGTTGAACCAATCACTCCTTGTGGACCTGTAGCACCAGTTATTCCTTGTGGGCCAGTTGCTCCTGTTACTCCTTGTGGACCGGTTACTCCTGTTACTCCTTGTGGGCCAGTTGCTCCTGTTACTCCTTGTGGACCAGTTGAACCAGTCACTCCTTGTGGACCGGTTGCTCCAGTTATTCCTTGTGGGCCAGTTGCTCCTGTTACTCCTTGTGGACCGGTTGCTCCTGTTACTCCTTGTGGGAAAATACATTTGCAACACTTCCCACATTTCTTACATCCTAATATATATATAATTTTATTACACTTACTTTTCAAATCATCACCTTCTAGTTTTAATAAAATAATTTAATTTATTATCTTATTAATTCTTTAATTTTCTGATATTATTCTATACTAATATAAAGTATGAATAATTCTGTTTATATGACATTTTAAATATAAATATACTTAATACATAATATGAATAATTTTTTTATTTGACATTTTAAATATAAATATACTTAATACATAATATGAATAATTTTTTTATTTGATATTTTAAATATACATAAATCTTATATTTTCCTACCTGTACACTTTCATCACCTCATTTAAAAATAAACATATAATAAATAATTATTAAAAAATAGTTTTAAAAATCATACAATTATTCCTGTGTTTGATTTAAAAATTTAAAAACATTAAATTCATATTTCAAATTATAAAAAAGACCATCTCAAAAATAATTTTAATTTTGAGATGATCTTATATTTTTTAGAAATTTATTTTTTTCCTTCTCATATTTATATTTAATATTAATGCTAAAGCAAAAAAGTTGTTTAATGATGAACTTCCTCCATAACTCATAAAAGGAAGAGTTATTCCTGTAATAGGTACTATACCTATTGTCATTCCGATATTTTGTAATATTGAAAACATAAAAGAAGAAGTTATACCAATAGTTACCATAGATCCAAATATATCTTTTGAATTTTTTGCAGTTTTTATAAATTTATATACTAAAATTCCATAAGCTAATAACAAAATAACAGCTCCAATAAATCCCCATTCCTCTCCTACAACTGAAAAAATAAAATCTGTATGAGCTTCAGGAATATATCCTCCTGCTATTTGTGTTCCTTTTAAAAATCCTTTTCCTAAAAAGCCACCTGATCCTATTCCTATCTTGGATTGCACAAGTTGAAGTCCTGTATTTAATTCATCTGCTTCTGGATGTAAAAATGAAGTAAGCCTATTTTTCCAATATTGTTGCATTAAAGGAGAATTCCAAATAATAGCCACTAATGCAGTTACTCCAACAATACCTCCTGATATTATTTTTTCATCCAATCCTGCCACAAAAAACATACCTAACACAGTAAAAAAGAACACCATAGTCATACCCATATCAGGCTGAATTACAATTAATATCATAGGTATAATTGCATAAAAAGCTAATGTGAAAAAATTTCTTAAATTATTTATTTCACCTTCCATATCATCCAGCTTCTTGGCTAATATTAAAATCAATGCTATTTTTGCAAACTCTGAAGGCTGTATTGATACAGGTCCTATCTTCATCCAAGAACTTGCTCCATTAACAGTCTTTTTAAGAACTGTATCATTTAAAATAAGTAAAAATATAGTAAACCAATAGAATATTTCGGCATAATTTTCAATAATAATATAATCAAATATTAAAACTACATAAATTATAACAAGCCCTACAATTAGCCAAATTAATTGTTTTTCTAAGAAATATACGCCATCTTTCATATGTGTAGCACTATATATATTTAAAACACTAAAAATCATTATTGCAACAGAAATTATAATCATACCATAGTCTAACTCTTTTAGAAGCTTCTTATTTATAAAAAATTTATCAAACATTTTATCCCCCCTCAATTACAAATATGATTATACCACATCAGACGAAAAAAGCTATGTATAAATTTATACATAGCTTAAAAAAAATCTTAATTTTTTATTTATTATTTTTTATTTTTTTTATTGGTATACTAGCTATTAAAGCTGGGGACATACCTTCTATTTCTTCTATATTACTCATTTTTATATCTACATCATCATCATCTATCTCTATGTATTTTGATATTACTTTCAACATATCTTCTCTTATAGATTCTAGAACTTCTGGAGATATAGAATTCCTATCCTGTATTAATATAAGTTTAAGTCTTTCTTTAGCTACATCTTTTGATGATTGTTTTGAAAAAAACTTAAATAAATCCATTATTGTATCACTCCTACTTCAATCCAAATAATTTTTTGAAGGATTTAAAAAAGCCTTGTTCTTTATTTCTTAAATCCATTATAGGAACTTCTTCCCCAGTAATTCTCTTAGCAATATTTCTGAAAGCTTGTCCTGATATAGCTGCATTATCTAAAACTATAGGTTCTCCTTTATTTGTAGCTATAGTTATATTTCTATCATCAGGAACTACCCCTATTAATTTTATCGCTAAACTATCGATTATATCTTCAATATCTAGCATCTCTCCATTTTGTGTCATTTCATAATTTAATCTATTTACTATAAGTTGATGGTTGTCTATACCCTTAGCATCTAATTTGCCTATAACTCTGTCTGCATCTCTTACTGATGTTACTTCTGGATTTACAACGATTAGTGCTCTATCTGCTCCCGCTATAGAACTTTCAAAACCTCTTTCTATCCCTGCAGGACAATCTAAAATCACATAGTCAAAATCTTGTTTTAAATCATTAACTATTTTAAGCATATCACCTACTTTAACATCTTCCTTATCCCTTGTTTGTGCTGTTGGTAAAAGATATAAACTATTTAATCTTTTATCCTTTATTAAAGCTTGTTTTAACTTACATCTTTCTTCTATTACATCCAATAGTGTAAATACTATTCTATTTTCAAGTCCCATTAAAACATCAAGATTTCTTAATCCAGTATCTCCATCTATAACAACTACTTTTTTATCCATGGCAGCTAAGGCTGTAGATATATTAGCTGATGTGGTTGTTTTTCCTACTCCACCTTTACCAGAGGTAACAACTATCACTTCTCCCATTTTTTGTCCTCCTTAAATTATATAAATTTATCCGGTAGATATGGTTCTACCACTATTATATTTGATTTTATCTTTGCAACTTCTGGATATTGAGGTTTTATATTGTCTTCTGGCGACCTAGTCATAACATTTGCTATTTGTAGTATAGAGGGTTGTAAATAAAATGCCGCAACCACAGCTTTATGATTTCCTGTAACCCCGGCATGAACATGCCCCCTTAAAGCTCCTAACACTATTACATTGCCTGCTGCATATATTTCTGCTCCAGAATTGACATCCCCAATTATAACCAAATTTCCATTATAGCGTACTATTTGTCCTCCTCTTACAGTTCTTCTTATAAATTTTGTTCTGCCTTCGTATATGCCACTAAAAGGTTTATTGGATTTATCTTCCTTATCCTCAAATATACAGTCTTTTATCATAAATTCTTCAAAAAGAACATCTTTAAGTCTTCTTAAATTTTTTTCGTTTATAAGTTTTAATTCTGTAGATATTTTTAAGGTAGATCCCTTATAAAATTGTTTTCCATGAGATAATTTTTCTATCAATGAATTAATCATATCATTAAAATCTCTAAATTTATTCATATTAATTATTACAACAAGACCTTCTTTGTTACCTTTTATTACTATATTGTCTTCCAAAATAAAAACCTCCAAAGTAGCTATAAAAACACTATCTTAATTTATATTTCCACATTTTTTTATTAATTCCTTCTGTTTATTATACTTTTATTTATTTAATATTTTCCATTTTAAAATATCCACACTATGTATTATATAAAATAATTTATAGTGTGGATATACTTTACATTTATTTATCTGTTATTTGTATCTTTATTTTCTATATCTTTTTCATCATCTCCAGTAGAATCTGAATTCTTAGTATTCTCCTTTTGCCCTGAATTTGATGCTTTGGCTTCATCTGGTTTATCTTTATTAAGTTCTTTTTTAAAATAAGCTTCGTACATAGCTCTTGCTACAGGTGCAACATATCCTCCGTGTCCACCATCAAAGACAATAACACATACTGCTATTTTAGGCTTATCTACTGGTGCAAATCCTATATACACACCATAAGATGTTCTTCCATAAGCATCTTGATTATTGCTAAAAGTAGCTGATCCTGTTTTACCTGCTGTTGATATAGGGAAATCCTTAAACACTGCTGCTGCGGTACCATCTGCTCCCTCGTTAACTCGTGCCATTCCTTGTCTTACAGCTGCTAAATTTTCTTTACTTACATTAGTCTTTTCAACTATTTCTGGTTTAATTGTCTCTACTACAGTGCCATCTGCATCTTTTATTTCTTTTACTAAATGCAATTTATATCTATCTCCACCATTAGCTATAGTACTAACAAAATTCACCAATTGTAATGGAGTAAAATTACTTATACCTTGACCTATAGACGCATTGTACATATTAGCACCTACACCTAACTGGAAATGAGCATCTGATATTGTTATATAGTATATAACATCTACAATTCTTTTTATTTCATCTTTGCTTATATTTTTACCTTTATAAGTTGGATCCTCATTAATTAAATCTGTAATCATTTTTGCATAATTATCAGAGTTAAACTTTTTAGTTCCTTCTTTTATAGAATCTTGTATAGAATTTTTAATTTGTTTTTTTAACTCTTTAACCTTATCTGAATCCTTTTCGCTATCATATAAATTTATAGTTGGAAATTTATTTCCCCTAGCATCTACTCCTGCTTTTAAAGTAGACATAGTTTGCCACAAGTACTGAGTTGCATAAACATTAGATAATGTATAAGTATTAAATACTTGACCAAACTTTTCAGGAATTTCTATTCCTGTAGAAGCTTTTTCATTTGAATTTGGTGGTACACCTAATCCAAATTTCCAAGCATACTTTGCAAGAATGTCATCCCCAAAACTCTCTCTTAATAATTTACCTACTGTCATAAAATAAGGGTTACTAGAAACTTCTAATCCTCTATATAAATCAACAGCACCATATCCACCTGCCGCAAATTTCTTTACAAAATTCTTTCCATCATCAAAAACACCTATATCATTTATAGAATATCCTGGAGTTATAACCCCTGATTCTAATCCTGCAATAGCTGTCATAGCTTTAAATGTAGATCCTGGAGGTACTACAGACATGGTAGCATAGTTATAAAAAGGTTTGGGATATATATCATATAAATCTTGCCTAATGGTTTTATTATTCTTTATGCTTTTATCTAAAGGAAATAATTTTTCTAAGACTTCATCTAAAGTGTTTCCCGGATAATAACTCATTAGTCCTTTATTAAGAATATACTGTTTCCCAAATTCAGTTAAATCCGGATTAAAATATTTTTTATAAAGATCTGATGTTAATAGCCCTGGTGATGCAAATAAATTAGGATCAAAACCTGGCCTACTTGCCAAAGCTAAAATTTCTCCTGTATTTACATCCACTGCTACCGCTGCTCCTCTTGTAGCGTTAGTTGTATTAACATCGCCCTGTACTCCTTTATGTTGAAGGTCATTCATTACAGAATCCAAAGAATCTTCAGCAGCCTTTTGTATATTTTTATCTATAGTAAGTTGTATATCTTGACCAGGATAAGGTTCTCTTCTTCCTAATTCTTCTATAACTCTTCCTGTCTTATTAAGTTTAACAATTCTTCCACCTTTAGATCCCTTAAGTCTTTCTTCAAAAACTCCCTCTATTCCATTTATACCTATATAATCAGAGCTTGGATCATATCCTTTTTCTTTATATTTATCATTATCACCGCTTATTTTAGATATATAACCTAATACAGCTGACCCTACTTCTCCATAAGGATAATATCTTATAGGCTGAGTACTTACATCTATACCTGGTAGATCATTTAATTTTTGTAGGAATATAAAGGCTGTTTCTTTTTTTATATTACTTGCTACATCAACAGATTTATATCCTGAAAAGCTCTGCATTTTTGATGCATCTTTTACTATCATGAATCTTCTTTGCTGTTCTAAGGAATATTTCTTTGTATCTATTTTATATTGCTCTAACAAATATTTAAAAATTTCTTCTGGAGTTATTTTTAATAACTCTTCATCTATTTTAGCTTTATCTTCTTTTGTTAATTCTTCTTTTTCTTTTTTATTTTTACCTGAAAATAATTTTTTTGTAACTACCTCATCTAATCCTCTATCTTTTTTAAATCTTATTTCTGCTGCTCTTTTTCCCTCAGCTGTACTAGCTTTAAACTCAAATCTATAAGGATTAATTTTAAGTTCAAAATCATCTGTTTGTTTTTCGTTATATTGGTCTAATATACTAAATACTTTCTCCATAGTAGAAAAAAAGCTTTTCTTATTTTCGTCCGTTTCATTATATATAAGCATATAATTTTGCTTATTAGTAGCCAATACTACATTATTTCTATCTGTTATATTTCCTCTTGGAGCAGCCTCTGGAATTTCTCTTATGGATCTATTATTTGCTTTTTCTTTGTATTCTTCTGAATTCATAAGTTGCAAATAAACAAGTCTAGATATAATAGCCGTAATTATAAATATCATTACTAACATAAGGCCACCAAATCTAGTAAATTTTTTATCTTTGTTTATCTTCATTGACTAAATCACCATTCCTTTAAAATTCCCACTTTCTATCCATATGTCTTTTTTCACATAGATTATATACTAATTTATAAACTATAATCGTTATTATCCCATTGTAAATACTATTAAATGCTATTAAATTATAACTAATATTCATCTTTAAAAAGTAGGCTATAATCCATATGAACGCTCCTTTAAATATACTTAGTAAAAAAGAAGATATCACTGGTATTAATATTTTGCTTCTTATTATATTCAACCCTATTTCAGCTGCTATTAAGCAAACAAACATATTTATCAAAGAATTTATACCAAATACATTAGTAAAATATAAATCTTGAAGAATCCCTGCAAAAACACCAACCCAAATAGCTTCCCATTTATCCTTTATTATAGAGTAACTTACTATAAAAACAAACAAAAAGCTAGGATAAACACCTTTTATTGCTATAAATGGTATTAAGGAATTATCTAATATAGCAAATAATATTAAAATAGCTCCCAATATTAATTTTTTTTTCATATGCATCACCTTAATATTTTACTTCCTCTTTATTTTCAGGCATATTTTTAGGTATTACTATAAATACTTCTTCTATTTTTCTTAAGTCTACATAAGGTTTTATTATAGCATTTTTCATTACTTTACCTTTATCTATTTCTATACTTGTAACTTCTCCTATTCTTATACCTTTAGGATACATACGTCCAAGACCAGAGGTTAAAATAATATCCTTTTCTTTTATCTTAGAATCCATTGGTAAAAAATATAATTTTGCTAAAATATTATTTTGGCTATCTTTAATCCCTTTTACAATGCCACTATTTTCTTTAGTTCTATCTACCATAGCACTAACAGCTAAATTCTCATTAGACAATGATTGAACTGTAGACCAGCTGCCTCCTGTAACTGTTACTTGTCCTACTAACCCTTCACTGGTTATCGCAATCATGCCTTTAGATATACCATCATTAGAACCTTTATTTATAGTAAATTCATCTAAATAATTTCCACCACTTTTACCAACTATATCTGCACCAACATAATTATATTCTGAACGCTGATTTCTAAAATTAAGCATCTTTCTTAATCTTTCATTTTCATCTTTTAAAGACTTATACTCTACTAATTGACTTTCAAGTTTACTATTTTGAGATTTTAATTTTACATTTTCTCTTTTTACATCTGGTATATTAAGTACAAAACCAATAGAATTTCTAATTTTTTTGTTTATTTTATAAAAAACTCCTTGAACCGGATTAACTACCGATCCTATGCCACTTTCAACAAAAGATACCTTGCTTCTATCCGCACTTTGCGTTATTAATATTAAAAAGGTAACTGACAGTACAATTATAGTTACTGTCAGTTTATTTTTAAAGAACTTCATAGTCTATTATTTTTTGCTATCTAATATTTTATCTATAGTATCTAATGCTTTACCAGCACCGATAGCTACGCAATCAAGTGGGGATTCAGCAATGTGAACAGGCATATGAGTTTCTTCGTTTATAAGGTGGTCTAATCCTCTAAGTAAAGCACCGCCTCCTGCTAACATTATTCCTTTATCCATTATGTCGGATGCAAGTTCTGGTGGAGTTTTTTCTAAAGTTGTTTTTATAGCTTCTATTATGGACATAACTGGCTCACTTAAAGCTTCTCTAACTTCTTTCCCAGAAATAGTTACAACTTTTGGTAAACCTGAAATTAAATCTCTACCTCTTATTTCCATTGTTTTATCTTCTTCAGTTTCATAAGCTGAACCTAATTCTACTTTAATATTTTCAGCTGTTCTCTCACCAATCATCAAACTATATTCTTTCTTTATGTAATTTATTATGGACTGATCTAATTCATCTCCAGCTACTCTTAAAGATTTACTTGTTACTATTCCACCTAATGATATAATAGCAACTTCTGTAGTTCCACCACCTATATCTACTATCATACTTCCTGTAGGTTCATTAACTGGAAGTCCTGCTCCAATAGCTGCTGCCATTGGTTCTTCCATAAGAACCACTTCTCTTGCTCCAGCTTGTTTAGTTGCTTCATCAATTGCTCTTTTTTCTACTTCTGTAACTCCTGATGGAAAACAAACTACTATTCTTGGATTAGTAAATCCTCCCTTTGGGCTTACTTTTTCTATAAATTTCTTAAGCATTATTTGAGTAACATCAAAATCTGCAATTACCCCATCCTTTAATGGTCTAATTGCTATTATATTTCCTGGGGTTCTACCTATCATTTGCTTAGCTTCATCCCCTACAGCAAGAACTTTGTTTACATCTTTATTTATAGCTACAACAGAAGGTTCGTTTAAAACAACACCTTTTCCCTTAATATATACTAGTGTATTTGCTGTACCTAAATCTATTCCCATATCTTTAGTAATACCAAACAATCTCATAAAAGTTTTACTCCTCTCTATTCCTTAGTTATATTATACCTTTTTCTTTTATGCTTATATACTTATTTTCACCAATTATTATATGGTCTAATAAATCTATTCCTATTAATTTACCGCATTCTTTTAATCTCAAAGTTATATTTATATCTTCTTGGCTAGGTGTCGGATCCCCTGATGGATGATTATGACATATAATTATGGATGCACCATTTTTCTTTATAGCCTCACAAAATATTTCCCTTGGATGTACTATAGATGAATTAAGAGTTCCTATAAATATATCTCTTATATATGTAACTATATTTTTAGTATTTAGAATTAATACTTTTAATTTTTCTTGCCTTAAGTATTTCATATCTTCCATAACTAAATTAGATACATCTAAAGGCTTATTTATCTTATAATCATTACCAGATTTATAAGTTTTAAATCTTTTAGAAATCTCTGATAATGCTAATATTTGAACTGCTTTAGTTACACCTATACCTTTAATTTTAGTTAACTCTTCTATAGACTGATCAAAAAGCTGATCTAATCCACCAGTTTCTTTAATCAAACTACTTGTAAGCATCATTATATTTTGGTTTTTAGTACCAGTTCTTAAAATAACAGCTAAAAGTTCTGAATTTGAAAGTGCTTCTGCTCCATATCTTATAAGTCTTTCCTGTGGTCTTTCATTTTTAGGCAAATCCTTTATTTTAAAGTTATTATGCATTCATACAACTCCTTTTAAAGATTTACCCCCATCTCCATTAACATAGAATTCAATTTGTTTAAAGGTAACCCTACAACATTATAATAACATCCATTGATATTTTCAACAAAAACTCCTGCTTTTCCTTGAATGCCATATGCACCAGCTTTATCCATAGGATCTCCTGTATTCACATATTTTTCTATTTGTGCTGAAGTTAGTTTTGAAAATTTAACTTTAGTACAAACAAAGTCTTTCCTTATTTTATTAGATTTAACATCCAATATAGCTAATCCAGAATAAACTTCATGTACATTTCCACTTAAAGTTTGTAACATTTTTAATGCATCTTTTTTGTCTTTAGGCTTACCTAGTATTCTATTATTAAAAGCCACTATTGTATCGCATCCTATTATTAAATTCTTGCCTTGATCTATTATTTTTTCTGCAACAGATCTAGCTTTTCCTTCTGCTAAATTCATTACATAAGACGGTATATCATTTTTAAAATCTATACTGCTTTCATCAAAATCACTTACTATTATTTGAAAATTTTCCAGTATTCTTTTTAAAAGTTCTTGTCTTCTTCGAGATGCAGAAGCTAATATAATTTTTTCCACTGATATCACTTCCTATTATTTCCTGTATAATATTATTGCCAATATTATACCAATTATAGTCATAATATTAATATCAAAATTTAAACCTATAGCTAAATTAAAAACCTTTAAGTCTAAATTAAACGGTGAAGCAGTTCCTACTTTATATGCGGTTTTTAAAAAGGATAACTTAGTAAAGCTAGAACCCAATATTTCACCAGCAATGCTACCTAATATAGCCCCTAATAGTATAAAAACTCCTAATAAACTTTTATTTTTATCTGGACTTTTCATAACAACCCCACCTTAAAATTATATCTAATATAGTTTATCATTTAATAAAAACTTAAACAAGTATCTAAAGAATTTTTTAAGCAAAAAATAAGCACCTAAAAAACAGATGCTTATTTATTATTTATTTCTTGTAAAATTTTATAAATAAAACTGTAACTTTTATTTGCCTGATTTTTTGTCAAACTATTTGGTAATTTATTTATATGTTCTTTTAAATTATTTAAAATTTTTATATTTGCGCTATCTTTATCAACTTTATCTAATGATGCCATCCATTTTTTTATTTCTTCTGTTTTTACTGATTTTACGTCTTTTTCTGATAATTTATTTACTATTTTAATATAAGCTGCAATTATTTCTGATATTTCTGCATCACATAAATCTTTTCTATTAATTGTAAATGTCATTTTAGAATTATCTATTTTATTATCTGTTAATTTTTTCATTAGTTTTATTCCTTCATCTTCTTCATATATCCCCAAAAAAACTCTAGTTTTACCATTATCTTCTACAGTAAATGCATTGCCATATGGTGCTAAACTATTTAAAACTTCAGAGATATTTTCTTTTTTAGCATATATTCCTCTTTGTATAACTATGTAATTTGTACTACCATTACTATTATTTTGGTTTTTAACTATACTAGGATTATCATTTTTAATGATATTATTCTTTTTTTCATTATTAGGGGAAACTATATTAAATATCAGTGTTCCTAATATAAAAGCAAAAACCAAAACCAATGCTATTATTAAAAAAAATGTAAAACTGGACTTATGCCTTTTTTTAATATCATAACGTGTGTATCTCATTTTTTCATCCCTCCATAATTGTTAAATTACTTATTTATAAATATATATTCTATATTTTTATAAATATAACTAACTATGAAAAAATGAAAATAAGATACTATAAAAAATTATATTCTAACAAATAAAAAAGTCATGAATTAAAAATATTATTAGAAAACTTTTAACTCACAACTTTTAAAATTATTTCATATATAATAGTTAGATCTATTTGCATATCTTAATTTTTTCAATACTACTTCATTACTTTCTATATGGTTATATCCATTTTTTTCATACATCCTTGATATAGAAAAACCATTCCCCTTGAATATATTTATGAAATTTAAATTATTGTTATCAATAACTACGTAAAAATTATCTATGCTATACTGCTTAAAAAAGTATATTTCTAAATTATGAATTATATTATACCATTCTTTGTTTTCAAGGCTATATTTATCTTTCAAAAAATATAATATCCAAATTTCATTTGGATTTTTAAATTCAGCCCTTCCCTTTATTAATCCAATTAAACGTGATTTATAAGTTATTTTAATAAAAAATTCACATTCACTTAAATAATATTCTATAAATGTATCTTCTAATTCTTTCTCATTTGATAGGGGATGAAAAGCTAAATTCACTTCATTTTTGTTAGACTTCATCATATGAAAAATATCTTCTATATTTTCTTTTTCTACATTAACTATTTCTATATCATTATATTTTAAATTTATATCTAACATTATTATCCCCCCTTACTTTAATAAAATTATTCTACAAATTCATAAAAAAATCCTTTTTATATAAATTTATATTCTAAATTATCTATTATTATAATTTTTAAATATTTATTAATTTTTATTATAACTTAAATTATTTATTGTAAGTATTTAGTCTATTTAAATCAGAAAATTTATAAATTTAAAAATAAAAATAAAATTTTATCAAATACTTAATTTTATTTTTTTATTCTATGTTATAATATATACGTATTATGTTGGTTTGGGGGTACAAATAATGAATATCTATCAAGTAAATACTTTTACTAATAAAGTTTGTTTGGGAAATTCTATTGGTGTATGTTTATTAAATGAACCTGTAGAAAATGATTACATGAAAAATGTAGCACTAGAACTTAACTTATCAGAAACTATTTTTTTATGTAAGGAAAATGATGGATATAAAACAAATATCTTTTCACCACAAAATGAGTTAAATTTATGTGTAAAATCTATTTTAGCTGCCTCTCATATTTTATGGCAAGAAGGTATTATAGATGAAAAAGAAAATATTAAATTCTATTGTAAAGAAGATATCTTAGAAACAAGATTAAATTCTGATTTTATAGAAATAAAAATTCCTTTAACTCTTGAAAAAAAATTATGTTTACTACATAACTTTTCTAAAACTTTAAATATAGAAGATGATTTAACTATAAATTATTTAGAAAATCTAACAGAACAAAAAACATATATAAAAGGAAATAATACATTTAAAATCAGATTAGAAGATGAAAACATAATCTTATCTGGTTCAGCTATAACAGTTATTGTAGGTGATCTTATAATTTAATTATATTTATTTTAATTTAACAAAAACTTCATCTAAATAAAAAGATGAAGTTTTTTTATTATTCCATAGCTATTAAATCTACTTTTATTACATTTTTAGTATTTTTTATTTCCTCAACTAACTCTTTCAATCCTATGCTCATTTGCGATATATCAAATGTAATACTTACATTTGCAGTATTGTTTATAGGTATATCTTGATTTATGGTAAGTATATTCCCCTTATATTCTGCTATTTTATCCAATATTTTAGAAAGAGTTCCTCTTTCATGTCCTATTAATAATCCTATAGTTGCTTTTTGACTTTTTACACCTTCAGATACAGAAAACACAAAGTCCTTATATTTATAATAAGTACTTCTACTAATTCCTACTGTTTTTACACCTTCTGTTATATCTTTTACTTTTCCATTAGCTAAAAGTTCCTTTACTTTAACAACTTTTTCAAAAATATCTGGAAGTATGCTATTATCTATAATTAAAAATTTATTAGGCATAAAAACTCCTCCCATAATCTTCTCTTAACAAATTAACTTTCATATCCTTTACATAATTTATATAATTATAACACATATATATTTTTTTATAAATAAAATTCCAATTAATACGTTTATATAATTCTATTTATTTTTATATAATATATAAAAAAGAGAAGTATAAATACTCCTCTTTATATCTTATCGATAATATCCAAAATACCGTAGCTCCAATTTTGACACCTATCTTCCGATAGGTGGGTGTTCTCACAGATGTTTCTATCTCCTTAATGCCATTTATAGGTCTCATAATAAGGTCCATATCCATATCTAAATATTGAACTCCCGTGCTTGTGATGTAGGTTCAAAATATAGAGCCTAGCGCATATCTCAGAATATTTAATCTTTGTTAATTTATTTTCTATATTTATTATAAACATTAATTTATAATTTTTCAATAGTTTTTTATATTGATTTAATCTATATAATTTTTTGTAATATAAATTTATAAATTATTTTATTAACTTCTTAAATTAAAACATAAAAAATAATTTATCATTAAATCTATGGTGCAGGTGATGGGACTTGAACCCATACGTCCTTAGACACACGCCCCTCAAACGTGCCTGTCTGCCTATTCCAGCACACCTGCTAAATTTTCAAGCATAAATTTTAATGAAACAAATAATTTATAGTTATATTATAATATTTTTATATTATTGTCAATAAACTTATTAAATTATATTATTTAACTTTTATATAAAAATCTATAAATATTATATATAACCTTCACCTTTTTTACATACTTATCTGTTTCTTTAAAAGGTATATAATGAAGGCTTTCACCGTCTTTTGAATGTTCTGTATCCTTTAACCATTTTTGAACATTTCCTCGACCTCCATTATACGCAGCTAAAACTAGATCCATATTTCCATCAAATTCTTCTTTTAAATTATTCAAATACCAACATCCCATTTTTATATTAGTTTCTGGGTCTTTTAAATCACCAATATTAAAATTTTTTAATTCCATTTTTTCTGCTATCCATCTTCCTGTCTCTGGAGTTATTTGCATAAGCCCTTGTGCATTTTTTTTAGAAGTAGCATCTTTTTTAAAATTACTTTCAGTTTTTATAACTGCTGCTACAAAATACGGATCTAATTTATACTCATTTGCATATATATCTATATAGTTTTTATATTTCATAGGGAAAATATATTTTGCTATAGTTGTTATATTTATCAATAAAATAAATGTCAGTATTAAAATCAAAAGTCTTCTTAAAAACTTCACTCTATTTTGCCCTAATATTTAGAGCACTCCCCCCTTCTTTTCTACTTTAATCATTATCTCCATAAAAATTTTGTCTAATTCTCCCTTTGTATTCTCTATATCTTTAGAATTATTTATTATATAATTTACAAATTTCTTTTTTTCTTCCATAGGCATTTGAGAATTTATTCTATTTATAACTTCCGCTGTACTTAATGCATCCCTTTTTTTAACCCTAGATATTTGTACATCCTTATCTACCCAAACTAATATATTTACATCCATATATTTATATAACCCTTGCTCTATTAATGTAGGTGCATCTAATACACAAATTGGTTCTCTATTTTCCTCTAATGATTTTATTCTTTCAAATGTTTCTTTTTTTATATAAGGCATTATTATCTTTTCGTATTCTATTCTTTTATTCTTATTTTTAAATATATAGTTACCAAACTCTCTTCTTTTTAACTCTCCATTATTATCTAAAAATTCTTCACCAAAAATTTCTTTTACTTTTATTAAAATTTCTGGATATAACTTCAATACTTCTCTACTTATTTTATCTGCATCAATTACTGGTATATTTTTCCTTTTTATCATTTCTGATACAGTACTTTTACCAGCACCAATGCCTCCTGTAAGTCCAATTTTAAAAATACCTTCTAAGCAATACATAAAACAACTCCCTATTTCACTTCATACCAATTTTCCCCTATATTGATATCTACCTCTAAACCTACTTTTAATTTTAAAACCTGTTCCATTTCCCTTTTTACTAAAATCTTTACTTTTTCTAATTCTTCTGTATAAACATTTAATATTAACTCATCATGTACTTGTAATATTATACTACTTTTAAATTTGCCTTCTTTTAATTTTCTATAAACATTTACCATAGCTAATTTTATTATATCTGCTGCACTTCCTTGTATTGGACTGTTCATAGCCAATCTTTCCCCAGCAGCTTTAACTATCTTATTTGAAGATTTAACCTCTTTTATATATCTTCTTCTATTTAATATAGTACTTACATACCCTTTTTTTATAGCTTCTTCTACTATATTTTCCAAGTAAAGTTTTACATTTGGATATCTCTCTAAATAAGTATCTATATATCGCTTTGCTTCTTTTCTGGTTATATTTAAATCCTGAGATAAACTAAAGTCTCCTATACCATAAACTATACCAAAATTAACTGCTTTAGCATTACTCCTCATAAGAGGTGTTACTTCATCTATTGGAACTTTAAACACTTCTGATGCAGTTTTAGTATGGATATCATCATGTTCATTAAAAGCATTTATCATATTTTCATCATTAGATATATGTGCTAATACTCTTAATTCTATTTGTGAATAATCTGCTGAAAGTATTACAGAATCTTGGGTATTGGGAATAAATACCTTTCTTATTTCTCTTCCCATTTCATATTTTATAGGTATATTTTGAAGATTAGGCTCTGTACTTGATAATCTTCCTGTTGCTGTAACAGTTTGATTAAAATTTGAATGTATTTTTCCGTCCTCGTCTATAGCAGCTTTTAATCCTTCTATATAAGTTGAATATATTTTGGTTAATTGTCTATAATAAGTTATCTTATCTATTATTGGATGTTTATCTCTTAACTTATCTAATACTTCTGCGTTAGTTGAATATCCTGTCTTTGTTTTCTTTATAACAGGTAAGTCTAATTTTTCAAAAAGTATTTTTCCCAATTGTTTGGGAGAATTTATATTAAATTCTTCCTCAGACATTGAGTATATTTCTGACTGGGTATTTTCTATTTCTCCTTTGAATTTTTGTTCAAGTTGTAAGAGTACATTTTTATCAACTTTGAATCCCTCTGTTTCCATAGCTGATAAGGTCTCTGTAAGAGGCTGCTCCACCTTATATAACAATTCTTCCATATCTTGCTCTTTTATCTTTTCTTCTAGTACCTTGTATAATTCAGGCATTATATTAACTTCTTTGATTTTTAGATCTTCATCTTCGCTATTTATATTTTTTAACAAATATTCTGAAGCCAAACTGGCTATTTCATATTCTTTTCTTACTGGATCTATTAAATATGCAGCTAAATTTATATCAAATCTTATCCCATTAAACTCTATTCCTAATTTTCTAAGTGTAGTTTGTGGATTTTTAGCATCATAGGTTATTTTTTCACTATCTTTATTTTCAAATATTTCTTTGCATATTTTTATAAATTCTTCTTTATCATTATTTAGCAAAGCTTGAAAATCTACTTTATAAACTTCATCTTTAAAATTAATATATAATCTGGTTATTTTAGATTTAGAAAATAAAGATATATCCTCTAATTCAAAATACAAATACAACTTATCTTTTTTATATTTTATTATATTATCTTTTAAACCTTTAAATTCTTCTATAGAAATTACATTTTTATAAGAAACTTTTTCTTCTTTAGTTTCTTTTTCATTGCCTTTACCTATTTTATTTATTAAAGATTTAAATTCCAATTTTTGAAACATATCTCTCACTTTGTTTATATCATAATCTTCTTTTGATTTTATCTCTTCTAAACTCATTTCTATAGGAACATTACACATAATAGTAGCTAACTTTTTACTAAATATAGCCTGTTCACCATACTCATGCAAATTTTCTTTTAATTTTTTTCCTCTTATATTGTCTATATTTTCAATTACTGATTCTATACTTTTATATTCCTTTATAAGCTTAAAGGCAGTCTTTTCTCCTATACCAGGCACTCCAGGGATATTATCTGAAGAATCTCCCATTAAACCTTTTACATCTATAAATTCTTTAGGTGTAACACCAAATTCTTCTATCATTCTCTTTTTATCATAAATCTCTTTTTCTGTAATACCTTTTTTAGTTATAACTACTTTTACATTATCTGTAGCTAATTGCAATGCATCTTTATCTCCTGTAACTATATAAACTTCTATTCCTTTTTCTTCTGCAAACACAGATAAAGTTCCTATTAAATCATCTGCTTCAAAACCATCAATTTCAAATATATTTATAGCTAATGCTGCCAAAAGCTCTTTTACTATAGGAAACTGCTCAGCAAGTTCATCTGGCATTTTTTTTCTACCAGCTTTATAATCTTTATATTCTTCATGTCTAAATGTAGGTGCTTTTCTATCAAAAGCTGCTACTATATAATCAGGTTTTATATCTTCCTTCATTTTTAAAAGCATATTAACAAAACCATATATGGCATTAGTATGAATGCCTTCTGCAGTCATAAGATCAGGTAATGCATAAAAAGCTCTATTTAATAAACTATTGCTGTCCAATATTAATAATCTTTCTTTATTCATAAATGAACCTCCAAATTTTACATTTCTCTTATATATTTTTTCAATGTATTAAAATCGTCACAAGGATATGTATTTAAGATCTCCTTTAATATTTCAAAAGCACATACATTTTCAAGAACTATAGAAGCTGGAACAACTCCGCAAACATCAGATCTTTCATACCTGTTTTCTACATTTATCTTTTCCTTTAAATTAATAGTTTGTATTGTTTTTTTTATAGATGGTATTGGCTTCATATAAGCCTTTATCACTATATCTTCACCATTAGATACTCCTGCCTCTATCCCTCCAGCATTATTACTTTTTCTTTTTATAGAATTTTTGTCATAATATATTTCATCATTAAAAGTACTACCTCTCTTACTTAAATCTAGCCCTTCTCCAAACTCTACTGCCTTTATTCCTTGAACGGACATAATAGAATAACTTAGTAGAGCATCTAATTTTTTATCCCATTGAGTATAGCTTCCTATACCTATAGGCATACCCTTTATTGATATATAAATACTACCACCTATAGTATCCCCTTCTTTTTTACAGTTATCTATTTCATCCATCATGTTTTTTTCTATTTTTTTATTGTAACATCTTAAAGGGCTATCTTCTATTTTTTTATATACGCTATTATCATGTATATCTACATCATTATCAAATATTTCTCCTATACTCTGAATCTTACTTCTTATATCTATTCCTAATAATTTTAATGTATATTTGCATATAGCCCCTATAGCTGTTCTGATAGCAGTTTCTCTAGCTGAAGTTCTTTCTATTACATTTCTTATATCTCCTGTGTTATATTTAATATATCCTACTAAATCTCCATGCCCTGGTCTAGGAACTAAAATTTTATCTTTATCTTCTGCTTGTTTATTTATAACTTCCTTCCAATTATTGTAATCTTTATTGTAAATAATTAAAGTTATAGGATTTCCTGTGGTTTTATTTTCTCTAATACCAGACCATATTTCAACTTTATCATTTTCTATTTTCATTCTTTTTCCTCTACCGTAACCAGCCTGTCTTCTTTTTAGTTCATTATTTATAAAATTTATATCTATATCAATATTTGAAGGTATACCTTCTATTATAGCTGTTAATGCTTTACCATGAGATTCTCCTGCATCTAAAAATCTAAGCATATTATCACTTCTCCTATAATTTAAACTATAACTATTATACACTAAATTAATGCTGTATTTTACTAGTATTTAAGAGATTAGTCAAAGAATAATATTTCTAGATAAAAATAATTTTTAAATTTATACTTAACTTATCTCCTATAAACATATAAAAAGAACTCATACTATATTAAGTATGAGTTCTTTTTATGGTGCCGAAGGCGGGAGTCGAACCCGCACGAAGTTACCCTCGACGGATTTTGAGTCCGTTGCGTCTGCCAATTCCACCACTCCGGCAAGAATGATTTAACATTGTAATAATAACATATAAAAAGCTTTTAGTCAATAAATAATTAAATATATTCCTTAACAAATTCAAAAGAGATTAGATATATATAACTACATATCTAATCTCTTAAGCTATTTTTATTAACATGATTTATATTTCAAAAATCTAGTTTAGAAAAAGCAGAAAGAAAAAATGTTACTTTTATTAATATGATTTATATTCTACTTTAAAATAAATTAATTATTATTTTAAACTATTTTCGTATGCTTCTACCATTTTCTTTGTCATTCCGCCACCAACATATCCATTTTGTCTTGCTGTTAAGTTTCCTTTATCAACACTATCATAGTTTGATAAACCTATTTCATTAGCAACTTCATTTTTTAAATTATTTAATCCTTGTTTAGCTTCTGGAACTACTAATTTGTTTGAACTTTTGTTTGCCATTTTAATCGGCCTCCTTTTATCTTTAAATATATTACAAACTCAATTGAGTTTGTAATATAAGTTTGTGTTATTTTTTCAATATTACTCTAGTAAATTAAATGAATTTATTGTATTATTTTCTTTTAAACCATATATCTTGAAATTTTTGTTGTTTTAATAATTTATTATTTATATTTATTCTATAGGTTTTTCGTTAAAATTTTCATATCTAGCAGGTGTCTTTTTATCTCTATTATTGGCATCATATTGAGGTCTATGGCCATCTAATTTTTTTGATTTTTTATGCTTTTGTCCTTTGTAACTATTAGAATACACTTAAATCCTCTCCTTATTTATAGCAATTTTTTCTTTTTTTAGTTAAAAAAATTTATAAATTATAAAATTCTTGTTTTATATCTAATTAAAAATTATTATGAATCTTTTATAACACTAAAATAAATATGAGTGTACTATATAACTAGTGCACCCATAGTAGATTTAAAATTTCATCATTAACTATATAAATATCATAATTTATATAGTTTTTTTAATAAATTATAGTTGTATTATTTTATTCCGTTAGCTTTATTGCTCCTTTTGATGAATGCTTTTTCATTTCATCATAATGTATTTTTTCTGGCTTATTACTTTTTTTCATTTTCTTTGCCTCTTTTTTATCTTCTCTATGCATAATTTAATACACTCCCTTCTTTTATAGAATGTACAAATTAAATTTTTATATGCTGTTATTTTTTATATTATCTTTAACCATAGCTGTGCTAGAAATCAAATCATGCATAAAATTCGCTCCTCTAGATATTAAAAATCCTGTAAAGATCATTCCTAAATAAGGTACATTGATATTTATTTCTAATTCTTTCAAAAAATCCATCCCTGTAGTTAAACATAATACTTCACTAAAAATAAGAGCTCCTATTCTATCAATATTTAGCTTGCCATTTTGCCAAAACATTTTTGTACCTTCCCAAAGTGCTTCTGATATTATAGATAAAACTAAAAATTTCATTATGCCCATTTTTATCCCCCCATAAAAATTTATGAGGGGAAGATTATAACTATTACCCTTTATATTGATAATATAAAGATTCTAATATAGCATTATAAAAAGCTATATTATATTCGATGTTTCATTTGCAGATAATTAGTTATTTATTTTCTTTTAATCCAAACACTGCTCTTGCACTTTCTGCTTGAGGATTATGTTTTATATTTTTCTTTTTAAAATTTCCATCTTCCTTTTTATCATGTTGTGTTCTATTATATTTTTTAGACATAAAAACACTCCTTTCTAATTATAATATTTCACTTATGATACTTTTTATTTATACAAATTTAAATTCTTTTAGTATAACTGCTCTTATTTTACATATTTATCATTTTACTTGTTTATTAAAATTATGATATAATTAATAAACAACAAATGCCATTAATATAGGAGTGATTTTATGAAAGAAATAGGTTATATTAAATCAATACAAAATGGCTATGCTTCTGTTATATTTAAAAGGAAATCTGGTTGTGGAGATAATTGTGCTGGCTGTAAATCTAACTGTGGATCTAAATCTATAACTACAGATGTTAAAGATACATTAGGAGTGTCTATAGGAGATGTGGTAGAAATAGATATGGCTACTAAATCTTTTTTTACTATGACCTTTTGGACATATACTTTTCCACTAATAATGCTAGTAATTGGTTTGGTTAGTTCTCTTTTAATTTTTAAAAAATTAGGTATAAAACAATATGAATTACTTGCAACAGCAGTTGGATTAGTATTTTTAAGTATTTCTTATTCTATTTTAAGTCATATGGATAAAAAATTTAAAAAAAGTCAAAGCTATACCCTAAAAATGACACGAATACTTAATAAGTAATATAAAAAATTTGCTACTTAACACCTTTGAAAGGTTAAAAATTCAAATAGTAAATACTTTTATTGAATAGATATCTATAAAAATAAAGAATACTAATATTTGTATCCTAATATTTAAAATAATAATCTAATGCCATTGCTTAGGCAACATAATTAAGTAAATGTACCATTTACTTAAAGCTTAAATATTGGTTTACAAATAAAGTATTCTTATTATTTTTTCATATCTTTTTAAAAATATTTATTTAATATTTTTAAAAAATGTTATTATAATTTCCACTCCAAACCAGTCCCCAATATATTCCATCATTTGAGCATTCAGCAAGTTATAATTTAAAACCATATATAAAAAACAAATTATAAATTAATTGATTTTATAACTACGTTATTCCATTTTCAAAACAATGGAATAGTATTAAGAAATCATATAATTTATATTATAAAACAAAACTCCCACCATGTAGTTTAGAAAGCTATTTTTGAACCTGTTTAACCAGGTGGGCATTTCTTTTTTGCTTCATGTCCCTAATAAACTAAAATTTATTAGGTCTCAATTCCACAAAAAAAGTTAAATTCCCTATTAATATGTGTTGGCTCAACATAAACTTTCTTTACAAACACAGTAGGAGTAATTTATTTATATATATTTTTATCTTTTTTAAATATATTATACTATAAAATATAATGTATTTTTATATTTTATATAAATAGAATATTACTATTTTGTTAACCTTCATCTTCTATTTTTTTTATTCCTAACTCTTCTAATTGATTTTCGTCAACTACATTTGGTGCTTCTGTTAAAGGACAGAATGCATTTTGATTCTTAGGGAATGTTATTACATCCTTAATATTTTCTGTTCCTGCTAAGAACATTATCATTCTATCAAGACCATATGCTAATCCGCCATGTGGTGGTGGTCCAAATTTAAATGCTTCAAGTAAAAATCCAAATCTTTCCCAAGCTTTTTCTCTTGTAAAACCTAATACATTAAACATTTTTTCTTGAAGTTTAGAATCATGTATTCTAATACTTCCTCCACCTAATTCTTCTCCATTTAAAACTATATCATAAGCTTTTGCTCTTACTTTTCCTGGATCTTTTTCTAGTAAGTCTATGTCTTCATCCATTATAGCTGTGAATGGATGATGCTCTGCTTGATATCTACCTTCCTCTTCATTATAAGCTAATAGTGGGAACTCAGTTATCCATACAAATTTAAATTCATTTCTATCTATAATATCTAATTCCTTAGCTAAATGTAATCTTAATGCACCTAAACTTTCAAATACTACACTATTTTTATCTGCTACTATTAATATTAAGTCTCCTACTTTAGCATCCATTTTTTCTAATATAGCTTTCATTTCTTCTTCTGTTAAAAACTTAGCTATTGGGGATTTTATTTCATCTTCTTTATAAGCTATCCAAGCCAATCCTTTTGCTTTGTAAGTCTTAACAAAGTCTTGTAGTTTATCTATTTGTTTTCTTCCCATAGTAGCACAATTTTCTGCTTTTATTGCTCTTACAGAACCACCAGCTTCTATAGCTCCTTTAAATACTTTGAATTCAGAATTTTTAACAGCCTCTGTTAAATCATGTATTTCCATTCCAAATCTTAAATCTGGTTTATCTGAACCATACTTCTCCATGGCTATTTTATATGGCATTCTTTCTATTGGAAGTTTTATATCTATTCCTTTAACTTCTTTAAATACTTTAGCTAATAACCTTTCATTTAATTCTATTACATCGTCTTGTTCTACAAAAGATAATTCCATATCTATTTGTGTAAATTCCGGTTGTCTATTAGCTCTTAAATCTTCATCTCTAAAACATTTTGTTATTTGAAAATATTTGTCATACCCTGATACCATTAAAAGTTGTTTAAATATTTGCGGTGATTGTGGTAATGCATAAAACATTCCTTTATAATTTCTACTTGGCACCAAATAATCACGAGCTCCTTCTGGAGTACTTTTGGTAAGTATTGGTGTTTCCATTTCTAAAAAGCCATTTTCATCTAAGAAATCTCTAATAACTTTACATGTTTTATGTCTTATCATAAATATTTTTTGCATATCTGGTCTTCTTAAATCAAGATATCTATATTTTAATCTTACATTTTCAGACGCATCTAACCCTTCCTTTATGTATATAGGAGGTGTTTCTGATTCAGATAATATTTTTATGCATTCTCCTTTTAATTCAACAGCTCCAGTTTCCATATCATTGTTTGGTGATTGTCTTTTAACTATTTCACCTGTTACGGCTATACAATATTCTGATTTTACCCTATCTGCTTTTTCAAAGGCTTCTTTATTTATTTCTTCTCCAAAAACTATTTGTATAATTCCGGTTCTATCTCTTAAATCTACAAAGATTAAGCCTCCTAAATTTCTTTTCCTTTGAACCCATCCCATAACTGTGACCTTTTGACCTATATGATTTTCTCTAGGCTCACCACACATTATTGTTCTTTTAAGTCCTTTTAATGATTCTCCCATTTTTATTCCTCCAAATATAGATTTGTTATTTTATTTTGTCTATTTAAATACTTTAATTAATGTATCTATATCTTTTATATTAACTGATATTTGCTCTCCATCTTTCATTCTTTTAATTATTGCTTTTCCAGTATTTAATTCTTCCTCACCTAATATCATAGAATATTTAGCACCTATTTTATTTGCATACTTCATTTGAGCTTTAACACTTTTACTCATGTGATCTATTTCACATTTTACATGTTTATTTCTCAATTCTTTAGCTAATTTTAAAGCTTCTAATTTAGCTTTGCTTCCCATATTCCCTAAATATAAATCAATATACGCTTCTTCAGGAATTTGTATTGATTTTTCTTGTAATGTTAAAAGCAATCTTTCTATTCCCATACCAAAACCTACTGCCGGCATGGAAGGACCACCTATTTCTTCTATAAGATAATCATATCTCCCTCCAGCACATATAGTTATATCACCTGTTATAAATTCAAATACAGTTTTACTATAATAATCTAATCCTCTAACTATAAATGGATCTACCTTATATTTTATATCTAATACATCCAGATAACTTTTTAGTGACTCAAAATGCTCTCTACATTCATCGCATATATAATCTAATATAATCGGCGCATCTTTTACTATTTCTTTACAAGTATCAACTTTACAATCTAATATTCTAAGAGGATTTTTATCAAATCTAGTTCTGCAAGTTGAACATAATTTATCATAATTTTTAGATAAGTATTTTTTTAATGTTTCATTATAATTTTTTCTGCATTTAGGACATCCTATACTATTTATATTTAATTCTACATCCTCTACACCTAATTCTTTATATATTCTAACTGGTATACTTATAACTTCTGCATCTACAAAGGCATCTTTTGCTCCAAAAACTTCTACTCCAAATTGATGATGTTGTCTAAGTCTTCCTTTTTGAACATTTTCATATCTCATAACAGGTGTAAAATAATACATCTTTGTAGGTTGAGCTTCATTGAATAATCTTCCTTCAACAAAAGCTCTAACTGCCGGTGATGTTCCTTCTGGTTTTAAGGTTATACTTCTACCAGCTTTATCTTCGAAAGTATACATTTCTTTTTGAACTACATCTGTAGTTTCCCCTACTCCTCTTTGAAATAATTCTGTATATTCAAAAACTGGGGTTCTTATTTCTCTACATCCAAAATCAGCTGCTATATCTCTGAACTTTTTTTCTAAATATTGCCACTTATATGATTCTGTAGGCAATAAATCTTTTGTACCTTTTGGTGCTTGCAATGACATTAATTTTCCTCCTAACCATTATAAATATAAAGTATCTAATATATTTTTCTTTCTTTGTACCATTTCTTCAACTCTTTTTGTATATTCTATTACATCTTTAACATTTGCTGCTCTCTCAATTCTATTTTCATCCATAAATATTATTTTAGATACAGCATCTGCTCCTAACGCTATTATTGTTTGTCTTTCTTCTATCATTTGTATATTATATATACCTATCTTATCTTTCTTTGAATATCCTACATTCTCCATATTTCCTAACATATTTTTTTGTCTATACATATAATAAGGATTCATTCCTAAATCTTTGGCTAACTTTTCTGTTTCCTCATACATTCTATTTAGTTCTTCTTGTTTAGGAATACTAAATGCTATCTTATTAACTAGCTTTTCATGAAGTATAGAACCTCTTTTTATGGACATACCATGAACTGTTACATTATCAGGATTTAATTTTTTAATTTTCCTGCAAGTATTCTTTATTTCTTCTATACCCTCACCTGGGAGCCCTACTATTAAATCCATATTTATATTCTTAAATCCTACATTTTTAGCTAAATAATAAATCTTTTCTATCTCTTCTACAGAATGAGTTCTGCCTATCTTTTTTAAAGTACTATTGTTCATAGTTTGTGGATTTATACTAATTCGATCTACATTATATTTTTTCATTGATAATAATTTCTCTTCTGTAATACTATCAGGTCTTCCACATTCAACTGTAAATTCTTCTATATTTTTATTATGTACAAAATTATAATATATTTTATTTAATGTATTTTCAAATTGATCATTATTAATAGAAGTTGGAGTCCCTCCTCCAAAATAAACACATTGAATTTTTAAACCTTTAAGTTTTATATACTCTGAAAGCATATCCATTTCATAATAAAGAGCCTTTAAATAAGGCTCTACTAAGTTCTTACATTTACCTATTGGATTTGATGTAAAAGAACAATATAAGCATCTAGTTGGACAAAAAGGCATGCCTACATATACACTTACAGTATTTTGATCCTTATTTACAATAGATTTCTCCACATTAGCAATATCTATACATAATTTAGCCTTATCCCCTCTAGTATTACGATGCTTACTAAACCAATCTATTATTCCTTTTTCTTCCATCCCTTTATTCATTAAATCTAAAGCTATCTTACTTGGCCTTATACCCACTAAGGTACCCCAAGGTAAATTTTTGTTAGTAATTGATTTTAAATATAAAAAAAGAAATTTTTTTACCCATTCCTTCTTAACTAAATTAGAATCCTTTTCATATTTTATTATTTTATCTTCTTTTTCTATACACATTCCTTCATCAGTGATTTCTATCTTCATATCATAATCTTTATCCACAAAATTAATATCATAAAAATTATAATATATATTTAATATTTGATATACATCATATCTATACTTCATATCATTTAAATTTACTTTTAGCTTCATACTACGCACTCCAATGCTTTTCAAAGGATAAATATATCTGTTTAAAAAAACGGATTATTATCTTTTTCATATCCTATTGTAGATTGTGGACCATGGCCTGGTAATACATATATATCTTTATCTAACACAATTATCTTACTTTGAATGCTATCTATCAATACATTATGATTTCCTCCAATGAAATCACTTCTTCCAATAGATTCTCTAAATAATGTATCTCCTGTAAATATGACATTATTAACTAAAAAACTCACACCTCCTGGGCTATGTCCTGGAGTTTCTAAAACTTTTATTTTTAAATTTCCTAATTCAAAAATTTGTCCTTCTACTAAATATTTATCTGCATTTTTATATTTACCAAAACTTCCAAATATATATTTTGCCTCTTTAATTAAATCTTCATCTTTTTTATTTATATAAAAAGGTATATTATATTTATCTTTTATAGCTTCAACTCCACCTACATGATCTATATGTCCATGAGTTAGTAAAATAAATTGTGGTACTAAATTATTGTCTTCTATAATCTTTATTATGTCTTCTGGATCTCCGCCTGGATCTATGATAGCACATTTATCTTCGTCTATTAACAAATAACAATTCGCATTATATATACCAACAGGTATTGTTTTTATATCCATTTTAATACACCTCTTTTAAATTTTTTACTCTCTTTATTATATAATTAAATTTCTAAAATGTCTTTTTACTATCCAAAAGTATTGTAACCGGCCCATCATTTTCTATATAAACTTTCATATCCGCTCCAAATTCTCCAGTGGCTACATTATTTACTTCATTTTTTATTGATTCTACAAATTTATTATATAATATATAGGCTTCTTTTCCTCCTAAAGCTTCTACAAAACTTGGCCTTCTCCCTTTTCTACAATCTCCATATAATGTAAATTGAGAAACAATTATTATATCTCCCCCTATATCTAGTAATGATTTATTTAACTTCCCATTTTCATCCTCAAATATTCTTAAATTTATTATTTTTTCTTTTAAATATTTTACATCTTCTTCTGTATCTTCTTTTGATATACCTAAAAGAATATTTAATCCTTTGCCTATACTCCCTATAACTTTTCCATCAACCTCTACTTTAGAAGACAAAACTCTTTGAATTACTGCTCTCAAATATATCCCCCTCCCTATTTTGAATTTTTATCATCTACTTCTTAGTCCTATATACTTCCAATACTCCTTTTAGTTTTCTTATATCTTTCATTACTGATTTTAAATCTTCTATATTGTTTATTTTTAATTTTATATTTACAACTACTGAATCATTTTTAATTGGTTTTGCATTCACAGCATAAAGATTTGTCTTACTTCCATTTATAGTTAGCATAATATCTGCTAATAAACCATCTGTATTTTCAGCTATAACTTCTAATTCTGAAATGTATTCTCCACCTTTTGGTTTTCCCCAAGTTACTTCTAATATTTTTGTTGGATCTTCTTCTATTAACTGTTCCATATTTTTACAATCGGTTCTATGTATAGATATTCCTCTACCCTTTGTTATATATCCTATTATCTCATCTCCAGGAACAGGATTACAACACTTAGCAAATCTAACTAATAAATTATCTTCACCTTTTACTATTACTCCTGGCGAACTACTTTTTTTCTTCTTTTGTTTATTAGATTTGTTTATTTGGTCTCTAACTTCAGTCCAGTTAAGTTCCGGTTTATTCTTCTTTAAATATTGTTCTCTAAACCTTAATACTACCGCTGAAGCAGCTAAAGCACCTATACCAACAGCTGCAAACATATCTTCTATGCTACTCATATTATATCTTTTTAATACAGTTTCTAAGATTTCTCCTTTGGCAAGTTCTCCAAAATTATAACCTTGTTTTTTAGTTTCTTTCTCTAATATGTCTTTACCTTTATTTATATTTTCTTCTTTATCTTCTTTCTTAAACCACGCTCTTATTTTACTTTTAGCTTGATTGCTCTTTACCATACTAAGCCAATCTAAATTTGGTCCTTTAGATGTACTCGATGTCAAAATTTCTACTATTTCTCCAGTTTTAAGTTCATAATCTAAAGGTACCATCTTACCATTTACCTTTGCACCTATACATCTATGACCTATATCCGTATGTATTTTATAAGCAAAATCTACTGGTGTAGCTTTATTAGGCAAGCTTATAACTTTTCCTTTTGGAGTAAACACAAAAACCTCATCAGAAAATAAATCTATTTTAAAACCTTGCATAAATTCTTCCGGATCTGAAGTTTCCTTTTGCCAATCTAACATCTCTCTAAGCCATGTTAATTTTAAATCTATATTATTAGAATTATCTATTTTTTCCTTATATTTCCAATGGGCTGCTATACCGTATTCTGCCGTCTTATGCATTTCATAAGTTCTTATTTGTATCTCAAAAGGTCTGCCACCTACTCCCATAACTGTAGAGTGCAATGATTGATACATATTAGGTTTAGGCATTGCTATATAGTCTTTAAACCTTCCTGGTATAGGCTTATAAACAGTATGTGCTATTCCTAAAGCTGCATAGCAATCCTTAACTGTATCTACTAATATTCTAACTGCTGTCAAATCAAATATTTGGTCTAAATTTTTATTCTTATTTTGCATTTTTTTATAAATACTATAAAAATGCTTTGGTCTCCCATCTATTTCTGATTCAATGCCTGCTTTTTTTAAATTTTCTTGTAAATTTAAAACTATTTCTTTTATATGTGCTTCTCTTTCTACTCTTTTTTCTGCAATTTTACGTACTAAAAAATAGTATTCATTTGGATTTATATATCTAAAAGATAAATCCTCTAATTCCCATTTTATCTTAAATATTCCTAATCTATGAGCTAATGGTGCATAAATATCTAAGGTTTCCTTTGATTTTTCTTTCTGCTTTTCTACAGGCATAAATCTTAATGTTCTCATATTATGTAATCTATCTGCTAATTTTATAAGTATAACTCTTATATCCTTTGTCATTGCTAATAACATTTTTCTCACATTATCAGCCTGTTGTTCTTCTTTTGTTTTATATTCAATTTTACCTAATTTTGTAACTCCATTTACTAAGTCTGCTACTTCATTCCCAAATTCTCTAGCTACATCTTCATATGTATATTGAGTATCTTCAACAACATCATGCATAAGCCCCGCAACCATGGTATTAACATCCATACCCATTTCAAATAATATTATAGCCACCTCTTCTGGATGGGTTATATAAGGCTCACCAGATATTCTCTTTTGTTCCTTGTGGGCATTGCAAGCAAAATTATATGCTTTTTTGATAAACTCTATTTCTTTTTCACTAAAACTATCTTTTATTTTTATCATTAAATCTTCTAGCATACCCTAATTACTCCTCAAAATCAAAGGCTGGTTTATAAAACCAGCCAATATTTTTTATTTCTATTATATTATATTTTTTTTAAAGTTTCAAACTTTTAAGTAAAGAATATCCTCTGTACACTCTTTATATATTATATTTGACTAAAGAGTTAATATCGTAACCTTTTAATTTATCTTTTCCATTTAAATCTGTAAGTTCTATTACAAAACTTGCATTAACAACTTCTCCACCTAATTCTTCTACTAATTTTACTACTGAAGCTATAGTTCCTCCTGTTGCAAGAAGATCATCTACTATAGCAACTTTGTCACCTTTTTTTATAGCATCTTTGTGTATCTGAAGTTCATCTTGGCCATATTCCAAATCATATTTAGCACTAATAGTTTCATATGGCAATTTACCTTTTTTTCTTACTGGCACAAAACCAACGCCTAATTTATAGGCTAAAGGGGTTCCAAATAAAAATCCTCTTGCTTCTGGTCCTACTATTTTATCTACTTTTTTGTCTTTTAAATGTTCTGATAGTTTATCAATAGTATAATTTAACACTTCTCCATCTTGAAGTATTGTAGTTACATCTTTAAAACTTATACCTTCTTTTGGAAAATTTTCAATTACCCTTATATGTTCTTTTAAATTCACTTTTCTTCCCCCTAAATTCCTACGGACAAATTATTTTTATATTTGAATTTTGCATACAAATTATTATATATTAAATAACCTTTCTTATTCAAGTAATTATATAAAATTTCATTCTTTATTATGTAAGTTAAAATCTATTTCATTTTTTAAATACTTAGCTATTTGATTTGCTCTATCTTCATTAGTTGTAGTAAACAACTCTACCAGTATCCTTGCATTATTAATTTTATTAGTAGGTTCTGTAACTTTAGATAATTTTTCCGTTAATTCCTTAAGATCATATAAATTAATTTTATCATTTTGGATTTTCTTAATATGTAAAAGAGCCTTTAATCCATGATTATTTGTGTTTTGCAGAGCTTCTAATCCTTCTTTAACTATATATAGGTTTTCTCCTTTTATAGAATTGGTGTTTGATATGGTTCCTAACATAACTAAATCTAAATACTTATATGTAAATTTCATTTTATAATAAATAGAAAGTGCTTCCACCAATTTATACGCTATTCCTGAAGCTGACAAATATTTAAATGGATATGAACATGAATTTTCATTTGGGCATATAACTGTTGATTTAGGTTTTTCTTTTAAACATTTATGCCAATCTGTAACTATTATGTCCATACCAAGCTTTTTGCATAGTTCTACTTCCGAACTAGAATTTATACCACAACCTACTGTTATAATTAAATCTGCACCTAAAAATTTTATATGATTTTCTATATATGTAGAATTTATATTATGTTCTTTATCTAAACAATCTGGTATAAAATATTCCACATCTGCATTTAAAAATTTTAAAACTATTAGTAATAATGATATAGCTGCTATTCCATCAAAATCATAATATCCATATAGAACTATTTTTTCTCTATAATTAACAGCCTTAACTATTCTTTTTAAAGCTCTATCCATTCCATTTAGTAAAAAAGGATTATTAACTTTTGGATTTTTATACCACTGTAAATTATCAACCAATTTCTCCATTCATATATCCTCCAATTTTATAGAAAACATATATATTATAATTTATATTATGATTTTTGACAAATATTTTAGAAGTTTATTCAATATTATTATATAAAGATGAGTATGTATTAATATATTAACATTCATTTTACTCTCATTTACAATATATTTTAACTTTATGAATTTATATTTAGTAAAAATTAGAAAATCCAAGCTTTAAGCTTGGATCTTTATAAAAATATACTTATTACGCCACTTTATTACCTAATTTGGATTTTTTTAATAAATTCCAAACAGGACTAGCTATAAATATAGAAGAATAGCATCCTGATATTATACCAACTATTAGAGGAAATGCAAAATCCCTAATAGACGGAACAAATACATAAACTGCAACTATTGTAAATAAAGTAGTTAATACTGTATTTATAGATCTTGTCATAGTTTCAGTTATAGATATATTAGCTATTTCAGCTACAGGTTTTCTCCTCATCTTTTTCTGATTTTCTCTTATCCTATCAAATATAACAATGGTATCATTTATGGAATAACCTACTATAGTAAGTATCGCTGCTATAAAACTTGAGTTCACAGGTAGTTTAAATATAGCATATATTGAAATAGTTATTAATATATCATGAACTAACCCAAGTATAGCCGCAACAGCAAATTTAAATTCAAATCGTATTCCAACATATATAAGCATTGCTATATTAGCTATTATAAGAGCTAATAACGCCTTTCTTTTTAATTCTTTTCCAACAGATGGTCCTATTCTTTGTTGAGAAACTAAATCTTTATCTTTTAAATTATATTTAGACTTGACATCACTAAACAGCTTATTAATTTCCTCGTCTGTTAAAGAATTACTTCTTATTTCTATTTGAGTATTGTTTACTTTATTAGTCACAGAATCTGATGTATGCTTTTTCACTATTTGATCTACTTCTTCTTTTTTGAAATCTTTTCCTATATTTATTTGTACAACAGTACCGCCCTTAAAATCTATTCCATAATTTAGTCCATCCTTAATAAGGAAAAACATTCCTATTAGAATAATTATTAAGGAAATAGAAAACCAAATTTTTGTTTTTTCTATTATCTTTATCATACTATTTTTCCCCCTTTTTAACTCTAAAACAAGCTAAATTATTAAGAATACCTATATCATAGGCTAATTTTAATAATACTCTAGTAATAACTATAGCTGTAAACATACTTAAAATTATACCTATCATAAGAGTTAAAGCAAACCCTTTAACTGCCCCTGATCCTAAATTATATAAAACTATACCTGCTATTATTGTAGTTATATTAGAGTCTAAAATAGAGGAAAGTGCTCTATGATATCCTGATTCTAAAGCAGATTTTATTGATTTTCCTGTTTTAAGTTCCTCTTTAATTCTTTCGAATATAAGCACATTAGCATCTACAGCCATACCTATTGTTAATAGGAATCCTGCTATACCTGACAATGTTAAAGTAGCCTTTATAGTTGAGAATGTAATTAAAACTAATACTATATATAAAACTAAAGCTATATCAGCTAATAAACCTGACACTCTATAATATAAAATCATAAATAAAAATACAAGTCCTACGCCTACTACTCCTGCTTTTACACTTAGATCCAAAGCGTTAGATCCTAATGTAGCCCCTACTGTTCTAACTTCTACAGGCTTAACTGCTACAGGAAGTGCTCCTGATTTTATTATATTAGCTTGTTTCTTAGCTTCTTCTATACTTTTACTTCCTGTTATTACTGCTTTTCCATTTGTTATATGCGCTTGAACCACAGGTCTTGTCAATTCTTCTTCATCCATATATATAGCTATAGGTTGACCCATAAATTTTTTAGTGGCATCCGCAAATTTTTTAGTTCCTGACTCATTTAAATCCAATCCAACAGTAGGTGAATTATCTTCTTGATTTATGTAAGCCGTTGCATCTTTTACATCTTTTCCTGTAAGTATTACACTCTTATCTGGTCCTACAAATTTTAGTTCTCCTGTTTTCCCTACACTATCAATGACTTCTTTAGAATCATATTTACCTGGTATTTCTATTCTTATTCTTTTTTTACCTTCTCTTGTTACTGTAGTTTCACTAACTCCCATTTTATTAACTCTCATAGATATAAGCTCTATAGTTCTATCTATAGTTTTTTCATCTACTTTATCTGATTGAATTTCTTCTAGCATCGAAATTCCACCTTGAAGATCTAACCCCTTATTTATGGTTTCTCCAAATGATTTGAACCTATAATTTCCTACTTTTAAGCCATAAGCTCCTGCATAAGCAAATACAGCTATTACTAGAATTAATAATGTAAACATTATTACACTTTTTCCTTTATTACTTTTACGCCTATTGTAACTCATACTTTTCCCCCTCTTCACATATATATTCTCATGAATACGAACATAATTTATTGTGCCTTATATAATAAATTATGTTCTAATTTTTTTGTTAATCATTCATTATATTTGATTTTAAAGCTATTGCACACTCTATTCTCTTTTTTTGCATAGCACATCCTAAACTGAAAGGTATATTCATATCTTTATTAAAGTTATAATTGTTTGCTTGGCATCCACCACTACAATAAAATCTTGCCCAACACTTTCTACATTCTGGCTTATTATATATATGAGCTTTTTTAAAATCTTTTGCTATATCTTCCTTAACATCAAAATTTTCCATTATATTTCCCATTTTAAAGTCTTTATTTCCAACAAATTGATGACATGGGTAAACATCTCCTGATGGAGCTATAGCTACATATTCATGTCCTGCACCACATCCAGATATTCTTTTATAAACACAAGGGCCACCTTGCAAATCTATATTAAAGTGATAAAACTTAAATTCTTTTCCCTCTTTATGCCTTTTTATCATTTCTTTTACCAATTTATCATATTGCTCAAATATTATTGGTAAATCTTCTTCTCTTAATGATAGAGGATGATTTTCTGGAAGAACTACTGGTTCTATAGATATTTCATCAAAATCATTATTAGCCATATGCATTACATCTTCAAAAAAATCTAAATTTTCTCTTGTAAATGTACCTCTAGCATAGTATTGCTTTGTTTTATCTCTTATCTCTACCATCTTTTTAATTTTAGGCAATATTGAATCATATGAACCACTACCATCTACTCTAACTCTTACTTTGTCATTTACTTCTTTTCTTCCATCTATACTTAGTACTATATTTCCCATATTTTTATCCAAATATTCCATTATTTCCTCATTTAATAGAGTACCGTTAGTAGTCATAGTAAATCTTATAGTTTTATTGTATTTTTGTTCTTGTTCTTTAGCATATTCTACTATTTCTTTTATAGTAGAAAAAGCCATTAGAGGTTCCCCTCCAAATAAATCTATTTCTATATTCTTTCTTGGACCAGATTTTTCTATAACAAAATCTACAGCTTTTTTCCCAATTTTAGGTGACATTAATTCTCTCTTTCCCTTATACTCTCCTTCATCTGCAAAACAATATTTACACCTTAAATTACAATCATGAGCTATATTTAAACATAAAGCCTTTATAAAATTTTCACCTTTTTCATGAGCATAAGCTATATTTTCATACTTATCTTTAGAATATAGCATGTCTTCTTTTATAAGACTCTCTATTTCTTCATATACCTCTTCTATTTCTTCTTTACTATATTTGTCTTTGTATTGAAAAATAAGCTCTTCTTTAGATTTCAATCCTTCATCATCCAACAAATCATATACTATATCATCTACTATATGTACTGCTCCTGAATTTACGTCTATAACATATTTTTGTCCCATTTGGGTAAACTTATGAATATCAGCCAATTAAATTTCCTCCTTATTAACTTATATACTTTGCTTTTATAGTTTTACAATTTTTTCAAAATATAGGACTTATTATTTATTAAAACATTTATATTATACATTTCTTTTTAGCAAATATAAAGCAGTAACTTTTAAGTTACTGCTTTTAGCTTATATTAATTTTCACAAGCTAAGTTCGCTACTGTGCAAGAAGTTTTACATGCTGATTGGCAAGAATTTGCACATTCTTTGCAACCTGGTTTTTGTAAGCTATTTTTTATATTAGCTTTGTTTATAGTTTTTATATGTTTCATTAAGTATTCCTCCAATCTACCTACTTACTTTCCGTTTGATTATATCATAATTTATGGATAAAATAAAGTTTCCATTAGTTCTAAATGTTAATACCTAGCATACCTGAAAGTATTCCCAAAATTAATGCTAAAAGTATTCTTACAAATCTATCACTTCCAAAAGTTAATGTATTACCAGAAACTATAGATATAATATATATAATAACCATGTATATAATAGATATTACTAGTCCTATTAACCATCCTTTCTTATTTATTTTTCTAACTGAATATATAGTTCCATACATTATACTTAAAATTGTGATTAAAAGATATATAATTGAAGTTATCTTTTCCCCTACATCTGTAAAAGTTAATACTACTGCAAATAATAAAAGCATAATTACAGTAAATATAACAGCCCTTAATATACCTTGTACAATAAAATCAGTATTTTTTTTATTCAACATAAAACACCCCCTCATATTTACTATTTATGTATTAAGGGAGTGTTTTATGATAATTTATTTATCCTTTTTTTCTGATTTTTCTTCCTTGTTATCTTTATTATCTTTTTTATTTATATCTTCTCTTTTCTTAGTTATATCTAATATTCCGCTTTTACTAATTTGTATTTTAACTCTGTCTGGTCCTGTTTGCATAATTACATAGTCTTCTTTTATGCTCACTATCTTTCCTATTATTCCACCTCTTGTTATTACCTCATCATTTACAGAAATAGAATTTAACATTTCATTATATTTTTTCTTTCTTTTTTTCTCTGGTAAAAACACCATTAAATAGAATAATGCAAGCATAATTATTAAGAATATACTATTTAATCCTAAACCTTGTTGCATGTTTATCCCTCCTATTTTTTATAAACTATAATTTATTTTACTACTTTTTACTCTAGATTTGAAAACTTTTTTATTATTAATTGATAATTTACAATTTATATACATATTTGTATTATTTTATAAATAAAAAATTATTATAATATTAAAAAGGAAAAAATATTTATAATCTTATGCTCTTCCTCCCCATTCTTTAAGCTTTCTTTCTTTATATTCTTTAAAATAATCTCCATCAATTGCATCTCGTATTTCCTGCATTAAATTATTATAAAAATATAAGTTATGTAAAACGCATAACCTCATAGCTAGCATTTCCTTAGCCTTAAATAGATGCCTTATATAAGATCTTGTATAATGTTTGCAAGCTGGGCATTGACATCCCTCATCAATAGGTCTGTCATCTAATTCAAACTTTGCATTTAATAAATTTATTTTCCCCCCCTTTGTAAAGACATGTGCATGTCTTCCATTTCTTGCTGGAAGAACACAATCAAAGAAGTCTACCCCTCTATCTACAGCTTCTAATATATTACTTGGTATTCCAACTCCCATAAGATATATAGGTTTATCTTCTGGTAAATGTGGAACTACTGCATCTATTATTCTGTACATATCTTCATGACTTTCTCCAACAGCTAATCCTCCAATAGCATATCCGTCTAAATCCATTTTAGCTATAGTTTTAGCATGTTCTATTCTTATATCTTCATAAGTTCCACCTTGATTTATACCAAATAACATTTGCTTTTTATTTATAGTATCTGGTAATGAATTTAATCTATCCATTTCATCTTTACATCTATGTAGCCATCTAGTTGTTCTTTCTACTGATTTTTCTACATATTCTCTTGGTGCTGGATTTTCTATACATTCATCAAAAGCCATAGCTATAGTTGAAGCTAAATTACTTTGTATTTGCATACTCTCTTCTGGTCCCATAAATATTTTTCTTCCATCTATATGAGAGTTAAAGTAAACTCCTTCTTCCTGTATTTTTCTTATCTTTGATAATGAAAAAACTTGAAAGCCACCTGAATCTGTAAGTATGGGTCTATCCCAATTCATAAACTTATGTAATCCGCCCATCTTTTTAACTACTTCATCTCCTGGTCTTAAATGAAGATGATATGTATTAGATAATTCAACTTGACATCCTATTTCTTTCAAGTCCATAGAGGATACAGCCCCTTTTATAGCTGCAAGTGTTCCTACATTCATGAATACAGGAGTTTGTATCACTCCATGAGGAGTCGTAAATTCTCCCCTTCTTGCTTTTCCTGACTTCTTTAACAATTTGTACATATCTACACCTCTTTTTTAGGAATTAAGTTTCCATATAATATTATTTAATAAACATAGCATCTCCAAAAGAGAAAAATCTATATTCCCTTTCTACAGCCGTATTATATGCATTCATTATATTATTTCTCCCTGCTAATGCAGATACTAACATTAATAATGTAGATTGTGGAAGATGAAAATTAGTAATCAATGAATCTACTACTTTATATTTATATCCTGGATAAATAAATATATCTGTCCATCCAGATTGTTCTTTTACCTTACCTTCTTCATCACCTATAGTTTCTAATGTTCTACAAGAAGTAGTTCCTACCGCTATAACTCTTCCCCCTTTTTCTTTTGTAGAATTGATTATTTCAGCAGTTTCCTTATCCATCTTATAATATTCTGAATGCATAATATGATCTTGAATATCTTCTACTTTAACTGGTCTAAAGGTTCCTAAACCTACATGTAAAGTTAAAAAAGCTAATTTGATACCTTTATCTTTTATCTTTTCTAAAAGTTCCTCCGTAAAATGCAATCCTGCTGTAGGCGCTGCTGCTGATCCTTGCTCTTTTGAGTAAACTGTTTGATACATCTCTTTATCATCTAGCTTTTCTTTTATATATGGAGGTAAAGGCATCTGTCCTAATTGATCTAATATTTCCTCGAAAATACCTTCATAATAAAATTTTACTATCCTGCTTCCTTCTTCTCCCATTGCTATAACTTCAGCTTTAAGTTCTCCATTACCAAATATAAATTTTGTTCCAATCTGTGCCCTTTTTCCTGGTTTAACTAAAGTTTCCCAAACATCTTTTTCTTTTCTTTTTAAAAGCAAAAACTCCATTTTCCCACCAGTTTCTGCTTTTGAGCCTATAAGTCTTGCAGGTAAAACCCTAGTATCATTTAAAACTAAACAATCATTTGGTTTTAAATAATCTAAAATATCTTTAAATATTTTATGCTCTATTTCACCTGTTTCTTTATTTAAAACAAGTAATCTAGCTTCATCTCTTTTCGCCATAGGATGTTGTGCTATTAATTCTTCTGGTAAATAAAAATCAAAATCTTTTACTTTCACGTCTTCCACCTCTTAATATAAAATTAAAATTTGTTATTTATTAAATATAGATACTTGATTTGTTTTTCCTTCTTTTTTTGTTATTCCAAAATGTTTATATGCTTTTTCTGAGGCTACCCTTCCTCTTGGCGTTCTCATTACAAATCCTTTTTGTATAAGATATGGTTCATAGACATCCTCTATTGTATCCAATTCTTCTCCTATAAAATAAGCTAAAGTTTCTAAACCTACAGGTCCGCCTTTAAAATTAAAAATTATAGCTTCTAAAATTTTATTGTCTATTTTATCTAATCCTTCTTTATCAACTTCTAATAAATCTAAAGCTGCTTTAGCTCCCTGTAAATCTATATTACCATCATACTTAACGTCACAATAGTCTCTAACTCTTTTTAAAAGTCTATTGGCAATTCTTGGGGTCCCTCTAGATCTCTTGCCTATTTCAAATGCAGCATCTGTGCAAATATTTACTCCTAATATAGCAGCTGATCTTTCTACTATTTCCATAAGTTCATCATCTGTATAAAATTCCATAGCACACAACATACCAAATCTATCTCTCAAAGGTGATGTTAATAAACCAACCCTTGTAGTAGCTCCTATAAGAGTAAATTTAGGCAAGTCTAATCTTATAGACTTGGCTGCTGCACCTTTTCCTATAACTATATCTAAAGCATAATCTTCCATAGCTGGGTATAATACCTCTTCTATAGATCTATTTAATCTATGAATCTCATCTATAAATAAAACATCATGATCTGTTAAACTAGTCAATATGGCTGCTAAATCTCCTGCTTTTTCTATAGCTGGACCTGAAGTTACTTTTAAATTACCTGCCATTTCATTAGCTATTATATTAGCAAGGGTTGTTTTTCCTAGACCTGGAGGTCCATAAAAAAGAACATGATCTAAAGATTCTCCCCTCTTTTTAGCTGCCTTTATAAATATATCTAAATTAGCTTTTACTTTTTTTTGACCTATGTATTCTTTTAATGTAGTAGGCCTTAAACTATACTGTTCCTTATCATCTTCTACATCAAAAGGAGTTACCATTCTATCATTCATAAAAGTCCCCCCCTCTAATTTATTTCATTAAATATTTTAAAGCTTCTTTTATAATTTTTTCTAAAGAGTTATTTTTATCACATAAATTAATCACTTTATTTGCTTCCTTTTCAGAATAACCCAATGTTACTAAAGCGGCTACTGCTTCCAATACTTTTTTATCATCTGCAACCTTATTTGATATTTCTTGATTATCTTCTAAAACCTCTATCTCAATCTTATCTTTAAGCTCTAATATAATTCTTTGAGCTGTTTTTTTACCTATACCTGGAGCTCTTGTTATAGTCTTTTCATCTCCCATTTTTATAGCATATTTTAAAGTAGAAACATTGCTTATAGATAATAAAGATAATGAAGCTTTTGCTCCTACACCATTTATTGTTAAAAGTAATTTAAACATGCTTAACTCATCTTTTGTTAGAAAACCATAAATTCCTATAAAATCTTCTCTTACTATTTGTTCCGTATATAACATTATATTTTCACCTATGGAAGGTAATTTCGCCATAGTACTCCCTGATGTATATATTTTATAACCTATATTGTTATTCTCTATAACTATATAGTCTTTATACATATCAATATATTTGCCTTTTATATATTCATACACCCTTTAACCCTCCAATTTCATATTAATAGACATATATTACTTTATCATTTTAAAGATTTTTATTCAACTAAAAAAATATAGCCTGCACTTAGTATAAATGCAAGCTATATTTCTAATATTAGTTTTTTATATTAAATATTACTAAAATAATTTCAAAAATTTTATTTAAACATTTCTATTCATAATCTTCAAGACGTGCTTCTGCTTCTTCTCTTGTATCACACTGAAAATATTTATCTCCAGAAGTTAGCATGTGAATATCTTGTTCCTTTAATTTATTTGCTTTTATATCTGTTATATCCCTATTTTCATCTTCTATGTACATATTTCCACTTTCATCCGTCCTATAAATAGCTATATTGTCACCCTTTATACCTACAACATATTTGTTGGGCATATATTTATCTTCTTCTTTTACAAGAGACAATACATGGTCTTTAAATTCTTCTACTTTATATCCTTCTTTAGAGTATATCTTTTCAATTTCTTCTTTTCTTTTTCCAACTAACTCCACATTATCTAAAGCCTTTGTTTCTCTCACAGTTATAGTATCTCCACTCTTTTTATACTTTATCTTAAATATTATTTTAGACTCTTTGTCTAGAATCTCATTTCCAGTACTTCCTACAGCTAAAGAATCTTCCTTTATTTCTTGTTGATTAACTTGCTTTTTACTATTATCTACTTCATTATTTCTTAATTTTATTGATGCTATATAATAAACAGATACAAACAAGACAAATAATGAAGCAATTATAATTATTATATTTCTTCTTTTTACATCCATACTATCCCTCCTAGGAATATTATGGACAAATATGTAAATTCTTATTCACTAAATAATAAAATTGTAACCCAATTTTCAAATTATATTTAATTTTATAATATTTAAACTACTTCATAAATTTAATAAAAATATTTAAATTAAATATTTTGTGTATACTAGGGAACAAAATCTTTCTTTTCAAGATTTTTCCTTTACTAGAAAACTATTATAACAACCTTTAAAGGTATTAAAACAAAAAATACTTTTAGAGAAAATACACATCTATAAAAATAATTAGAATACTTTATTCGTAAACTAATATTTAAGCGTAAAGTAAACAGGACGTTTACTTAGTTCTGCTACTAGAGGACATAGCATTAGAGCATTAGCTTAAATATTAGGGCACAGATATTAGTATTCTTTATTTTTATAGCTATCTATGGACTAAAAGTATTTCTTATTTTAATTATCACTCTTTAAAAGTTGTTAAGTCTTAATTTTTTTATATTATTACTCTTCCCATCCTTCTGGGAATTCTGCATTGTGGTAAACATTTTGAACATCATCATCTTCTTCTAAAAGATCTAACATCTTTTGGAACTTAACTGCTGTTTCTTCATCTATGGATGTATATGTATCTGGAATCATCTTAACTTCCGCTTCTAAGAATTCCAATCCTTCTGATTCTAAAGCTTCTCTAACTGTCCCAAAATCTTCTTGAGAAGTTGTTATAATATAAACTTCATCTTCTGATTCAAAGTCTTCTGCTCCTGCATCTAAAGCCATCATCATAAGTTCATCCTCATCTAGTCTATCTTTTTTTTCTATAACAATTTGACCTTTAGATTGGAACATAAATGATACACATCCTGTTGAACCCATATTTCCACCGTGCTTTGTAAAAGCATATCTTACATTTCCAGCACTTCTATTTTTGTTATCTGTTAACACCTCAACTAAAACCGCTATTCCTGCTGGACCATATCCTTCATATGTAATAGCTTCATAATCTACAGCATTAAGTTCTCCTGAAGCTTTTTTTATAGATCTTTCTATTGTATCATTTGGCATATTATTAGCCTTTGCTTTTGCAATAATATCCCTCAGTCTTGGATTTGCATCTGCATTTGGTCCTCCTTGTTTAACTGCTACAACAATCTCTTTACCTATTTTAGTGAAGATTTTTCCTCTTTTAGCATCTACTTTACTTTTTTTAGCTTGTATATTATGCCATTTTGAATGTCCTGACATATTATTTCCTCCCAACCTTATTAATAAAAAATTTATATTAGTGCTATTTTAAAACTATTGTTACTAGTATATTTATAACTTAAAATACTAATGTTTAAATATAGATTCACTTAGTCATTATATCATAGTAAATAATAAAAATTCAAATTTATTACTTATCTTCATAAAGCCTATTGTCCATCTTAAAATAAAACTTTTCCTCATTCTTAGTTATTTTACAATTTCCATTAGTTAACTCTAAAACTTTTTTTTCCACTGTAGGTATCATGTCTAGTTCACACAACATAGTTAAATTAACTTTATCTGTATATTCTATATTTTCTATATGCCAAAGATTTTGTTCAAATAAATATTGTATTTTCCCTAAAGCATCATATTCTATTGTAAAGTTTATAGAGCTCCCTTTAACTTTTTGAACTATACCTGCATCCTTTATGGCTACAGCAGCTCCTTTTGAATAAGCTCTTACTAGTCCACCTTTTCCTAAAAGTATTCCTCCAAAATATCTTGTAACTACTATAACTATATCTGTAACTTCATTCTTTTTTATAACATCTAATACTGGAATCCCCCCCGTTCCTTGAGGTTCTCCATCATCGCTATATCTTTGTATCCCCATGTTTTCTCCAATAACATATGCATAAACATTATGTTTTGCTTCCTTTTCTTCATCTTTAACTTGATTTATAAAATTTTTAGCTTCGTCCTCTGTATAAACTCTTTTTGCTCTGCCTATAAAAGTGGATTTTTTTTCTTCAAAGTCACCTTTCCCAAAGTTTTGTATAGTAAAATATGCCATTTGCATCCCTCTTTTCTATATAGGTTGATTTATTGACTGTAAATACTCGTCTATTGCCTTTAATATATAATGTTTATCAGTTTTGCTTCTTATATCTATAATCTTTTCTTTTGCTTTTGTACTTTTTATTTTATTTAAAGCTTTTATGGCATAGGCTACAACCTGAGAATTCTTATCTTCTAATGCCCTTATTAAAACAGTTTCACCTTTAATACTTCCTATTTTACCTAAAGCTGAAACTGCCATTCTTCTTATATTTACAAATTTATGTACTGATGCTTTTAAGAGTACATCTATTCCATCTTCATCTTTTAATTCTCCTAAAATCCAAACGGCCGCTTGTTTATCTTTAGGATACATGTCTCCATAATTATTTTTTATAAAGAAAATTAATTCCTTTTTTATTTTACTTTCTAAGCTATTTATAACATCTATTTTATCTTGCTTTCCTGAATTAGCTATTTGTTTAAATAGTTCTTCTATATTAGCACTCTTAGCTAATATACCATATTTAATTTTACCATCTACTATATGTTTTTTTATAGTAGCTTTATCTAATTTTCTAATTTTAATCAAAGCTTCTATACTTTTTCCTTCTAAATATAAAAAATATGTTATTTGTTCTTGGGAGTATTTATCTATATCATTCCAGTTTATATCTATTAAATTTTTATTCATACTCCTCACCTTTCTTAATACACTTATAATTTACATAATTTTTCAATTAATAAATGGACTATCTCAAACTAAGATTAATCTTAATTTTGGTGCTAGTAAATATAAAAACATATGTAGAACATATATTAATAGGTTATAGTAACTGTAATTTTACATAATTAATATTTGTAATAATATTTGAGAATCTATTAGTAAACCAAGAATGGTGACTATATTAGGTAAAAATTTATGAATAAACTAAACTCTATAACTATTTAGTAAAATGAACTGCTTTATCAAAATATTATTTATATTTATAACTTTAAAATTAAATTTATTTTGAGACAATATTATACCTTTTTTCTAATATATTATTTATTTTTTTTACACCTAACTCTATTTCTTCTATACTATTTTCTGAAAATCCTAACCTAAAATATTTTAAACCTTCCTTAGGATTTTTATAAAAAAGCACTCCTGGTGTAATTAGAACTTTATTTTTCATGCATTCATTGAAAAGCTCCATAGAATTCATATTAACATTATCCTTTATTTTCATATAAAAGTGAAGCCCTCCTCCTGGATTTTGTACTTCTACTTTTCTTCCTAATACATCTTTTATAATGTTTTTAGTAAATTCATATTTAGGTATATAAATTTTATATAAATAATTTATATATTCTTTCCATAATCCTTTTATTAAGTATAAATCTAAAGCTCTTTGCATCAAGCTTGATGTAGATATATCTGTATTTATTTTAGAATTTTGTATTGCCTCTCTTAAATCTTTAGGAGCTATTACATATCCTATTCTTATTCCAGGTAAAAATATTTTTGAAAAACTCTTTATATATATAACTTTATCATTTCTATCTAAACTTTTAAAAGTTATATATTTCATATTTTTATCATATATTAATTCAGATAAATAATCATCTTCTATTATATAAAAATCATATATAGTTGCCAAATTTAATATGGCTTTTTTCTTTTCTAAACTGCAACTTATTCCTGTTGGGTTTTGAAAGTAACTCATAGTATAAAAACATTTAATATTATTTTTTTTAACTATCTTTTCTAATTCCTTTATATTAACTCCATCTTTCTCCATAGGAACTTCATATATATTTGCTCTTCTCCATTTAAAAACTGAAAGTGCTCCACTATATGTAGGTTTTTCTATTAATACATTATCGTTAACATTTATAATAGATTTTGATATTATATCAATTCCCTGTTGTGCTCCTGAAACTATAAGTATATGATTTTTTTCTATTTTATTATTCCAAAATACTTCTGATATATGCTGTCTAAGTCCCTCAAACCCTAATGTTTCTTGATAAACTAAAGCATCTTTTCCATCTCTATCTAAAACTTCATTTAATATTGATTTAAAAGATTCCACAGGAAATAAATCTGAACAAGCACTTTCTCCTATGAAATCTATATAAGATTTAAAATCTTTTTTATCTATAGATTTTATTGAATCCGAATATTCTTTTCTTAAATTCCTACTAATTTCTTTTTTCTTTGCATAAGTTCCACTACCTATTTTTTGTATAGCATATCCATCACTTTCCAACTTTTTATATGCATTTATTACAGTTACTGTATTTATTCCTAATAAACTTGATAATTTTCTTATAGAGGGTAGTTTTTCATTATCCTTAATTTTATTTTTGTCTATCATGTTTTTTATATATTTATATAATTGGACATATTTAGGTATAGAATTCTTTTCAAAAGTTAATATATATTTTTCCATAAACCTATCCCCCATATATATCTATTAATTAATAAAAAACCTATTTAGTTATAAGACAATTTTTAATATTAAATATAAATTTATTTATAAAAATAAAATTTCTTATTTATCTTTTTATAAAAAATTATTTGACTTATAACTACCTTTTCTTACTTATAAAATATTAAATATAATATAGTAATGAAATAACTTTACTTAACTAAATAGGTTGATATCTAAAATAAAATTTATTATATTTAATTTTTAAATAAAATAAACATTTTCTTCAAAAATTAATTTTCCTTTTTTATTTTTTAATTTTCTACTCTGCTTTTTTATTATATTCTTATGGTAGAGATATTCTAATATATCCTCCATGCTAATTGGATAACATTTAAACAATTCATCCATTAAAATATCTTCTGAACTTAAGAATGTATCTTTTTCTTTCATATAATTGAGCAATAACGCCACAATATTCCTAATATTATCATTTAAATATATTTTGATATATTCTATTAATTTAATCATTGATTCCTCAATGTTATTTTTATTAAAAAATAAATTGTCTACTATACTTTTAAAATTATCATCTAAACTAGTAGCCATATTTATAACATCTTTACTAACCATATATCCAGAAAAATTAACATATAGTTTTGAGAAGGTTTCTGTAAGCTTAATCGCATCACTATATGCTGTATAAATTCCTTTATTTTTTAAATATTTTTTACAAACCCCCATATGTTTAAAGATTTCACCTAAATAAACTAAATTCCATCTTTCCCTATCAATATCTGGATAATATCTACCTCTATCATACCAAGAACTTATAGAACTATCTTTTGAAAAAACTAGTTTTGAAGAAGCAAATATTCTATGAGTTTTTCCTCCCCTTAAATCACATTTATATATTTTGTTCAAATTTTTTTTGTCAATTATTTTAACATGAATAGGAACTCCTTCTTCTTGTGTATATATTTTTTCTACCTTAATATCTTCATCTATTACAACAAATAAATCTATATCCGATTCTTCCCATAAATCCCCTGTGACCATACTACCAAATACCATTACAGCTAGAACGGATTCATTATTTTTTAATCTGTCTATAATATTATTAAACGCTGTCTGATACTTAATTATATTATCATTCACACTAATCCCCCTCCACGTTTTTAAATGATTTAATTTTCAAAATAATGTCACAGTACAAGTTTTTTAATTCTTTATATTATATAATACTTATGGTAGGTATTACAACCAATACCCTATACTTTTATATATGGTATTTATATTATAATTTTATTTATATATTCCCTTTTTTCATTACAACAATTATTACAACTAAAAATATGTAAACAATAATCCTCATAATCTTGTATAGGCCATGTTACACTATAAGGATCCATATATTCATAAAATATTCCTCTGTCTATTAACTCACCCCCACATTTATCACAAGAATATTTTAATGTTTTTAGCTTATTACATACTGGGCAAACTTTTTCCATACATTATCTTCCTCCATAACTATTTTTTATTTTCATTATAAAATATACTGATCAGAAAAAAGACTATTTTATATAAATAAACTTTAATTTAATATTATTTATATTTAAAATAAGCCATAAATCAAAAAGATTTATGGCTTATTTTTTATATTTTATTTAATTAAGCTTCTACAAATTCTGATTTAGGTACCCCACACAAAGGACATACCCAATCTTCTGGAACATCTTCAAAAGCTGTTCCTGGTGCTACTCCATTATCTGGATCTCCTTGTTCTGGGTCATATATATATCCGCAAGCTTCACATAAATATTTTTTCATAAACAACTCCTCCTTGTAATCACATTTAACTAATAATAATTATTTTGTAATTATTATATTCTACATATCCATAATAATTCCTTTTTATATTTGTTACTTTTTAATGAACAATTAATAAAATATATTTATATCTTTTATTTAAGTAAAAATTCATTGCACTTATTATAAACTTCATTATCTACTCGTGTTCTGATGTAAGTTCCCTCTTCCCTATATTTTTCCTCTATTATTTTACTGTTTCTATGCAAAAATGCTACTATTTGTTGTTTATCATAAGGAATTATATATTCTACTTCTGTTAATTTATAAGGTAATGTTTCTTCTATTAGCTTTAACAAATCTTCAAGATTTATACCTAGTTTAGCTGATATTTCTATAAAATTTTCCTCTTTAAATTTACTTCTAAAATAATTTAATCTTTCTATGGAAACTTTATCTATCTTATTAAATACTAATATTATTGATTTATTTTCTGCACCTAATTCTTGTAATACATTGTTAACTGCGTCTACTTGTTTTTCTGCCGAATCAGAAGAAATATCTATCACATGTAAAAGTAAATCAGAATAAATTACTTCTTCTAATGTAGATTTAAAAGCTTCTATCAATTCATGAGGAAGCTTTCTTACAAATCCTACTGTATCTGTCAATGTTATAATTTCATTATTAGGTAATGATACTGCTCTAGTTGTAGTATCTAATGTAGCAAACAACATATCTGCCTCAAAAACCTTTTCTTTATTTTGTGTATTAGCTATACCAATATCGCATAACTTATTTCTTAACGTTGATTTACCCGCATTAGTATATCCTACTAAAGAAACCTTAGGTATATCATTTCGTTTACTTCTTTGAGTTTCTCTAACTTTTTTTATTTTGTACAATTCTTTTTTCAAATCATAAATTCTTTCTTTTATATGCCTCTTATCTGTTTCTAACTTTTTTTCACCTGGTCCTCTTGTACCTATCCCTCCACCTGTTCTTGATAAAACCAGTCCTAAGCCTGTTAATCTTGGTAATCTATATTTTAATTGGGCAAGTTCTACCTGTATTTTACTTTCTTTACTCTTTGCTCTTCTTGCAAATATATCTAATATTAATGTATTTCTATCTATTACTTTAGCACCTACAGCTTCTTCTAGATTTCTTATTTGAGAAGCTGAAAGTTCATCATCAAATATTACTGCATCTGCATTTAAAGCCTGCCTTATTAAAGATATTTCTCCTACTTTACCTTTTCCTATATAATAAGCCGAATCAATTTTATTTTTATTTTGCAATACTTTTTCTACAACTTTTAAATTACAAGCTTTAGCTAATTCTTCTAATTCATCTATACTTTCTTCATCATCAATACTAATAAGTATAACCTTTTCTTCTTTATCATCCTCTAATTCTTCATTTTTAAAATTTTGTTCTATATAATTTATCTCATTTAAGAAATTAAAATCTAATAAGCTATTTATATCTTTAAAATACTTTTCTTCTATACTTAGCTTACTATTATACATAGCGCAAAAAGCTACACCAAATCCTGTTGGTCTTTCACAATCCACTCCTATTGCTACCATGCAATCCAATTTTAATTTTAATAATGCAGATAAATCTACTGAAGAAAGTTTAGGGTTACCGTTTGGATGAGTATGAATAATTCTTATGCCAGAAAGTTTATTTGATTTAATTTCTATCTCTGGCATTTCTACAGTTGTACTATCGCCTACTGATACAGCTACTATATTTCCCTTCCTCGATATTCCTACACTTATTTCTCTGTTTAATTGTTCTGTTAATTTACATAATATATCTATTAATTCTTCATTAGCAATATCATTTTTTTCTATTTTTATTTCATATATTTCTTGCAATTCTTCTAAAACAGTTTTTCTTATTCCATCAATATTACCATATATCATTTAATATCTACCTTTCTATATAAATTCTAATAAAAAGATTTATTAGGTTTTACCTTATACCTTGACAACTTTCATATAATTTTATACTATAAAACCATTGTTGTAAATATACATAAGCATGTATGTATTGGAGGATTATCATGGAAGAAAGAAATAGAAATATATTAATTAGTAAAGAAGAAATAGCTGAAAAAATTTCAGAAATTGGGAAAAAAATTTCAAAAGATTATAAAGATAAAAATTTATACATATTATCTCTTTTAAGAGGTAGTTTTATATTTGCTGCAGATATTGTAAGAGAAATAGATGTACCTACAAAAATAGGATTTATGACAACATCTAGTTATGGTCATGAAGAGCAATCCTCTGGAATAGTTAAAATAGTAAATGATGTCCCTGATGATATTAAAGGTTATGATGTTATTATTGTAGATGATATCGTTGATACAGGTATAACTATGGAATTTGTTATAAATCATATAAAATCTCTTGGTGCTAATTCTGTAAAATCCTGTGTTCTTCTTGATAAACCTGAAAGAAGAAAAGTAGATTTAACACCAGATTACTCATGTTTTACAATTCCAGACGTATTTGTAGTTGGATATGGGCTAAATTACGGAGATTATTATAGAAATATACCTTACATTTTTAATTGGGAAGAAAAATAAGCTAGGTTGTATCAAATATAAAAATTTGTAATATATATCATCCAAATCATTTCTAATAAAGAGTGCGTTTTTTCAGTTTACACAAAAATTTTTAAAATCTCAAATAAAAAATAGATTTAATTTTAACGCCATAAATACCTTTATAACACACTTCATTGGACTTAGTAGTTACAAATTTATCTTCATTAAAAATTTGTTTCTCGATAGAGGCGACGTCCTGTCTTCACTATCAGCTCCTAATCTCCTGTGAGGAATTACACAAATTTTTAATTACGTCAATTAAGAACTACTAAAACACATTCATATGCTTATTAAATGTATTTACTCTGTTAAATTTAAATCTATTTTTTCTATTTCTATTAATTTTTACTATTCAGCTTAAAACCTGCATCTTCTAATTTCATATCAATAGCAGTATTTGGTGTGTTACCTACTATAATAGTTTCACAAATTGGTACCCGGTTTTTAACTTCTATTTCTTTAGTTTTTAAGGGTAAAACAATTCTAACTTTACTTTTCACTTGAACGGATATAGTATGCCTTGTTTGATTTATTCCCGCACTATTAAAATCGGAAAAATATTTAGTTTCTATATATCCTATATGTCTTATTTTTACTTTTACGTTAGGTCCATAATAAGCAAGCAAATTATTTTTAAATACATATCCCATAGGAAAACTTATCCCTATATGTTCTAATTTTTTTAATTCTTTTTGTGATTCTAAAGAAACATCACAAGCAATTTTATTCATCTTTAAAGTATCCGCTTTTAATAAAGTTATATTTCCATTAACATCTTTTTCTATATTTATTATATCATCATAATGAAAATTTTTACTATATTCATTTACTATAGCCTTATTTACTACATCTGTAATTTTTGCTCTAATTTGTGATTCGGCTATATCCAACATACTAGGGGTAATTACTCTATCGAAGGTATATAAAAATACATTCAAAAATAAAATAAAAAATATTAATATTACTATAATTCTAATCTTTTTATTTCTTATAATTCTATCCTCCCTATTTCTTATATATTATATTTTTACTTTTCATAGTAATAATTTATTCATTCTTAAATAATAATTATGATTTTTTCTATTTATTCATAAGTAATTCAATATATGTTATAATATTAAAAATAATGTTTTATTTTACCCTAACTAAGGAGGACAAATATAATGGGAAAAAAGAAAAAAAAGCGCAAATCTAGCGTCTTTAAAATAATACTTAATGTTTTTTTAAGTATTTTCTTAATAGCTGGAGTAGCTTTTGGTGGAATTGTGATTGCTATGATAAAAACAGCACCTCCACTAAATGTACAGCAAGTTCTCACTTTTGATGAGCCCTCTATACTTTATGATGATAAAGGTCAATATATGGATAAAGTTATAACTAATGACCAAAGAATTGTAGTTGATTATAAAGATGTACCTCAAAATTTAAAGAATGCATTTGTAAGTATAGAAGATGAAAGATTTTATAAACATCATGGAATAGACATAAAAAGAATTACTGGTGCTACATTGCTTAATGTAGTCAATAAAATAAAAAGAAATTCTAAACTTCAAGGAGCTTCTACTTTAACTCAACAATTAATAAAAAATACGATTTTATCGCCCGAAGTTTCCATTAAAAGGAAGGTTCAGGAAATATATTTATCTATACAATTAGAAAAAAAGATATCTAAGGACCAAATTTTAGGTGCCTATATGAATAGTATATTTTTAGGCGGAAATGCTTTAGGAGTAGAGGCAGCATCAAAACAATATTTTAATAAAAGTGTAAAAGATTTATCTTTAATAGAATGTGCTTTTATTGCGGGAGTACCTCAAAGTCCATCAGTTTACTACCCATATTCATCTGCCTCTAAGAAAAACCCGTCTATTTATTTAAATAGAACAAAAACTGTTTTATTTAAAATGTTAGAAAATGGCTACATTACTGAAAATGATTATAATAAGGCTTTAAAAGATTTAGATAATAACAAACTTACCTTTGCTAAGCCAACTGCTCCTAATAACAAATTAGCTTATGAATGGTTTTCTGTTCCTGCTATTGAGCAAGTAAAAAAAGATTTAAAAACTCAGTATAAATATGATGATAAGCAAATTCACAATCTCATAGTAAATGGTGGTTTGAAAATATATACTACTATGGACAAAAATTTACAGGATAAAACTCAAAATATAATAAATAATGCCCATTATTTAAATTCTTATAAAAATAATGGTATACTATATCCTCAAGCTTCAGCTGTAGTAATGGACTATCATAATGGTCAAGTAAAGATTATAGTGGGGGGAAGGGGTAACCAACCTGCTAGATCCTATAATAGAGCTGCTTCTTCTAATTATTTAAGAGCGGCAGGTTCTAGTATTAAACCTCTTACGGTATATAGTGCTGCTATAGATAGTAAAAAAGCTACCGCAGCTACTGGATTTGAAGATTCTCCAATTCCTACTAGTATAGGACGTAAATATAGCTCTGGCGAACCATATAATCCTAGAAATAGTACCAATACTTATTCCGGTTATGTAAATGTAAGAGAAGCTTTAAAACGTTCTATAAACGTAGTAGCTGTAAAACTTGTAGATAAAATAGGTTTAAGTACTAGTGCACAATATGCTGAAAAATTTGGAATTCCTCTAGATCAACATGATAGATCTAGTATAGCTGCTCTAGCCTTAGGAGAGCTACATAAAGGAACTAATCCTTTAATAATGGCTCAAGCTTATGGTGTATTTGGTAATAATGGAATCTATACAGAAGCAAAATTGTATACAAAAGTAGTAGATAGAACAGGTAAAATTGTTTTAGAACCTAAGACCAATACAAGAAAAGCTATCTCACAGGAAGCTGCATTTATAACTTATGATATGTTACAAGGTCCTGTAAGTGAAGGTGGTACTGGATCTCAAGCTAATTTTGGCAATATGGAAGTTAGAGGTAAGACCGGTACATCTAGTGATATGAAAAATTTATGGTTCTGTGGGTTAACGCCTTATTATTCGGCAGCAGTTTGGATAGGTAATGATAATTCTTCTACTGTAAATGGGGTATATAGTAGTTCTGCAGCTAAACTTTGGGGAGATATTATGAAAGAATTCCATATTAATCTTCCTTATAAACAAGTTCAAAAACCATCTAGTGTTGTAACTGCTAGTGTAGATAGTATTTCGGGGAAACTTCCAACACAACTCTCTTATAGGGATCCTCGCGGAAGTACTGTATATAATGAATTTTTTATAAATGGGACTGTTCCAACAGAATATGATGATATACATGTAGAAGTTCAAATAAATAAATTAACAGGCAAATTAGCTAGTAAATTTACCCCTTCATTCCTTGTAGAATCTAGGGTATTCTTAAGAAGAGATTATTCTCCTAGTGTAGAACTTTTAGATCAACAGTGGGTTGCCCCTAATTCTGTAGACAACGGTGTAAGTTTACCTTCTACTGAACAAAAAAATAATTCTAACAATAAAAATAGTAATAAAAATAAAGACAAAAATAAAGTTCCGTCACAAAACAATCCTACTCCAAATAATGACAATAACATTACCGATAACAGCAATAATAACAACAAACCCGAAGATAATCCAAATCAAAGTGAAGAAAATAAAACTAAACCAGATAAAGAATAAAAAGAATAAAAACTCCGTAAATGGAGTTTTTATTCTTTTGTTTTTGGATTAAAAATTAAAGACATTATATACCCAAATAAAATAGCTGCTGTTATTCCTCCTGCTCCCCCTTTTATTCCACCTGTAAAAGCCCCAATTAACCCATTAGCTTTAACTTCCTTTATAGTAGCTTTAGCTAATGTATATCCAAAACCTGGTAAAGGTATCGTGGCTCCTGCCCCTCCTATGTCTACAATATAACTATAAATATTCAAAGCCCCCAATATAACACCCAATGTAACAAAACTTACTAAAATTCGTGCTGGAGTTAGTTGTGTTGTATCCATTAATATTTGAGCTATAACACAAATTAATCCCCCTACTATAAAAGCATTTAAGTACTCCATAAAACTCCCTCCTCTTATCTTTCTATTGCAACTGCATGTGCAATTCCAGGTATGCTCTCACCTTGTTGTGATGATGTGGTACTCATTAATGCACCAGTAGAAACCAATAAGGCTCTTTTAAATTTCCCACTTAATATATTTTTATATATGTATCCACATCCCACTACTGCAGAACATCCACAACCACTTCCACCAGCCTCAGTATCTTGCTTTTCATTATCGAATATCATTTCTCCACAATCTATATACACATCTTTAATATTGTATCCATACTTTAATAAAAGCTTTTCTGTTAACTCCCTACCTACTTTACCTAAATCACCTGTTGCAATAATATCATAATCTTTTGGAGTTCTTCCTGTATCTTTAAAATGCTGATATATAGTAGATACCGCTGCTGGTACCATAGATGCTCCCATATTATCTGCATTTGTAATACCATAATCTTTAACTTTTCCTATGGTAACATAGCTTATATGAGGATAATTGCCCTCTTTTCCTAAAACCATAGCTCCAGATCCAGTAACTGTCCACTGCGAAGTTGGAGACCTTTGAGCTCCATATTCTAATGGGAATCTAAACTGTCTTTCTGCTGCTGAAAAATGTGAAGAAGTAGCTGCTACAGCATAATTGGCAAATCCCCCATCAATCAGCATTGATGCTACACTTAATGATTCTGTCATAGTGGAACAAGCTCCATATAATCCTATAAAAGATATATCTAAATCTCTTGCTGCAAAACTTGAAGATATAGTTTGATTCAACAAGTCTCCTGCACATAATATATCTATATCTGTATCTTTTAAATTACACTTCTTAATAACATCAGAAATAGCAGTAAAAAGTATTGCACTTTCTGCTTTTTCAAAGCTTTCCTGATTAAATAAATCATCTTTTAATATTATATCAAAATAATCCTTTAAAGGACCTTCGCCCTCTTTAGGTCCAACTATACTAGTAGTTCCTATTATTTTAGGTTTACTATATAGTTTTAAAGTTTGCATACCAATTCTTTTATTCAATGTAAACTCCTCCAATTCTAAATTAAAGTTTACTCATTATAAAATATATTATTCCTACTCCAACTGAAGAACTTATGCCATATACTAAAACTGGTCCAGCTATAACAAACATTTTAGATCCTACACCAAAAATGTAGCCTTCCTTTTTAAATTCCATAGCTGGAGATACAATAGAATTTGAAAATCCAGTTATAGGTACTATAGTTCCTGCTCCAGCAAATTTAGCTATTTTATCATATACTCCTATACCTGTTAAAAAAGCACCTATAAATATCATTACTATGGATACATATGTTCCTACTTCATCTTTGGGAATTCCCATTTTTAAAAAAAAATTATTAAAAAACTGTCCCACATCACATATAAGTCCTCCTACTATAAAAGCACTTACACAATGTTTAAAAATTTGTGGTTTAGGCTCTACTTTAGAAGATAACTTATCAAAATCTTTTCTTAATTTTTTTTCATTTAGTGCCATACATTCCACTCTCCTAAACAATGTTTTATTAATTATAGTGTTTACAATATAAAAATTTTTAGTCAAAAAAAATCATCTAAAAATTTTTATATATTTATATAAAAATAATATATATTACAGACAAAGATATATATTATAGACAAAGATATATATTATAGACAAAAAAACAAAATAAAAAACCATATGAAAATATACATATGGTTTTATACGGTAAGCTTCTCTTTCATTAATTTTAATACTTTCTTTTCTATTCTTGATACCTGTACCTGACTTATTCCTAATTGTTTAGCTACCTCTATTTGAGTTCTATCCTTAAAATATCTTAATATTATTATCTGCCTTGATTTAACATCTAAATTTTTAAGAGCCTCTTTTAATGCTATATTATCTATAATTTTATTATCATCTTCTGTATTCTCGCTTATTTTATCAATAAGTAAAACTGGAGCTCCATCATCTTGATGTATAACATCATATAAATATTGAGGAGAGCTTGATGACTCAGTAGCCATTAATATCTCATCTACAGTATACCCTGAAAACTTAGCTAATTCTTCTATAGTTGGCTCTCTATTTAACTCTTTACAAAGCTTTTCTTTATCATAATGTAATTTTTTTGCTGCGGTCTTTATACTCCTGCTTACTTTTATTATTCCATCATCCCTTAAAAATCTCTTTATCTCTCCCATTATCATAGGAACTGCATAAGTTGAAAATTTCACATTATATTTTGATTCAAAATTATTTATCGCCTTTACTAATCCAATACATCCAATCTGAAATATATCATCATATTCATATCCTCTATTTAAAAATTTTTTACTTATAGCTGAAACTAAGGGTAAATTTACTTCTACTAGTTTATCTAAAGCTTCTTTGCTTCCACATTTGGCTTTCTTCATAAGTTCCATGTTGTCTTCAAAACTTTTAGTTTCCATGATTACCTTTTCACTATTCATATTATTCACCTAACTTAATTATTTAAAAACCTTTTTCATAATTATTTTGGTTCCCTTCCCCTTTTCTGAGTAAACTTGAAGACTATCCATGAATGTTTCCATAACTGTGAATCCCATACCTGATCTTTCTAGGTCTGGTCGTGATGTATATAATGGTTGTCTAGCTAATTCTATATTATCTATACCATCACCATTATCTGAAATTATTACTGTAACTTCTCTTCCTTTTATTTCACTTTCAATAGATACTAATCCTTTTTTGCTATTCTCATATCCGTGTATTATTGAATTTGTAACAGCTTCTGATACAGCTGTTTTAACATCTGTTATTTCGTCTATTGTAGGATCTAACTGTGATATAAAAGCCGCTACTGATACTCTAGCAAAACTTTCATTTTCTGATTTACTTAAAAATTCTATTTTCATTTTATTTTCATACATCTTATAAATCCCCCCATTATAAGTTCTCTACGGCTTCATCCACACTGTCATAAAGAGCTACTATTTTGAACATACCTGAAAGTTCAAATACTCTTCTAACTGCTTCTTGTACATTAGTTAAGCATACTTTTCCATCCCTTAATAATAATTTTTTATATCTTCCTATAACTACACCTATACCTGAACTGTCCATAAAATTAACTTTGCTAAAATCTAATATTAATTTATTTAAATTTTCTCTATCTAATCTATCATCAATTACATTTCTAACTTCTTCAGCACTATGATGATCTAATTCTCCTGTCATTCTTACTATAAGTTTGTCTTCTTTTTTATCGAATTTTAAATACATATTGTTCCCCCCAATTTCATGTTTTTATAAATCATCACTATACCTATTCTACATATGGAATAATTTTCCTCCTTTTTCTTTTATATCTCTTTGTATTATTGTCCATATTTAATACTTTTATTCATATCTACCAAATTTAAAATGCATTTTTATGTTAACTATTTTGAAATTTATTTTTATAAATTTATTCTATTATTTGGTATGCTAAAATTCTTTTCTAAAAATATATTTATATAGATATGACATTCTAAATAAAAGTAAATAGTTAATAATAATTTATCCAAAACTTATATAAACACATAAAACTCTTATCAACGAAGGAACATATTTAAATATCTTTAAAACTACTTTTTTACTTAATTAATAGTTTATTTTTTATAAATTCTATTTCATAATCATTTAAATTAAAGTATCTATATAAATCATTTTCTTTATTTATTTTAATAATTGGTATCTTTAATTTCATTAATGTATTTGGATAATACTCATATAAATTGCTACCTAATTTTTTGCCAAAAGTTTTAAAGTAAAATTCATATATAGGACTATTTAAAATAAGTACTAAACTATTATAATCCATTAATTCTTCTTTATTTATAGTTAAAGCATATATATCTGCACTAAAATAAGATCCACTTCTATCTAAATAAAAATTATTTTTACTGGCCTTATATGGAAATATTATTTTCTTCTTTTCAAATATATTAGGATTTCTTCCCCACTGTAATTCATACCACTTTCTAACTTTTTTCTTGCATTCTCGTCTATTTTCTAATTTATCTTTGAATTTCTCAACATGCTTTACTATATTAGGATATTTATCTGTATTCTCTATTAAATTTGAGTATATTATAAAACTATCCGTAAAATTAATTCTGTCTTTATTAATATAACTACTTTTTATCCAAGGTTTTATTATACTTTTTTCTAAATTTTCTTTTTCTATGGTCTTTTTATCAACTATAAAAGCTCTATCACATCCAGTAATAATGCCTTGATAGCTTGTACATATACTATCTAACCTCTTATGTGCTATTCTTTCTATTTTGTTAACTATATTTCTACTAATATCATCTATCAATACCCATCCTTCTGACTTAAGTTGATGATGCTCTACATAAAACCTTTGCATCTCATCCTTCTTTTTAAAAAATAATCCTTTTTCTACTTTTTCATATTTGCGAGGTTTTATAATTTCTACCTTATTACTAACTTTTCTATCTATAAATATTATAGCTGGATCTATACCAGTTCCCTTAAAAGGCCTTACACCATAAAAATCTAATATCTTATATATATTACAATTTTCTTTTAAATATTTTCTTAAATTATATCCACTTTTGGATTCTATAAAATATCTTGATGTTATGAAAGTTATTTTACTATTTATATTAGAATGATTTAACGCATTAAAAAAAAAGCAATAAGACATATCTCCTTTGTCTTTATATATTCCTTCATATTTTTTCTTTAATACCTTTGAATATTCTTTATCCACAGATTTATGTCCTACATAAGGTGGATTCCCTATATATATATCAAAATTTTCATCTATATCCTCTATTAAAAAATCTATATTTTTAAAATTATTTTCATTATAATATCCTGTTAAACAAAATAAATCTATTATTAATATTTTTATGGCTATTGGGTCAATATCAAATCCATATAAATTATTATCTAATATATGCTTGTTTATATATGGTTTTTCTAAATTAATATTATGCTTTTTATTTATCTCTTTTAAATTTTTTTCAAATATGTTCTTTAAATAAAAAAAACATGGGATTAAAATATTTCCACAACCACAAGCTGGGTCTAATATTTTTATAAATGGATTATTTATTATTTCTTCTTTATTTATAGTATTTTCTATCATATAATCAGATATTTCTTTTGGAGTATATATAACTCCAGTTTCTTTTTTCCCTTTTATTGTTTCATAATATTTAAAGGATATATTTTCATATTTACCAATAGATAACTTATATTTAAAGTTATTAATAATTTCATATTTGTAAATACTATTTATAGGAGATATTAATATTTCAAAAATTTTTTTAATATCATCTTTAAATGCATTCATATTACTCACCACAATCTCTATTATTCTATAAAAAGTATAACATAGAAAAGGATAGGTGATTTACTTATGAATAAAAAAATTATCTCTTGCATTTTGGCTTCTTCTTTTTTATTATGTTCTTGCAATTTAAATGCTTCTAACAAAAATTTTAACGCACAATTAGCAGAAAATACTACAAAAACAAAAGAAAATAACATAAAAAACAAATCCCTGCATACTGAAAAAAATAATAAGAATAATAACAAAGATATAAAAAAAGATACTAGTACTAGTAGTAATATAAATAAATTTAAAGATGAATCTAATATATCCTCCAAAGAAAAAGATTGGTTTTTTAAACCTAGTAAGAATAATGAACCTGCTACTATACCAGAGGATATGGAAAATGATCTTAACAAATATTCTGGATATTTTCTTGGCGATACTTCTAAAAAATATTTATACCTTACTTTTGATGAAGGCTACGAAAATGGTTATACTGACAAAATATTAGATGTGTTAAAAGCAAATAACGTTAAAGCAGCTTTCTTTGTAACTGCACCCTATATAAAGCAAAATAAAAATTTAATAAAAAGAATGGTTGATGAAGGTCATTTAGTTTGTAATCATTCTAATAATCATCCTTCTATGGCATCTACAGCTTTAAAAGGTAAAGCAAGCTTTGAAAAAGAATTTACAGTTGTAGAAAATTTATATAAAGATATTACAAATAAAAATATGCCTAAATTTTTCAGACCGCCTATGGGTAAATACAGTGAATTATCTTTAAAATACACAGAAGACTTAGGATATAAGACTATATTTTGGAGTTTTGCTTATTTTGATTGGGATAAAAATAAACAGCCTTCTCCCGAACAGGGTAAGAAAAAAATATTAAATGGAGTTCACAATGGAAGTATTATTCTTTTACATGCTGTTTCTAAAACAAATACTGAAATACTAGATTCTGTGTTAAAAGAACTAAAAAATAATGGATATGAATTTAAAACTTTAGAAGATTTACCTGAAAAATAATTAATAAAATTTAGATTATTATTATAAAAGGCTATGAGTTTATCAATATAATGTTGTAAACTAATAGCTTTTTAATTTTAAATAAAATATTTATTACTATTGTCTTTTAAGTAGTTAGTAATAACATAAAACATATTTTAACTAATCTAACAAATTTTAGAATAATATCCAATTACAAAAATATGAATCCATAATTTAATTTTATTACATTTATACAATATTTTTGCCCATAAACATAATGTTCAAAATAATATTATTTTTTATTAATTAATACTTTTAATAAAAATTTAGGAATAGCTGCTAATCGTTTTATTCTATAAGGTTCCTTAATTACTCTATATAACCATTCTAGATTACAATTTATCATCCATTTAGGTGCCCTTTTTACTTTCCCAGCAAACACATCAAAACTTCCCCCTACTCCCATATAAAGTTTACAAGGAAGTTTATCCATATATTTATTTATAAAATTTTCCTGCCTTGGACATCCCATGGCTATAAATAAAGCATATGGATTAGATTTTTTAATATCTTCTAATATATCTTCACAACTATCTATATCAAAAAATCCATTGTGTTTACCTACAATATTTAAATTCTTATATTTTATAGATAGATTTCTTTCACACTCTCTTAACACATTTTCTTTTGTCCCCAGTAAATACACTCCATTTCCATTATCATTACATTTTTTTAATATGGAATCCATAACTTCAATACCTGCTATTTTTTCTTTTACAGGATTTTTTATTATTTTTGAAGCTAAAACTACTCCTACTCCATCAGGTATAATTATAGAACATCTATCTGTAAAATTTTTAAACAACTCTTTATTATTTAATCCATTATATAAAACTTCTGGATTACCAGATACTATATTAACTTTTTCATACTTATCTATTTCATTTAAAAGCTCTTCTTTACTACCATTAAATATACTATATCCTAATATTTCTGTTTTCATTTGTTCACCCCTAAAATAAAAAATGCACAATATACATTAATTATAGTTATTATATTAAACTTTGTAAACATACTATAATTAATAACAATTGTGCAATAATATTTTAATTTATATTTTATTAGATATTAATATATAATCATATATTAAAAAATCTAAATTAAATTTATTGGTTACGTCATCTAATTGAACAATATAACTATTTATCTTCTAAAAAGCACCCTCGCTTTTAAAAACTTTAAATACTGTTAAAAACAATATTTTTATATCATACCAAATTGAGAAGTTTTTTATATAGGTTACATCATAATAAACAGTTTTGCCCAACTCTATTTCCCCACGTCCACTAATTTGTGCTAGTCCCGTTATGCCTGGTGTAACTAATAATCTTTGAGCATATTCTTTTGGGTAGTGTTTAACCACATCTGGTATTTCTGGTCTTGGTCCTACTAAAGTCATATTTCCTTTTAAAACATTAAACAATTGAGGTATTTCATCTAAACTAGTTTTTCTTAGAAATTTGCCTGCTTTTGTAACTCTATTATCACTTTTACTTTGAAAAACAAAGTTAGATATATCTTCTATTTCTAAATCTACATTTTTCTTTTTTTCTGCATCTACTACCATTGTTCTAAATTTATATATTATGAAGTTTTTATTATTTTTTCCTACTCTGACTTGTTTAAATAAAGCAGGCCCTTTTGAATCTAATTTAATCCATAAGAATAAAATCAAATATAATGGAGATAGTACAACTATCCCTATTAATGATAGTATAACATCTAAAAATCTCTTTATAACAAATTGTATTCTTTTACTTTTTATATCTTTTTCTATATCTATAATTGGTATTTTAAACTCCATTTTCGCCCTCCTAAGCAACCACTTTATTTTTTCTGTCTTTTAAAAATAGATTAACATAGGAAAAAATAGATTTAACTTCATTTCTATTTATATAAAAAATAAATAATGATATAGCAATATTCATATAAACATTATTATACAATACATCCAATGATGCTAACAATAACATAGAAACTGTATTTAATATATAAAAACCTAATTTAAATTTAAACCATAATTTTCTTGATATAAGCGTTCTTGCCCAAAAAAACACTGTATAAGCTATACCTGTAGCTATAGATGCTCCTAATGCACCATATTGGGGAACTAATAAGTAATTTAAAGTATAATTAACTATAGCTGCTATTAATGACACTATTATATTGTAAGATGTTTTTCTTGAAAAAGATATTCCTAAGCAAGTCGCTTCTGATACAGTATACATTATGGGTAACAATAACAAAAATGGCACTATAATAGCTGAATTAGAATAACTCGAGTCCAATATTTTTATTATTAAATCCTTAAATAAAACTATACCTACAAACATAAAATTCATAAAACACATTAACATATTACTTACTTTTATAAATTTTTCCCATTCTACATTTTCTTCATACCACTTAAATGCAGTTGGGGTCCAAAAAGTACAAAATGCACTTTGAACTATGCTTACTACAGTAACTATTTTAAATGCAGCAGAATATAATCCTATCTCTTGAAAACTAGACCATTGTCTCATAGCTATTTTGTCCATTGAATTTAAAAACCAAACAATTACAGATGCTGGTATTAATGGCAATCCAAATTTGAACATTTTATTTATTAGTACCTTATTTATCTTAAATTTAGCAAACCAATAATCTCTTGTAAAAAAACACTCTACAATACACATAAAAACTAATGATACAAAACCTGCATTTATTATTCCTCTAAAACTTTTATCTACATATAAAAGATAAGGTACTAAAATTATTACATTTACCACTTTACTAATTACATTAAAAAAAGAATATAATCTAGCTTTCTCTTGCATTCTTATCAACAATAAATTAAATCTATCTATAACTGCAAATGGTAATGACACCGCTAAAATCACTACTATATATCTATCTACAGTATCAATCATTAATATAGATAATGGTTTATAAAAAATAACATAAAAAACTCCTAGTACTAATGAAAATATTAAAGGTACAATTAATGAATTCCAAAATAAAGATTTTTTATCTTCTTCTGAATTAAATTCTCTAGTAAAAGATTGGTCCATACCTAAAAATATAAACATTGAGCTAATACTTAAAGCCATTGTATACATGGAAGCCTTTCCAAACTCCGTTGGAACTACAAAATATGTTGTTATAGGAACAATAAAAAAGCTAATAATAGCTGACAATATCGGTCCCATTGAAAATCCAATAAATCTTTTTATAAACTCCTTGGGATTATCACTCATGTCATTTCCTCCTAAAATAAATACATTAAATCTATAAAATACTTTTTCATAAACATTATTATTTTCAAACTGTGGCTAAACTCAAGACTCTAACTAAAGTTAAGAATACTGTTTATACTATATCAAAATTAATTTTTGTTTACAACATAATTAACTGTTTATTTCTTAAGTTTTAACATTTTTAATACTGGTTCTACTATATCCTGTATTTCTTCAACTTTTAATAAATATATAACTATAGCATAACATGTCGCACCAACAACCATGCAAATCAAAACTGATATAACACTCCCTTTAGTGCCTGTTCCTAAATTTAATAAAATTAATTTATTTACAAAAGTAACTATTATCCCCATAATCAAAGCAGATAAAATTACTTTTAAAAAAGATATAATTATATTTTTAATATCTATACCATTTAATTTTTTATTTAAATCTAATAACATAATTATAGTTATAATAATAGCTGATATACTAGTTGCTAATGTAAGCCCACTAACTCCTAAATATTTTATTAATAAAACATTTATCACTATATTTATTATTATACCTATAAAACTATTAATCATTGGAGTTTTAGTATCTTTTATAGCATAAAAAGCTTTATTTAATATATCTCTTACCCCATAAGCTATCATAGCTGGAGTAAATAAAAGTAATGCTTGTGATGTTAAATAAGCTGCTTCATTACTAAAGGCTCCCCTTTTAAAAATTATATTTATAAGTGGTTCCCTAAGGATTGCAATTCCAACTGCTGCCGGTACCATTATTACAAGTATTATATTTATAGCCCTTCCTAACTCCACTTTATATTGTTTTTTATCATTTTTAGCAGCTAATTCGGATAGCGTTGGATAAACTATCATAGCTATACCTATAGCAAATACTTCATATGCCAATGTATTTATTTTATTTGCATTATCTAATATGGTAGCTGCTCCCCCAAAAATAGTGGTAGCAAAAGCTCTATTTATAACAGAACTTAATTGAATAACAGAAGTACTTATTATAACAGGCATTGTAAGTTTAAACATTTGCCTAGTTTTGCTATCTTCTAAATCAATATATGTACTATATTTATAACCCATTTTTTTATATTTAGGTATGTTTATTATAAATTGTGCAAAAAAACCTAATACTATAGCTATTGCAAACCCTACCATTCCATAGTTACTAGCTAAAAATACTAGATATATAATATGAATTATATTAGATACCATTGCCATAGCTGCAGGTTCCAAAAATTGTTTATGAGATTGCAACACTCCTGTAATAACACTTTGTAAACTTATGAAAATCAAAGATAATAACATTATTCTAGTTATTTTAATAGACATATTGAAAATAATTAAGTCTTTATGAAATCCAGGACCAAAAATATAAATTATATATTTTGCAAATATTATCATTAATATAGTTAAAATAATAGTTCCTATGGAAAAAGTATTAAGCACATTATTTACAAATTTATTACTTTCTTTCTTGTTTCCGCTTTCCAAATTCTCTGTATGAATTGGTATAAAGGTTGTAGTCAATCCATAACTTATAGTAGTTAAAAGAGATACTATACCCACGGAGAAAGTGTATATATCTGTTATATTAGTAGCTCCAAATTTTGCTGCTATTAAAGAATCTCTTATTAATGCAAAGACTTTTCCTAATATTATTAATAGCATAACAAAAACAGAACTTTTTAAAGCTTTGTTTTTTTTCATTTAATCCACCCCAAAACACTAAATCAAATTTTTATAACATTCATAATAGGATTTGCAAAACCTCTCCATAGAATATTTATTAATTACAGTATTATATAAATTTTCACCTAAAATATTTAATTTGTTTTTATTATTATAAGCTTCCTTCATTTTATCATATATATCATGAGCAGAAGCAGGATCTATTAAAAAACCATTATTTTTATTTACAGTATAAGATATATCTCCCACATTTGATGCTATTATCGGAACCTTTTTTATACCGCTTTCTAATATAACTAAAGGAGGAGATCCACCTTCATTTAAAGATGTTAATATACTTATATCTGATATTTCTATATAATCTTCTATATTTTCTCTAAAACCTAAAAATATAATGTCATCAATCAGATTTAATTTTTTTACTTTTTCTTTTAATCTTTTCTCCTCTACTCCGTCACCCAATAAAAGTAATTTTATATTTTCATATTCCTGTTTCAGTTTATGAAAAGCTTCAATTAATAAATTATGATTTTTAATAGGATGCATTCTAGCTATCATTATATATACAAAATCTTTTTGTTCAATATTTAATTTTTTTCTTAAACCAGTGTTTGTTTTAATTTTACATTTATAATAATTTAAATCTATTCCATTATTGACTATAAATTTTTTACTTTCTACCTTATCTTTATTTAAAATATCTTTTATGTAATTGGACACACATATATGATTATCAAAACTTTTTATTCCTTTAACACTTAATGGAGTAAATAAATAATATTTAATTTTACTATTTAAAAAATCTTCTTTATAGTTGCTATGTACAGTAGCTACTGTAGGTATATTTAATCTTTTATTAATGAAATAATGCGTAAAAAAAGCCTTTGCTCCATGAAAATTAGCTATATCTACATTATTACTTTTTATATATTCTTCTATTTCTCTATTAATAAAACATTTTTTACTGAATAATGTTGTTTCTATTCCTAATTGTTTCGCTTTGTTATACAAAGGACCTTCACCTATACATCCTAATACACTATTAAATAAGTCTTTAGAATAATAGCATAAATTTAAAACATGATTTCCACCGCCACCTATATCGTTACCCGTTATAATCTGAAGTACTTTTATTTTAATCATCTCCTAGCATTTCATATTTCATAAACATATATCTTTTACACTACAGAGAGCTTTTACTCCCTCTAAACATTAGAAATTACTGTCCCTAACTATACCCACTCTTTACTCCTACTAAAAAACAAAGTGTCAAAATCTTTGATTTGATGCTAATAGCTTTTACAAAATAGGGTAGAAAGGATAACTATCAGATAAATATAATGATATTTAAAAAAGGAGTTTTTAACAACTCCTTTTACAAACTTTTATTTTGAATATTATATGAATAAGAATCACTTATAGCTAAAAATATAAAAAAGAAGGCTATTACTTTAGGCGCTGAGAAAAAATTATCTATGAAATTCATAAACATAAAAGCTACTATAGACGCTGTAAACCCTTTATAAAAATATTTATAAAAATTATTATCTACATTATTAGAAAAACTATTATTTTTAATAAGGGAAGATATTAAAAATCCTATTAACGATATAGAACCTACTATACCTAATTCGCATTGGGCTTTTAAATAGGCATTATGTGGATGAAAATTTTCATGAGCTTTATAGTATCCAATTTTTTTTACTTTTCGGTAATATTCTTCATATAAAGTCCTATAATTTCCATTTCCTACGCCTAATATTTTATTATCTTTTATCATCTTTAAAGCTATTTCCCATAAACTTAATCTTGATAAGTTTTGATTTATATTTCCAATATCTTTAATTCTGTTAAATATTTGCGGTATCATTAAACCTATAGGAATTGCTATAATTACTCCATATATTAATCTAAAATTATATATAAATATTAGAGCAATATATCCTATAATAAGAGCTAACCAAGCATTTCTTGAAAAAGATAATATTATATTCAATAAAAATATTAATGTTATACAACCAAAAATAATTTTTTTCTTAATTTTCTTTTCTTTTATAAATAATATAATAAACGGGAAAATAAACAAAACAAAAAATGCACCTAAGTTATTTGAGTTTTCTAGTGTAGACACTATTCTTGAAACTGCTTCACCGCCACCATAATATTTTATCCCTTTTCCTAAGCAATACTGCACTATACCTATAATTCCTATAATCATAGATGATGCTATTGAAGAATACATAATCCTATTTATCATTTTTTTATCAATAATATAATATTTAATCATAAAAAATAAAAATAAATAGGTACTAATTCTTATAGATTCTTTTAAAGCTAAATTTTTATCTACAGCATATGATGTGCTTATAAACATCATAAATATCCATAAAACCATAAATAATGAATTATAATTTATAAAAAAATCTCTTTTTATTTCATATATAAACTTTTTCCTTATATCCTTGTTTGTAATAATAGCTATCACAAATATAATTATAATAAATGCTAATAAAACATCTGCATTTAAAGGTATATTTTTATATTTAAATTTACTAGGTAATATGGGTAATACAAAAATATATATACTTATAATATAAGATAAAAAATTACTAAACTTTTTCATAACTAGTTTCTCCCTAAATCAGAATTTAATAAAAATATTATATACTATTTTTATTATTTATAAAAAATTATAGCATATATTTTTTATTTTTCAGGAACTATAGAATTTATTTTATAATTAGGTAATATAGCTTTTCCTCCTATAGCAATTATATTTGTATTGTTTTCCAAGTTATCATAAGCAAAATCTGTTAAACTTTTAGGAATTTGTCTAGTTGTAGGAACTAATAGTATTGGACTTTTACTAATTGCAGCTAATGGAGCACAAGATAGTAAATCTGCATAGTCCATATTTGATGGACCTCCAATTGCCACATAAACTTTTGATAAATCCAATTCATCAATAAATCTATTTAAAACTTTAGTATTCGTTTCATACCTATCTTTTCCACCTATTCTCTCAAAAACTATACTTTTATTAATTTTTTTTATATCATTGCATACTTTTTGAGATATAGCTCCTTCCCCACCTATCACTATAATCTTATTAGGATTTAATCTCTTAATTTCATTTATCGTAAATGAATCTATACTATTACTTTCTGCTAATAATATAGGCCATTTATTTTTACTTGCCAAAGGAACAGCACTTAAAGCATCTGCATAGTTTTCTCCACTAGCTAAAATAATTGTATTAATACCTTCTTTAGTAAATTCTTTGGAAATATTAGCATTAGTCTCATATCTATTTACACCACTTATTCTATCAACTTCAGTAGTATCTACATAAGCCTTCCAAAGTTTGTAATAATCATATAATACTCTATCATTAGTTATTGAGTACAAAGCATTTAAAAGATATATATGTACTCCATGATAATTTACAGCTATATGTGGTTTTTCTCTATTTTTAGTTATATACCCCAAATCATAACATGTAAATCCACCTATATCATAATACTTTAATATTTGTTTTAAAGATTTAATCCCTTCATTAAAATACTTTTCTGCAGTATTTTTTTATTGCTATCATCAACATTTGCCCAATCATATAACCCAAGCAAACTAAACATAAATACATTAAGAGTATATGTAGGGACATCTGATATATACTCTTCAAATATTATATTATTTTTCAAGGAAGATGATAAACTGCCCAGATTAGCCATTAATCCTCCCTTAGAAATAGGTGTTATAAGAAAATTTAAGGCTTTATTTCCTGCTTCTAAATACTTCTTATTTCCAGTAATTTTATATGCTCTTGCCAGAACACTTAATGCTTGTCCTTGCGCCATTCCTGAAACCCATCCTGGTTTATAATCATAATTATTTAAATAATATCTCCATTGAAAATTGTACAAAAATCCACCTCTACTGTCTTGAAGTGTTAATAATTTATCTGCAATTTTCAAAAAATTTTCTTTAGTATTTTCACCTTTTAGATATTCACCATATACAGCAAGAGAATACTGTGCCAAAGTTACAGGATTATAATAATATCCTTCACCATATTTTACTTTAGGCATACCTTCATTATCAAATTTTAATTCTTTAAAATTAAATAATATCTCTTTATTATTGCCATAGTTTAAATAATCGCCAAATGACTGATAATCAGCTAAAAATAAATTAAAATCCCTAGCCTCTTTTGGAAATCTTGAAATAGCATCATTTACAAGATCTTGATTATTATACTTAACATACGCTCTATTATTTGTTACAATCATACTAACAAATAACAAATTTAAAATTAGTATGTATACTAAATTTTTTTTATTATTTTCAACTTCCCCACCCCCAAATATTAAATATTATATTTTTTTATTAATAACACTTTCATATAATTTAAATGTTTTTTGTGCATTATGTTTCCATGTAAATCCTTCTATAATAGTTTTTTTAGCATTTTTACCAATATCATCTGAAATATCTTTATTTGTTAGTAAATTATCTATTATATCAACTAAATTTTCCACATTATTAGCCTCTACTAAAAATCCATTTTTTCCATGTTGTATTACATCTTCTATCCCTTCACCCTTTATTCCTATAACTGGTATACCTTGAACCATAGCTTCTACATAAACCACTCCAAATCCTTCTTTCCAACTTGGCAAAGAAAAAATCTTACAATGTTTCATATATTTCATAACCTTTTCATGTTCCACCTTACCTAAAAAAAATACATTTTCCTGCAAATTATATTTTTCTACAAGTTTATTTAAATTTAATCTTTCAACTCCATCTCCAATTATATAATAGTTTAAGTTAGGATATTTTTTTACTAACTTACTCATAGCTTTTATGTTAATATCAATTCCTTTTGTTTTTATGAGATTAGATACGCTTAATATATCTATATTAGGAAATTCCATACTAGGTACATGTTCATTTTCTATAATTTCATTAATATCTACTCCATTATTTATAACTTGAATTTTTTTATAAATAGAATAATCTTTAACTATATTTTTTAATTTATTACTTACTGTTATTATTTGATCTCCAGAATTCAATACTTCAAAAACCCTATTTCTTAGAACTTCACTTTTACTTATAGTGTTTTGAAAATCCTGTCCATGTATAGTTATAACATGTGGTATATTAAAGTTTTTACTTAATAACATTCCACAATATCCATCTGGTAATGCAACATTTGAATGTATAATATCAAATTTAAATTTCTTATGTAATTCATAAGCCAATTCTTTTACACCTTTATACATTCTTTGTCCTGATTTATGAAATGAATATCCCTTAGGAAATTCTATATATCTAGGATAATAAACCTCTATACCATCTATTTTATCTTTTAACGGAACTCGAGAGTATTTATTCCATTTTTTACTTATCCTGTTTAAAGGAAATCCAGCCCAAGGTATAGGAGAAATAACTTTAACATTACACCCTAAAGAAACCAACTCTTTAACTTGTTTATGTACAAAAATTCCAGCTATATTATTAAATGTTGAAGGGTACATATGCGATAAAATTAAAATATTCATCTTAAAAACCCCTTTTACAATCAATATTTTCTTCAATTTATAATCATTGTCATGTAAAATTATATAAAAAGTATAAAATTCTTAATTTATCTTGATATTTTTTTGTTATTTTCTATAGATTTTTTAGATTTTATAACGTAAAACACTAATAAACCTTGTAAAAACCCTAAACCGTAACTAATATGCAATATTGGGAAAATTATTGGTATATATTTCAACACACCTTTTTCATCTTTACTGACTTTAAAAGAAAATATTAAATCACTTAATAAATAAGTCAGTAATTCTATAACCCATAAAATAAAAATAGGCTTAAAAAACATTCCTAATAAAAATCCTAATATATTAGTTAATACAAAAGTCATAGGTACCAAATGTCTTATAGACGCAGTTTTACCATGCTTTTGCATAACTTTTACTTTCCAAAATCCATATTGAAAATATTGTCTCCATAATTTTTTCAAAGAATCCCTACTATAATAAGAAGATTTAATTTCTGGAGAGAGCAATATTTTATATCCATTTTTAATAACTCTATAATTTATTTCATCATCCTGATTTCTAACAAGTTCTTCATCAAAATATCCTATTTCATCTAAAACACTTCTTCTATATGCTCCAAATGCAACTGTATCTACAAATGTTTCTTTTTTAGCAAATCTAAATAAAGCATTGCCGACTCCAAACGGAGAACTCATAGCTAATGCTATAGCTTTTCCTTTATTAGAATTGTTTAATGTTTGTATTGGTCCTCCAACACATCCTATATTTGAATCCTTTGATAGGAATTCTATATTTTTTTTAATAAAATCTTTATCTGCATAAGCATGTGCTCCAAATATAATAATCACATCTGCCGTACTATTCTTTATACCTAAGTTCATTCCTTTAGGAGCGGTTATTCCTTCATTTAATACTAACTTTACATTTTTGTAATTTCGTTCATATTTTTTAACTATGTCTTGAGTACCATCTGTAGACATACCATCACAAATTAAAACTTCATATAATTCTTTAGGATAATTTTGATTAACAAAAGAATCTAAACATTTTTCTATATATCCTACTTCATTTTTACAAGGAATAACAACTGAAACTGTTGTAACCTGCGATCTGTCCATAACTTCACATCCTCTGACTAATTATTTATAGGAACTTTACAATTATTAATTTCAATTAATCCTAATACTAAAAATATTATAATTGTACCCGTTATTACACCTTTATGATTGAATTCATTTCCAGTTAAAGTGGAAAAAATAAGATATGTTACCAATGATATAACTAAACTTCTATTCTTACTATAATCTTTAAAAGCAATCTTTAATCTGTTTAAAATAATCAACATATATATTAATAAAGAAATTAATCCAAATTCTACTCCTATTTGCAATATTAAATTATGTGCATGTTCAAGCATATAATGTGCTGCCTTAACTTTCCATCTTAATTCTTCTGGCATCATTAAATATCCTCTAGTTGCAAATTCCTTATAATATTCAGGGAAACTACTCATTCCTACCCCAAATGGATAATCTTTAATAATTCTAGCATCTGTATATATAGACTGAATTCTAGCTATTGAAGATTCATTTTCTAAAAAACTGGATACATTATTACCTCTAGTTAATATAAATGACATTGCTGGTTTAATTAATATTGTTCCTATAACTACCATAACTATTACTAATTTTTTATATTTTTTACTTATTAAAATTAAAAATAAAGCTATAATCGCACTTAACCAAGCTCCCCTAGTAAAAGTTATTAATAATGCTGTAGTTTGTATAAATAAAGAAATATAGAAAAAATTTTTTTCAGATTTGCTTTTTTTATTATATAAAATATATTCTAATACAAAAGGCATAACAGTAACTAAAATTCCTGCAAATATATTAACATTGTGATATCCAAATGTTAGCAAAGCCCTATTTTTATTTACATTATGTAAAGATATACCATCTTTAAATATTTGTACAAATCCATATAAACAACTTAAATTAACGCTAAAAATTACAGAACAAAGTAATTTTTTTATATCATTTTGATCAAATATACTTATTATAATTAACATAAACATAATTGGTGTAACTACACCCAAGTATGTATCCGCCATACTCTTCCAAAAATAAACAGAATATATATTTGAATTATATACGAATAATAAAAATATGGCTATTAATATGTAAAATTTAAATGTGATTTTATCACAATTTTTCAATTTATGTTTTATATTAATAAAAATATTTTTTATATTATATATAAAAATAATACTTATATATATAGTTTCAAATGATACTTTAAATATAAAAAAGTCTATTTGAACAAATTTACGTGCTGTAACGAAAAATGGTAAAGAAACTAAAAATAATAATATTGATGTTTTTATATCTTTAAAAGACAAGTATACTTCATTTAATAGCAAAAAAGTAGCAATAAATAACATAAAAATATCTTTTTTACTATTTCCACTAATATTCAAAACAGCTATTATAAAAGATATAAAAAAACTACATAAAAATATTTTTCTATTATACTGTAATATTCTTTGTAAGTAATATTTCATTTTTATTACTCCTTATTAAACTTTTAAACTTTATTTTTTAAATACATTTAATTGTATTTTTCTATATTTTTGAGTTAACTCACAATATTCCTTATAAGCATAATTAAGCTCTTTTATGACTTCATTTATTGGTTTATTACCTTTAATGGCATCTACAGAAAGTTTTATCGTTCTTGCTGAATCCCTAGATATAAATATTGATGGATCTAATACCTCGGTTTTAAAATTTGAAACTTCATTGTATTCTTTATAAATATCATTTTTAATCTGTGTTTCTTTTATAGTAGGAGATATTGCCATTCTAGTATTCAAAATTTCTTTATTAGTATCTTCTGACACTAGCCACTGAAAAACTTCCTTTACTGCATTTTGTTCTTTTATGCTTTTTTTCATTATATAATTGTTAATGCATAAAAAATTTGAATTAGATAAATAATATTGTTTATCTTCATTAGATTCTTCAAATTTAGGCAAATTGCTTATACCTACGTCAAAATTTAAAGGTATTATATTAGAAAAATATCCTTTATCTTCAAAAGTAGATAATTGCATTGCTACATTACCTTGATAAAAATTTGTTCTTATATCCTTTTTACTTTTTTTATCAAATTCATCATCTAACAAATTTTCCTTATATAATTTATTATATATATCTAAAATATTTTTAGATGAATCAAATTTGTACTCACCATTTTTATAATCCCAAAATGACGTATATATATTGTCTAAATTAACACTTGGTTCACCTATAGATTGTTTAAAATCTTCATATTCTATAATTGGAAATTGGAATGGCACTATATTGGGAAATTGTTTTTTTATTTTTCTACTATATTCTATTAATTCATCCCAATTTTGTGGTGGTTTATTAGGATCAAGCCCAACCTTTTTAAATATTTCCTTATTCCATATAAATTTCACATTTTCTTCACTTAATCTTACACCAATAGGATCTCCATTAAAATATACAAAATCCTCTGATTTCATATTATCTATATTATCTAACTTTTTAATATAGTCATCTTTAATTAGCTCGAAAAAACCATACATCATTATATCTGGCCCTTTTTCTGCTGCTAAAGCAGTTTTTAATACATTATCATAATCTCTATTATCATATAAACTTAACATAATATAAATATCTTTATGTTTTTCATTGAATTTTTGGGCTTGGTATTCTCTTGTATTTGAAACTCTATCTTTAGGCAACCAAACTCTAACTATTGTTTTATCCTTAAAAAAATCATAATCACTATTACTACTTTCTTTTTTAATTAAACTCAATTTATATAAAACAGATGATATAATTAGAAGTAAACAAACTATACTAGTAGATATTAAATATAAATTTTTACGTTTTTTATCCATAACATACAACTCCTGTGTATCTATTTAAATACATTATTTATTATATCTAAAATTTTATAAGAAGCTTTTCCATCCCCAAAAATGCTCTTTTGATACCCATTAGGTTGAAAATTTAATATGGAATTTAAAATTTTATTTTTATCAGTTCCAACTACTATATTCCATCCACTTTCAACAGTTTCTATCCATTCTGTTTCATCTCTCATAGTTATACATGGTTTTTTCATAAAGAAAGCTTCCTTTTGAACACCACCACTATCAGTAACTATTTTTTGAGAGTTCATCTCTAAAGAAATCATATCAAGATAGCCTACTGGTCCTATCAATTTTATATTATTACCAAACTGTAAATTATAATCTTCTATATATTTTTTTGTTCTTGGATGAAGTGGTAATACTATTATTTTCCCACTTTCATTTAACGCTTCTATTATACTCTTTAATCTATTTATATCATTAGTGTTTTCTGCTCTATGTATCGTTGTTAAAATATATTCTCCAGGTTTTATAGAAATTTTATTTAATATACTTTCTTTTTCTTTTGCTAGTTTTTTAAAATGTAATACGGCATCAAACATCACATCTCCTACATTATAAACATTTTGATTAATACCTTCATTATGAAGATTATCTCTTGCTGTAACTGTAGGAACAAATAATAATTTAGATATATGATCTGTAAGGATTCTATTTTGTTCTTCTGGCATATTCATATTAAAACTTCTAAGTCCAGCTTCTATATGAGCTACGGGTATTAACAATTTACTTGCACATAAAGCCCCAGCTAATGTAGAATTAGTATCACCATACACTAATACTAAATCTGGGTTTTCTTTTAAATATATTTTTTCTAAATCTATAAGCATTTTTCCAGTTTGCTCACCATGATTTCCAGAACCTATTTCTAAATTATAATCTGGCTTAGGTATTTGTAACTCTTCAAAAAATATTTTAGACATATTTTCATCATAATGTTGACCCGTATGAACTAATATTTCTTGATGTTCTTTTCTTATTATATTAGATACAGCAGCTGCCTTTATAAACTGAGGACGTGCACCAACTACAGTTAATATTTTCATAAACTATCTCCTCCAAAATTAATAACACATTAATGATTTTTCAGTTCCTTATAAGTATTTAAAAGTGTCTTACCTTCACTCTCCCATGAATACTTTTTTAAAACAAAATTTCTGCCGTTTTGCCCTAATTGTTTCATTAAATTTTTATCATGCAATAATTTTTGTATTTTTTTAGATATATCTTCAGGATTTTTAGGATCTATTCCTAAAAAACAGTCTTTAAATACACAATTCCAATATTCAAAATCTGACATAATCATAGGTAATTCACAAGCCATATATTCAAATGGTTTATTAGGTAATGCCGATATATGATTATCTACAGGCCAAAAATTAACTATCCCAATATCTGCTTTTTTCATATAAGAATATGCCTGCTTTTGCGGTATTAGTCCAAAATATTCCACATATTTCCATCCCTTTGACCTCATGCACTCTTCTTCATAATTTTTATTTTCCCATTTCCCTAAAAGCCATAACTTAACTTTTCCATTTAAAAGTTCCATTGCATCAATAACTTCTTTTATTCCTCTTATTTTAGTCAATCCACCAGCATATATCACCACAGGTAATTTCTTTTCTATATCTATAGGTTTTATAGAGTCAATATCTGAAATAACAGGAAAATTTCTAATTATTACTGTTTTATTCTTATCAAAGTTATTTGCAATATCTTCTGAAACACACACTATTTTATCAAAATTATTTGATGCCTTTTTTTCATATTTATTAAATATGTTAGATACTATTTTTCTTATAATATCACTTTTTAACCATTCTTTAGTTAATATCTGCTTAGGTACATCCTCATGCACATCATATATAACCTTCTTACCTAATTTCTTTAATTTTATCCCTACAGGTATCAATTCAGGATCATGAAAATGATATATATCTGCATCAATTTCTACGGCTTTTTTAAAAGCTATTTTTCTCTTTTTAAAGAACCTATAAAACCTACCATTTTTCTTTGGAAGATGAACTATTTTTACGTCATCTACTATTTCATCTTTATCATTTGCTATTAACAAATATATATCATACTCATTTTTTGCAATAGTCCTACATTCTTTATAATATATTCTAGTATCAAATGTAGGATGCGCTGTAGATATATGACAAATTTTAATTTTCATTATTCATTTCCTCTCTAAACTATTGTTTTTCCAACAATTGATTTTCTGGTACATCCTTAAATATTCTTGCTGGAACTCCTGCAACTATTTTAGCTTTTTCTACATCCTTAGTTATTAAACTTCCCGCTGCCGCAAAGCCATCTTCATGTATTGTTTTCCCTGGCAATATAACTGCACCTGCACCTATTCTTCCACCTTTTTTAACTGTAACTCCTTTGAATTTTCCGAATCTTTCCTTTGAACGAGCAGCATAATTATCATTGGATGTTACTACACAAGGAGCTATGAAAACGTAATCTTCAACTTCTGAGTATGCTGTTAAATATACATTAGTTTGAATTTTGCAATTAGAACCTACTGTACAAAAGTTTTCTATAGTTGCCCCTTTTCCTATTATAGTTTTCTCTCCTATAGATACATCTTCTCTTATAACAGCTAGATCAGCTACCAAAGTTTTACTACCTATTTTAGATCCTACATATATTATTACTCCTGCTCCTATTAAGCAATCATCATTAATTTGACATGGAGCAAATTTTTTATCATCTTTAAATATACTATTTACTGATCTCATAGGCTCTTTTCCTATTACAGCATTATCATCTATTCTTACATTATTACCCACAACTGTTCCTTTATGTATAATTACATTGTGTCCTATAATACAATTTTCTCCTATAACTACATCATCTTCTATAACAGCAAATTTTCCTATTTGAACATTATTACCTAATTTAGATTTTGGTGATATATAATTTATTTCCATGTTTTCACTCCTATATAAAATAAAATTTTAAAATTACCACCATAATATAATATCATATTTTGATGGTAATTTTAAAAAATTAAACTTTATTTAATAATTTATTTATTTATCTTTTCTACATTTACCATATCCATTGTTGAAAAATTATTAAATGGGAATTTAACTGGCATTCCTGTAAGTCTTGATTTATAAGCAGCTAATATTATTGCCATACCCTTCTTACCTTCTTCACCACTTACTAATGGTTCTCTATCTTCTTTTATAGCATCTATTGTATCTTTAAATAATGGAGTGTGTCCAAATCCATATACTGAATCCGGATCTCCCTCTTGAGCTTTTAATATATCTTCTTCTTCATTTTCTGTTCCATCTTCAAATTTCCAAGTTTCTATTTTATTAACGGCAAGTCCACCTATACATGCTGTACCTTTTTCTCCAAATATACTTAAAGTTTCTTCTAAATTTTTAGGATATACACAAGCACTTCCTTCAACTATTCCTATAGCTCCATTTTTAAATCTTATTACTATAGCTCCAAAATCCTCTGCTTCTATATCTCTTAAAAAAGTATCACATTGAGCATAAACTGTATCAATTTCTCCACCCATCATCCATTGAAGTAAATCTATATTGTGTATACATTGATTCATCAAAGTACCACCATCAAGTTCCCAAGTTCCTCTCCATGGAGCTTGTTGATAATATCCCATATTTCTATTCCATAGTATTCTTGCAGTACCATTTACTAATCTTCCAAATCTATTAGCTTCTACTGCTCTTCTTAATTGTTGTATTGGTTTATTAAATCTATTTTGATGACTTACACAAAGCTTAACATTATTTTTCTTTGCTGATTCTATCATTTTATCTGCATCATCTATAGATAAAGCCATGGGCTTTTCACATATTATGTGTTTTTTCTTATTCATACAGTTTATAGCTATTTCTGGATGGTATCCACTTTCTGTAGCTATTGTAACTACATCTATATCTTCTTTTTCTAACATTTCTTTGTAATCTGTATATATATTTACATCAGCTACTTCATCTAGTTTTGATACATAATCATTTTTCTTTTCTATAGCTTTTTCTTCAATAATATCACAAACTGCTACTAATTCAGCTTCTTCTTTATTGTTTATTATAGCTTCAACATGCTTATAAGAAATTCTTCCACAACCAACAATAGCAAACTTTAATTTTTTCATTATTTTCCCTCCACATTTTATTAATTAGGATAAGTTCAAAAGAACTTATCCTATCATTAAATATTATAATTTGTGTATTTTTTCTCTATTATTTTTTACATTCTTTGTAGCATTTCTTGTGTCATATAAAATTTTAGCTTTTTCTACTATACGTTCATAATCATAACAACTATGATTTGTAGTTATAATTACAATATCAGCTTCTTCTAATCCTTTTTCTAAATCTACTGATTTATATAATTTACCTTTGTGCTTAAATTCAGGTATATATGGATCATTAACCTGTACATTAGCTCCATTCTTTTCTAAGTGTTCTATTACTTTCAATGTTGGAGATTCTCTCATATCATCTATATCATTTTTATACGCAGCACCTAATAATAAAACCTTTGATCCATTCATGGCCTTTTTGTCTTCATTTAATAATTTCATAGCATTTTCTACTACAAATTCAGGCATACGATCATTAATTTCTCCTGATACTTCAATTAATCTTGTATGGAAATCATACTCTTTAGCTTTCCATTCTAAATAGAATGGATCTAATGGTATACAATGTCCCCCAAGACCTGGACCTGGATAGAACGCCATAAATCCATAAGGCTTTGTTTTAGCAGCATCTATAACTTCAAATACGTCTATATTCATTTTTTTACATAATATAGCCATTTCATTAGCTAATCCTATATTTATATTCCTAAAAGTATTTTCTAATATTTTTTCCATTTCTGCTACTGCTGGTGAAGATACTACATATACCTCTCCTTCTAAAACGCTTCTATAAAGCATAGCAGCTACTTCTGTACAATCTTTTGTACAACCACCTACAACTTTAGGTGTATTTTTAGTTTTAAATTGTTTGTTTCCTGGATCTACTCTCTCTGGTGAAAATCCTAAAAAGAAGTCTTTTCCACATTTTAATCCTGTTTCTTCAAGTATTGGTTTTAAAACTTCTTCTGTTGTTCCCGGATATGTTGTACTTTCAAGAACTACAAGCATACCTTTATGAAGATATTTTGCAATACTTTTAGTTGAACTAACTACATAAGATATATCAGGTTGTTTATACAAATCTAATGGTGTCGGTACACATATAGCTACTGCATCAACTTCACTAACAAACGAAAAATCTGTAGTAGCTTTTAATTTACCTTCTTTAACCAAATCAGCCAATTCATCATCAACTATATCACCTATATAATTTTTACCTTCGTTAACTAATTCTACTTTTTTATCTTGAACATCAAATCCTATAACTTCAAATCCAGCCTTAGCTTTTTCTACGGCTAGTGGCAGCCCTACATATCCTAATCCTACTACTCCTAATTTAGCTGTTTTATTTTCTAATTTAGTTATTAAATCCTTTTTTACTTGTGACATTTTTATACCTCCTAGTACAACGCACAAACGCCTAATTTATACATTTTTAATTTTTGTGATATATTTTATACTTACTATTATTATATATTAACTTAAATTTATTTCTTACTTTTTAAGTATTATTTTTTTCTCATATATGTTGGAACCTTCTTTTCTATTAATTTAAATATTTCATCTTTATCATTATAAACAACTTTTTTAAATTCTTCTATAGATTTTTCTACAAATTCTATATCATTTTCTATAGGCTTTTCTACAAATATCTTATCATGCTCTGTAGATGTTAGAGCTATTTCATTCATTAATAACTCTTCATATAATTTTTCTCCTGGTCTTAATCCTGTGTATTCAATTTTAATGTCTTCTTCTGGTTTATATCCAGATAAAGTTATTAAATCTTTAGCTAAATCTACAATCTTAACTGGTTTTCCCATATCCAATACAAATATTTCTCCACCTTTTGCCATAGCAGCTGCTTGTATAACTAATTGTGCTGCTTCTGGTATAGTCATAAAATATCTATTTATTTCTGGATGAGTTACAGTAACAGGCCCTCCATGAGATATTTGCTTTTTAAATAATGGAATAACAGATCCATTACTTCCCAAAACATTTCCAAATCTAACTGCTACAAATTCAGTTTTACTTACTTTATTAAAAGCTTGAATCATTATTTCACAAAACCTTTTTGTAGCCCCCATAATATTAGTTGGATTAACAGCTTTATCTGTGCTTATTTGTACAAATCGCTCAATTTCAAATTCATGAGAACATTTAATCAAATTGTATGTACCTATTATATTATTTTTAATAGCTTCTGCTGGATTTTGTTCCATTAATGGTACATGTTTATGAGCTGCTGCATGAAAAACTACACTTGGATTGTATAATGAAAATATATCTTTTAATCTCTTTTCATCTCTTATAGACGCTATTATAACAGACTTATCTAAGTCTGGATATTTGTAATTCAGTTCCATTTGAACATCATAAGCATTGTTTTCATATATATCTAATATTAGAAGTTTCTTAGGTGAAAATTTAGCTATTTGTCTGCAAAGTTCTGACCCTATAGAGCCTCCTCCACCAGTAACTAAAACTACTTTATCCTTTATATATTTATTTATACAACTATCATCTAATTTAACTTCCTCTCTACCAAGTAAATCCTCAATACTTACATCTCTTAATTTGCTCATATTAAACTTACCTTGTATTATCTTATCCATGCTTGGTAAAGTTTTTAGTTTACAACTAGTTTCTTTACAAATAGATACTATTTCACTTTTTGTTGATGGTGATGCTGAAGGAATAGCTAATATTATTTCATCTATTTTTTTATTTTTAGATATCCTTATAATACTTTCTCTTCCCCCTAAAACAGGTATGCCATTTATTCTTTTCCCTAACTTTTCTATATCATCATCTATAAGACCTATTATTCTATAATTTAATTCCTTATTTCTCTTTATTTCTTTTATAATAAGAGCTGCTGCATCTCCTGCACCTATTATAAGTAACTTCTTTTCTTTAGAATCACAATTGCATTTATTCTTATTAGATTCTTTGTCTTCTATAACTCTATATATAAATCTTGTACCTCCTAAAGATACTATAGATAAAATCCAAAATATTATATGTACAGTAAATGGAAATCTATAATAATTACTTTCTAAAATTTTATAATTAATAAAATAACTATAGATTATAAATATAAAATTAGATATAGAAATTGAATAAATTATAGATATGAGTTCTTCTACTGAAGCATATTTCCATATACTACTATATAAATTAAATATTTTATTAAAAAATAAAGTTATTATTATAACTGGAATTACTGACAACTTAAAAAATATCATATATTTTTTAAATTCCGATGCCATCCCAAAATCAAATCTTAATAAAATTGCTAAATATAAAGATAAAATTATTAACAATATATCATAAAGAATCAATTTCTTATCTTTTCTCATATAATCACTTCCTTAAACTCTAAACTCTACTTATTTATTTTACATCATTGATAAAATTATTCAACAATTTTTTGCAATATCTTTATTTTATCATATATACAATAAATAGAAAATATGATTTAAAATTTATTACAATATTTTAAAAACCGTTGATATTAAATATATCAACGGTTTTTAGCTATATACTAAATAATTTTACTACTGCATTATAAAGTTTTTGAGCTATTTGATTTTTATAAGAGTCACTATTTAACTTCCTAACCTCTGTATCATTAGAAACAAATCCAGTTTCTACAAGAATAGAAGTCATTAGAGCATTTTTTGTAACATATAAATTATGATCACTTATTCCTCTATTTGATCTTCCTAAAGAAGACATCTCATTTACTATAAAATGTGATAAAACTTTACTCTTTAACGCTGCATCACAAGGAGTTCTATCATACCACACCCCATCATCATCCTTGTATACCCCTGAATTATCTAGCTTAGGTCTATATGTACTATAATGAGTACTATATCCATTAGCTGATGGTATATCAAAAGAATCAGTATGTATACTCATAAATAAATCAGCTTTTATACTATTAGCTACATTTATTCTATCTTCTAAATTTTGTGTTATTGAATGATAATTATAATTATCTACTTTGTCTCTAGTATAAATAATATTATATCCTACTTTTTTTAGAAGATTTCCTAACTTGATAGTGATTTTTTGAACTATATCTGCTTCATGTAATCTTCCAGTTGCTTGAGATGATAATGCTCCTGAATCTCTGCCTCCATGTCCTGCATCTAAAACTATAGTTTTTATTAAATTACCTTGAACATTATATTCTTCATACTTATGATTATCTAATCTTTCTTTACTATACTTATCTTTTACATGTACTCCTATTAAATACTTACCAGATTTATTTGGTGTCCATGTAACTTCATTACTTATACTATAATCTCTTATTTTTGTCCATGAATTTTTTGCTAAATCTTTTATCCAATATTCATACAATACACCATTCGAGCTACTTCCATAAGCTTTTATTGTATACACTTGTCCTAATTTCAATTCATCATTTACTATCTTATTTCCATTTAGGCTTACATCTAATTTTTCAACAATTGCTTTATTTAAAATATCTGTGTTTTTCTCTACTTTACTAGAATTAGATAAACATTTTGCACTGTTCATCATAGTAACTATACTTTTACCATAATTACTATCAGCAGCCCATCCTTTATCTGGATAATTAGGATTTTCTCCTATTCCTAACCACTCAACATAAGGAGCTATTCCTCTTTCCACATATGTAAAACGAGGATATACACAATTATTTTTTAATTCCTCAGTACTAGAATAAGCTTTTAAATGTTGAATAACTGCTCTTACTCCTGTTCTTGTATCTTTAAAGTAAACACCACATACGCCATTACCTGTGGCACCAATACCTGCAAAATTATTCTGACTTTCTTTTACATCTCCTGTAAATTTCAAAAAATTTGTTTCCTTCATTATTTGCATAAAAGCTACATCAGCTTTTATTCCTTCAATATTAGCTTCTTGCCACACCATAGAAATAAATTCCTTTATACTTTGATCACTTTTCACATTATTTCTAGTCCTAAAATAATTTAATGCCTGTTCTTGTGTTAATTGAGATTTTCCCATTATATTAGTAGCGCTAATAGCATTAACTTTAACTGAATTTGCACAATTTATAATTACGCTAATAAAAATTAAAACTAAAAAATTTACAAATAAATTTTTTATTCTCATATTTATCTTGTTTCACAGAAGATAGTGAAGGGTTTGAAACCAAAGAAGAGGATTTTTTATTCTCATATTTATCTTGTTTCCCCTCTTTTCATATAATTTAAATTTTTTTACTTCACAAATTAACCTCCTTTGTAAATTATTATATCATATGTTTAATTTAAGAATATGCCTACTTTAAATTAAACATAAAAAATCACCAATTATACAATTAATTGATGATTTTTCATATCTACAACTTTATTAAATTGATTTTTAATAAAAAATTTATTATTATTTTGCTAATTTATATGAAACTAGTTCCCAATATTCCTTTTGCAATAGCCTCTGCACATTTTTGCTGAAACCAATCAGAATTTAAAAGAACTTCTTCATTTCTATTATCTATAAAACCTAACTCAACTAATATTGATGGACTTATAGTGTTTTTCAAAACATAATATCCTGCTGTTTTAATTCCTCTATCGTATAGACCAATAGAACTTATAAGTTCCTTTTGGACTTTTTCTGCAGCTTCTTTTCCTTTTGCACTTCCATTATAATAGTAAGTTTCTGTACCATGAGCTGATCCATTAAAGCTATTAGTATGTATACTTACATATAAATCTGTATTATTGCTATTGGCAATTGCTACTCTAGCAGCTAAATCTTGTGATTCGTTTGAAGGCCAAGATACGTTGTCACTAGTTCTAGTATAAATAACTCTAACTCCATTATTTTCTAAAATTTTTCCTAATTTTAAAGCTACTTTTAAAGTAACATCCTTTTCTTTAACACCAGTTGGTCCTACAGCCCCGCTGTCATATCCTCCATGACCCGCATCAACAACTATAGTTTTTTTATTATACGCTATAACATTATATTCTACATATTTATGTTCATCTAATTTTTCTTTACTATTTTTATCTTTTACATGTATTCCTACTAAATATGTTCCTGTTCTTGTTGGAGTCCAATTCATGCTATTTCCTGTACCATAATCTCTTATCATTTCCCATACTTGAGTATAAGGATCCTTTATCCAGAACTGATATAAAACTCCATTAGCACTACTTCCACTACCTTTTATAGTATATGTTTTACCCTGTTCTAGTTTACCATTTGTTACTACTGATCCATTTAAACTTACTTCTAAACTACTAATAGTTGCTTTAGAACTATTTTGTTCTACATTATATTCTACATATTTATGTTCATCTAATCTTTCTTTACTATTTTTATCTTTTACATGTATTCCTACTAAATA